>Ga0181612_105525_pt1 | contig 11390 bp, 6 predicted proteins | sample HoacroProtozoa21_FD_119630 | JGI IMG/M metagenome (GOLD analysis project Ga0181612, IMG submission 119630) | Hoatzin crop microbial communities from Cojedes, Venezuel. Combined Assembly of Gp0051906, Gp0051904, Gp0051908
AAAGTGATGGAGATAGAGGAAGTAAAATCGAATGCGTTGAAAGCAATTGAAAATGCTAATGATGTTGCAACGTTAGAAGAAATTAAAATTAAATATTTAGGCAAAAAAGGTGAATTAACAGCTTTATTAAAAGTAATGTCAACATTATCTGCTGAAGAAAAACCTAAATATGGCGCAATCGTTAATAAGGCTAAAGAGGAAGTAGCAGAGAAATTAAGCACTAAAGAAAGTGAATTAAAAAAGCAAGAAATGAATAAGAAGCTAGAGTCTGAGCGAATCGATGTTACTTTGCCAGGAAGCAAGATTAGAAGAGGCAGCAAGCATCCGATGACTCGAGTAATCGAAGAGATTGAAGATTTGTTTGTATCGATGGGATACGATGTTGTTTCAGGTCCTGAACTTGAAACTGATGAATATTGCTTTGAAAGATTGAATCTTCCAAAAGGACATCCAGCAAGGGATATGCAGGACAGCTTTTATATAACTCCTGAATATTTGCTTCGTACTCAAACTTCAGCAGTTCAAGCGCGCGCAATGATGGCAAATGAGGAAAAGACACCGATTAGAATTATTGTGCCTGGCAAAACCTACAGACGCGAGGACGATGCAACACATTCTCATCAATTTAATCAGGTTGAGGGTTTGGTTGTTGATGAAAATATTTCGTTTGCGGATTTGAAAGGAACTTTGGAAATATTCATGAAGCATATGCTTGGTGAAAAAACTGAACTTAGATTCCGTCCAAGTTATTTTCCATTTACAGAACCTTCATACGAAGTTGATGTTAGCTGTTTCAAATGTGGAGGTAAAGGCTGTAACTTGTGCAAACATACAGGTTGGATAGAATTGCTTGGAGCAGGAATTGTGCATCCGAATGTATTAAGTATGAATGGTTATGATCCAAAAAAGTATTCAGGTTTTGCCTTTGGAACAGGATTAGACAGACTTGCAATGTTTAAGTATGGAATTCCGGATATAAGATTGCTTTACGAAAATGATGTGAGATTTTTGAAACAATTCGATCGCATGGATTAGGATTGTATAGAAGCAATTTGAGTGTAAGGATTAAGACTGTATTAAAACGATTTAGCAGAATTGATTAAATTGAAATAAACAATTGGAATTTTAAAAATAAATATCGAAAAGAATATTTTATAATGATTACGAATGATGAATATAATAAGTGAAGGAGAAATATAAAATATGATTTTAAGTTTGAATTTTTTGAAAGATTACTTAGATATAGATGAAAACATTGATGTGCATACGCTTGCTGAAGCCATGACAAAAATGGGAAATGAATACGATAGCGCTAATAAACTAATTGAGGCAACTAAATTAGTAATTGGTGAAGTGCTTGAATGTGAGAATCATCCGGACTCTGACCATTTGCATATATGTCAAGTAAAGCTTGGTGATAACGAGGTAAAGCAAATTGTTTGTGGAGCACCAAATGTGCGCAAAGGATTAAAGGTTATTGTAGCACAAGATGGGGCGGTTTTGCCAGGCGGAGAAATAAAGAAAAGTGTCATTCGTGGTCAGGAATCAAATGGAATGATATGCTCGTTGGCAGAATTGGGTATTGATAAAAAATTCTTGGATGAGGCTGATATTGCCGGCATTCATGAACTTGATGCTGATGCACCAGTGGGAGCTGACCCAGTGAAATATTTGGGATTGGACGATGCGGTAATTGATTTTGATTTGACGGCGAATAGAGGCGATTTATTAAGTATACTTGGAATGGCTTATGAAGTTGGAGCAATCTATGATAAAAAGGTTAAAGATATTGATTTAACTCATAAAGAGAGCGATGAAAATCTGGATTTTAAATTAAAGATAGATACTGAAAATTGCAAATTATTTTTGGCTAGAGAAGTTAAAAATGTAAAAATAAAAGAAAGCCCTGCAGCGATGAAAGAAAAGCTTATGGCATCAGGGATACGACCAATTAATAATGTTGTTGATATAAGTAATTACGTAATGCTTGAAACCGGCCAACCACTTCATTTTTATGATGCTGACAAATTGAATGGAATGATTGAAGTTAGAATGGGTACAGCAGGCGAAAAGATTACAACACTTGATAACAAGGAAAGAGAGCTAGACGAAAATGACATTGTTATTTCTGATGGTAAAAAGGCCATTGGATTAGCAGGTGTTATGGGCGGCCTAGATACTGAAATTACTGAAAGCACTAAAAATGTAATTGTTGAAGCTGCAATATTTGATGGAGTATGTGTAAGAAGAACCTCAAATAAAATTTTGAGAAGCGAAGCAAGCAATCGTTTTGAAAAAGGTTTGGATCCTAACAGAACTTACATGGCTATGGAGCGAGCAGTCAAATTGTTAGAGGAATTAGCTGATGGTGAGGTTTTGGCAGGTACGGAAGTATACGATCAGACTGATAAGGAAGATAAAAAAATCGAAATTACTGTAGCTAATATAAACAATATTTTAGGAACACAAATTTCTAAAGATGAAATTGTGAAATGCTTTGAAAGATTGGGGTTTGCGGTTGAAGAAAAAGATGCAATAGCAAGTTTAAATTCTGTCGAAAAAGTAAAAAAGGCTGAGGCCGGCCATGACGCTGAGGCAGGCCACGACTCTGAAGCAAACGGAAAAGAAGATGAAATAAAGAAAGCATCTGAAGAAACTTTAATTGTTGATGTTCCAACGCGTAGAATCGACATTTCAATTAAGGAAGATTTAATCGAAGAAGTTGGAAGAGTGTATGGTGTTGATAATGTTGAAGGTAAGAATATGACTCTTGCTGTTAAAGAAGGCAATTATGACAAAACCTCAAGATCAATTCGCACGAAGATGGAAGATCTTGGACTAAACGAAACATTATCATATGTTTTAATGAATGATAAAGAAGCAAATATGTTTACCAATTCTAAGCTTGATAATGATAAGCAAGGAATTAAAATATTAAGACCTTTAACTGAGGAAAAGAGTGTTTTAAGAAAGACGGTTGTGTCATCATTATATAAAATTTATCAATTTAATAGGGCACACAGCACTGAAGATGTGGATTTGTTTGAACTTTCTAAGAGCTTCTATAAGATTGAAAATGTAAATGCAAAAAATGTAAATGCGAAAGATTTAAATGTTAAAAGCACAAATGTGAAAGATTTAAATGCAGCGGACTTGAACGAAAAAGCTTTAACTGTAGAGGACTTGAACGAAAAAGCATCAAATGCAAAAAACACAGATGCGAAACTTACAAACTCTGAAGATGCGAAATTTGTTGAAGAAAATAAATTAGCAATTTTGATGAGCGGAAATTATTATATTGGAATGGATAAAAAGCCAGTTGATTTCTATGTAATTAAAGGTATTGTTGAAGAATTGCTAGATTATTTAGGATATGGAGGGCGCTATTCATTTGTAGTAAATGATGAGATTCCGGAAGATTTACATCCTGGAAAAAGTGCTATAATTTCGTTGAACGGAAAGAATATTGGATTTATTGGGCGAGTTAATCCGGTAATTTGCAATGATGAAGTTTATGTCGCTGAAATAAATATGGATAAATTATTATTTAATAAAACCGGAAAAATGAAGTATAGCGAAATATCAAAATTCCCATCAGTACGTAAAGATATTGCAATTGTTGTAGATGAGAATGTGACTGCAAGTGAATTGCAAAAGACAATAAAATCTGCAGGCGGAAAGTTGTTGATACGTAGTGAGGTTTTTGATGTATATCAAGGAAAAGGAATCGAAGAAAAGAAAAAGAGTATGGCATTTGCTTTAGAATTAGGAGATAGCAGCAAAACCTTAACCGATGAAGAAATCAATGCTGAAGTTACAAAGATAACTGAAGCATTAAGTAAAAAACATAATGCAGAATTGCGTGGATAAAAAGCAACGGAATAAAAAAGGCGATAAATGAGTAGAAATTTATAAAAAAAGCGCTAGACTTAATAAAAATAAAATAAAAATTTATGTTTTAAAATGACACCAAACAGAAAAATAAAAAACAAAAAATAAAAAACAAAAAAAACAAAAAATAAAAGCGAAAAAGAAGAGCAAAAGTGTGTAAATCCAAAGAATGAGGGGCACATAAATAGCTCTTCTTTTGTTAATTTTATATTGAAAGATGGACTAATTTATAATATAATCAAGCTGACTTATTGTATCTATAAAAATCGTTTTAAAGAAAGGAAGTGTAAATATGCAAGAAATAATTTGTCATTCAGAACAAGAAACAAAAGAGTATGCGAAGAAGTTAGCAAAAATTTTGAAAAAAGGTGACATTATTATTTTGGCTGGAGACTTAGGCGCAGGGAAAACAAAATTCGTGGAAGGAATTTTGACGTATTATGGTTTACAAGATGAAATTGCAAGTCCGACATTTACAATAGTTAACGAGTATCATACTAAAGATGTTACAATTTGTCATTTTGATTTATACAGATTAAAGAGCATTGCTGAATTTGATAATATCGGTGGTGAAGAATATTTTGCAAAGGGAATATGCGTAATCGAGTGGGGAGAACTTATTGAAAGCATACTACCAGATGATTACATGAAAATAACAATACTTAAAGATGAGGAAGATGAAAATACACGAATACTTCAAATAGAGGAACGCGGAAATAGATTTAATGATGTGGATTTTAAATTTTAAAGAAGATATCGCGATTTGCGAAGAACCGAGTGGAGGGAGCATCATAATATTTTGTTAATTTAATAAATATAAATTGATATTTGAGAGATATTAATTTTTGTAGAAAGGAGACGTATGAAGGTTTTGGCATTGGATACATCGTCAACGATATGTTCGGTGGCGGTGGTTGAAAAAAATAAAGTGCTACGTGAACGACATGATACGAGTTTGAAAGAACACTCAGTGGCGTTGATGCCGATGATAAAGGATACTTTAAATGACCTGAAGATTACGCTGAAAGATATAGGCTTAATTGCATGTGGCATTGGACCTGGATCATTTACTGGTATTAGGATTGGAATTGCGACGGTGAAAGCATTTAATGACGCTGAGCAAATTCCGATAATAGGAATAAATTCGCTTGAAGCGCAAGCATATGCAGTAATTATGCAAAAAGGAATTAAGGATTGCAAAATTCTTTCAATGATTGATGCGCGAAATGATAATGCTTATTTTGCAATTTATAGAATGCACAATGAGCATTTGACGGTTTTTAAAAATCCTGAAGCAACGAATATATCGGAAATACCGAAGTATTTGAATTTTCAAGAACCTGTATACGTAGTTGGCGATGTGCCAATTGATAGAATTGAAACATATTTATCAGCTGAAAGAAGTAAGGAGGAAGCTCAAGGCAAGCAACCTGCAACATACGAAGCTGTTGAAAATGTGGAAACATTGGCTGAAGCAATAGCTTTTGCAGCGCAGAATAAATATGAATTAGGAATACATGGCGATTCGAATTCGGTTTCACCAATGTATTTACGAAGGCCGCAAGCTGAGCGTAACTTGATTGGATTAAAAGATGATTCAATTCAAGTTTATGAGATGGGACAACCGGAATTTGAAATTATAAAAAATAATTATAAGAAATTTCCAAATTTGTGGACGATGGAAGAATTTACTGATGACCAAAGAAGTTCAAAATATTATATTGCAAGGCAGGGCGAGGAGATCGTAGGTTTTGTTAGTACGAAAAAGGTTGTTGATGAATTGGAAATAATGAATCTTGTAACGCGCGAGGATAAGCGTAATCAAGGTGTAGCTTCAAATTTGTTAAGTTACATTATAAGAAAAGAAAAAGTTAAACAAATAAATTTGGAAGTTAGCGATAATAATATTGTGGCGAAAAATTTATATTTTGAGTTTGGTTTTAGAATAGTTGGCAAACGCAATAATTATTATAAAGGTAAAGAAGATGCGATATTGATGTCGCTGTAAATAATTAACTTAGGAGAAAAGAATGGAAAATACTAAAGAAATTTCATATGAAAAATTAAAATATACTTGTCAACCAAATGTGTTTGATATTGAAACAACTGACGATGTCAGTGGAAATTACAAAGGAATGGGCCAAGAGCGTGGAATAGCCTCATTAGAGTTTGGACTTTCAATCAATACAAAGGGATATAATTTGTATCTTGAAGGCCCAACCGGTAGTGGAAAAACCACATATACCAAAAATTATTTAAATAAAATTTCAAAGGTGAGAAAAACTCCAAATGATTGGTGCTACATTTATAATTTTGATAATCCAAATGAGCCAATAGCAGTGGATTTGCCGGCTGGTGATGGAGATAAGTTTAAGTATTTAGTTGATGAATTTGTGAAAATTATTCGCAAGGATTTGAAAGCTACCTTTCAAACGGATAATCTTGAAAAGCAAAAGCAAGAAATTGCGCAGAAGTATCAAGAGAAGAAAGCTAAAATATTGTCGGATTTGAATAAGAAGAGCGCGCGATATGGCTTTCAGGTAAAATCTTCGGACAACGGGATTTTTATGATGCCGATGATAAATGGCGAAGTTATTAAAGAAGAAGATTTTGACAAACTCGATGAGAAAGTGAAAAAACAGTACGAGGATAAATCAACAATTGTGCAAGGCTATATTTTGGAAGCGATTTCGAAGATACGCGATATAGACAATAAAGCCGACGATGAAATAAATGATTGGAAATCAGAAATTGCATTAGTAAGCATTGAAGAGCATATGGTTGATTTGAAAGTTGAATTTAGACGCAATAAAAAAATAAATAATTTTCTTGAAGGTGTCAAAACCGATATAATTAAAAACATTGCAAGTTTTACTGAAGAACCAAAAAAAGAAGAGGAAAACAATCAACCAAAGGCACTAGAAACACCACCTTGGGATAATTATCGAGTAAATGTTTTTGTTGATAATAGCAATCTACAAGGGGCGCCAGTAATAATTGATTCTAATTATTCATTCAATAATTTGTTTGGAAAATTGGAGTATGAAAATTATTTTGGAATGTTAAAAACTGATCACACAATGTTGCGCGCAGGCTTGTTACAAAAGGCCAATGGCGGATACATTGTGTTGCAAGCCAATGACTTGCTTTCGAATCCGGTGTGCTACGAAAATTTGAAGCGAGTATTAAGGAATAAAGAAATAGGAATTGACAATTCACTTGAACAAAAGTCGTCGATGGTACTTGTTTCGCTAAAACCTGAAACAATCCCGCTTGATGTAAAAGTAATTTTGATAGGAAATGAAAATGTTTATCAAACTTTACTTTCTGTTGATGAAGAATTTAAAAAACTTTTCAAAATTAAAGTTGAATTTGAAGATTTCGCACCTCTAAATTCTAAGAGCTTGAAAGATTTGGCAAGATTTATTCAAAGCTTTTGCAAGGATAATGAATTGCCACCACTTGATAATAAAGCGTGTGCGCGTTTAGCTGAATATGCAAGTAGAATTGCAGGCGATCAAAATAAATTATCAACGCAGTTTAATGAGTTGTCGCAAATTATTGTTGAAGCTTCAAATTGGGCAATGCAAGAAAAGTCTAAAATTGTTACTGATGTGCATATAAAGAAAGCACTAACTGAGCGTAAGAAACGTACTTTGAAGTATGATGAAAAATATACAGAGATGATTACAGACGATGAATTATTGATTGACACACAAGGAAGTAAAGTAGGACAAATAAACGGGTTGAGCGTTTTGACAGTTGGAGAATATTGCTTCGGCAAACCGGTTAGAATAACTGCTAATACTTATGTTGGCAAGGATGGAATTATCGATGTTGAGCGCGAAGTTGAAATGTCAGGTGCGACACATTCAAAAGGAATATTGATATTGCAAGGATATTTGGGTGGAAAGTTTGCACAGCACATGCCATTAACATTGAGCGCAAGCATATGCTTTGAACAGCTGTATAGCGGAATTGATGGTGATTCGGCATCAAGCACTGAACTGTATGCAATATTGTCATCACTTTCGGAAATACCGATAAATCAATCAATTGCGGTGACCGGATCAGTTAATCAAAAAGGAGAAATCCAAGTTATTGGTGGAGTCAACGAAAAAATTGAGGGATTCTATGCTATTTGTAAAGCAAGAGGATTAACAGGCGAGCAAGGCGTAATGATTCCTGAAAAAAATGTTAAAAACCTAAACCTTGATGAGGAAGTTATAGAAGCGGTAAGGCAGCATAAATTCCACATATATGCGGTTTCGACAATTGATGAAGGAATTGAAATTTTAACGGGAGTGCCAGCAGGAGATATTTCAATACCAGGGACAGTAAACTATTTGGCTTATCAAAAGTTGAAGGAATTCAACAAAGCCGGACGCGCTGCGGACACTAAATAACAATACCTACTGTATATTATTCCGCGCGTCCTTGCTCTCCTCCAATTTACGACTTCAAGTGAGAGGAGATAATGAGACATTCTGTCGCTAAATTGAAGGAAGTCGCGCTTCGCTTGGGCGCTGCGCGGACGTCGCTCCATAATATTTTGTTAATTAATAAAGAAATAAATAAAAAAAGACAAATAAAAGAAAGATAGAAAATAATTAAGGATGACTAAGGATAAAAAATAATAAATAAAAGCAAAAATGACTGAAAGGGATTTGCATGAAGGACAAAAGTCTTATAAGAAATTTTAGTATAATTGCACATATTGATCATGGAAAAACAACATTATCTGATCGATTAATCGAAATGACCGGAACTCTTGAAAAGCGCGTAATGACGGAGCAGGTTTTGGATAATATGGATATCGAGCGTGAAAGAGGAATTACAATTAAATCACAGGCTGTACGCATGAAGTATAAAGCAAAAGATGGAAAAATTTATGAGCTAAATTTGATTGATACACCGGGACATGTGGATTTTAATTATGAAGTTTCAAGAAGTTTAGCTGCATGCGAGGGGGCGGTTTTGGTAGTGGATAGTACACAAGGCGTCGAGGCGCAAACCCTTGCTAATGTGTACCTAGCACTTGATAATGACCTGGAGGTAATTCCGGTAATCAATAAAGTTGATTTGCCGAGCGCAAGACCTGATGAAGTGAAGCAGGAAATCGAGGATATTATAGGATTGCCAACTGATGAGGCGCCATGTATAAGTGCCAAAACCGGCTTAAATTGCGAAGAGGTGCTAGAACAGATTGTGAAAAACATTCCAGCTCCAACTGGCGATGAAAACGGGAAGTTACAAGCTTTGATTTTTGATTCAATTTACAATGATTACAAGGGCGCGTTGGCTTACGTAAAAGTTGAGCAAGGAACTGTGAAAGTTGGCGATGAAATAAAGTTGATGTCAACCGATGACAGTTACAGCGTTACAGAAGTTGGATATTTTACACCGGGCGGATATCAAGAATGTGAAGAGTTGCAAGCGGGAGAAGTTGGGTATGTTGCAGCTTCAATCAAACGTTTGCAAGACATTCATGTTGGCGACACCATCACACATACGAATGCTCCGGTAGAAGAGCCTCTTCCTGGATATAAGAAGGTTAATCCAATGGTTTACTGCGGATTGTATCCGATGGATGGCTCGGATTACGAAAACCTAAAAATTGCTTTAGAAAAATTACAGTTAAATGATGCGGCATTAGAATATGAACCAGAGACATCATCGGCATTAGGTTCTGGCTTTAGATGTGGCTTCCTTGGATTGTTGCATTTAGAAGTAATTGAAGAAAGGCTTGACCGCGAGTTTAATTTAGGATTGATAACGACAGCGCCATCGGTTATTTATAAAGTTCACAAAACCGACGGAGAAACTGTTGATATTTATAATCCATCAGACTTGCCAGATTCAGTTTATATAAAATCAATTGAAGAACCTTTTGTTGAGGCAAACATAATGACTCCAAAGGATTACGTGGGAAACATTATGGAACTTTGCCAAAGCCGAAGAGGAATTTATATTGATATGAAATATTTAGACGCTAATAGAGTCTTATTGAGATATGAATTGCCGTTGAATGAAATTATTTATGATTTCTTTGATACGTTAAAGTCGAAAAGCCGCGGTTATGCTTCGCTTGATTATTATGTAAAAGAATACAAGGAATCGGAGCTTGTTAGATTAGATATAAAAGTAAATGGCGAAAATGTTGATGCGTTGTCATTTATTGTTTTTAAAGGAAGCGCATACAATCGTGCACGAACTTTGGTAGAACGATTGAAAAAAGAAATACCAAGGCAACAATTTGCAGTGCCAATCCAAGCAACGATTGGAGGAACGATAATTGCACGCGAAACAGTATCGGCATATAGGAAAGATGTACTTGCAAAATGTTACGGTGGCGACATAACAAGAAAGAAAAAATTATTGGAAAAGCAAAAACGCGGAAAGAAGAAGATGCGCGAGTTCGGAAATGTATCAATACCGCAAGAGACATTTTTGAATGTTTTGAAAGCTGATACGGAGAATGAATAACAAAAAGGAAAGTAAGAGAAAATAAAGTATTATAAAATGAAGTATTATAAAATGAAGTTTTATAAAATGAAGTACAATGCAAAAATGATAGAGGAAGACTTGGTATGTTGAATATTGAAATAGTAAGAAATGAATTTAATAAATATGTTAAAAATTATGAGGGTGATGCCAATATCACAAGAAATGTTGAACTAAAGAGGGAACATTCTTTGCGTGTTCCATATTTGGCTAAAAGAATTGCTCAAGAAAAAAATTTACCTGATGAAGATGTTCAATTAGCAGAGTTAATCGGAGTACTTCATGACATAGGCCGATTTGAACAATTACGTAGGTACCAAACTTTTAATGATTCAAAATCAGTAGACCATGCAGCACTAGGCGTAGAAGTATTGAAAGAAAATGATTTAATAAAAAGGTTTTGCGATGACGAAAAATTATACGATTTAATTTTAGTAGCGGTATACAATCACAACAAGTTTAAAATTGAAGAAAATATTTCAGATGACAGAACCCTAACACATTGTAAAATCATAAGAGATGCGGATAAGATTGATATATTAAATCTTATGCGAACGAAAAAATTCGAAGACTTCTTTTATGCTGAGGGTTTTGAAAAGCAACCAATTTCGCAAGACTTGTATGAAGGAATGTTGAACGAAAAGCAAATAAAACGCTCAAACAAACGCAATAATATCGATGATTTTTTGAATGCACTATCGTTTGTGTTTGATATAAATTATGTGGAGAGTTTGAAAATATTAAGATTCGAGCAATATGTTGATCATTTGGCGGATAGAATAATTGGAATAACGACGGAAGAAAATAAAGCGAAGATTGAGCAAATTCGCGGGGTTGTGAATAATTATATTGACAGACGAATAAAAGAGGAGGACGTCGCTCCATAAAGTTTATAATAAATTAAGTCTTGATTATAAAATATTATTCCGCTCGTCCTTGCTCTCCTCCAATTTACGACTTCAAGCAAGAGGAGATAATGAGACATTCGGTCGCTA
>Ga0181612_169175_pt1 | contig 11390 bp, 8 predicted proteins | sample HoacroProtozoa21_FD_119630 | JGI IMG/M metagenome (GOLD analysis project Ga0181612, IMG submission 119630) | Hoatzin crop microbial communities from Cojedes, Venezuel. Combined Assembly of Gp0051906, Gp0051904, Gp0051908
GTATAATGTCGAAGAAATAAGGAAAGATTTCCCCATTTTATCGAGGGAAGTATACGGAAAACCGTTAGTATATCTCGACAATGCCGCCACCACGCAGAAGCCTCTCTGTGTGCTTGATGCCATGCGCGAAGAGTATCTCAATGTCAATGCTAATGTTCATCGCGGGGTGCATTATCTTTCACAGCAGGCAACAGATCTTCATGAGGCGGCGCGTGAAACCGTTCGTCGCTTTATCAATGCTGAAAAAACAGAAGAGATAATTTTCACCCGCGGCACCACCGAAGGACTTAATCTTGTGTGCTCTTCTTTCTGTGATGAGTTTATGAAAGAGGGCGACGAGGTGATAGTATCGGTGATGGAGCATCATTCCAATATCGTGCCGTGGCAGCTGCAGGCGGCAAGGAAGGGGATTGCTATCCGCGTCATTCCGATCAACGACAAGGGAGAGATTATTCTCGACGAGTATAAGAAACTGTTTAATGAGAAGACTCGCATGGTGAGTATCGCTCATGTGAGTAATGTGCTCGGAACGGTGAATCCCGTAGAGGAAATGATAAAAATCGCCCATTCCAACGGTGTCCCCGTAATGGTCGACGGTGCACAGAGTACTCCTCATTTCGCTGTCGACGTGCGGAAGATGGACTGCGACTTCTTCGCTTTCAGCGGTCATAAGATGTATGGTCCTACCGGTGTCGGTGTCCTGTATGGCAAGGAGCAATGGCTCGAAAAACTGCCGCCGTATCAGGGTGGGGGTGAGATGATAGAAAGCGTGAGTTTCGAAAAGACGGTGTTTGAAAAACTGCCATTTAAGTTTGAGGCCGGCACACCCGATTATATCGCTACTCATGGTCTGGCTACTGCCATCGATTATATGTTGTCGCTCGGTATGGATAATATCTCTGCTCATGAACATAGTCTTACGGAATATGCGATGAAGAAGATGAAGGAGATTCCGGGGATGAAGATCTTCGGTGAATCCGATGAAAAAGACGCTGTCGTGAGTTTTCTCGTCGGTGATATCCATCATCTCGATATGGGAACTCTTCTCGACCGACTCGGAATAGCAGTCCGTACCGGTCATCACTGTGCCCAGCCGTTGATGATACGACTCGGAATACAAGGAACTGTAAGAGCATCCTTCGCTCTTTACAATACGACCGAAGAGATTGATGCTCTCTGTGTAGCCATCAGCCGTGTCGCTAAGATGTTTTAATATCGTGGCCTATGCTTGAGAGTCATTATTTCCAAGGTAAGATAGAGGCCGGTTGTGACGAGGCCGGCAGAGGATGTCTCGCCGGGAGTGTGTATGCAGCTGCAGTGATTCTTCCCGACGATTATCATAACGCCCGTTTGAACGACTCGAAGCAGATCTCGGCAAAACTCCGCTACGAACTCCGGAAGGAGATAGAACATGATGCTATCGCGTGGGCTGTCGGTATTGTCACTCCCGATGAAATCGACAAAATAAATATCCTTAATGCCAGTTTCCTTGCTATGCATAGGGCTCTCGACCAACTGAAAGTGAGACCCGAGGCTGTCATCGTCGACGGAAACAGGTTTACCCCTTATCACGATCTGCCCTTCGCGACTATCATCAAAGGTGATGGCAAGTACGAGGCGATCGCCGCGGCAAGTATTTTGGCCAAGACATACAGGGATGATTATATGGACGAACTGGCGGAGAGATATCCACAGTATGACTGGATCTCCAATAAGGGCTATCCCACAAAGAAGCACCGCCAGGCGATAAAAGAATACGGAATCACCCCGTTTCATCGCAAGTCATATAATCTCCTCGGAGATACACAACTGACATTCAACTTTGAAGAATAACTGCTAATTCGATATTATTATGAAACGATTATTTACCTTTTGCTTGTTGTCTTTATCCGCGCTGAATCTTTTCTCGCAGATGATGACAACAGAGACCGCACCCGTGTATACTGCAGTTGACGAATACCGCCATTCCATCGACTTTTCGGGCCGCTGGCAGTTTTGTCTTGATCCCGATACCGTGGTGATGCCGGATCAGGATTTCACGGATTTCGTCGTACTTCCCGGTACTACTGATACCAATAAGAAGGGCACTCCGATTGCAAAGAAAGAAGAGACGACCCATCTGTCACGTCTCTTCTCTTATTTCGGCAGGGCATGGTATAAGAAAGAGGTGGATATCCCTCAGTCATGGAAGGATAAGGATGTGATTCTTTATCTTGAAAGGACAAAACCGTCAGTGCTGTATGTCGACGGAAAGAAGATAGCTTCCAACAATGATATCTCTACCGCACAGGAATATCAGCTCTCGAGAGTGCTCACCCCGGGACGCCATACTATAGCCCTGATGATCGACAATGGTTATTCTGTTCCGAAACAGCTCCTATCGAGTTCACATGCCTATACCGAGGATACCCAGACAAATTGGAACGGTATCATCGGGAAAATCTTCCTGCAGGCTGTCAATACTGTGAAGATCACCGATGTGCAGATCTTCCCCGATGCAGCCAAAAAGAAAGTGAATCTGAAGGTATATATCGATGGGGTGAGGTCGTCTTCGGAAAAACTGAAGATCACCGCCATTCCGAGAAATTTCAACTGGAAGGAGTCGTCGACAATTATCACTCTTCCTCCGACGACAAGAGTAGTACGTCAGGCGCCCGTAGAGATCTCCCTCGCACTTGATGACAACGCCCAGTTGTGGAGTGAGTTTCATCCCAATCTGTATACTCTTCTCGTTGAAATCGAAGGAAAAGACAGAGTGGAGCGAACTTTCGGTCTGAGAGACTGGACTGCCGACAAGAGTCATTTCTATATTAACGGCAATATGACATATCTCCGCGGCAAGCACGATGCCTGTGTCTTTCCTATGACAGGTCACGTTGCGATGGATTCCGTTTCGTGGAGGTCATATTTCACCACATTGAAAGAATACGGCATCAATCATGTGAGATTCCATTCCTGGTGTCCTCCGGAAGTCTGTTTCGATATTGCCGATGAAATGGGCTTTTATCTCCAGCCCGAACTCCCCTTCTGGGGCGATTTCGATGCCAAGGATTCTTATCTCATGTCGTTTCTGCATAAGGAAGGGGTAAATATCATCCGCAAATACGGACATCATCCCTCTTTCGTGATGATGGCACTGGGTAATGAATTGTGGGGCTCTGTTGAGAAAATGCACGATTTTATCGATGATTTCCGTGAGATCGATTCCACCAAGCTATATACTTTCGGATCTAATTATTACCTTGGTTATCAGGGTGTGAAAGAAGGAATGGATTATTTTACCACCTGTCGTGTGAAAGATCATGAGGCTCATACCCGCGGATCTTTTTCTTTCGCCGATGCTGACGACGGAGGATATATCAATCATACCTATACCCAACTCTTCCGGCACTTTCGACAAGGCTGTAGCTCTGAGCTCCGTACCTGTGATCAGTCACGAGACCGGGCAGTTCCAGACTTATCCCGATTTCGATGAAATGGCGAAATATACGGGTGTTCTCTATCCTTATAACATGGAAGTGTTTAAGTCCCGACTCGAAAAGGCCGGAATGCTTTCACAGGCGAAAGACTTCCATAAATCTTCCGGACTGTGGTCAGTGCAACTATACAAGGCTGATGTGGAGATGGATCTTCGGACAAAGAATATGGCCGGTTTCCAACTCCTCGATATCCAGGATTATCCTGGGCAGGGTAGCGCTTATGTCGGGATTCTCGATGCTTTCATGGATTCCAAAGGGATTACCACGGCAAAACAATGGAGACAGTTCTGCAGTCCTGTCGTGGTGCTTTTCGCTACCGAACGCTTCACTTATATGAATAACGAGTCTCTTCGCGGAGAGATAAAAATCGCCAATTACACGGAGTCGCCTCTCAACGGAACTACTCTGACATGGAAGTTGACATCATCCGATGGAACCGTGGTAAAGCGCGGTTCTTTCCAGGTTTCGCCCGATAGCGTAGGTCTTTTCTCCGTCGGAAAGATATCTCTCCCCTTGTCACAGATTACATCACCGCAGAAACTGAACTTCGAATTGTCGCTGTCAGGTGTGAAGGAGAAAAATATCCGCGGAATTTTCGAGCAACCTACAAACATTTATCCTCTGTGGGTGTATCCGATAGAAAAATCAAAAAAGGAGATGGTGTCGCTAAAAAAGAATATCATCATTACCGATACCATCACTTCCGACATAGTGAAAAAACTTAACGGCGGAGCCAAGGTGCTATGGTTCCCGAGCGAGAGTCAGATTAATGGGAATTGTGTGGGACCGCTTTTCCAGACTGATTACTGGAACTACAGAATGTTCAAGACCATCAGTGAAAACAATAAGAAGCCGGTTTCTCCGGGTACTCTCGGAATTCTTACCGACCCGTCGCATCCTATCTTCAGACTCTTCCCGACAGAGATACATACCAACTGTCAGTGGTTCCCGATAATCAAAGGAAGTCATCCGGTAATCCTCGATTCCATCGGGATCTCTCCCGTCGTACAGGTAATTGATAATATAGAGAGAAATCATCGTCTCGGGCTTATTCTCGAAGTGAATGTCGGCAAGGGAAAGATGGTCATTTGCATGAGCAATCTTCTCCGCCAGCAGGAGTATAAGGAGTCGCGGCAATTGCTCAAGAGTATTCTTTCTTACATGCAGTCCCCGTCGTTCAAGCCGTCAGTAACGATTACTTTCGAGGAACTCATTAGGAAGATTTCGTCGGAGAATAAGGGAACCGTCATCAACGAACTGCGAAATATCTCCTACGATTAAAGACCGCCCTTCCTGCATTGGTATACGGCTGTTCCGAACCATAGGATGAAGGCGGCTCTCAGGAGGAGAGGAATCCCGAGCGGCATCAGTGTGCATACTGCTGCCGCTTGGGCATTTATAAGGAGCAGGGTCTGATGATTGTCGATATGCTCCTCAAGGATATCGGAATAATACGAGGAGATCTTCGACAGGCAGTTGTCGAGTTCAAACTTTGCTTCTTCACAAAGACTGGTGAGAGTCTTTCTTTTTTCGAGTGTGATATCTTTTTTCATTGTCACAAATTTTTAGTTGTTCTTTATCCAATATCGCGATTTCTCGCTTTCGATATTTTTGTTTCTGCTGCAAAGAAACAACCGTTTTGTGCAAAATAAGTTCAATTCCCGACTTTTTTTGTTAAATCTTTCCCGATTTTACATAAATTAGCATTTATGATAATCTCACACCTTATTTACATATCGAAGCTCCACTTGAGCAAAAATTCTCTCGGTCGCAGATGAGTTATCCTGTAGGATTCAGTACGTGTGCTCACTATGTGGCTTTCAAACTGTGATCTGCCGAAGATATTGCTGGCGATGAATTCGAGTTCCCATCTGCGACTCTTATATCTTACTCCCAGATCGAGGAAATAGTCGCTTCCGAGATATTTGCTGCTGTTGTGATAAAACTCGTTCTCCAGACTTATTATCCACGCGTCGGCAGGCAGCAGGAAGAAGTTAAGGGAATGTCGCCAGTGATAGTTGCCTTCCGACGACATCGCAGGTCGGGAGATGTTCTTCTGATGTGTGTACTGCATCGTAGATTTCCCTTCGACAGAGAGAATATCCATCGGTCTCATCGAGATGTCGAGCGTCAGATATGATTTGTACATTCTGGCATCGTCGACATCGTCATTTACGAGCATCTTATAGTCGCTGACGGTTAGTGATGTGGAAATACCGACATTTGTCTTCGCCCATCCTAATGCCTTGCTTAGGCGGGTGCTTCCTCCCCGTGAGAGCATGGAGTAATCTCTGTCTGTGGCGATGACGGAATATACCAGGCTGTCGAGCTCGCTCGTATACATGATATTGCCCGTACTCCTGTTTATAAACGGTCTGATATTGATGAAAATGCCTTTATAGGATTAGTATATTTGTATGCCATAATGAAAGAAAGACGTCGTTGTGTCTTTACTTTGCCCGACGATTTTTCGATTGTCTGATAATTAGTGAAAACGGGCATGTCGCAGATGTCATATCCGTCGAGAGGACTGGCATCGTATCTTATCGTACTCGACAGTTCCGACATGGAGGACATATCCCAGTTCCATGACAGTGACGGTTCGGCCCATTGCTCGTTGCTTTTCGACTCTCTGTATCGCTGATTGGCATAACTCAGTCTTACCGCCGCATTGATTCTGTGGCTGGGGAAGTTCATTGAGAATGCGGGCCGCCAATACGGTTGGATCAGCCTGTATGAATGTTTCTCTTCCGCTTCGGAGTCGAAACCGAGGCCGATTACTTCGTTCAGGACATCGATTCCTAACTGGTTGTCGATATAATAATATTTGCCTACTTTCAACTTGTTCTTGATGTAGTTATTGCCGGCAAGCATATTGAGATTGAGTTTTTCTGTCCTGCCGTTAATGGTGAGCAGTTGTCCCGGCAGATAGTAGTAATTCCAGATGCTGTTTATCTCATAAACATTTTTCTTATCCGTGGTAATACTGATTTGAAGATCGTTCGAAAGGCTCTGTTGTCGCAGTCTCACGTTCTGGTTTATTACATTGTCGTTGATGATTTCCTGCCCCAGTCCTTTGTTGAGACTCAGTTTCCCGGATAGTTTGTTGTTTATGTAAGTCTTCGCGCCATTATGCTGATATTTTGCTTCGGCCTTAAGATCGGTGTATGTATTACCCACCTCCTGCGTTTCGGTTATTACCGGCAGCCCGTCGATGGTGAGATATGTTGTTTTTCTTTCTCCGCTGATATCTTTGTCATCGTAGATGGCGCTCGACTGTAATCTCAGTTCCGAATCTTTTCCTGTTTTCCAGAGCCAGTTTCCGGCCGCGAGATGAGTCTTGTTGAAAGTATATCTTTTCTTGTCAATCGATGATGCCTTGGCTGATGGCATAGTTATCATTCCGGACTGATCGGAACTTTGTAGCGTTATTTTATTTGTTCCGAGGAATTTCAGTTCCTGTGCTATGTCATTGCCGGTATTGTCGTTTTTATACATCATCAGTGTCTGGAACGTCTTGTCGAATCTCAGTCCCATCACTCTGCAGCTATACAGGAAGTCGTCGCCGTATCCCGTCCCGATGTCTGCCGTTCCGTTCCATATCGCCTTGGCGTCATCATGAAGCACGAGGTTGAGCGCTGCCTGTTCGCTGAATGTCACTCCTCTCAGCGATTTCACCGGCTGGTGGTGTCTCATCACCTGTACATTTTTCACCATGTCGGCAGATATGTTTTTGTTGGCCACGCCATATTGCGACCCCATGAGGTCGAGTCCTTCGATATAGAATTTGTTTATGGCTTTTCCCTGATACTCTACTTGTCCGTCAGATTTCACTTCGATGCCAGGCATTTTTGCGATTACATCGGCTATCGTGCGGTCGTGCGGCTGTCTGAATCCGGACACGGAGGAGGTGAGGGTGTCTCCTTCTGATTTCAGACGCTGAGATTTCACTTTCACTTCTCTTATGGCGAAACTGCCGTCTTCGAGAATTACGGTCTGGCCGTTCTTGAAATCTTTGAAGGGGATGGATGTCTGCTTGTACCCTATGTACGATATGTTGATTGTCTTGGGGGAACTGTTCTGCGGAATATTTAGCCTGAAAGATCCTGTCTCGTTTGTGATGCAATACGCCACCGTACGGTTGTTTTCCGTCAGTACGACAACCGTAGCTCCTTCCAGCGGTGATTTCTTATCCCTTACTTTTCCCGTGAGACTTTGTGCCAGGCTTGAGGCGGAAATGAGGAATAAGAAACAGACGGCGAAGGATCTAGTCAATGAAAATCGCTGTTTTCGGTTTGTATATGATAGGTTTTCCATCTGCTGTCATTCCTTTGCTGCCATATCCGAGCCTTTCTGAGAAGGCCTCTGGGTCTTTCTCCCAATCTGTGAACATTTGCTTGATTTCTTTTCTGCTGCATTTTGTGGCTTTTGTTAGGTAGGGCTTCTTCAATGGCCTTTTATCGTTTCGTATTTCGATGCATTCGAAAGAAAAATCTCCGGTTCCATCGTAGGCTGCCAGAACCAGGCCGGGCAAGCCGATTAATTTCCAAGGTCCCAAGCTGACGGGTATTTCGTTAGTGTAATATGCTGTCCAAGTATGATTTCGGTAGTAGCATTTTGCTATGTTGCAATGATATCCGAGGAATGTCGTATCTGCATCTGTAATCTGCCAGGCAACAGTATCAATATCTTCTTCATAATAGAAGTCTTTAAAAATACAATCTGTCACTGTCCTTTTTCCTCTTTCCGAGAAATTGTTGTATATAGCGTAGTTTTCTTCGGGTGTCGGATACGACAATACTTCAGACAAAATTTTTTCTTTTGAGGCTCCTTTTTGTTTTAGACTGTCAAGCAAATCTTTGCGATATTGCTTCCATCTGCCGTAAAAACAGCTTCTGTGCTTTCCTACTTCAAGAACTTTCTCTTCTTCTTTGCATTCTTTCTGCTCTGCTATTCTTTTCAATCGTGCCATATAATGTACAGAGAAGAGCGTGGAATCGTTCTCCTGAGCCGAAATTGGCAGACTCATAATTATACAAATTATAAATAATATAGTTTTGCGCATAGCTGTTTGTTTTATCTCATAACGTTTTAAATCGTATAATATTGTTCGAAATATTAAAAATTTTGTGGATGACGTCACCAGTCATCCACAAAGAATTATTAGCAATCTATTTTAGACCAATAATCAATTAGATTAATGATTTCTTCTATAGACAAACCGCTTGGAATCTGGTGTATTGTTCCACAATCCGTGATAATACACTCCGGCATATCCTCAGGCTCTTCTTTCTCAGGTGCAGCGAACGATGATGCTACAAATCCAAATGAAAGCATCATCAAAGTAATAAACTTTTTCATTTTTTTTAATTTTAAGTTAATATTTTCCCTGTATATCGGGAGTTAGCTATTCTCAAAAAGAAATTTCCCTGAACAAATGTACACAACTATTATGTCGTACTACGAGTTGCAGATGAAACGATTTTCACCCGCAAAGTTATATTTTTCTTCTCAAATACCTCCCTAAAACTCAAAAAAGATTTTACCATTTTTTACTCCGTCGATGAAATGGGCATTTTTCGAACCTATTAAAAATTCTTTTTTCTTTAGATATTTGGAATATTGGAGGTTTTTTTCTATCTTTGCACCCTAATCCTGTAATATTTAACATAATGATCTACAAAGTAATTTTTTACATTTTGATATCACTGATATCTCTTACATCGTTTAGAGGAGACGACTCTAACATTCGTTTTCTATCTCATGTTGGCATTATGATGGAAAATGGTGGTGAAACCTGGAAAATGGAGTTTGGCTTGGTTGAACAAATGAAAAGTCTACATTCAAATATTTCCAAATGTAATCTGATTATGTCTCAATCAGTAGGAAAAATATCTGAAGACAAAAACGAAGCATCTGACAGTATTTTAAATGCTCAAGATAAACAAGGATATTTTGTAAAGTTACAAAAATACGAGAAGCAATTGTCTTTATTGACTTTGATGTTAGTGCTTGTTCTATATTCTTATTGTAACTCCAAATATAGGCATAGGTCAGAAATGCAAAATCTAAAGAAAATTCACGAAGATGATATTCAAAGGCTCGAGTCGGAAAAACAGCAGTTGGAATATTTAATGGAAAGTAATGAAGTTCGGCAGTCGGAGATGATAAGAGAGAAAGTAAAGAGGATAGAGGAACTTATGCGCAATCTTGAGGAATATGAGAAGGAATTGTCAGTAATCCGTGGCGTTAAAGATGAAGATGCACTGCAAAGAGCCTCTATCGTTGCCCGATTTCGATATTATGCCACGCATCCGAAACTTCTGCCGGTCGATGGTGATAAATGGGAAGAACTCATGTCTTTCGCAAGAGCAAACCTTCCAAATATCTTCAAAATGATGAAAGATGCTGAATTAAGTGATTCGGAAAGCAAAGCGGTGATATTAGTAAGGTTGAGGTTCCAGCCCTCGGAAATGTGTGTCTTGATGGAATTTTCAAGCGCTCAGGCCACAAAATTAAGAAAACGTCTGCTGACGAAGATGTTCGGTGAAGATGGTTCCGCCAAAGATTTCGACAATAAAATAAAGGACATTTTTTAGTGCAGTGAAAATTATTGTTCACTGCACTAAGGTCATATTAACTCATGATTTTGCGCATAGTTCTGTCAATCAATATTTTCTTTTTCTTTCCATCTCTTGCCAGATAAAATCCTTTTTATTATCTTTGCAAGGTAAATGATAAAATTTACCCCATTCCTATGAGATTAGACAAATTCGACCGGCAGCTGAGGCTGATGCTTCTTCTTACCCAGAACAGGGAATATACTCTCGAGCAGTTATGTGACAAGCTCGAGATATCACGTCGCAACCTGTACTATTATATCGAGGGCTTCCGCGAAAACGGTTTTATCGTCGAGAAGAAAGGCCAGATATACCGACTCGACAAGAGTTCTCCTTTTTTCAAGGCAATCACGGAATTAGTTCATTTCACCGAGGATGAGGCTCTCACGCTGAGGCAGATCCTCGACTCCGCCAGCGATACCAGCATACAGGTGAGGAATCTCAAAAGCAAGCTGTACAAACTCTATGATTTCGATATCCTGTCGGATGTCAGCGTCAACAAGCAGACAGCCAAGAATGTGTCTACTCTGTATGAGGCGATAAAACTCCATCGGCAGGTGGTAATAAAAAAATATTCATCGCCTCATAGCAATACGTCAACCGACAGAGTGGTGGAGCCCTTTTACTTTATGAACGGCAACAACGAAGTGAGGTGCTATGAGTTGAAAAGCGGTATGAACAAGACATTCAAGCTTTCTCGTATGGGAGACGTGAAGATGCTCGACCTCTTATGGAGTTTTGAAGACAAGCACCGGCAGATATATACCGACATCTTCCAGTTTTCAGGGGAAGAACGACTACCCGTCAAGATCCGCATGGATCGTCTGGCATCCAATCTTCTGCAGGAAGAATACCCATTCGCCGAGAAATATATCAGCCAGGAGGACGACAGTCACTGGTTATTCGATGCCGATGTGTGCAGCTATAAAGGAATCGGCCGCTTCGTTCTCGGTCTTTTCGAGAATGTGGAAGTGATAGAATCAGAAGAATTCAGACAATATCTGCGGGAGAAAATCGCACAGATGAGTAAGATGTAATCCCCGATGAAACGGCCGGTTATTTGAATATCAGCGTCGTCATCTTGTCTTCCGCGAATATTTCCCTTGCCACCTCTTGTATCTGTTCTGAGGTGATGGCATCGATATTCCCCATCAGATGAGTGATATCTCTTTCCCATCCGTAATGGAGGAAACTCTTTGCGAAGTCGATAGCGAAACCCTCATTGTTGTCGCAGGCGATGGCAATCTGCCCCTTCAGTTGCTTTTTCGCAGCCCGCAGCTGATATTCCGAC
>Ga0181612_172349_pt1 | contig 11390 bp, 5 predicted proteins | sample HoacroProtozoa21_FD_119630 | JGI IMG/M metagenome (GOLD analysis project Ga0181612, IMG submission 119630) | Hoatzin crop microbial communities from Cojedes, Venezuel. Combined Assembly of Gp0051906, Gp0051904, Gp0051908
AAGGTGCTGTGCAGCCTGCTGTAGGTGACCCTGCTTCGGCAGGAGGGTTGGACTAGATGACCCACAGAGGTCCCTTCCAACCCCTACCATTCTGTGTGTGTGGCAGAAACTCTGCTCTTGCCAAGGGCAGGAGAAGTTAAACTGAGAACAGGAGATGTCAAATAAATGTCCACAGTCTTACACAGCATGGTGTAGACAAATTTAAGGAAGGCGGCCCCAGCCCCAGCCCCCCGGGGCACCCACCAAGGGGGGGGAGAGGGAGGTCCTGGCTCGGGATGGGGTGGCAGGTCCAGGGGCTGGGACTGACCCCAGCTGCAGGGACCCTAATGCAGAGGGGCTGGTGTGAGCAGGAAAGGGAGGGGAAGCTGTCCCATGCCTCTTCTACTCCTCGTCACACTATTTTTGGAGGGTCTTTCAGGCTATTCTCCTCTCTCTAAGTGCTGCCTGCTTTTTCTCCTGCCTGTCCCTTCTTTTGTGACTTCAAGAGGAACTGTTATTGTCTGCTTTGACATTCATTTCCTACACGGCATAGAAGGACGCCGTCAATAAAAAGCTATACATCTATCTATCTATTTGTATCTCACAGATGGAGAAATAACCCAGCCTTAAATGAGATGCAACGCAACTCCTGATTAAATTGCCACATGAGTTATGTTTGACATGTTATAACCTTGAATACTAAGAAACTGAAAAAAAAACTAATATACAAAGAAAGTGATATGCAATTAGGAAGGATGATATTTATGTACCAGGAGGCATTAGGCTTCAATCCTTGTGGTTGAGGTGCTCAGTCTGACTCCTTTAGTTACTTTGTCAGAGGGCTACAAGTCCAACTTGCTTTTTACTTCCAGCGTCCTGGGAGTCGTTATTTGCCATTCACAGTGTTATTAATTCTGGCTGCCTGAACATTTTCATTGTCAGAGGGAAAGGAGGAAACCAAAGATAACTTATCGGGCATTGTTCCCATTTAGGCACTCCTGTGAGAGTTCCTTTCAACTGGAATGTATTTCATTAATTTGGGGGACATTCTGGCATAGATGTCTAATTAGATCTGCTTAATGGATTTCATGTCACAGAGGCATGTGAATCTTTTCATGAAAGACAAGGTTTGTATTGAGAGATAATATCTTTTATTAGACCGTCAGACAGAATTGGAAAGGATGGACAAGATTTTCAGTTTCTCTAAACCTGTAATACTTTGCTTCAAACTTTTCCTTTCTTACCACTTCAGACACTCAGAGCTACAAAGACCCAGCCACTGCAGTCTCTTCACGGCCTTTGTGCATTAGCAAACACTTGTTTTTCACTAAGACATTTTGCCACATCTGTATTTTTCTTATTTCTTCCAGAATTTCGGTCTTCTGACATTCACGTGTTTTTTATAACCCACTGCACATTCTATTCTATGAATGTTTGTATTCAATTTTACCTGTTCAGTGGTAGAAGGGATACCAAATCGGGTTTTCTTCCAGGTTTTTATGCCCAAACATCACCAACTGCCAGAGATTACAAAATGCTGTGGTAGTCACTGTGGTTGTGTGTTATTGCCTGCTATACTTCAGTGTGTATTTGGCAATCGCATACATTTGTCATTTTGTGCTCCCAATACCACTCTTAAAATATCCATTCTTCCACCCTAAAATTAGTAGAGTCCTAAAATCTTCAGAGAGAGAGGAGTTGCTGTGCCTGGCTTGGCGGCTCACCTGTTCTCACAAGAGCCGCGCACAACATGCTCCCACAGGCCACTTCCATCCTTCAGATTAAGCTATATTTTTCTGATGCTAGATCTATTTAAACTAATGAACAAAGCAGATTCTACCTAACGTATTAGACAATGCATAGGAATCTGTAGCTAATTTATGGGTTTTTTATGCCCGACACTAGTATATTCTGCAAAACATGCAAAATACATTACTGCATTTTGGAATACTTCAGATCTTGCAATAACTAGTTTGGAATATTCCTTGAAGTCTTAGGATGCTTATTGATCAACAGGAAAGTGAAATCCCCTGCAGATCTTCTGTTCTGGCAGATAACATAAAAATTCTCGATCGATCTCGCAAGCTTTCCCATAAACTTCCAGTCCTTCTTTTAATGTTGCTAAATACATGGCTTCAACTACATCCCATGGCAAACTGCATGGGTTAATTCTTGGTGGCACCAAACCCCAGATCGTAAACCACTTGTGTAGGACCCTACCTTCGCAAAGACCTCTGTGTGTGTTTGTAAGGAGCAAAAATCACCTCTTCTATCAGCAAAAACCACAGTATTGTGATCTAGTCTCAAAAAAGATGGGCCTTCTGTTGGGAAAAACTTTCCTGGCTCTATAGACTAGAAATTATCTCACATATAGTTTTGTTTTGCAAAGAATAGGGAGAGGGATATATCATCTCCTGCCCTCTCAAAAGATAACTTTATTTTTTAAGCACGTTCAGGTATGTGTCAAAACTGTTTTTAAAAAGCCTCAGTTTTAGGTTATCTCAGTGCTGATTTTTAAAGGTTAGGAAATAAGAAAACTTTAAAAATCAGCCCATTTAATATGTTTGGAATTTGGCACCTGAAAACACAAGCTGTAGAAGTGTTTTCCTTATGAACACATTAGTTTGAGTTTTCATTAGTCCACGCTTATTAAAACTTAAATTAAGCACATCTGATACCCAATACAGTTTCATCTTAAAATAACAGTCTTTTTATTTTGCAGAATTACATCTTCCTCCAACTCCAGACAAAGAAATAAACTTCCCCTAGTGCACATCATTTGACGTCCTTTGCAATATTGATAACAGTTATCCAAAACAATATCTTTTCATGGCTCTTCACAGAGTGGGAAGTGGGTTTTGATATACAGCAGCTCAACCAAGCAGATTTGTAAAAAGTAAGCACATGCTGATATAGCAAAATCTATAAACTGGGTAAGATGGAACCTGGTTGCCACACTTATCCATTATCCCCAGACACAAAGCCCATAAAGGGTTCAACTCCAGCCCCCATCAGCAATGACTAAAAGCCATTAGCGTACGTAATGGCTGCTCGGTGGCCTGTAGGAAATGAATGGGTGGTCTCGGTTCAGTCCATGCAGGACAGGCGGCCACATCACAGAAACCGCAGAGCATTGCATGGGGAGGGAGAATGCGTTGCCCGCTCGTCCCCAGCAGCCCCTTCCTCCCGAGAGCATCCGTGTTGTACCCGGCAAGTGGACAGACAGATGTTTTCCACTATGAATTAGCTACTTCTCTCCGACACGAAGCTCAATTTTAGGAGAGAGGAAGAAAAAAGTCTGGAGCCTCGTGATAAGCCCGAGGGATTAATAAAGGCAGTTTGGTTTACAGGATAAAGTAGAGCCTTTATCACCTGCAGTTCAATCTTCCAACTTAAAAATACATGAAATCACTGGACTGGCTTCAACACCACACAAAATAAAAAGCTAAAATAAAGTCTGTATTTGGGGAAGTATTTTTAGAAGATTAAGAAAGAAGGATACCCAAGACTGAAGGTCATGCCAGGCATTTCTCCCACCCTGTAAAGCTTAAAGTACTGAACACAGTGTTGTAGTAACAGAGAGAATAATAGTCGTCAGAGATGTTCTTTAAGAACACAGATGAGGGACAGGGATCGGTCCAGGAGAGAATCTCAGCTTTGCAGAAGTGGAGGGAGTTATAAGCTTTCAAATTATCTTCTGTTTGCCTGCTGCTTTGGACACTTCAATTTTTCCCTAAAACTTAAAGCCTCCTTCTAAGCTTCTGGTTTCTTCAGAGTGCAATTTATCACAATCTTATTTTACTTTGAAATGCACTAAAACATCAGGCAAAAAGGGAAGATGAACTCTGTTTAATCCCTCCGTTGCACTGCAGTAAGAGCAAGCAAGCAGGGAGGTGTAAGTTTGTAAAGAAGACAGAAGAAATGGGAGCAGAGTAATCTCAGTGCAACTGGGTTTGGAGATCCTGAAAAAGTAGTAATAAGCTTCCAGAGCACAGCTGTCTGGTCGTAGAGCAGAAAACCACTTCCAACCTCAACTTGACATTGTTCGGCATCTCCTTAACTGGCAGGGTGAAGAACGCACTGTTATTTTGCACGGCTGTGAAGTACATGCCACTAGAGATTTTAGCTGCAGCGAGGGCCAAGTACAGACATCAAAGGGTAACATTTGGACGCAAAGAAGTGAGAAACTCACTTTATTTCTCATAATGAGAAATGCGACTTACGCTTTATCAAACCCTAACCGGTAATAGGAGTTACATAATGAAAAGCTCCGCTCCTCTCTGCCGACTGCCAAACAGCTATGAAATATTAAAGAGACGAGCAAAAGCTCTGAAAGGGGGTTGTACAGTCACAGTGCGGCAGCCTTAATGTGCACGCGTGCATGTGTGTGCCTCTGCGTACATGAGCAAGAAAGTTTTCATAACAGGCTGGGTCCCGAAGGCCAGCGAATAAACCCGTAAACCTCCCTGCTGTGTGTTGCATCCCCACCATTCACAGCTGACCCAGGAGGCAGGCATCCCAGCAAGGCCGGGTGGGAAGGAGTTGGAAAGAGTTGGGTCGGGTGCTGTTTGCAGTCACTCTGTCAATGCAGTTAATGGGCTGCCAGCAAGGGGCTGTTAATAAGCCCAAGCCCCGAAGGCCCACAAGCAACGTGGTCTGTTAGAGCTAGCAGCAGTACCAGTCCTCCCAACAGCGGGGACTTTTTGAGACCCAGTGATGAAATAACATGGAAATCTTTGCTTTTCCCTAAAACACTAGTCACTTGCTGGCCCCTGTGGTTAAAGCAAATCTTGCAGGTTTTCCTAGAGATGAGGAAAGGAAAAGGAGGTTTCTTCTTGGATTCCTGATACTTCGAGTTGGCCATATTGGAGTTGCAAATCAAGCACTGGGAAGACGACTAAACACGGGGGGAGAACCTTGTTGGGAATCTTCAAGACCAACCTTCAGTTTAAATATACTTTCTTGTACTGCTGAGTTAGCAGGGTGGTAAGCCCTCCTGACAGTGGATGAGGCTTTTCAAGTGGATCAAAGACCTGGAAGGCAAAGAGGAGTGGGATGTTTCCACTGACTTCCAGGTGGTTTTGTAATAAGATGAAGTATAATTTGATTCCTTTTGTACTCTCTGCTGACATGGCCATTTTTACAGAGGGATTAAAAACAACTTCAGGTTTTGTGGGGAGCAAGACAAAACTGCTGACTGCTTGATTTCAACTAGTTCATATAACCTAGACAAAACACACACTGGACAGGTATATACAGAAATACACTACAATCAACTACACTTTTCAATTTTTTTGATCCTACAGAAAAGGAAAAGAAAAGAAATAAGGGGGGAAAAAAGTGAAACTGAAGAGTATAAGAAATGGTACTCCAATATAAACAATATAAAAAATCATTTTTGGGGAGTGTCGCAAACAATGAAAATTAAATTCAGATCTGAACTTGAACAATGTCACTGCTGGGTAAGTTGAGATCTAAGTGCAAGACGTGTTACTATAGGCTTTATCTGTAAGGCACTTATCCCAGAATTCAGGATATTTACACCTGAGGTTATCGTATTCTGGGTGTAACAGAGAAAACATGAAAGGATTTATCATGAAACTTAAATTTAAATTGTACCTGCTTTGACAAAATACAGACACGTATTGAATAACCCATGATTTGGTACATGTAAATGTTGGAATTTCTGTTTAATAAATGATAATATTGTTGTGGAAGAACCTTATTTTGTTTATATACAATGGAGTATCGTGTGTGTGAAGATTCTTAATTTGTCCAGAAACCTTTCCAACAAGCAGAGTTGCTAGTGAATTTCTGAAACTCTGTTTAGTAAAAGTATCTTTAATTACTAACAAGAAAAAGAGATTAATCTGTTAGTGGTTAATGTCACCAACAATTTGGTGGGGAGCACTTCATGAACAAGAAAAAGAAGGTAGTCCCATATTCACATTTTAAAGATAATTACAAATCAGATCTAAACCAGTTGTTTACACAACTCCCAAGAACCACAACAGAAGAAAAAGAAAAAAGCCAGCCAGAAAAATATGCTAATGTGTCCTCCGCTGGAAGGTAATTAATGAATAAACAAACATCAGTCAATTGAAGGCAGCAATGTTTTTGATAAATGGTGAAATTATCCCATGACAGTCTCCCCAACACGCTTAGCGATGTCTTGCACAGGTTTTGACCTTTCAGACAAAGCCGCTCTTTAACTGCCCATTTTTGCCATATTGTCTAAAACCCAAAGGCAGGCATTGAAAAATTTCCACCTTATGATCTCCTTTTGAGGCAACCAGGTCCCGGAACATAAAAATGAGTTTCGTCCCAGTTTCTTTGCCACATCCATACAACATGACTACCACGAGGGACCTCAGCCTGGACTGCTGGGATGAGGGGACCTGGCTCCACAGAACAGGGAGCAGCACGGCCCGTGGCCAAGGCCACACCAGGCGTGACAGGTCCCACTTCCACAGCATCCTCCTTGCAGGTCCACGCCTGATCCCAGCCAGTGCCAACCCAGCCGGAGCAAACCACACAGCTTGTGCAGCAACGTGTTTGTTCTTAAACTCATCTCTTTGGTGTTATTAGCTCAACTTGTATTAAACTAATACTCCAAAGATGCAAGTTCAAGGATTAATGCCATATTAATGTAAACAATGACAAGCCTTTTGCAGTAAATGAAAGCCCACCAACCCACAGCTAGGTTTAATTTGGCAGTGCTTGCCATGAATAAATGCATTTTCATACTAACTGCTGGCATCACAGCTACGCTCACTCAGTTTTACAATTCAGCCAATGTTAGTCCTTTCATCAAGCAGTTCAGTATACTAATGCTTTTTGTTCCCAAAAATCATCTGCGCCTTTGGGATTTCTTCGGATTGGTTTTCAACAGAAATAAGCCATGCTATGAATCGGGTATTAAAGGATAGACTGGTGACAGAGTGAACTCTCCCTTGTAGGTCTATGGTCAACAGGCATCAATAAAAAGAGTACAAAGAAAAGTGGTTTTTTTTTTAACTATCACTTAAAAGCTCCAACTGTTCCCTGAAGCTCAGGTACTGGACTTAAATGAGCCAAATAAAAAGAAACCTCAAGTGATAATAGTGCAGTAATTGACAGCAGGCAACTCCACTTTAAGCGACACGCCAGGACTCTGATTTTCTGCAAAGATCCGCAGAGGATTCCCACACTGCTTTGCCCTTCATGTGTTCGAGGGTGTCCTGTTCAACAGCAAGAGGTACTATAGCTGTAGTTTCTTATGCCTCCCTGCAATATGATCAAAGACCCAAGAAGTAATTTTTGTAGTCCCACACAACGGCAGTCTGAATATCAACTTTTCTTTCAAGCACAGCTATTTGTACTCGATTGTTTTTGACAGTGCATTCAAAGCCAGCTGGAGCAGGAAGGAAGGATAGCGCAGAGGATATACATATTTTTTACTCCAGACATGTTAAATCCACAGCCCTATTATGCCTAGCACTTCAGAGACATTAAGTAAACCTTTGCTGAAAATCTATCTTAAAAACTGTCGGCTATGCCTCATTTGTACTTTCCCTCTTTAGTTCCATGTGGTAAGTTATGTCTTTTCCTGTAATAATGTTGCAAAAAATTAGCGGATCCCCTCATCAGTCAGCACGGCTGCAGGGCGCAGAGCACAGGTCAGGCTGCAGCACCAGCGGTCACCATCCAATTGCTCCCCTGCCATCAAGGCTCTGGCTCTAACTGTCCCCATTCCCTCCCTCACTTCTTTGTTTTCTTTTTTCTCTAGTAGACATGTACTTTTTTTCCTAACTCCTTGCTGCTTCTTTATCCACAATCAGCTATTGTATGAGCTTGGGCTGATATCTGAGTTTAATTAACGATACTTGCATAACGTAGCAACACAATTTCGATATGACTGCTATGTTAGGAATAGTGGAGTAATATAATGGTCTACTGAAGCGTAGCATTGTCTGTTAAATTGAAGGTGCAGCATCTCCTAAAACACAGCAAGTAAAGCCACCCACATACTTCATGTACTATTAAAACATCCTTATTCAATTTCACTCTCAAATAGTCTTCTGAAAATAAAAACTGTATCTTGTAAAAACATAAGGTGGCCTGAAACTAAATGCGTATTGGTTTCTGATGAAAAAATGCCCTCCTGTCACCAGCTGGAAACATTATCCACTCAGCACAGAAAATATATTGGGAGAAAGGACTGCAGCAAGGAAATCCACATCATGCGACTGGTGTGAGAAATGTTGCAGCTCATGTGCGTGGTCACCCATTGCTTGATACCTCTGGATGCTTTCTCACTTTGTTATTTTCATGATCTCTAATGTGCTGCGCACGCACAAGGGAAAAAATACTGCAGATGTCTCAACTACTCTGTGTTGATCAACACATTGCCAAACTTTTCTCAGTCCAAGCACACAGGTAATGTTTTTGCTGCCGCAGCCAAAAGGAAAGTCACACCACTAAAGCTGCACACATAAATGAAGTCAGGATGACAAAAGAGAGATTATATTTAGGCAAATTTTGTTTTGACATAGTTAGGGTTGTTTAAAATCTTTAGGGATCTGACTGCTGCTGCCAACTCAGAAACAAAAGTTCCTGCCCTTGCCTTCAGTAAGATCAGCGCGATGCTATTAGGAAAACTCTGCCTTTTTACGAAAGCAGGCAGCATCTACCCTTTCCTGCACCCTGTTCTAAAGCAAAACTAGGGGGTGGTGGTGGGTGTTTTCCACAGCAGCTCAGTAGTAAGGGTGTTCAGTCAGAACAGGCACAGCCAGGCACAGCCGCCTGCTCTCCCCAGTTCAGCCCAGGCATCTGCGCATCAGCCTGAGGGAAGGGCCCTAAACGTAATCTCCTGCTGGCGACTTTCCAAACCGGTTCTGTCCAAACTGCTCAGTTTTCTGTGAAACATGGTATTGGCTGTGCCAAAGTGAGTCCAGCGTTGCGGTGTGGAGAGGGGACCCACACAGGGGCCTGGGAGACCAAGGCTCATGGTCCAGGCCAGGAGAATGCAACACCCCATGGAAAGAAGTGGGAGACCTGCAGCAGGAGACACTGAAAGACACCCGAAGAGGAACAGCATGTGGATCATGGGGAGTGGCTGAGAGAATCCAAATCAACACAGATCTCCTGATCACAATAAACCTACAAGGTCTTCTGATCCGCTTAACCATTTTCCCAGAATAGCCGAATACTTTGTCTCCTGTAATCATGCCATTAAATTGGCAGCAGGTCTCAGGACCTGCCTGGTCCTGTCGGCCAGCCATGGCCATTACAGGCAGGCATGCTGTACCCTGTCACACAAACCAACACTGATGGACATTTTCAGGACTGCACAACACACATCCCCAAAGGGTTTTAACATCTAGCAGTGCACAGTCTAGGATGCTAATTGAAGGAGATCTGGAGAGACAGATTAAGGAATGAAGACCTTAAAAAGAGGATGAAAGTCAGGTCTTTCTGACCTCACCCATCAGACTATGGCATGTTTTTTCCACCTTACAACAGGTGGGCCCAGACACTGTTGCTTTTCTCTGTGACTGCTCCCTTAGCATCATTTCTGTGAAGCTCCCTCTCTATTTTCAGTAAGATCCTCCAATGACTGGCAACACTCCTCCAGCTACAGGATTTCAAATTGTGAAAATCAAAGATTCCACTGACTATTCTGGACATGGCCATGGTGTTCAACAGGGACTCCCAGTACTTGCCTCTCTATTTGATTCAGGAGCAAGACACACCAGTCTGGCTGCAAGGTAACCCCAGAAAAAGTTTGATGCAACATTGTGGGGGTTGGGGGGTAAACGTTCTGCTTTCCCTTTGCTGATCTGTATAATGGTAATAACAGGATATACAACATCTAAGCAAGTTTGGTCAGATGGTCGTGTGGATTACAGAATGCCCCAGAAAGCACCTGGATGCCATGGCTCCAGGTGCTCCAACATGGATCACGAAGCGGTTTGTGAGGCGCTTAACAAGAGGCAGAGCTGTGGTGCAGCTTGGCTGACACTTGCATTTTGAACATCAAGCAACCTGTAAATGCCCTTTGATTCCGCATCCAAAATATTTAAGTTCAGGGATGCCTGGACTTACCGCTGTTAGGTTTTACGGCCCATCAGCAGGTGTGCCCCAGATTCCCGTACCACACAGCCTGCAAGAGAGGGTCCACACTGGCAAGGCTGGGCTGGTGGTACATCCTTCTTTTGGAAAGCAGGGACTTCTTCCAGTGCCAGGGTGGCATACACATGATGGCGCAGTAAAGACAAGACAGGAGTGATTACCCAGAACAGTCAACCAACAAGCACTTAATAAAGCCTAAGAGCCATCTAAATCCAGCCTGCTGCAGTTTCGCTTTAAAGTCAACATTCAAAGGCAAAACCTCTCCAATCAATCACAGGACTCTCCACGTTGTAGATGAACCTCCAATTAGTTTCATTAGGGCAGCTGGCAGCCAGGACGGGACTTGCCAAGCCACAAACCCTGTAGCTGGCAGCTCGCGTTTATCTGTTTAGGAAATAGGCACCTTTGCTCAGTTACCAGAATATGATGGAAGAGAAAAATGCAGTGCTGAAGTGTCTCTAGACTTCTGCTGTCACTAGAAAACTGTGCCTGCAAACCAGTTTCTCTCTTTTGCCCTGCACGGTTGCTAGGAAGGTTTTAGAAAGACACAAGCAAAGCCTTTCGTCAGCCTTGTGTTTTTCTGATTTGAGGTTTTGTCCATCAAGCAAAATACCGACTATTAAGAATCTGTGTTCCTCTATTCTACTGCTCCACAAGCTATTACATAGCAGCCTTTATTATACATAAGGGGCCAGACCATGACTAGAGCTGAACCGGCATAAGTACAAAGTGGATTAATTCTGCTCCAGCAAAAGAAGTTTGACTGGATTTACAGTGATGCAGGAGAAGAGACTCACCTGCTTCTGCTCTTCCACTGAGGGAATTACATAGGCAAGTATGAACATTAGGTGCCTGAGGAAAAAATATATGTTAGTGCCCCATTCAGAAACAGTTGTTATCATTGCAATATGGCACAACAGAAGAGTAATTTGGTGAACATAAGACATTCCATTTTGTATTTTGTGGACAATAACACTCAGTTTTCACTTTCTGATTTATGAGTTTGCTTCAAGGTATTCAGTGCTAGCTCTACAGCCCAGTTAAACATGATTTGTTCTGTTCTGGAAGCCCGGAAAGGATTCAAAATAGACAACTGAGGATTCTTTTCACACCAGAAAATTCTCATTTGGCACAGGACCAACACGGCCAGCTGTATGCAGTGTATGGGACCTGTCAGGGATACTGCTGAGCGAAAAAGACATGATCAGACTGCAAATTACAGCAACCAAGTTGTTGTTTTTAAGGTTCCTGCCTCCATCTCCGTTATCTTTGGGTCTTGCACTGGCTGGTGCTGGTGA
>Ga0181612_111617_pt1 | contig 11389 bp, 5 predicted proteins | sample HoacroProtozoa21_FD_119630 | JGI IMG/M metagenome (GOLD analysis project Ga0181612, IMG submission 119630) | Hoatzin crop microbial communities from Cojedes, Venezuel. Combined Assembly of Gp0051906, Gp0051904, Gp0051908
ATACTAAACATTAACAGAAATACAGCTGAGGGCTTGATCCGTTGTGAAACAAAGGAAATTCTCTTGCTGTGAAGAATTTCCTTTCTTAATATCCATTCTTACAGGTATGTAAAATAATCTAGATTTACTACTCATCTGCAAAATAATGACTATAAAAAGTTATGGTAAGCTTTCCTTTCAGAAGTGTGCAAGCACCAGTGAGTACTACTCTAACCTTAGTTTACAAAACTGCATGTGGAATTACTGTTAAAAACCCCACCTTTTTATACAGAAAGATTGTGCTAGTATTTGTTTCCATCTCAAAAATAACATTGTCCTGGAAAGTTTTATTAAAACCTCTCATGCATTGGATCTGACCAATTCAGTCAATGGAAGCATTTGTCAGAGAAACAGCTACTCATCAAAATATGTGTCGTAAGAACACAACAGAACAAAGATCATAAATCATTAAATGACATGCTAAGTAGATCAATTTAAAATCTGAGTTACAGGGAAGGTTTTATTAAATTTATTATACATAAGCACACATTTTTATCCAGAGGGGAAAGTCATTTTCTGATTTGGTTCCTAATTCTGCTCTTCCTAAAGATGCAGCCCCAGAAGGGCTTCGGCACCCAGTTCTGTACCGTTCTCCTTGCTGAAGAGCAGAGTCAAGCACAAGCGAGGATTTCTTGAGGCTGGGACTCCAGCTTTTACCAGAGAATGAAGCTGGGGCCACTCCTACAAGTTCTTGATTGTGCAATTGCATGTGTATTTTTTTTTTAAATATAAACTTAGGTCTGAGATTACAATCCATACCAAGCCAATGGTACGCTGCTCCGTGAACGCGAGCAGCTCACTTGCACAGGAGTTAGCACACAGGGCGTTTTCCCCATTAGTTAGGAAGAGCTGATTTTATTTGCTTAATCTCATGCGCAGTCCAAACTGGACAACTTTCTGAGCAGCATCCATCCCCGTCTCGCTCCGGAGGAGGCTGCTTAAATCCACAAGCCAGATTCTTGGGGCCAGGGAAATGCCTCCTCCTGGCGGGATGAAACTGCATCCCAAGTTGACTGAGATACCAAATCTGAAAGTGTCATTTCCCCTCTCACACTTGTGCTGCCAGCAAAACGCCATGGCGTACCATGACCAAACAACAGCCGTGGCACTGGGTAATTCAGAAATTCCCCACCCAACTTGATCCGCGTGCTCACACGGCTGCCTGTCCCCGACTCCCTCCTCCCAGCAGGCAGTCTGAAATTCCCTGCTGGGTATTAATTCATGAAATCACCACAGAGTTCCATCAACTAATTTTAATAAACACTCCCGGACAGAGTTAAAAAAAAAAAAAAAATTATTAATGTACTATTTCAGAACTGCAGTACAGGTGGTGATCCTTCTTACTCAGCATACATGGCCACATTTCTTCTCACCTGCCTAGTAAAAATTGCAGCCCACCTCCTGGCAATGACAAAATCTGAAAAAAACTGCTCAGGAAAAGCTACGTCCGCTCTGTTAGTTTACTTTTGAAAGCAAATCTCTGAAAAACCACTAATGGCTGCACTTTCCAAGGTACACTGTATGAGTGGTACCCTTACAATAAGAAATAAAACCCCAATGGGGAAGAAAAAAAGGAAAAGAAATGATTGGGAAAGAGCAAAAAGCTCATGCGAGTGAGATTCCCTGGGAGTTTCAGCCATTTGTTTAATATTCATTGGGCATATTCCTCAAAAGTCAGCGCGCGCTGTACAAATTCCATTGCATTTTTGTCACTGTATGATTTTTAGGCCCTGAGGCACCATGAAACAGCAACATTAAGATTTAAGGATCTGAATTAAAATTTTAATAGAAAAAGCACTCATACCGGCCCAGCTGAGTAGCACATCATAGGAATGTCACAAACATCTCTCAGCAGCCACAGAGCAAGCGATAGCACAGGGGATTTATATTCATTATTCGATAATTTGACACTCACTAATACGATTTGAAATTTGTGTCTGTTTAAGGTAGGCATTTTCTGGGACAATGAGCCTTGCAGGTCCACAGTGACCCAAAGCACCAGAAAACGGATGATGGGGACCGCGGTCGGGCCACATCCAGCCTCGCCACGTGCATCTGCCCAGCTGGGAGAGCTCTGCGGGCTCCGGTCCTGCCCTCCCCAGGCCCCTGCCCGGCCAGCTCCCGAATTTCATTCCTACTTCAAAGGACCTTGATCATGCACTAGTGCAGACATTTCCTAAAGGAACACGTTAAAAACAGCCTGAAGCTGGCAACAAAGGTTGTCACACGCCTAATCAGTTCTTTGACTTTCTCTGGTTTGGGTTGCAGCACACAGGAGTCAGCAGATAAAGATCCTGGTGGGAAATGTCTCTGCTGATGAGATGCCAGTTTCCACATTGCTCCAATTATGCACTCCCTTCTTTTTAAAATGATTTTTTTTTTTCAAAATTATAAATAGTTTGGACTATTGCAGCATTTCGATTGAGTGAGATACAGAAAATCAAGCTTTATCAATATTAAAACTGAACGACTTCGGTCACTGACATGGAGGGGGGGTGATTTCTGACTGAGGGCAGATTTCCACTCATCCTTTTATAGTAATATACGTGGCATCACTGGGCATTTCGGGCTGGCTGTCTAGGCTTTCCTTTTCCCAATCAGAGGCTAGATGAAAGGCCCTTACAAGCCAAAACTAAAAAAAAAAAGAGGAACAGCTATGCAGAAGCATCAAGCACCGAAGGCCACTCGGCTTTCAGAACTGGATGAGCGCTGGGGAGGAGTAAGGTGGGCTGTGTGCGAACCCTGGCCCTTCTACTGGGAACAGCCTGCGTTTCTGTGGGCAACTAACGCATCTTAATTGTAGCTGTTACTGGAAACTCGTAACCATGTGAGTGATGCTTGCTTCCTCTCTTTCTTCCATTGAGGTAATGGAGACCATGAAGGAGCCATTGGGGATATTTGCCTAATTACTATCACGATGCAAAATGGCTTTTAGGATCTTTTCCTCCTGCGGTAACTATTTAAACAATACTGTAATTGAAGTGACAGTCATTTGTAAGTGCGAGAAGAAATAAAGCCACATTGATATTCTACTCAAATAAGCATATTCCAAAATACAAATGCTTTTAAGGAAACTCAGGAGATTCCAATACAAAAAGACCAAAAATATGTGCTGTACAGCTTAGCTGAGTTAGTGTTGGAGAGGCAAAGAACCAGATTTAAATCAGCATTCAGTAAACAAAATATAAAAGAAACAATACTGTAATATTTTCTCTTTGCTTTCATTTTTGTTTATTTAACAAGGAACAGCTTGAAAATAAATGACCTCTTGCAACTCAAGTCAGGTAGGTCTATTTTATGCGATACTAGAAAAATGTGAGCTCTATATGACTGGTGTACACACGACTCCCTCTGAAAACTGGTTTGGCTGGTCCAGACTCCTACTGAGAAGCAATTCTATTCACTCCTACACAGCTATACAGACTCATGCTAGCAACATGTCTCATTTCAAAATCAAACAAGGCTGATTTTTACTTGTGGCAATATTAATCTCATATGTACAACGTCTCCGTGAAATGTATGCTAGCGCACAAATATACAGATATGAGACAGACAACGAGCATCTTGCTTAGAAATGCAGCTTGCAGAGACCGGGGAAAACAAATCAAAACACTTTCTAATGACGGTGGATGGGAACCCTGTTTCGCCTTGCCACAGGAAAGTTACTGCAGCTTAACTTCTTTAAGGAAATAGTGCCAGCTACTGGACAGCAGACTCATCCACAAGGCCAGAGCTTTGTCTTTTCAGAGCAATTTTTCTATAGATAAAGTTGCATCTCTAAGTATTGGTAATTGCAGTCAGCTGTAACCACTAAAATAATTTTAGAGTATCATAAGGAAATGAGTTTGCTTCTTTATGAAAAATTATACAATATACAGAATATACTTCTCCAGTATTTTAAATTACCATTTTTCTCAGCAGGATGCATTGTGTCACTTTGCAGAGCAACCTGTTGGTTTTTGTTTGATTCTTCTTGCTGTGTTATGACCTCTACAATGCCGAGGTCACCATACAGGAAGGAATACTACATATAAATGTACGTACAAAGTGACAACAGTCATAGAAAAAAAAATAATATACCGAGAAACATATTCCAAACCTAAGAAACACACAGAGTAGCAGTTAAGTATGCAGGTGTAACACTGAGAAATTCTGTTTTGCTAAGACCGAGTAAGACATTTTGTATAGTAAAGAATTATTTGTTTTGTTTGATTTAGAAGAAAACACCTAGAAATTAGGATGGAGAAGTCTCGAAAATCATCTTCTAGTGGCAGTGACTTATTTTTATATTACCTGGCTCAACTGGCAACCTGCTTCCAACCACGTGGTAGCTGTGGAGTACTAATCAAGATAAATATCACAATTAAACACAAATCATCCTTGCTCATTGTTTAGGCGTGGAGAGGAAAAGTTGCTGTAGAACTCCCCGTGCTTTCCACTGATCCTTTTTCCTTAGATCCAGAATAAGCTCCAATAAATGAACCATCTTCATTGAACATCCCATGCTCCCCTTCTCCATAATCTACCAGACTATCAGCACTTTCGGTGGCTTTAATGTCCCCGTTAATTGACTGGAGGCTGCCCTTCAGCGGCTTTTCATCGCTGTCACTACAAAACAAAGAAATACCTTTCCAAAAATCTAGCTTTTAATTGCATGCGTGGAAACTGCTATTCCATCGTGAAAGAAATCATCAGGAGGGAAGAGAGAGGGAAACATTTCTAAGTGGGTTGTACATCGAGAATGAGCTGACCCCGCACGTCCTGCTCGGTCTGGCGACCCTCGAACGGGTCACGCACACCGACCCGAACTCCCCACATACGTGATTTTGTGATTATTACAACAACGGAATTGGTTAAAAAGGCAAACACCAATGAAAACTGCAGGTGTGTTTTGTTTTTTTTTCCCTTTTTGCCTTGGACAGACAGAGGAATGGACAGAAGGTGAAGGGGAAAGAAGAGGAAACGCTGGACAGGATCTGAGGGATCCGTTCCAGCGATCAGTGCTGGTGTCAAGTCTTCGGCACCTTACAGAAAGAGACATTTTCATTTTACAAAACAGTGGGCAATGTTCAGGGCCTGTTTATTTCATCTTTCTTTTAAGGTGGGTGGGTGAACCGATGTAAAGCCGTGGGATGAGGCATCACCTGGAGGTTATGTCTCATTGCTTTGTGAGTGGTTGTTTGATTTTAGATGACTAACAAAGGGGCTTCTTCCCTTTTTCATTTGTTCTGCTGTTATCTCGCTATAACTGATGGAGTTTCTCTCTGCTAAAGGGGAGGAACAGGGAAAAACGCAAGCAGAATCAGCGTCTGTACCTGCTCACATGCAGTCTATGTTCAATGGCAATTTCATGAAAACGTCAGACCCACCACCAAAACTCAAGAAAAAAAGGAAATTCCACTGGCCATTCCTCCTAATGGCACTGCAGAAGAACCACCAAAGCAGCCTGAGTTCTCCTGACTGAACGTGACATTTGGGGCATTGGGAACATTATTACAAAAAAAAACAAATTAGGCCTCTGAGCTAGGTATATAATTACTCAATTACGGCCTTTGCTGATGCCAACTCAGCGTCAAAGCTGTGGTAATGTTACCTACGGAAGGACAGAGAAATGCACCGGAACTTTACCTCTTCAGCATATAATCAATAATATGGATAATCAATACAGTAAAAATATTCGCTACTCTTCTGCACATGGCATTTCCCTTTATAAAAAGGACAAGTTTGGAGTCTGGGGGGAAAGGAGGGGGTCAAAGTTATTAACCTCAGGACTTTCTTACCTTTCTAAATATTTGTCCCATTAGAAAGCATTAAAAATTAAATAAAGATGAAATTATGCAGAAAAAAAACTATTCCAGTACAAATAATGTAGTATATATAAGTGGGCTTTCAACAGAAATGCTGTATTTTTCTCCATACCATGGTTACATAATATTGTAAGCTTAAGTTATTTTAAAGCAGCCAAAGCGATCATTTCAGTTCCTCTACAGAAACTTCTGTAGTGAGGTTTGTTTGGGTTTTTGCCATCTCTTACTGTATTTCAAACCTTTGTATTCTTCCACAAAATGAGCATTTCCCATATTACACGATTTGGGCCTGACTGGGTTTCAGACACCCACTGAGGACACAGAAGTCTTTCTATTGACTTCAATGGACATTTCAGCAGGAACCCAAATTATCATATATATTTACATTATTCATACAATGCTAAATAATAAAAAAAAACAAGTGAAAAATAACGACTGATACATCAGCATTTACTTATTCCAAACTTAGGTGGATTTCAGTATACTGGATATACCTTTGTATTCCTACTAATATCCACTCCTATGAGGTTTGCTTTGAAAACAAAAAATAGCGTTAATTGCATGCTATAAAAATGTCCTAAATAATGATGACATCTGGAAACAAACAAAACCTCAACAAACACAAATGCTTGTTAAAGCAGGTCCTATTTACCTATATTCCCCAAAGATTTCATCTTTTATTGATTGAGCTTCGGGATCTGGATGCAAATCTTCTTTTTCTTTCACTGTACAAATAAAATAAAGCACAGATCTGTACGCCATGTTCCGCCGTGGACTTTCCGCAGGTGCAAGGGGAAAACCGCCCGTCATCACCTACAGCCGAACCTGGAGGGCAGCAGCTCGCGCCGCGTGGCTGGCTGGACACCACCACCACGCTTCCACCGAGGGTTTGGTGCCAGTCCCTCACGTTTAAGAAAGCTAGCAAGTGCTTATAGAATCATGGAATGTTTTGGGTTGGAAGGGACAATTAGAGGCCATCTAGTCCAACCCCCACGCCATGAGCAGGGACATCTTCAACCAGACCAGGTTGCTCAGAGCCCCGTCTAACCTGTCCTTGAACGTTTCCAGGGATGGGGCATCTCCCACCTCTCTGGACTACCAGATTTATACTTAAATATTTATACTTAAAAATCTACTCATTGCTTTGAAAATGACAGGATTCGTTTTAGCAAAATACTCTATTCTTACACAGTTTGGCTCACCATGGAAGCTACGTCAGTGTGTCAGGCAGCAGTTATCAGGTGGAAAGGGAGCAACGGAGGCTCAGAGGTACAGCTGCTGAAGGACCTTGGCTCTACAGCTGAATTAAATACTGGAAGATTCAGCGAGCACTATCAAAGGCCTCCGCAGGATCTCTGACCAGCACGCAGCACTGTCTTACCCAGAGAGCACAGTTTCACTGACGTTCATTAGAATCCATTCTGCGGATATTTATCAAAAGCTACAAATCCTAATTGGATGTTTCTGCTTGCGGCTTTGCAGCCTCCAGAGACCGAAGTCTGAAGAATGCTTGTTATTAACATGTGAACATAGCGAAAGGACAATAAATCCATTTACCTGAATATTTTCCTCCTTTATTTCTTCTGACAAAGCAAATAGTTAGCAGCAGTAGGGTGAGCAAAGCGATGGCGCACATCAGTCCAATAAACCACCCCTGGGTGGAAATTCCATCATAAATGCCAGCATAGGCTTCGTGAAACAGAAAAGGAATAAAAAAGAAGAAAATTAATCAGGGGAAAAGGGCATCACCCTGCTGTAATAAGAATACATAGCATTTTCTTCAGTGAATCTTAATGGCATCAGTCTGTCACTACTTCTTGTGCCCAACTTACAGAAATGCAAGACAGAAATACCCCCAGAGCGCGACATCTTTAGACTTAAGGGGAATGCGCAGCCTACTAGGCACAATACAGACATTTTGGAAAGGTAATTCTGGAGAGAGTAGCTGACTCGAAGGATTAATGCCAAATAGGAAAGCTGAACAAAGAATTGTTAAGCCTCTCATGCAAAAGCAGTTTTGCGAAAGAAGCAGAGTTAAAAGTGCACCTGATACATGCAAACCTCTGGACTGGCACACTCAAAATGGATTATATCACAGCGCTACCCTTTCAAAATCACATCGGAGACAAAACTGTTTTGTAAAGGTTTGTAATTGTTCCAGGCTTTTGTGCGTTAAGTAAAGCATAAGGCTCAGCCGAGAACCACGGATGCTTTTATGCTTCCATAGGATTCAACTTCAAGGGTCAACTTAAAAAATCACAGAAAAAAGTTACTGTTTGTGATTTCGGCACGCTTTCACTGCACAACGTAAGGTGTAACCTCAATATTTATTTACATTCAGAATGAATCTTTATCACCCTGAAGGGGTTCATGTCTCACCTCTCCCCCTCGTCTCAATTACATCTTCAAAAATGCTATTGTTATCAACCCAGTTCTTAGTCACTAGACGAACTGTGTACTCAGTTCCAGGCTCAAGTGCCTCAATGGGGTGAAACTTTTGGGTGGGTTTTACAGCTTCTGGAATCTTGCCGATCCCTTTACCTACGGAATATACATATTCAAGGCATATTGATTAATGGTATTCATTGAACAAAAGGCCTGTGAAATGTAAATAACAATGTAAATAACACACAAATACGACATGCAAGGATTTTTAACATTTGTCCTCAGATCATCTGATTTTCAAAAGCAGGCAGTAAACTAGAAAACATTCTCCCTGTTTGATTTTTAATATTCCATCCGATAAAACAAACAGCAGACTGAGGTAATCCTGATGTTTATGAAGGGGTTTGTACATTTCCCAGGATGAAAGTTAATATTGATGGGGGATTATGGATCTGCTTTAACTAATGCGTGCTTAAAAAATTACAACTTTAAAACGGGCTTGCTTTGTATAGATAATCTGGGGTTTGAGGCTTCTCCCATTGAACTGAACTCAGCAGGGAAGCACAGATAGCTTGTTACCTGGAAATGGATTCTTATGTGTCTTAACATTGGGATTTGTACTCATTTCTCCCCCGACAATGATTTTCCACGTCCTTTTAAATTCCGCAATGCCTGCACAAAGCACTACTTTAGATACAGCTGAAGTTTGCTTTTAAATTGATATTTAGGCATTTAAATGTTCCTAATGAGTTTAATATTTGACTAAGAGGTAGAAGCGAAGTTCCAGTAGCCCTAGTTTTAGAGCCCTTTTACTTGCAGAACACCTGCTGTCATTTCTGTCGGCATTAAGATGGCAGGGTATTAAATAAGCTTTTTTAAAATAGCATTTGTGGATAAGAGCAAAAAGGACATCCCCAGAGGTTAGCAATCACTGCCTGAACTTTAGGAAAAGCCTGTTCATATAAGCAACTTCAGAACTGTGGGTTGACATGGGGGATCTCTTTAGTCAACCAAGGGGTACAACACGGGAGCGTGCCTGCCCTCAGGGGCTGGAGAGACGCTTTGGAGGGCTGCACTGCATAAAGATAACTCTCTAATTGTGTTCAGTTGCCTAATTTGCCTGCTTTATTCAAAGTCACCTAAACTAAGGACTGAGCACACACTATAATTTGAAAACTACTTGACCAATTAGCACTGACAGTAAAACAATGCTCATTAACTAGTAAACAAGCAAAGCAAGAAGCTTTCAGAGATTAAGGCTTAGTTGACAGCTGAAGGAAAAAAAATAAAAAGATTAAGATGCATCCAAGCACAATCAAAGAAGCAGTTCAAGACAAGTTTTCCAAGGCAACTATACATGTATTACAATAAGCAGTTAAATTAGTAGACCATTGGGACCCAGAGAGAACACATACAGCTGAAATACTGCTGATAGTGGAGCACAGCTTACTAGCATAAATTAATCCATCTATCGGTAATTTTTGCTAAACAAAGTATGCAAAACTGAGCAGTAATTTTTAATCAAACTGCAAATTAAGCAACAGGATACCACAGGTATATTTTAATTACACGTTCTAAAATCAAGACATCAGAAAATCTTCTTTAATGGAAACACTACCCATAAAGCAACAGGAATGAATGTGAACCTTCAACCCACTGTGCATTAAATACCGTGTGACACTTCTGCATGAGATGATAACCACATGGTCCAACTTGTACACAACACAAGCCTCCTTAGGCAGCATTCCTCCCGAATTCCTCGTCAGCAAAATGCTTAACCCTGAGCTCAGTGGTAGCCCACAGCTGCGGTCCAGCATGCATTTTCAAACCAACATAACCAGCCCATATCTATCTCCTATTTCTTTCCAGCTTATCCCAGCCTCTTCTTTTTGAATGCTCAGATCTTTACAGAAGCAGCAAGGGGGAACTGATACCACTGAAAAAAAAGGCTTTTCCAGCCAGGTTCTTGCTCAGCTGGATCAGTCCCTTGGGCTGGCCGTGCCGCTGTCCTGGCACGCCGAGCAGCACAGGGTGGGACCCCCACACTGGAATGGGGGTTTGAACCCAACCTGACCGAGGGATTTACCACTGGCTCTCCAGGCTGTTTAACATCACCTATCCCAAAACACTAAACCAAATATTTTCTTTAAAACTAGACACAGGTGTCCAGTGATGGATGATTATGAGGTTTCCTTCCACGCGATTTCTTTCTGGTCTGTGTTACACACTCAATATAGCACCCACAGAGGAGAAAGCACTGCTAATTGGGGCAAGTTTGGTGGCTGGAATAGAAAAAGCAGTGTAGCATCCTGAAAAATAAAAGCAAAGATATACAGATAAGCAACAGCTCAACATACTGAAAGGTCAGTGAGCTGCAGGAATTAGCTGCAGAAAATTGAAAGCAGTTGGGTTAGGTTTTTAATCTACAATAAGGGAGGAGAAGCATTAGTAATAAAGGCATTTCACCAGCACTTCTCATCTTCCCCCACTATTTATCAGCCATACCATGGGACTTGCATGAACATTAAACACTGAACTGCAATTTTACAATATTCCTACTGGGTTCCAAGATTTATGAGAACAACACAACACACATTTTTTATAGAAGCTTATGGTATAAAGGGAAAACCAATCTAAACTGCCCCCAAAGACTTACAAGAGTGCTAGTTCTCCAAAAGTTAGCACATCTGTTATAAAACATACTTCTATAAAAAAGCTGGCAGTCTAATAGCTAAATACTAATTGCAGGCAACATCTTAATTTATAACCATACCTGTCTAAATACATCTGCTGCAATAAATGGAAAGTTAAACTTTCATTAGTTTTCCCCTACTGCCTGGCTATTAAAAGTGTATAAATATGCATCAAAAGTATCCTTCATCTTCTGGGCTTCTTTTAGTGCAGGAGGTATTTCATGCTAAACCGGGACTATTGTAAACTATAGAGATTAGTAAATCTGTTGTATGCAAAGTCTACTGAGAAGAATTTATAGATGAATTAGTGATCATCTATCTGCACTGATTATCTTTTGTAGGAGAAATCTGAGCTCAGACAAGAAGACAGCTTATAGCCTATTCTTCTCTTGCGCCTTCTCTAGCTCTCTGTGTTGGCTACACTGGGGCAGGCCGATAGAAGAGGAAAAAGTGAAAAAAAAAAAA
>Ga0181612_111759_pt1 | contig 11389 bp, 6 predicted proteins | sample HoacroProtozoa21_FD_119630 | JGI IMG/M metagenome (GOLD analysis project Ga0181612, IMG submission 119630) | Hoatzin crop microbial communities from Cojedes, Venezuel. Combined Assembly of Gp0051906, Gp0051904, Gp0051908
GCTCAACCCCAGGCGCAGCCACAAAACTGCCCCTAGTCCCGGCCTGTGATGTAGCAGGGAGGCCTCCAAGGAGAAACTTTTCTCTCCTTCCTATCAATACCTCTTGAGCTCCCTCTCTCCCATTAGTTCTCATCTATCCGTTTAACTTCCCTTCTTCCCCCTCTCATTACAGCATTTTATCTTCCCACAACAAGCTGAACCACTCCAGCAATAAACTCCTCTCAACAGAGAAGAATGAAAAAATTGCTTTCTTCACCAAAAATGACCATAAAAAAAGGAAATGTTAATCAAAATAAGGTACCTGATCAATGGCATCAGGTGATCATTGAACTGTTTGTCAAATAAATGGAAAATAGTATTGGCCTGGTGGACAACATCCAAGAAATAAAGATTTGCATTCTTTGAATCAGAAGAGGGAATGCCTAAAGCAAAGAAGGTTTCATTAGGACTGTAACGACACGCAGTTCTTATAATGAGCATGATGATTTTTTAAATATGCAGAATTTTTCCATGAATGCTGAAATCACAGGCTTAGAGTTTTGAAAATTTACCACGGTGCCATATACAGAACATGTCTCATAGCTGCATCAGGTACTAACCGTAAGCACAGAAATAGCTTGCTTTAGAAATTTCTAAAAGCAAAAACAGAACAACCAATTTAAATATTTCTTCAGAAGACGAGATTTATGCTTTGATGTCGGAAATACAGGTTCTGACTGTCAAGATTTTAACTTCTTTAACACAAGCAATGTTCTTACTCACTGTCACTCTTTAAAATGCACAGGTATACAAACAACCACAGAAGTCCTACAAAATGTAAGACACTAAGCCTTATTATAAAAACATTCTCCTGCTATGGCACAGAGAACAATTAATGAGGTAGGGAGTACTGATGTCCCAGTTTCTGTGATACAAATGTTTCTGAATACAGGAGCATATTTCCATCTGGGCATCAGTTCCCCAAATGGAAGTTACACTTCAGAAGACATTAAATGCTGACTCCCAAATACACAAAACAAATATAATTTAACCAACACATTCTGAACAAGGCCAATCAATAAGGCACAGCAAGGACCTGCAAAGATCATCTGCACAAGAAGGCCAATGAGATGAAATGCTCAGAAAATATTATACTCACCAGCAAGGCCTGTTTCTAATGCATAATCGATGTGTTCAGTACATAAGAACTCTACAAGCATAGAAAAAATCCTGAAAGCATTCTTCGGTAAGTCAGATGGATCAGAGAGCTTTAAAGAAAAAGAAAAAAATTTTATCCTAAAGGTCAGTTCTACTTACATTTGAAAGTTTATCCGATATTGCATAGGGGATAAGCTTAAAATGTAACAAGTATTCCAGAACAACTGGAATTTTATTCTAAACGAAAAGTACCCATACAGAGAACTATTCAGGAACAGCCTTTAGTGTCAATAAACCCTTCAGCATCAGCAAGTAAACTGAAGCTAACATGCCATAGAATGCTAAAAGAAGCAAAAGTATAAACAATTTCAATAGTAATAATAAAGGAAGCTATTCATCAATAGTCCTTAAAACTATTGTCCAGACATACTCTCAGGAATCACCTAAACTGGATACCACTGGATGCTGGGAAAAGGTACACAGAGAAGATGACTCTACCCATGCCCTGCCTTTTTCCTCTCTTACTACACTTCTGCCACTGGCCACCGCCAGAGACAGTACACTGGGTTAGACGGACCTTCAGCTTCACCCAGTGCAGTGGCTCTCTTAGCACTGCCACCGTAGTGCAGAAAAAAATAATACAGACTGAACCTGAGCCACGTTCATCACAGTTCAGCTGGAGTCAACAGAGCATGAAAATTTTTATTAAGTGAAGTAATGCCTGCATACACACACAGCATCTGTACAGTCATGAGCTGTAAGCAACATGGGACTTTGGACAGCAACCTGTCAGTAAATCCCTTTTCTGAAGAAAAACGTGACAGGGCTTTTGCACATAAGAAATATGGCTTTGTTTTTAAGGAATTACGCGAAGACTTTATGAAGCTAGGAGTAAGAAAGATTACTATTGCAATTCAAGTTAATTTATGTAATAACACTCCCAAACATTTCTTCCATATTCTAAAAAAAAAAAAACCAAACCAAAAAAACACCACAAAAAACAAAAAAAACCCAAACAAAAAACCAAAAAACAAAACCCCAAACACCATTACGGAGATTTCCAAACACTGAAATGTTCCAGTACACAGTTACGTTCAGAATTACCAACTTATTTTGTTTTTAAAGCAGTCACAGTTTGGACAGACAGTGCTCTTGCACGTATCTGTCATGCGATACAAATATTACAATTAGTTAGCCAGGTACACATTTAACCTCTCTTCTGCTTAGTGAGTTGCCCTGACCACAAACAAAACCCTAGCAGCATGTATGGTAACGGAGACGTTATATACCTGTAATTCTAAAAATCTCCTTGTATGCCAAGATCCATTTAGCATTGGTTTCCACCCCAGTACATACAATCGTTTTCAGACCAAGTACGAAAAATTCTGATCCCCACAGGAAAGTAAAATAAAATTAAAAAATAGAAGTTGTACACAAACAGAAAAAAGTTTATCTCATTAATTTCAACCATTTCTAGCAACTCCCATATTGAGAAAAATACTAATGATCTACCTGCTCATCTTGCAGTGCTTGACTTCCACCACTAGGAAGGTGTCATCCCAGTGTGGACAGGGAACAGTGCTGCATCTGTATTTTGTTACATCTTTGGCCCTTCTAAACATCTAAAATGCTAAGTTTATCTGCACTAAGCCGATTCAGAATGTTAGAGGCTTTAAAAATTGTTAGAAATCAATGTAGCTAGCTGATAAAAAAAATCCCCAGCATTTAAGCTTGCAATTAAATTTCACTGGTTTTCATTTACACTGAAGTATCAGACAAACAGTAACTGACAGGCAGTAAAAATAGCCATTTACTCAGAATGAAAACACTTTTCTTTGTTAGACTAAAGCATTTAAAGACCAGCAGAGGACTATCAAGGTAAACCATATTAAAAATTATTCCTCTCAGCATTTTATTGGTAAAACTCTCTAATGCTAGAAGAAATGGCACTTGCCACAGGTAAACAACTACTGAACTATTTTCTATATTTTTAAAGCAGGAAAAAAAAATTACACTAAAGGCTTCAAGTCTTGAGTCTAATTTAGTACGAAAAGCAATGTAGACAATAGGTTTAACCCTCGCCACTCCTTCCAAAAAGACAGTACTAAAACCCACAAAATACAACTAGATTCACATTTAAAAAGCAAACCCTTAGCCTCCACCATGACCCTGATGCAGTGAAAACACAAAAGAGAATTAATTTGTTTAATAATGTCCTTCCTTTCTTCCTATCACACTTCAACTGAAAATTGAACCTCAAGATCTAATTTCACGCACAAAATTACATCACTAATGGAGATCAGAGGAAGCAAGCTTACCCTGTGACATCTTTCAAAAGCTTGTTTAGTTTCTTGCAAAAGGTTAACCACCACTTCTTGTGACAGAAAAGTTTCTCCGTGCGTGTCAATACTTGGCCCCAAAGGTAAGTTTGTACGTTGCCTTATTCTCTCTTTGAGGTCTTGAATACTAGAACAAAGATAGATCAAGAGAAGAATTCACTGGATGGAAATTTTAATGCTCAAATTCAAAAATGATTTAGGGTATTTTAGTTGTTAACTTATAAAACAGAACCCAAGACAGAGTTTAGGATATGCAAGCATTAAGACAGTCTTGCAAGCTTCAAAAAATGCCAGTAAATGCAAAACTACCATCTCTGATCCCATGGTCAACTGTGTTCTACCATGGCACGTTCACACCACGGGAGCAGCTATTCCCCACTGTGGAATAAGAGTACTTTCATTTGAATCGTATGGCACTTCTGCTCTGTAGACAAAGCGTAGCCTCCAAACATTCTGTCACACACTGTACTTTCCAAACACTAATGAGAGCTTTCTATCTCATCCACGCCCACAAATCCTCTCATCCTCATCCACCACCTCAGCAGTCCTGATTTCGTGAAGCATGCTCCAACACATTTCCATGCACAAAACAACCCATAAAGTCAGTCGCTACAATCAATTTAATTTTCCCCAAGAAAATTAAATTTTCATTGTTGTTTTTTTTAATTCATTTAATTACTTTGCTGCTGCTGCTGTTTCCAAATCACTTGTCATTCCTGACACGCTGAACCCAGTAGCTCTTTGAAAGGTGCAGTCTTATCACCTCTGCTTCACTCAAGTTTTAATTCTTCCTTTCCCACTTCTCACTACTCCTTTATTAGAGTTTCTCTACCCTGAGGATAATGAAGTCTTGTTTTACCTTTCTCTAAGTCCATTGCATCTTCTGGGCTCACTAAGAGCTTTCTCACTGACATTGCTATGGTCTTTTCCCCTTCCTAGGTCTTGGGAGGGGACCACAAGACCTGGGCAGGTGAAAAAAAATGTACGCTTTTAGATACACACATATACATGCTTCAGGTACCTTAATTTTGCTTCAGTCCTTTTGTGGATCTGGATCCTAAGTTGAAACATAGGTTTAACTGGTATTTTTCATTTCCCATAAGCATATAAATACCATGCATCACCTTTCACATGTACTGAGAGCAATACACTTTTTAGCAGAAGTTAACATAAAGTGATAGCAACTTATAAAAAGCTGTAGGTCATTTTAGAAGCCTGCTCTTTTGCAGTTCATCACTGTACATACGACATGGCAAATACTGTGTTTCTCCCCTTACCACCTCCCTTCCATTTTAAAACTACAAAAATTCACAGAAGAAACTTACCCTCCGGTGCCAATGGACCTCTTCTGGTGGTTTTTGGAATCATAATAACGTTGCAAAATCATAGCACTTCTACTTTTCAAATAACCAATTTCCACCTCAATGTAATTCTCCAAGTAGGAAATGAAAATGGATTTGATAAGCTTAGACAAGAAAGTCTGCTTATCAGTACCCAAGTTAAATTCCATCAATTTGCTTGACAGATTAGTAGTTCTTTATGCAAAAGAAACAAAGAAGGGGAGAGGAGGAAAAGGTTGAATTTGTATGAATTACAGCACTACATGTTTGTAAAGTACATAGCACAACGGAATCCTGATTGTGATTAAGACTTCTAGCAGCTTTACATTTAAGTCAAGAATTTTGCATAATTCATGTTTAATTACATACAGTACAATTGCAATCAAATAAGTTGCCAGTGAGACGTAGAGGACTGGCTTTTTAAAATTACTCTCAAAGATCTCTATGCTAAATACTTCCCATTAAAAGTAACAATGGTCATTTTAAATTTTCTTTAGGAAAGCAATCATTGTAAAGGTTAATGGCCATAAAAATGTCTCAATTTTTATGAGAAGTTCACATTTTTGGCTTCTCTTCCTACATTGTGATAATAAATCAACCCATTACAAGAGAATATCTACAACAAAAATTTCACCATTGATATATAAATACCTTGTATATAGATCATAGAGATTCTTAAGATATTGTTCTGCATCTGATTTCCTGTGTTCTTCTAGCTGGTCCTTCACATAACTCTGTAAAATTTGGGTACATCTGTTAGAGGATTAAATAGCAACCACAGGTCATACTCACTACTTGCTAGATTATATGTAGTTCATTGCAAAGTGTATAACTTACTTAAGGTAATTCATACATTCTTTGTTTTTAAATCTCTAATTTGCAGATCCCACATTATCTACAGATAGAGTTAAACGCATCTTTTAGAAGAAAATTATTTAATAATACAAAGCAGTAGTGTGTGAAGCAAATACAAAAGACAGACTGCTTTGAAAATATGCTTGATCAACAAACACAAAATCCCCTCTTTTTAAGAATTAAAAGCACCGGAGGCCTAGGGGCATTTCTGCAGTTGACAGTAAGCAAAGGAGATGCTTACGTATTTGCTTATCATAATACATACACAAAGCAGATACAAGCTTAGAGCCCTCTTGTCATTTAGTATTTGGACAAAAAGTATTATCTACCATAAAATACTAAGTCAAAACTGACACACAAATTTGGGGCTGAAACACAAGCTCAATCTCTAAACTCTGAGGAGAGTAACATCTACAGTGAAATTTCTTTTTGCAGCGAATAATCATGTTGTTGACTCTACACACTGAAGTGAGTGTACTCGCAGGATGGAAAACTTGGTATTTTCAACTTTTCCAGATGTTCATATAACTACTGCACTAGCTGCTAGACAGTATTCACAACAAGTTCTTTTTGCTTATTTTAATGTCACATATGAAACCCAATTCCAAGAATGAACATATTAAAGATACTTATTAAATGTGAAACTTCTTTTCCTGACATATTCTGTATGCCCCCTACCAAGAAGAGATTAAATGTGTGAGCATAATCTTGTAAACTAGATGATGAACACACCGATTCCCTTATAACGTTACATATTGCATTTGAGTATTTTCAGTTCCACTGCATTCAGAGTACAAGCAGGTTTATTTGATATAGGCTTGATTATCTCTCTGAACTGTTTAAGAACAATCAGCTGTGATTCTACAGCCTTACACAAGATTACAAATATTGTAAATTCTCATTAATGTTATTACTAGCTACAGTATTTTTGGATGAAAAGTTTCCTCAATGAACTTCAGCATGTTAGAATTTGAAGTACCTGGAGTTTAACTTCAAAAATATTTTGAATGAGTTTGGCTAGCACAGTCTCTGGATTGCTGAAGACTTCTCCAACTTGCTTATTCACTCGCTGGCAGAGAATGGCTGCATCTTCAAAGACATCATTCCTCAGGAATGCACCCTAGGGTTTTAGAAGCACATTTCACAATATATTTACAACCACCTATATGACTAGATAAATCAACACACAAAGAGATACATGTAAAACAAAATGCATTACCTCTTGACACTGTTTTATGTACACATCAACACAATGGGAATAGCCCTACGGAAGGAGCAAAACAACTCAATGTTAAAACGGGTTCTCCAGGCTTTCAATACAGAATGAAATCAAGAAAACACAATCCCTGTGACAAATTTATTGTGAAAACAGATTCATCAAAAGCACAGATTCTTTCAAACACATTTTTGTCACAAACCTAAGGTACCATCACTTATCACCACTCTACATGGATAAACACCATGTGTTTCAACACTCTCTCAAGCACGAAAGTCAGTTCACACGCACACATGAAAATACCATCTCAGAAAGGTCTCTACTCACACTGCCTCCAGTCCCCCATCATCTGCCTCTTATTCCCCTGAACTTGTTTTGGGAGGAACATCTCAGTATTTTTCAAGTTATATGTATTATCTGATATTGTGGTTGCACCCATGCAAGTATATTCAGTTAAAAGAGGCACTTATTGTATCATGAGTTGTTTTATTTATGTATTTAAATTAAAACGCTCAGTTTTTACCTTAAAATGAAGCAAAACTGCTGCTACTTCTCTCATTCTGGAGATTTCACCTCTCCGCTGTGCACTGGTAAACTCTTGAATTAGCTGGCACTCTAAATCATGATACTTACCTGCAGAGGAATAGGGATAACAACAAAAACCCATCAGCCTATGTAATACAAGCACTGACAAAAACTGTGATACTGACAGTATTGCATACTTCTTTAATCATCTTTAACATTTCAAATATAGGAATATGGATTGAACTGGATAGATAACTTACTTGCTATCTTTGATTTTACTTCCGAAAACCTGTTAACAACCAAAATGCCATGATTAAATTCAAATCCACATCACCGAAGAAATCACAGGCATCCTAGATCATGAGTAACAGACACTCTACTTAAAAATGAAAACATGTAACACAAAGATGACAGAAAAGTTACACGCTTTATATCCATAAAAACCTACAAGCATCTAATTCAAATCTAGCATTAAGTCAGCACACCAAAATTATCCCATTAAAAGTCTGTTAAGCAGTTTAGGATGTGTATGTAAAGATGATCCTACAACATGAGTGTGTGAACACGAAAATTCAAGAATAGAGGAGTGAGAAGTAAGCACACAATCCATCTCAAAAGCTACATAAATCACTAAAGTAAAGCCACCAAAAAAGTAGACACGGGAAGCATCAGAAAATTATAGCTACGTGAAGATTTTTTTTTTTTTTTTAAAAGATGTTCAGATAGACTTTTACCTGTCAAAAGGCAGCTCCTGTGCAATCAAATGCAGTTTCTGAATAATATCAGCTGCCTCTTTAATCTGTTAAGAGTAAAACACGACAGAATTACTAAAGAGAGTCTGATTGTGGGCTATTCCTTTCCTCCCCCTCCACTGTCCAATGTTCGTAAATGTAGTTCCCATTTCTAAACCTGGCTGAGTTGACACACCCAAGGAAGAGATCAACACCTTAAACTTCCTGTATGTACTTTTATGATGCTTAAGGTTTTTTTTATTTTAATATAAAATTATATAGGTCAAAACCTGATAAAAAGTCTTTCATTCTATGTTCACATTGGGCTTGTCTGTGCAGGTGTCTACGTTACCTGGACAAATAGCTCCTCACTGCACTACACCAACAGAGCTGTACAGTTCACAGACCAAAGATTCCTCAGGGTTGAGTAGATCAGAACGGGGCTAGAGCAATCTTGTGAAAATTTGCACTCTTCCATTTGGGAATAAAATTTCTAACTGTTACACAGAGCTGGCTGAACTGCAACATCATACTTTACAAGGCATTAGGATAAAAGTCTTACTGACTCACACCCAAACAGAAGATACCTCTGTTGAACTTCAGAAGTGCAATGGCTAGCAACCCTTTCAGACAAGTCAGGAGAAGCACTGGGGAATTCTTTACAACCGATGAAACTAGCAGTATAGCTCTATCCAAGGAATCCATGACAATGCTCAGCATGGAGAAGGGAGGAGAGGGAAAAAGAGGATCAGCGCAGAGCATAGTTGGAGTACCTCGCATTCTCCCAAGGAAGGAGAAATGGAAGCTGTATTAGATATTATAAACTCTGAGGTACAAAGCGAAGATCAATACGAAAGTCAGTTAATTATGCATCTACAAAATATTAATAGTCACATGAATACAGAAGCTAACAAACAAAATTAACGCAGCATGCAAATTTCCACTCTGTCCTGGACAGCAAAACCTTTTCTCACTTATTCTCCCACAATCAATCAGCACGGGAGGTGCACCCAAGCAGCACTTAGCGACTGTTTCATAGGCCGACTAAAACTATAGAAAACGTCAATTTGCAAATGTGAGGAACACAGCTGGTTGCAGCTGCAGTTCAGTGGATTTAAGCACACCGTGCTGACGGGCCCAAACCAGACACAGCTCTGGGATGGTTTTACAGGCTTTATTATGCAGTCTTGGTGACTGGAAGTCACCTCGAACAGGGCGATGAAAGCTCCAACTACTACATCCAAGCAAAACCTTTATAAGTTGACACAACGGAAAACATGGAGAACATGGAGTTTATCTTGTTCTTCCTGTTCAGTCACGTTCCAGGGAACTGGAGTGAGAGGAAAGGAAGTAATGAAATCCTATTCTCCCATCACTTAGAGCAGGTTGGGATTAAAACTTTTGAAGAACAGAACAAGACACACGGTAAGAATACAGAGCACAGGCATTGCGCTAGGTTGGCTCTTCAGCAAAAACAGGGGCTCTCAAAGTATATCCATTCTGCTTATTAAGAGCAGCTTATGTTTTGAACTGTCAACTTACAATAGCCTCTTAAGTCGAAAGCAGCTACGCTCCTCAAATAAATCAAATGAAACAGCAGTTATTTCTGTTAGCTTACAGCAACCTTAATACCTAACTAACAATCATGATCAATACTGATGTCATTACAATAGTCTATATATTAGCAGTTATTCACTGATTGAAGGGGGGGAGAAAAAAACCAAAACCCAACTAATGCAACATTTTCTTTGTCTCCTCTTCACACAATAGCTGTTAACTAACTTAGATTTTACTGAATTCAGGGCCTTTTCTTCTGCACAACAGAAGCCATGACAAATCAATTCTCCATGGTTTCTCCTTAAATCTGGACATATTTCATTTTTAATTGAATCAAGTTTCTGTAAACTATTAAATTAAAATAAATATAGACTGTAAAATATAACTTAAAGGCTACAAGATATCTGCAAAAAATCAGCTAAATCATGGCCAAATAATGGCAATTTTAACAAAATATTTTTATAAACAAGTTAAAAGGCATAATGGAATTATGTTGAGCACAGAACAGAACTGGAGAAAAGCATGTAAGAATAATAGTAAACACATTAAACACAGGACAAAGCAATTGGATGCTAAGCGAGCTGCTAGATCATTTTGAGCTTAATTGTTTCAACTCGAGTGATTTGCTCACTTCAAGACTCTTCAGTACAGAAGAGCGACTGGTTAGCCAGCAGCGCAAGGGAAAATATAAAGAGTCAGAGGATGAAGACACAAAACACATAGCATGGAATGAGACAGCGAGAAAAAACCTTCAGAGACGGTAAGTTAGAAATTGCTCAGTACGGCTAGGAGAAAGCAATGTGGAAAGCAACAACCTGAGTGTAGGGGCAAAAAAAAAAACCACAACACTACTGAGAAAAATATGAACTCCCCAGGCAATAAGTGCATTATAACTCCTTCCTTGCCTCTGCTTTCACAGTATCCCCTGCCCTCAATGTCTCAAAGAAAAACCCACATTTGTGAGGCTTTCTGACATAGCACAAAAAAAATCATAACATTCTCCAAACCACTATCTAAAACCCACATCAGCTTGCAGATCAGAAGACACTGACAAAGCATTAAGGTTTTGCATTTAAGAGTATTTGTTACTATCTCATACTCCAGCACTATTTTTAGTTCAAAGATGCATTAAGATGTGATAGCACATGTCTAGGCACGGTTTTTTTATAAACACTACTTCTACTCACTGTTTAAACTAGAAGGCAAAAAGTTACAGAACAGTACCAACCCACCTTGACTGAAATTCATCTCCGTAAGAGAACCTGTATTCAGAAAATCTTGGTTATGTTCCCACACACTTCCTCTTCAGACTGGGACAAGACTTCCACCCTTTACTACACTTGTCTTCCTCCAGATTTGCTCAGTATCTTATTATTCTTTAGGGTATATAAAGATTAATTTGTCTACCAATTTCCAGGTTTAACCTAACAATCTACCATTTTTTTCCAGATCCCCCAACAGAAAGTATCACAAAACTTGGAGGTAAAATGAAAGTTGAATTCTATATGAGACTCTTCAGCAGACAACACATAATTTTCTTTAACTTACATTTTGTTATTGCTTGTTGCCATCAAGTATTTTTAAAATGCACGTTTTATTTCTACTAAGGAACAACACCAAAAAAAAAAATCAAATCCCCAACAACTTATGCACATCTGGAAAAGGCTGTCCACAGAAGAACTTCTGTTA
>Ga0181612_119305_pt1 | contig 11389 bp, 9 predicted proteins | sample HoacroProtozoa21_FD_119630 | JGI IMG/M metagenome (GOLD analysis project Ga0181612, IMG submission 119630) | Hoatzin crop microbial communities from Cojedes, Venezuel. Combined Assembly of Gp0051906, Gp0051904, Gp0051908
CGAGCTATTTTCTTCCTTTCTTTCTAGGCGGTGGCTTTTCCTTTGCTTCACTCCAGATACTCATAGTATCAGGTATTACTCACAAAACAAACAGAACCATGCTGTAATTGTGGGATCTTTTAAATTGCCATTAATCCAGATTATCGTCTTTCAAAGGTGGACTCCTCAGAGCAGATTTCCTCAGATGTAATATATCAGCTTTACAGTCTCAACTATCAAGAATAAGTGGATAGAAGATGCACCCCTGTGCAGTGTGTTGAGGGGAAACCATGGCAGAGGACTGATTGCCTTGAGCAAAGTACCTTCCTACGAGGAACCAGTCAAAAGTTGGATCAGGCAATGCTAAAAGATGTGGTCCATAAAGGAGCCTTTTTCCCTTCAAAATTTTTATGCTGGTGGTCCTAAACACTGTTCTGCATCAGCTCAAGCCAAAGCTTTTCCTCACTATAAATATTTGTGCAGAGCCTCGCATGGGGAGAAGAGCATGTCATAAAGTATCTTCTGATTTTACCAAGCCTGAAGTACCTCGAGAAGAGGCTTTGAAGAGCATCAGCTTTCTGGAGGGGGTCATTGCTTCTGAAGAGCAAGAAGAGTGGACCTGCAGAGTCACTTTTTTCCTGGATCCCATACGTTAATCCTGGCATTTAAAGGCTGAAGCCTCCTGGCTTCCTCACATTCCCACGTCCCTGTGGAGCACAGCACGAGCCACTCTGGCTGTAGTGATGATACAGTAGTTTTATCACATGTACTGTAATATTGTTCCTTGTAAAGCGTAACACTCTTGAGCAGGCATAGTAAACTGAAGACAATCAAGTTCTTAAAGGGTAATATGCTTTTATGTGTTTAGTAGCTTATGGCGCTACATAACTTCAGAGCCCAAATGCAGCAGTAGCCTCTCCAAATCACGCTATTAATATCGTATAATGAGCAGTGCTGCTACTCCTGAATTCTGGCACACCAGAGGGTGATTTCCAGCACTTCTGGTCCCTAGTAAAAATGTTATCCTCTCTACTGTATATGCACTTGGGTTATGCTGGGCAATGCTGCTCGGGATTGCAGCGATGTCATTGTGATTGAAGGAGAGTTTTTCTACACTGACACTGGTATAATAAAAGATGGGAATTTGGCTTTTTGCTGCCTAGGAATTACCTAAGTTGCAGTAGAAGAGAAGTTTTCAACTGCAGAATAAGTTTTGTTTGCTCATGGGACCCCTCCAGGATTTCTTCACTGAGAACTGGCTCTTGTCCCCTACTTTAACCCAAAGTCAGGACACAAAGCATCTGCAGTGTTGCACAGTGTGACCTGACACGTCCTCGCAGCCTGAGTGAGGCTTTGGGCATTGCACCCAACCCCCTGGACAGAATCAGCATTTTTGACAACTTCTTTCGCTTCTGCCACAGTGAGAGCACTCCTGGAAGCCAGCTTGCCCATGTTGACGCAGGGGATAATCAAGACTGGAGCTGTATTGCAATGTAGCCAACAGCCCTTTCCCTCCTGAAGGTAGATGTGGATGATGCTCCTCTCAGCTCTGGCATTCAGCACTTCTGCAGCCTCTGGATTTTTGTGACAGTCCAGAGAACAGAACATGTCTCCACCTTCCCATCCACTCTCTGAGAATAGCTGGAAATTAAGGTTAAAAACTGCCTTGCCTTTGGGCTTTACTTTTCTCTGCCTCTCTGTAGGAGTCACAGGAGCCTCATGCCTAGAGCAGCCCTCTGGCACTACACAAGCCTTAGCAGCTGATCATGAGTTTGTGTGCCCTGAAATATTTTCTGAGATTTCACATGAAGATATCTGTAGAAGGACCACCAAAACAAAACAAAAAAACCCCAATAAATCAAGAAACACACAAATCGAAAAAACAAAAAAAAACCTGCTGGAGAACATTTCCAGACCACTACTAGAAGGTAGGACGAAGCTCAGATTAAATAACTCATGCAGTCTTATAGAGCACCGCTGTGCTTAGGAAAAGTGGGTTCAAAACTGCTCTTTCGGAAGGACGGCTGAGCAAGAAGCAGCATTGTAACTGCAACGCATCCCTTATTTGCCATCAGAAAGAGGAATGTGAATGGCAGTGGAAAACGACAGTAGTAGTGTTTGTGCAATGCATTGCCACTTCAGAAAATTTGATTTCTGGTAATAAACCATCACATATGCAAGGCTAACACAAATTAAGTCTGTGATACACCAAATGTCATCACATTTTCAAATCGAGAGCATCTTGCTCAGAAAATCTCTTTTGAGTTCCCAGTGCCTTAAAACAACTCTTCTGCAGCAAACGTAGCCGAGCACCGGGGCAATGAGCACAGGACAGAATGGAATAGTAAAGAACAGCTTTTTTTCCGCATTAATGGTATTTTGCTCCTTCTCACAGTAATTGGAATTCAGATGATGTTAATGTTCCCATTCTTATGTTAAAATTAATAGTAGACTGCTGGTATTTCAGCTAGACGTTAATTGTATAATATTCATATGACAAATGCTATTAGTTTTAGAAATCTTCCAGATAAACTTATATAAATTTGTCACCACAAACCCATGAAAAAACTTACATGCATATTGATTAGGGCTTTTCTATAGTAGTGCCAGAATCTCGAGTAGTCCAACACTAGCTGCCTGCTTCTAAATAAAGGTGAATATCCAGCTGCATCTCTCCATTCTTTCAGTGTTTTTTTTCTTTCAATTTTAAGCCTGTCATTTCTCACCGGTATGTAACACTGAAGAAATTACCTTCATACCAGGACTTACTTCCACAGAACATATTGTAGAACAGATTAATATTTTGCAGCTATTAGCTGAACATTATTTGAATTTGAGTGATTAGAAAAGGAGAATACATACAGGTCTTTCTGTAGAGATTTGGTGAGTGGCTGGTATACACTTTCCAAAAACAGGGGTCTGTAGCAGGATCTTTCAAGGCCTTTTCAGCTGCAGAGGAACACCACAAACCCAGTTCACCCCTGATGAAGCCTTACTGGTAGCAACATAAGAACAGTCTTCCAGGGGCCAGACCCTGAGCAGAGCTGTGGGGCCTCATGCAGGAAGGAAAACAAAATAATTGCAGACATGTGTCGGGGGCGGGGGGGGAAAGATGCAGCTTTACGAGCTTTACGTTACCTACCAGCCCCGTCCCACCAGTCACATCCCACCTCATCTTTGTCCACCCATGTCTCCTCCAGGCTCTCAGCTGCTGTTCATATTCACTATGGACCAAGAATCATCACTTCAGATGTCCTCTGTACTTCTCCTATTTTGGTGCTAGAGTGAAATACCAACTGCTTCCTTCCTTTACCATACCCACACAGGTATATTCTTATTTCCCTCTGCTCATCCCTCTAGCTGGGCTTTCCCCCCAACCTCCCCACCTGCACGTTATCTTCACAAACCTCCCACCCTGTGTTGCAAATAAGAGCTCCCCAGCTGGCACAAACTGCCGGAGATCCATTGAAGTCACCTGTCTGATGATCTTCCTGGATATTCCATTGTAAAAACTTAATAGCATGTTTTATTGTCATGCTATTTGCATTAGAGCTACAAGCCAGATGTTAGGATCATTATTCTGTTGTTCCTTGAAGATTGTACCAGCTATTCTTTTCTTCCAGTCCTCCACTATCTCCTCAGCTCATCCATGACTTATCCAGACAAGTGTTTGAAGCATCAACGTATTTTCAAGACAAGCAGGCAGTTTTAATTCAACTCTCTTCTCCTGTAAAAGGAGGCACCAGTCTGACTATGAACTGCAAACTGGCTCGGTGGAAAACACACTGAAGGAAGCTTTTTTGAAAACTAGAACAAAGGGAAGGTGCAACTACTTCTCTTAGTAATTGAAATGTTGGCTATTAAGGGCTATTAAGGCAAATAAGTACTTAGCAGTGTACAAAATCCCAGAAACTCATAGAGCTCGACTCTTTACTTATGACCGTTAGCAAATGACTTTCACAAATGCTCTGCAGTGGTTTGTGTAACCTGAGTTTCCCTGTTTCCCTTCATTGTATTCCGCTGCACAGTCCAGATTTGTAAATCATTCCAGGAAACTTTTTATTAACTCACAAGAGCCCTCCGAGACAATATCCTGTAATTTCCACTGGTCTGAGTCAGACCCAGTCATATCAGCTGAGAAATATCCATGACCTTTTTGTGTCATTTTTCTTCTGGTGATCACAGAAACCAAAGTCACTTCTGGAAAAAGTTCTGCTTCACGATTTTGCAGGGGAAGGTTTTGCCTGTTCATACAGCCCAGCTGAATTCACACTGAATAATTTCATTCTGCCTCTGTAAATTCCCCTTGCAGCTTAAAAGGCACCGAGTATTTTTCTTTCATTGATTACAGCTGAGTAGTCTAACGCAGCTGCATTTCAATGGAAGTGATTCCTTTATATTATAGCTGTTTTGCCAAGAGCATATGGCGTGAGGTGGATAAAAAGGACAATATTGCAGACAGCCACAGCAGAGCCTCGTCTATCACACTCTGAACCTCCCGTAGCACAATTTTGATGTCTCTCCATCACAAGCCGACTCTTCCTTGCTGGGATGCGCAGTGACAGGAGCACTTGCAGTGTCCCCCAAGCAGCTCAGCCACCAGATCTTCTGCTTCATTTCAACCCCGGCTCAGCAGAACCCGTTTCCTCTCCAAGAGCACGAAATGCCGTTACGTTATGGCTGCAGGGGAAACATTAATGAGGGTGGCTGTGTTTTCCCATCCTCTTTCGTGCAGTGCTACAACCAAGCAGCCAAGGTGCCCCACGGGTGAGCTGCTGCTGATGTCAGAAGGGACTGGTGGACATGGGAACTTCTGTCCCACCAGAGCCACAGGCTATCAGATGAATTTTTGCTGTGAATACGGCCTGGGCGATGAACTGCAGGCTTCGGGACAGCCCTCAGCACGGTGGGCTCGTGTTTTATTTCTGGCAGCCCCTACTGGAAAACATTCACTAACGCAGCCGAAACCTCCTGACAAACACCCTGCTTCCCAAGAAAGACAGAAACTCATCCTCTTTTGTTTTCATCCGTTTTCACAGTGTTCTTCTGTTGAGCTGACTGACATTTGAATAAGCCCCAGGAGAATTATACCTAGGACGTTTCTCCTAAATATCGCCATTGTAGTAGGAGGGTGCAAATGCAAGGGAGGTATTTGGAAGAGACTTGTAAACAGTTGCCTTGGTACTACCTAATTAGAGTGTTACATTGTCTGGTGGGATCCACTCCCAGGAATGTGCATAGCCTGGATTAACTTTTCCAGAGCCAGGGTGGTAGACTGTAAGCAGTCAAGATCAGGAAATCATTTGTAAAAGGAGTTGGGTTATGTTTGAATCTCATTTCCTGGGGGCTTTTTTACTGGTGAGCAGCAAAGAAATTGTTTAGCTTGATACTACAGCAGCTGTGCCTGCATAATTGAGGCTGTAGGTTCTTTAATAAGGAAAATTGTCATTTGTCCTCTGTCTGTGGGATTGCTCATGTGGAAAGCAGCGTGGTCCAAGGAACCATCCCCACAGAAGCATTTCAAAGTCCTGGGTTTTACTTCTAAGCTTGCTTTTGATCTGTTTGGCAGCCTTGGCTAAGACACTTCTGCCCTTGCTCATACTCTCGAAATTTTGTTTTCCTGGTCCTGGGGCTCTCCAGGTGTGCTCCTCTGTACAGGAGCCAAGGCACACCGAGGCGCTGCTGCGGCTCAGCGTACTGCAAGCACATGGGAACGTGTCTAAAGAGATATCAGGACCGTATCACCTGGGTACCATTTGAAGCATCCTTCTCGCAACACGGCCATGAATTCTTCCATAGACCTCATCTATGCTCAAAATAAGCTTGTGCTTTTTGACCCCTTTTTTCTGTTCTTTTATGCACTGAATCTATCACACTTGCTGCTGTCAGTGCCTGCTGTCACCCAGGTTCTCCTCCAGACAGCTATGGATGAGCCATCAGGTGAGCGTGTTCTGAGCTGCATCCTTCTTCAGCACTAGTCAATGGCTTGGTACATGAAGACAAAAATCACGTGCCCATCTAGCAGGGACTATGGTAGTGCTTCATCCCTGAATACTCGAAGGGAAAAGGATCTTGATTTTCTCCTCAGTCGGAATTCCCGGGAACATTCTGCAAGTCTTTCCTAGGCGAGGGACTACTGAGAACGCACATGCTGGCTCTTCAGGCTGGATAGAAGATGCTGTGCTTATAGGAGATATCCTGGAAAAGGAAAGGAAGTGTGCTCATCTCTCAACAGAGAAGCAACAGCACTAGGTGATCTTTCCTGTGCAAAGGACTTCAGATATGTGAGAGATCTCATTAGCACAGTCTAGCCATTTATTGCACATACTAAGTACTTACTTAGTGGTATTGCTGTTTGATTATTTAATGGCTGTAGCACCCCTTTTGATCATTCTTTTGCACACCTGTAAGTGTAACATTCCAATTAATTAGATGGCTTTAGATTTCATAGTACTGTTTAAAATAAAATGAACAGAGGTTGAAGATAGCTGTTTGAGTAAATACTGTGATTCCAGAGATTTTTTAAGTCTGTTTGCTCAGATACAGAGAGATGTAAGTTCTGAATTCTGAATGTACAGAGGGAAAAGTGCTGGGAACCAGCTCAGCCCACAAAACCGAGAGCGATGTTTCTATGGGGCTGCTGATAACCATCTCTGTGAAAAATTCTAGATGCTGTAATTTCAGCAGTTTTCCCTACCACGATTTTTTTTGCCTGTAATGGCAGCTGAATTGTTGCTGCACGTATTTAAAGCGATTTAAAAATTTTAAAACTACCAAAAAAATCGAAATGCAAACTAAACGTCCCACAAACTTGACACCACAGGTCTGAACGTGAGCTCATCTGACTTGATGTCCTTTGGAAATTTAATCAATTCCACAATAAATTCTTCTTTTATTAATGAGTAGCTGATTGGGTTTGGTTTCTACAAGTTGACATGTGTGGGTCCACCTGCCAGTTTTTGTGGCTTTAATCATCACATTTTACAAGGTTTTTCCTCTTGCTCTCTTTACATCACTAAAAAAAAATAAATAAAACACCTGAAGAACAAAAGGAAACTGCCCAAGTGACCGCACAGTGGAAACACTGAAACCAAACACCCTGTCCGCAAAGTGATATCGGATGAACCAAGTAAACAACCTGGCAGGAAAGAGAGAAAAGCGTTCTTCTTCTCTCTTTCGATTTTAGTAATCTTAGACGTTGTTTTCGACCACAGCAAAAAATCAGACAGAAAGGCAATTTTAAGAAGCTTTGAAAAAAACTTGACTAGAGTCCAGCGGAGTCGCTCCTGATTCACCCCAGCGACAGCCGAGTCAGGCTCGGCCAGGGCAGGCTGCGTCCCTCCTCCCTTGGAGGCTGAGACGGCAAAATTGGGGTTGTTTGCTTGCTCGGTCTGAAACGATTTCTTTATATTGGTGTTGAGTGAGTCACTAGCCAGGAACTGCACATCATGCAGACCATATGCAGGGAGCTGCAAAGATCTGACTCAGAGATGTAAATCTGTGTCGTGGTGAGGCACCGGAGGGTTTAGTGACACTTTATTCTTTCCGCTTTTTTTGCTGTTGCGGGGGTGGCAAAAAACCCCTTTTGTCATTTTAGGGACGTTTACTCTGGGAGAAATCAATTTATCCTTTGCGGTTTTGATTAGAGGTGCATGGAATATGTGCCGCAGCTCGGATGCTCCCAGGGTCAATCACCTACAGAAAAATCCCTGGAGGTCTCCGGCGCTGCGCTGAGCGGCAGCGAGCAGATACGTGAATCCGATCGCTCGCATTCCTCTCGCCGGGACCACCCACATCCGATGGGAGCCTCGGAGGAATGGAAATCATTTCGCTTGCATGTGTGTGTCTGAGCGTGTAACCTCAGAGCTGCGAGAGCCCAGCTCAAGGTTGGGGCACTTAAAGCTAAGGCTAAGCCACCGACCCGTGGCCGGTCCTCGGCCGGTCGGGGATGGCTCTGGGGGCTGCCAAGAGGCGCCCGGTGCTGCCCAGCTCCAAGGGGGTTGGTGGTGGGAACCACCTGGGTGGCTCTCCTCAGCTCCTTGCCCTAGGGCTGCCCTTAGTGCCCAACACCCATGGGTCTCCCTCCAGGTCCCGATCCCACCCCGGGCGAGACTCCGCTCCGGTTTTTAGGGCGCCGCATATTTTGCTCATGACATATGGGCTGTCTGGGGGTTCACGCCAAGAGGTGGGCTGGACTTTGCTTCAGGAAACCTGGATCCTCGTTGAAAAACCCTCATTCATCCAGAGCAAAGAGGAAAAAAAAAAACCAGCTGCAATGCCTGCAGGCAGGCTCTGCTCCGCTATAAATAGACGCTGTTTGTTTTACACCAATTTACTGCACCGTACCACCAAACTGCGACGCAGATTTCCCGGGTGCAGGCTCTCTCCACCTTTGCTACCTATGCTGATGCCAGCGGGCTTTGCCTTGGTTCCTTTGTTTTGCTTTGATATGTGGAATTATTGTCTGATAAAATCTTCCAAGCGGGGATGCTGAGGGAAGAGGAAATGAAAGATGTCAGGTGTCAATGGGGATCACTCAGAAAGAGTGGCTTCTTCATGGTATTTGGAGCTGTAAAGGATCAGGACAAGACCGCAGGTGGGCACCCTGTTGACAAAGTCTTCCTTAGTGTGAGCAAAATTTTGCTCAGTGCATTTCCCGTACAAAATTGCCCTTGTGATCAGATAGAGAAGCTGCCGCAGGCTCCAGCTGGACAGAAGAAACCTGAACTAAAGAACTTAAACAATTAAAAATGGACCTAGGGAGCAAAGAAAATTTAAAAGAAAACAACATTTCTAGTGCCTTTTGTCTCATTCTGGAGGGCTGACAGGGCTGCCTGAGGGGCTCTTGTGTTGCTTAAGGTTGGGTCCTTGGTATTGCCACTGCTACAGAAACCTGTGCAAGAGCTGCTGGCGGCTGGACCATTGCATCACACCCGTAAACTGCAGATGGATTTTGCATAACTCTCCAGTTTTAATTCTGTTCTTACGGCATGCTCTGGATGTCTGTGATGGCTCCTCTGAGGCGTGCGGGTTCAGAAGCTTTCCAGAGGCTGGAGCAGGCAGAAGATCTTAATCTCAGTGGTGCTGTTCCCGCTGGAACAGAAGAGGCTGTGCTCTGGGGCTGTGCAGAGACTTGCTCGGGGCCTGCTGTAAGCTCAGAGAATTTCAGGACCGTCCTAACTGTTCTTCTGCTTCTCGCTAAGCCTCAAAGGCTGAGCAGACCCTGACAGAGTGAATGCAGGCTGCACATCTGCCTTCTCTGCCCGTTAGCGGGGAGTACACACAAGTGGCCACATCTTTCCAGAAGTCGTGACAAGGAGGTGTCGGTGCAGGGCTGAAAATCCAATGGTGGCTGCCGTCCCCAGAGGGATGCAGAAGAGCGGGTGCAGCAGCCACACCACGTGCGGGGCACGAGGAGCTCTCCATGCCTGTGCGCCTCTTCCCTCCCATCTCCTGCTGCCGGTCCTGCAAGGGAAACTCAAATTTCATTTTGCCACTCGAGAAAAGCAGCTGGAGGCTGGGGGTGTGTGGCAGACAGGGCGCAGTACAGGTTGGGTAAGGCAGAAACGATGTGCAATGGCAGAAAGAAAGAGGATGGGGGGAAGAGCAGGAGCTACAGGTCTGGGCACAGTCATGCCTTCGGTAAGAATTTTGCAAGTCCCTGTCTGCATAGTGGTGGTGTTGATTTTACCATCTTTGATCAAGGTAAACAGGACTTGTGTGCACAATGAAAACAAACAAGCCAGGCTGGAAAATATCATGAGTCAATAAGGCTCTTTCGGTGCCTCCATCTTCCTTAACCCCGAGTCAGCGAGCGCTGAAGTGCTTGGCAAATCGAGGGGAGAGCCCAGGATGCAAAGCCTGGGGCAGCCCAGCCTCCACGCTGGGCTTCAGCCGCCTGCTCCTGGTTGCTTCAAAGACCATCAGTGAAATGTTTAAATACTGGGTGATCAGCACTGTGCCGTGAAGAATCGTACTGACACTACGGGAAAGCAGGTTCCCTCTGCACCTGAGCCTTACGCTGACTGCGAAGGATCCTCCCAAATTAAGCTGGTGGATCAGCAAAACACTATTTTTCACTTGCTGCAGAGCAGGAGCTCACTCCCTGTGCTCATTCTCACCTCTCTCATACCAAGATCATCAGCCAGAACTCGCGCTTTGCTACAGCGCCGATCTTTTCTTTCATCTGGAGCCATCTCTCGGGATGATGCAAGGTTTGGTTGTTTCTTAAAATATTCTGTGTTAGGCTGATGAAAAAAAAAAAATTTAAAACTAAAAGCCATTCTCTCTTTTTGTCTTTTGCTTTGGCTGGATCACTTCCTACATTTTTTCTTATGACGAAGCACTCACACTTTTTGACAACAAGAAAAATGCTGGCAACTTTCCAGGAGCCTGGGAAGCGCAGCGCATGTTAAAAGCTGCTCCGGCTGCTTTCTGGCGGGCATGGAAGTCGGTTGGCGTGGAAAGAGTTTTTCCTGAGAACCAGCTTTATGCCCTCTAACATGCTCTCTCAACTCTGCCTCTCAAAACATTGCTCACCTCTGCAGCTGGGGATGCTCAGAAATTGAAAGATATCACAGTAACCTGATGCAGAGCAGTTGTACACCATTTGGGTGCTTTAAAGTCAGTTCTTGCAATCTTTATTCCCTTCTCCAAACATGCTCACCCTCTCCCTGGTTGAGCCAGAAGGGCAAGGCATCTCTGAACAGCGTTAAATTGCTCTTAAAGCCTCTTTTTTTACCTTTTGTATTTTTTTAGCTTTGAGGACAGTAAGAGTCACACACATGCTTCTGATCATTAACCCTGTTCTGATTTATCTATAGGTGAAAACTGTGATGTTCTCCCCCACTCAGTGGAGATGCAATAGTGACTGCTTGGTGCTGTTGAACCTGCGTGGCACCGTGGGCGGTGGGCCAGGGGACCCAGGACGGAAGCTCCCGACACATCCCTGACACGGAACAGTCGCTCCCTCGTGAGCAGCCAGAGTGTGTGGGGCACAGCTTTGCCCGGCATCTTCCTTCCTCATGGGGATCTCGTGGACCAGCTTTTCAAAAAGCGAAGCCCAACACCGCTGGGAGCAATTTGTCCTTTCCAGCATGGTCTTCATGACTCTTTCTGACCTCCTAATTTTCACCCATTCTCTCTTTCTCCTTGTAAGCGTGGTTATTTTGCACTTCCAGACCACGGATCCGTCACCGCTCCAGTCATGGCTTATGGCCCCTGTTGGGTGCATGTCAGGAGGATGGGACCAGACTCAGTGGTGCCCAGCGACAGGACAAGGGGCAATGGGCACAAATTGAAGCAGAGGAAGTTCCGTCTGAACATGAGGAAGAACTTCTTCATTATGCGGGTGATGGAGCACTGGAACAGGCTGCCCAGAGGGGCTGTGGAGTCTCCTTCTCTGGACATA
>Ga0181612_120183_pt1 | contig 11389 bp, 9 predicted proteins | sample HoacroProtozoa21_FD_119630 | JGI IMG/M metagenome (GOLD analysis project Ga0181612, IMG submission 119630) | Hoatzin crop microbial communities from Cojedes, Venezuel. Combined Assembly of Gp0051906, Gp0051904, Gp0051908
CCTTCCCACTCTGCATCCAGAAAGCACCTGTGACTATCAGAACAAACTGATGCATTTTGCACCTGGATATGAAAGCTATAATTTGATAGATTTTTCACATACAGGAGTCTCATTGACTTCAATGAAAAGTCAGTGGAATAGGAATTAAAGAACAGGAAGCTCTGGATGACTTAGATAAGTATGGTTTTGCAGGTTGCTCTTGTGCGTATGTCAGTTCCTCATGTGATCTAGATTGGAATTTAGCTGATGTAGTACCACTGATTTACATTGGCCAAATTAATACTCTTAAACCTTTTACATCTTTCCTACAAGAAAAGTTCAAGGAATATGAGAAAGATAGTCACAGAACCTCCATGTGCATCACGTGTGAATACTTCTGTGACAAATTCCCAGAATTAACATGAGGAAACATGAATAACTGGACACTAAATAGAATTAAACCTGTTTTATATAAGCTCTAGGCAAGACCTTGCTGACTCCATATAGTTACTTAATTCTGAGTAAGACCTATTTATTTCTGAGGCAGAATGAGCACCCTTGACCTTGGAGATAACAATTCAGAGATCTCTGTGTGCCTGATCTGTCCTAACCTCTGCACCTAGAAAGTCTGCAAAGAAGATTACAGGGTTACAACATCACTGTGTTTTATCCTGATGACCAGGGACACCTTCCTGGATGGGGAGAAACACTGCTCATGTGTTCTAGTTGCTGAAAAAAGTCTGTTCTCATGGATTCCTCTGCATTCATTCCATTTCTTTCGGCTATCAAAGGGGAAAAGGAACTGTAATTTTGCTGTTTGCTGCCAATTGGCCTCTTCATATCGTACTCCTGTGCAGAAGATATTAATCCTTGTCTTGTAGTAAGTTCTTCATTTATTGGCAATCGCAGACTGTGTCAAAGCTGGTAGGGATACTGAGTATACAGCTTCTGACCTATATGGAAGAGGTCAATAAGTGCTGGAGATAAAAGGTTGCCATTGCATGCAACTTCCTAACAAAAGGTCAATGAAAACTAAAGATTTGGGCCGACTTTGTGGTATCTTAGGGAGCAGTACCAGTTTAAGGTGTTCCCTTCTTTCTCCATTATTCCTCTGCTGCTCATTCCTGCCTCTGCTGTCTCAGTTCTGTTAGTAGGACATTCTTCCCCTGAAACCAGCTCAGTTTTGTAATCTTTTTCACAGCATTTTCTACCAAATTATTACGTATCTAGAGGAGAGACCAAATGGTTGGAGAGAGCAGTGGCAAGATTATTATTACCATTGAGAAAAGAGTATGTAGAAGTGTGTAACCTCAGATGCACAAACTTACTGGGAGATTTCTTGACAGCAGCTCTCTAGGTTTACTTATATTACCATAAAGCTACTGGAGACAAGTGAAGCAGTCGTTAGGGTGGATTTACGAAGCAGAGACACAGAACTTTGTATTTCCCTTTATTGAAATTCATGAGATTCCTGTTGGCCCATTTCTCCAGCTACTCAAGGTCCCTCTGAATAGTGGCACAACCATCTGGTGTATCAGCCACTCCTCCTAGTTTTGTATCATCTGGGAACTTGCTGAGGGTGAACTCTTGTCCCGTCATCCAGGTTTAATGAAGAGGATAAATAGTATTGGCCTCAGTATTGACCCCTGGGATACACCACTGGTGAATGGTGTATTCTGCATCAGCAAGTGAGTTTGCACCAAAAGCAGTATGTTGTGCTGTCAGTAGTTTCTCCTCCTGTTGACATTTATTGGGGGGGGTGAGGCCCTGAATTTGGATAATTAGCCAAAAGGGACAATGGTGATACAGTGGTGTTATCTGCCCACATGGAGTCAGATAGTGTCCCATAGCAATTGTACCTATTTGAACTCTTTGGAGGATTGATCGCTATGAACCCTGTCTGTGTCATCTGTCTTTATTTCAAATTAAAAATATTAGTTAACCAGACACAGTGCAATGCAGACTTGATTTGGTCTCCTTTTCTTTGAGTTAATTTGTTGTCATATTGCTGAGGCTGGATTTCTTTTTTAATTATGTGCTTTAAGGACATACCTAACATCTCTCCTCTGGCAACATTTGATCAATTTTGACATGTGTCAAAGGATTTCTGTGAAAACAAAACTATTACAAGGTGGGTGTCCAGATAGCGTTCCTAAAATTTTTTCTAAACCCTACTAAGCAGTATTTATGTACATGCTTACCTAGCCAAGTTAAAGTACAGTACTTTGTGAAGACTAACATGTTAAAAGTATTTATACCTTTCCTCCATAGATATTAATGAATGCAGCATCAACAATGGTGGTTGCCAACAGCTGTGCGTGAATACGCTGGGAGACTATGAATGCCTGTGTCAATCTAACTACAAATTACACTGGAATAAAAAGGATTGCGTTGGTAAGGTGCCTAGCAAATACATTTCTGCTCCTGGTGTCTGATGGCCATGTGGTTGCAGTCAAATCTGAAAATCTTGATCTGTCCAGTTAGGGGGTAGGAGTCGTTGTTCCCAGTATTCCACTTTTTAGTCAGACATGATGGTACTGATGTTGAAACTGGTAAAAACAAACAAAAAAAGAAACCCCAAAACAGGAGATACTTTGAGGGATTTTGATGCTTTCTTTCCTGTGCTTGTGTCTAGCTCATTCTGCTGTTTCCTTTTGTTTCCCTGCATGAGAAGGTTTGCTGATGATAACTACCTGAAAGGAAGTTACTTATGTTGTGTGATCCTCCAGTGATTTTAATTTTGCTTTGATTTTCTGTTTAAACAGCATATTAATTGGATACTCTCAGGTACCAGCTACGAAAGCAGCTGCATGACGATTTATTAGTAGAGTGTATGTAGATGTTTTACTTCTCCCATGAGTATTTGTTTTATCCTATTTAGAGATAAAGGGTCCCTTGCCTGATAATATGTCATCCAAGGTGTTGCTGCACTGCATTAAGAGTGGTGGAAGCGATAGATGCTTCTTAAGCTGCTCTTCAGATGTCCAGGTATTTTCTGGTAAGTCAAAACCAACAAAAACAAGCACATGATTCTGTAGAGAGTGTTAAGAGTAGCAAACCTCCTAACCCTCATGGAAGCCCCAAGTAGCAGATAATCAACAAGGATCTTTCCTCTTTCACTATAGATAAAGGGCTAGATCCCTGCCAGTGTCCCAAGAAGGCCCCTTTCCTTGTCTTTTATAACCTCTCTACCCTGAGATTCCCCTCTCATGACAACTGTCTTTTTGAGGCTGGGGAGGACAGGGCAGAATTCTCTGTGCTCCCTGGGCCATTCCTTAATTGGCCCTGAGAGCTGCTGCTGAATGGGGCGAAGGAATTCCAGCCCTGCGTGGGGTCTGAGATTTTCCCTGCACAGCCCCTCCACCCCACAGGACACAGCGTGAAGGCTTGGGCCGGTGCTTATGGGACCGATGCTACTTTTCTTCCTGAACTGTTTCAATTGCTGAGACAAGCTCTAATGTGGAGTATTTTATGAACAAAGTTGTTGAAAAAGGTGAAGATGATGCTGACCAACAAATTAAAAATGTCTTTTGTACTACAGGAGTCTTCGGTCTGTGCACAGTGACTGTGTCTTTACTGTCTGTCTGTATGGTCTGTCTGTTAGGAACACAGGATGCCTACACACTCACCTGTGGCAGGTCACCTCAGCTTAAGAAAAAACAGCAAAATACAAATGCATCCAGCTGGCTGGGTAATCACTAGATTTACTGTTGCATGATTTGTCTGATTTCTTTTAATAGATAGCTGTGAAATAAGGGTGTTTCTGTTGACTTTCTATTTTCCTTCTCCATTCTCCTTTTCTCTGTTTTTTCTTGCTCCTCCTCATGACTGCCATTCATAATTACAGCAGGAAATTCCCCTTGTGCTGCTTCATAGCATCACTCAAACTAAGACCTAGAAATAAGGAAAAAGATCAGTAGTGAAATAAATAAACATGTAAGCCAGCAGACACCCAAACTGGATAGTGTTGGCAGCACACAGTACAATTAGGTTGAGCTGCTGGACAGTAAAGTTTAAAAAGGATTTAAAGTTAAACAGATAAGAGGTGCTATTTTATATAGACATAAACTACTTTCAGAACTGTTCTGGAGTATCTCCTTCAATTTCAGCTAACCTTTACATGATTTGCCCAATAGCAGATCTGGACTTGATCTCCTCCTCCTTCTTCTTATTTTTTTAGATAAAATCTATCTCCCACTTTGTTCCGATTCCATTTGTGAACATGCTTCACAGCAGGAGGAAGCTGGCTTCTCTTTAGGTTTTCTGTGATGACTCCTTTTTCACTTGCATATTTTTTTATGTCATCATTATGATGTAATATTAGGGTTATCTAAATTTTCTGTTGCTTTTTTAAAATAACATGTCATTGTTTCTTCCTGAAGATACTTCAGCCATCAAGATAAGCGTAACCTTTAAATTAAATGAAGGAAAATGTAGTTTGAAAAAGACTGAGAAATTTCAAGAAGGTCCGGAATGGATGATACCAGGTATGAATATGAAAAATGCAGGTAAGCAGTTTAGAGGCATAGCTCAGGGCTGATTGTTTTCCTGATATGAAGTACACCATAAGCAAAGCATAGAGCACTGCAAACTTGCTGCTCTTCACTGACCTCATGAATCACACTTCATCCCAGCCATGATTCTTGCACTAGTTGTTTCAGATCACAACAGATCTCAGGACTTCCCTGTAACAACATTACAGTCTTTCTAGGAAAACCTTTCTCCTTTTTTGTTTGTACCACTGCCAAAAAATTCTCAGTAAAATCAATGATACTTTTCATTTTTTTGATTTCTTCCTTTCCTTTCTCAATCCCTTCTTTCTGTTCTTTCCTTTCTCACCTGTTCCTTACTGTCAGATACCTCAGTGAAAAACCTCCTGGCCTTTTATGCTGACTCTGTTGCTGAAGGGTTGTTCCTCCTTTCTCTTCTCTTCCTTTTATACTTCAGCAGCCCCAGATGGACACAGTGAGGTCAGCTCTTCCAGCTGCTCCAAGGCAGAAAGTATAGCCTTGGAATTTACAAAGTCAGCAGAAAAGGAGGAGGAGTAGATTTAAAAAAAAAAAATAGAAGAGCTCGGGGAAGATGTCACTAAACAATAAACAATATGATGAATCAACATGTCAGTTTGTTTGTCCTTAGAAGAGTAACAGTGAGAAACTACACTAGATGCTCAGTGAAGAGTTATATACTCCAGAACCAAAGCTTATTCTTGGTGTTTTAACTAAATCATATTTCCTCATTTAAACCTTGAAATGGTCTCCAAATGTCCTGTGTATGCAGCCACTACTTAATTTAAACACCATTATAAGCTAACACGTTTTTCACATGATTCATAGGAGTGCAAAATTTTTTCTCTGAAGTATCCTGCCCGGTGCAGGCAGTGTCATGGTTTTAAGATGCTTTGCATAGTGCAGAGGCAATTCATTAGAACCTGCAAGAAAAACCCAGGGGAAGCGGGCTGAGCACTGCAGCCAAGCTCGCTTCCTAGCAGTGAATCACGCCTCGGACCCAGTGTAATGCCAGAACCTCCGCCCAGCAGTACATCTGTAGGTGCACTGGAGTCATGATTCTACGTGAGGGTGCACCAGTTGAGAAGCTTGCCAAACGGTTTGTTTACTGGTTTGTGGAGTTAACCATTTGTTCCCCTTTCACTCTTCATGACAACATATGCACTGAGCACTAGTGAATGTTGACAAACATAGCTGGCCAAGCTTTTGCTTCCTTCAATTTTGTTTATACAGAGAGACATAATTCAGTAATGGAGAGCTTCCACTATGTAAACCTAACATGCAGCTCTGGCACGAAAGTTCATGGAGCCCTCAGTAGACTGACAGCGACTAGAGAAGTTTTTATCACTGCGGACTTTGAGCTTGAAACAATCCAAAAGGAGGTGACAGGTTGGTTGGAAAATAATCCAAGGTGCGGTTTGAAGATTCTTGCCATTTGCTCCTTAATTTCTGTATTTTTCACTTCTATCTGTATGCAAAATGATAATAAAAAGTATCTCCTGTTTTGAAAATGAATTTTACTGCTTCAAAAAGAGTGAGAGATGGGGATAGTTTGAAAGAGCAAAGCACTGCCCATAGATTAAAGTCTTGTGGTCTGATTAATTTTCTTCTAGCCTGATAGTGTTGTCCTTAAGGATCGTAGACTTGTTCCCTGAAGTTGCTTTCTCAGTGACTTGCTTTGGTTGATCTTTCGAATCGGGTGGATTTTTGTGCGTGGTCACTTATAGCAGCTTTCACCCTTGATACTTTTCAGATACATGTGATGTGCGCTGTGCTCGGAAAAAGACTGAAAAGAGGTTCCGTAAAACCATTCGAACCTTACGGAAGACAGTCAGTAGGGAGCAGTTCCGTGTCCGCATCTCTGGCATGGACCACGAAGTGGCCAGAAAGTCTCTCAAGCTATCAGAGCCACAGCAGTCCTGTGGTGTAGGACAGATGCATGTGGGTAACAGATGTGGTAAGTAAATGTCAATTAGGAATAAACCATCATGCATGTTTTATTGTTTTGCTCAGGTCTAGTGAGCTTGCGGGGATTGTGAGATGCAGGTCCAGGAGAGAGGCGGGCTGCATCTGAAGAAGTAGTTGTTACTGTTTGCGCCACTGAGATATGCCCCTCTATGTATCAATTGTTGGCAATTGCTGTATTACAGAGTAGAATAAGGGCTCAGTTCATTGCGCTTTGTTACAGTTGATGCACAGCCTACAGAAAGCTCAAAGGTAGAGAACATGGGAGTAACATCAGGCACCAATGGCCTTGACATCACCATTGTTATTTTTAAGACTACATTTAATATCCAGTGTAACACTGTGTTTCTGAACTTGTGAGCATTTCGTCTCTCTCTTGTTCCAAAGGAAAGGCTGAGCAGAATTTGATACAGTCACTTTCTTTTTGCTGATTAAGCTGAGTCCATGAGAATCTTCATGACAGAGTTATAAATTCATGGAGAATAGGGATTTTATAGGCCAGTACTGAGAAAAATCTTCATTATCATGGCACTGGAGGGCACCATCATAATGCAGCCCATAATAAATGCTTCCAAAGCACAAAAGTTAAGTAGAGGGGTCAGATGTTATCTTAACAGTGACCTAACAACCATGACGACTAATTCAAGCCACATAAGGTAGGCAGCATGTAGGTGGTTTTGTGAATTAGCAAGCCTTTAAAATGGTTGTCAGATTGAATTAGTAAGTCTCCCAGCAGCAGCCCATTCGGCCTTAGAACAGATTTTCCAACCTAGTTTTGCTCTGGAAAAACTTGGATTCATAGGATAGAAAAATGAATTGGTGTTGTTTAAAACATCTGTGCAAGTAAGCAGGCTAGGGAATTACTCAGGAACTCTATCGGAAAAGATGTAAGTTTTTTTTTATAACATTCTAATAAGTCTGAAACACTTTGGAAAGTTCACCAAGATGAGTTTACATGGATGTTTTCAAGCTGTTGTGTTGGATGCTGGAGTAAGACTTTGAAAAACTCCGTCTCATTCCATTGTGCAGAGCACAGTATGCTTTCAAGCCATTTGTGATTTCATCTGGAAAAAATAGTAATGAGTAAGCTGAAAATACTGCAGGTAGAGAAGGCAACGTGAGTTAATTTAGGAATTGGAACAACAAAATACATTTTTTTTTAGGTGGCTGTGGAACCAGTTTAATTTTTCGTTAAAAATGAGAAGCTTACATGGTATTTCTGTACTAGTTCAGAGAGAAAGGAGGCTTTTGGGAAATGCCTGGAAAACTCTTTGGTATGGTGAGCACAAATAGGCTGTCCATGTTTAAAACAGAGACACTGAGCATATGAAGACAAACATTTTGAAGAACAACTGGTAAAAGTCAAGCCTCTTCTGTTGCTGAATTGGTGCCACAGTTTGCTCTGGATATCTTAATAGGTACTGCTGTGAGAAGTGGAACCAGTAAGATATGGTTCCCTGTGGATCTCATGCCTCACTTTGCTTGTGCCTAAAAGGGTGCAATCACTAAATGAATCTTCCTTTCTTCAGCTGAAGTATTCAGACCATATCCTTGGTGTAGATTTGCTGTGATCAAACAGGTGATGGAACTTGTACCACAACTTGCTACTTCCATGGATGCTAAGAAGGTCTCCCTCCTCCACTTGCATGTTCCCCCCTCCCATAAAACGTACAGAAATTTAGTACCTCTGAAATCTCTCTGCATCCTTTGTCAAATTGCTGGAAGTTGGACAGAAAGTTCACTAGTTGCTGCGGGGACATAAAAGTGCACACAGAGGCAGTGGTGTTACATACGCCTCATTTCCTTAGAAAAAGCTGATTGTCCCGGTGTGTATGGTAAAGGCAGCACCGGGCAGTGGCTGCTGCTGCTGCTTTGACTGCCAGGCAGAAGGAGCTGGGAAACAGACTGAGCAGAAGAGAATGGAGTAGGAACAGTGTGAAAGATGAGGAAGAAGCTAGCTCAGGGATGTGTGTGGGAGAGTCAGGGGTGTTTTTGTTTTGATCCGATTGTTTTGCAGAGCTGCTGAGAACTTCTGGACAGCATTGGGGCACTGCTTATCTAGACACGCTAATGATTCCAGGGGGAGAGTGACTCCACAGCAAGAGATAGCAGGTCAGCAGATGGATTCAGTGCAGGTGGTGGATGTGGTCTCTGGACAGACAGAGAACTTTGGTGAAGGGATTTTTCTCAGTCTGACCAGAGGAGCAGGAAGCAGTGAGGGAACAAAGTGAGTCTAGGGACATACAAGTCTTCTGTGATGCAGATAGTGAGTGAAGTGCAGATTTCAGTTCATTGTTTTCAAATACATTTTTAAAAATGAAATACTGGGAGTATGGCTAGGTTAGATACAATTTTATTGATTCAGACAGTCTTCTACTGGTCCTCTTCCTGTGGTAGACTTCTTCTGGCACAGCACTGTCTGAACCATTAGTTGTGTCTGAGCAGTGTAAGAGGGAAAGTCCAGGTTGTGCTCTGACAGCTTTTGTAACTGGCCTGCAATTGCAGCAGTAAGCTAAACTTCATTTGGCTTCACACTTTTGGTGAGGTAGTACTTTTTGTGACTTTCCTATCTTAACCCCTGCTGTCTACAGTGGGGCACAGAACAGAATAAAAGCTCCAGAAAGGCACCAGGAACAGATTAGATGTGATTTCCAAGGTATTTCATCATTCGTAGTATTCTGAATGGTTGCATGTGTGTGTCTGCTGTTCTTAAAACAGCTGTTGATATTAAAAGGGAATTCACTGCTGATTCCAAGGGGCAGTGTATTTTATTTCCAGTTTGCTGTTTAACATACAGTTCTGTTTGAGATTTTCTGGTGCTTTAGAGTTTCGACTGTTACATTTGTCTACCTTGTTATGTGTGAGCTCTGTATCAATGAATGAGCATGTTTAGCATTGGCTCATGTTGATTAATTCCATGAAGTCCTGTGAATGGCTTCCAAGGAGCACATAGCAGTAGGTCTCTACTAATGCATATCACAGGAAATGCATATAGCAAAACGGAACCTTCATCAGCCTCCCCAGAGAACTGGATTCTTATAGCAGCAGTGTGATCTTTCCACACTGAAGTAAATCTTATGGTAAAAACCATGCATATTTGAATGGCAGTGCTTCAAGACTGGATGAACCATCTGGAAATGCTACATGCTTCCTCAAGAGGAAAAGATTTGTCTTGAGGAGAATGCAGTTTCATTCACTGACCTGTCTACAAGTATTCATCCTCCAGTATGAGCTAGGCTTTAGAAAGATTTAACGGCCAAAGACCAGCTGTCTAAATACTAGTAATTTGTTATCAGAAGCTGATATGCTCGAAACCTCCATATTGAAAGAGAAGTTGATGTGTTATTTGGACCCTTTTGCCCTCAGGCACTTTCCACTGAGAAACAACAAGCAATTTAGCTGCTTTTTCCATTGCTAAAAACTCTGTTGTACCTTGATCACATCCCATGGAGTTGAATGTACACCGTGCCTCTTCCATCTGGTATTTTTTGTGTTGGATACATGAATACTTTAAGAGATGGAAGGAGGGAATGTATAGTACCATTCCCTGAAATTGCTGTGTAAAAGGGCATGTAAGCATGTTCTTGCTGCATGGTAATCGCAGGTGGATCCATCCAAAGAGCTGTCAATTCAGAGACCAGCAAGCATGAGCAGTACTGGTATAGGCACTGCTCTGATGTAGATGCTGAGCAACTTTGTCTTGTGTGGGAAGTGTTGATACATTTCATTGCTCAGCATTCAGCGGTTTTGCCCCTTAGTTTAGAGGATGCAAATAAAATATTAACATTTCATACAAAATGATGAACCACATCTCAAAGTTTAGATGTGGTATGATACTGGCATTATAAAAGTATGAGAGAGAGATTTAAAGAGAAAAGTGAAGTGGTGCCTGCCTTTGCGGTTGTTACAATTAGTAGTTTGTTACATAACAGAGAACTGTATGTTGCAATTTTTTTATAATTTTATAAAAATCTGACAAGAAGAAATGAATTATCAAATGGGAGAAAGAGTGCTATTTTTCTGCTAACGTGCTTGCTCTGAGAATCATAGATTTCAGACAAAAATCCTTAGGATGTGTAACCATCTAGTGTGACCTAAATGTGTGAACCACTAAAATGCAATGCCTTAAAGGATACCACTTCAGAATTGATTTACATAGTTGTTGGTGATTTTTCTTATAAAGTCAAGGCATCATTCTTAAGAAAATGGTGAATTGGTGGATCATGACCTCCTTTATGAGGTTCACCTTCTCAGCCACCGAGATACTACAACATTTGTCTATAGGAGCAAATGCTCAAAGGCTAATGTGTTGAAAAGAGGGGAAGAGCCTTTAAATGTCTTTGTAACTGTTAATCCTGGCTCCCTGTGGGCCCCTTTCTTCACCCTCCCTGCCCCCCCCTTCTTTTATTCTTGTTTTTGCATCAGAAAAAGCTTTCACATTTTTTTTCCCTCTCTAAAACAGCTGCATGAGATTCAAGACCGGGTTTTTAATGGGCATTGAAGACAAAGACAGTGGCTTCAGAAATGAAGTCTACTAGAGGCAATTCGTTCTTTTGTTGATTTGGAGAAAAACAATAAGGTTTTTGAAAAAAGAGCAAAGCCAGCCAGTGGAATTCTGATTTAATGTCATTATTTACAAATCTTCAGATCTTGTTTCAACTGGGTATTTCCCATGTGTCGGGAGGGACCATGCAGTTTCTAGTTTTGTGAAATGAAGCTCATAAAGCTTTTTAGTTTCATTTAAACAAATTACAGGAAAAGGTCGAACTCGGAGGTGTTTCTTGTTTGGTTGGTTGGTTTTTTGGTTGGAGTTTTGGGGGTTTTTTTGAGGGTTCATTTGTATCATCCTAATTCCATGCAAGTCTTATGAATTTCCATGGGATGGTTTCTGTGTTGACATAATATACCTACAATTAATGTTATTATAATTGAACCTA
>Ga0181612_156527_pt1 | contig 11389 bp, 5 predicted proteins | sample HoacroProtozoa21_FD_119630 | JGI IMG/M metagenome (GOLD analysis project Ga0181612, IMG submission 119630) | Hoatzin crop microbial communities from Cojedes, Venezuel. Combined Assembly of Gp0051906, Gp0051904, Gp0051908
AGGACACAGGGCAATGGTTTTAAACAGAGGGAGGGTAGATTTGGACTGGATAGAGGGAAGACATTTTTTACTCTGAGGGTGGTGAAACACTGGAATGGGTTGCCCAGAGAGGTAGTGGAGGCCCCATCACTGGGAGCATTCATGGTTGGGTTGGACGGGGCTTTGAGCAACCTCCTCTCATTGAAGATGTCCTTGCTCATTGAAGGGGGTTTGGGCTAGATGACCTCTAAAGGTCCCTTCCAGCTCAAACCATTCTATGATTCTGTGATTCTATGATTTCCACATCCTGTTCTATGCAGTGATCCTCCAAGAACACTTTGCTGTGATGTGAGGAAGAGAAAACCCAGTGTGTTGTAGGAGCCCAGGAGGACTCTCTCAGAGCAGTGTGAGTGATGCACTGGCATTTGTGTCCGGCCATGTTCATCCCAGCTGGTACAAAGCCCATGGACCATATCTGCACTCAGGTTCACTAGTGCACACCCTGCGTTTAGATTTCATGTCCAAGGAAACAGGGTTTGACCTCTAACTGCTCAAAAGGGATTTCCTCACATTCTCCCATGGCTCTTACTCATGTTTCTCATATTTAGTACGGCCGTACACAGAAAAAAAGCTCTTTCAGTCACGTAAAACCCCTCCCTCCCCACTCCCTCTCTCCTCCCGGGCTATGCTGGGCCACATATTTGGGTAAACTATGTGGAGGGGTTTTCTGTGTTTGCTTTCTGACATTCTCTGACTACAAAATCACGGATTCATAAAACGGACTTTCTGAATACGAACACGTGCTGCTGACACGGTTGTTTTGACCAGCAGCCCTTTTCCCATGACAACGTTAAGCAGCTCTCTCTCTGGGAGGTGCCTCCTGAACTTTGTTTGCTACCCTTTACATGTCAAAAGCAGGAATGTTCAGTTCTGGGATGACGGGAAGGAGCGCTCCTAAAACACACAGGGTAGCTGTGCTGAGCTACAGTCTTCACGATGACACACTCTTGTGCAATTTAGGGGTAGGACAAATGCTTCATTGACCTTTACGCTGATATCTGCTTATTTATCTGCATTAGATAAACAGCCAATGGCTATATCTCAGCCTCAGCAAACAGTACGTTCTGTCAGCACTGCAAATACCATTTGTTGCTTTATTTTATGGGAAGGAAGGAAGATTACCTTTTTATTACTGCTTTCAGGGATGCCTCATTGCGTGGTTTGCTTTTCTCTGCCCTGGATGTTTGGATCTTTTATACCCTTGGCCAGATTTTGCCCTCTGGTAAAACCCTGCCCTGGACAAGTTCTCAAGCATGTTGGACATTTGACAAGACTGACAGCGGTCAGCTTTAGGCTTTAAGACAGAAATAGCAGATCCTTATCTGAACTTCTATGAACAGAGTCCGGGAGAAAGCAGCTAGGTCATGGATGGAGCTTCCAACAAGTTCCAGCTCGCTTTCTGTAAGGCTGTTGTAGTCCTGGTATAAGAAGAGAGAGAGAGACCTGGTATAAGAAGAGAGAAAGAGACCTCCTTCGACTAGACCTTTGCAAATTATGCCACTGTTATTATCTAAATGCTAGTATAGCTGGGCCGTTACTTTATTAGTTGCAGAGTATAAAGCAAGCTTGTTTTACGCAAGCAGCTTCTCATCCCATCAGCACAAGCCTGGCATGGGAAGGGTGTCTCCTTTTGATTTTCTTGGCTCAGTTAATATGGTTTATTTCACAGTCGGAGGAGCTAGATGCTAAAACTTAGCAGGGGAGAAATTTAATTTCAAGCTTGAACACAAAGTATGGGATCTGGTTCAGATTTCCGGTTTGCTGTAGCTTGTGCTCAGCACCAGTTACTAAATAACTGGAAGGAGCCCTTCTCTCAGTACCCCCCTTATTTATGCTGAAGATGAATATGAGACAGAATCCCAAGCCCAAATGTCTCCCAAATTTTGAGGTAATTTGGACCTGGCTCCAAAATTTTCAGAGCCTTTTTCTCTAGGAATAAAAAAACTTCCCTTCAACCTATATTTGAGAAATTCATGCCCAGTTTAGCTTGATCTCTGAAACTCACCTATCAGCCTGCCCTGACAGGGTTTCATTTCTCTGCTGAGCTCAGCACAGTCCTTTTTCTGGTCCGCACTTTGTGCGCATTTTGTACCTGAGCCAAAGACCACAAAACCCTTACAAGGATGTCTTTGTGGACTTCAGGGACAGCTACATTAAGCTATGACATATGTTTCCATGTGCCTTCAATCATGGATTTTGGCAAAGTTGTGAAGACATTTAATCCTGTCTTACTGAAAACAAGAAATCCTGGATTTGATTTGAGTCACTCTTTGCTTCCTCCTTCCTGTGCTGAAATGTTCAGTAACTTATGGACGTCTTCCCAAGCAGTGTTAACATTTGATGCTGAAACCTTTGGTGACCCGCTGATTGATATACACCCACAGGCTAAAGCCCCCCACTTTTCCTGGACTCACTCCAGTAGCTTTGATCTAGAAACTGAAGAAATTTGCAAATGTTTTGTAGTAGGAAAGAGAAAGAGATTTTCCAGGATGTCGGGGAGGTGTCGTCCAAAATGAACTGTTACACGCGAAGGTGGAGATGACTTATGAAATAGCAAATACACAGCAAGGCTGAATTATTCATGGAGAAAGGAAATTTGCTGCTTACCTTTGGGAATGGAAATCTGAATGAACTTAAGGTTTTAAAATGAAATAAGTTGGACGGTTTCAACCCTCTCCCTGCGGTGTGATAATGTCAGCATCACGTCTTGATCTCTTTTGGAAATGCCCTTTCTCTCTCTCCTTTTCCTTCTCCCACAGCATATTGTTGCAGTATTATTGCTGTCAGCTTGTCATTCCGATGGTGTTTGCTGCTTCTCCCAAACTCCAGGTGAGCAGAATTGCAATTGGGCAAGCATCTATGGAGCGCTCCTGCTTGGTATTCAGCGGCAAGGACAGATGGCTGCCAAGAGGCTGGTGGGTACAGATTTGCAGTACTAGATTTTCAATGTGCAGGCTGCACAGATTTATTTTCACAGCCTAGTCTGTAATCCTTAGGTTTCTTGAGGTGCTAAATGCAGTTCTGAACATTCTCCTATCATGCTGTGTGCATGTGTGTGCTAGTTGTTTGCTTGTGTGTGCATGTGTGCGTGTGTGCATGCAATGCATGTGTATATGCACGTGCTGGGGAGCCTGCGGGGTGCCAGGACTCATCTTGCCTTGAAGGGGGGATTGTCACTCTTCTCCTGTCTTCAGATAACAAGATGGCACTGTGAGGAGTTGATAGAGAAGTCCTGGCCTGATGTGAGCTTTTTCAATCTCAAAATTGGTACGCAGATTCAAAGAGTACTTGAACTCATCTATATTTATTGTTCTTTCCTCTTTGTCATGGCTTCTATTTTCTCTTCTTCCTGACAACCCAAGCAACCAAGGTTTCACTCCCTCCAGCTTACACAGTAACATCTCTCTGGACCTAATTGCTAGCTTTGCTTCCTTCCTCTCCTTGTCTCCTTCCTCTCCTCCCAGCTCAATTTCTGGCTTATTTAATCCACCTACTGCCAGATGTTTCCACTGTGCAAAAGGAACTTCCAGATACCTGCATGGCAGGCTAGTCTCACTGCAGCAGGGAAACCGGTTTGTTCAGGCAAAGAGATTAACTACACCCACATATGCAGCCATACGATTTCAAGCATGGATATCTGCAAACCACCATTCTGGAAGTTAGGTCTTCATTTTGGTTCTGCTTACTCTGACCATCTACTGCCAAAAAGACAGCAGAGAATGACCACCTCGGACAAGTTTATTTCTTGCAGAAATCCCTGAAAGCTGTACAGAGGGCACAAACAACCCAGCACGGAGGGATGGGAAAGGCAGTTGCATCGATTCCACCTGGAAATTCCAAATTGAGCAGGATAATCCAGATTTCTGGGGACTGGAGATGAACAGAATGTCCCAAAACAGCTACAACATGCCAGGATCTGTCCCATAATAGAGGCTGAATGTCAAGAAGGGTGAAGCATCTAGGTAGATGATGAAAACTGTTACATTTGGTAGGTAATGGGAAGTATAAATCACTGCTACATGACCTAAGGCAGCTACTAACAGATTAGAGTTTGGAAAGGACTTTCGCCATGGGCAGATGAGCAGATTATTCTTCAGTTTTCCATGGCAGAAATTCTCATCTTTAGCTCTGAAACATTTGCTACTGGAGGATGTGGTTCCCTGACGTTTTGAACTGGTGTGAGACCGGGCTGCAACGGGCTCCCACCTTCAAGCCTACCTACTTTTCCATGCAGGAGCCTCCATCAAACTAAGAACGAGGGACTTTCATCCGTGGGGACCCTCTGAAGGGTGAGCGGCGGCTGGAAAACGCAACCTCCCAGGTGCCGAGGCTGTCCCTGGCACCCGTTCTGGGAAGCATGTAAGCATCTCCGTAATCTAAGGCGGCTTCTAAACACCTCTCTATTCAGCATGGAGATGCTGCTTCGCCCTTAATCCACACTTCCAGACTGTTGAGAAAGCTTTCAAGCCTGTTCACATACGCTTTGAGCCTGGGCTTGTTGCCTGGTCTGGGCCAGAGCCTGGGTTTTGTGTTAATTAGATCCCCAATCTGCCTGCTCTGCTGTGCAGTTCCCCAGTGCCATCTCATGGCTCCTCAAGGTTTTATTTACTGACACTTGTCCCATTCCCCTCTTGTGTCCTACAAGCCCCTCACTGCTTACCTACAGCCGGCCGGCGACCGGAGTCCTCCCGGCCAAGTGCTCACCGGAGCCGGGGAGCACTTCAGGGCTCGGTGTGCTCCTTGTGCAACGCGTTTGCAGGGTCTGGGGGTGCCGGGCTGTCTGGGAGACGTGGAAGAAGGGATCGAGCTTAAGGTGGAGAGAGATTTATGCCTCCTAAGGTGAGCATAAACTAATATTATGCCTGGTGTTAAGAGCATGAAGTTAAACACACGCTTAGGTGTTTTCTTGAACTGAGCACCTTACCGTAGCCAAATGGGGACGGATTCTGCAATGCCTATCTGTGTGAGTAACACACTTACACACGTGTATACGTTGAGCGGGCGTAGATCGACTAGCGGGGAGGCAGGAGAGGATGCTGGGGGAGCTCTGGCCCACCTAATTCAGCCTGGCATGCACCCTCAAACACTGGGGCAGGTAGTGTGGGACTATGTAGCCTTCTCTGTCCTCAGGGCAGGTCCAGCCAGCACTGGCAGACTTTCCTTGTGCAGAGGAACCACTTCGGTGTCTCACTCTCACTTTTTTGGATGCCATGGCATACCAAATCTAAGTGCTGGCACTTCCATTTCATCTGTATTAAAACAGGACAAAACTGGTACAAACAAGCACAAAAACTCAGAGAGTTTATTGCACCACCCAGAGAAGATAATGGAGAAAATGTTCCTTTCTGTCCCTGGCTTATACCTTTCCTTCCCTCTCCGATCACCTTGAGCTGGCACTAGGATGGTTGTGTTCCAAACTGGCTCTGAAAGCTAAACTGTCCGAAAAATAAGGGGTTTGCTTTCAGTCAGGATAACGTATGAAGAGAGCACCTCAGCCCAGTCCCAAGGTCTTCCTGGGAGGGGAACCTCAGCTCCGACTTTGCTGGGAGGGCTGGTGCTCCTGGTGCTTCAGTCTGGACAGACCCAGCTAGCATCTGGATGCAGACCCCCAAGCTCTGCTCTTCCTAAGGAGTTTGGCTGCTTTGTGCTGAAGTTTTAGCCAGTATCAAGGACTCAAAAAGTCTCAGTCCTGCTCTTTAGCCTGTAATGTAAACACTGCTCAACGTGGGTCAGGTACAGAAATTAGTCCTTTTGCAGAAGAGTCGGATAACCGAAGTATTACGTACAGAAGCATTCCCATTGACCACAAAAACACAGCATCCATTTTAGCTGTCTGCTTTATATTAAAACCAGTAACCATGCCAGAAGTCGCTTGCTGGTTGTCTCCCTGATACGGAAGAGAGATACCTCAGTTCTTGCTCAGAAATAGCGCAAAATAAAGCAATAAAGCAAGCCCAGCTGCAGGATGTGAAAACGGAGCGAGGTGCGGGGGGCAGCTCTTCTTTGGCGCTGTGGCCTCGGCACCCCGGGAGTGTCCGTCCATGCCCAGCTCTCCCCTGAAGCCTTTCTGCAGAGTCAGAAAGGAGGAGGAATGACCCTCTGGTGCCTCACACCTTCTCAAGAGATGCCAGTGTATCCAACGCAACACAGATACCAATGTGAAATAGCAAATACCAGTATCTGGCTTTATAGCTCCTGATTTCGGGATGCCTGACCTGCAGAGGGAGAGCATGCGCTGGCTCTGCCTTTGTAAAGCGGCATGGGTATGATTAATAATTTTCAATTAAAAAATAACAACAATAATGTGGACAACAGTGCCTCTGGGAGCAAGGCTGCTGTGCCATATGCTGCCAGGCAAACACCAGAGGAAGCTTTACCGAGGGCACTGGGAGGCTGGTCTGGATGGTGCCTCCTTGCTAAGCTGACGTGAGATGGCAGTATTTCAAAATTCAAAAGCAGCACTAGCACTGCTTAAGCTTTCCACTGACATCCTCCTACAGACTAAAGATCATCAGTAATACTCTTCCGTAAAGGGTCATCTGCCTCCTGTTTGTTCTTAGGGTTTATTTCATAAATCACTTCATGGAAACGGTCTCCAGGATTTAGAGGAGCTGATTTTGAGTCTCTCTTTTGAAATGCTACGGTCTTGTTTGGGAGTAAGATACTGGCATATAAATACGTTTGCTGTAATTTCAGGTGTGAGTTTATAGCAGTTCAGTAATATAAGCTATTTTAATATGAGAAGGCCTGTGCTGTTTTATCTTATGTCAGATTTGGAGGCACTTAGTCTAAGCTAAATAAAGCCACTCCTACGCTCGGTTGGAAGGCTCTAGTACTATACAGCATTGATATAATGGACAACTTGTCTTTTGCTGACCGTTTTCTCATATCTGCACACAACCACAATCATAGAGAGATGCTGTAACACATTTGTCTTGAGCATCACCTTACGTGCGCTGTGAGATCGCCCTGTACTGGGCGTCACAGTGGGGGACACACCAGGCGTCTCTGGTGCAAAGGGCCGTGGCTCTTGGTGGCCCTTAAGGAGCGGTGATTTGTGGGACAGCCCTTGCGATCACAAGGCAGCACCTCTGTCCCTCTCCCCCTGCATCACTGCTCAGGAGGTAGATCAGGGGTCAGCAGATCACCTCAGCACAGCCTGACATGCAAAGCCCCTCAGCAGGAGACGGGCTGTGTCGCAGGGACTGTGAATGCAAGAGCCATGTCCCAAGCCCCAGGGAGGTGCGAGGGCATGGGCTTCAACTGCTGGAACTCACCTCTGTACTCAGGGTCCACGATCAGTCGTAATGTGTTGCAGAAGCATGCTAGAGCCCTGCATATGGCGTAGCACGAAATGAGCAGGAGCCTTAGGTGCTGCAGAGCTGCCCCCCACCTGCATGTGATCCTTCACTTTAAAGACTCCAGCATCAGGGAGATTTTCCCAAGCAACTTTAAAAGTAGAAATTGCTTGGTGAGAAGGTCAGATTTGCTGAGTTTAGGGAAATTCTTTGCCAGATAACCTTAGAAGACGGAGTTACATAAAGTCAGGGTACTTCAAGATGTCTTCTGCAAAAGTCTAGGGTTGCAAATTTGATTCAAGTCTTGCTGTCTGAGAAGGCTGCTTGGCTTGTAAATCCATCTCTGTTTACAGCTGCTGGAGACAGATCCCACGCTAGTAAAGATGATGTCATTTCATAGTGGAGTATCTGGTTTTCCCATAGTAAAGATGGATCTGCCACCCCAGATCAGACTCTTGGCTCGTCACATCTTGTTTTCTGCCTCCAGGGATGGACAGTGGATGGTGCTGTAAAAAACAGCAGTTCTCTTCACTCACTCCTTTCAAATTCATGTACCCATTGAAATGATGCTACCTGTTCGTCTCACCACCTGCGCATGCTCAGCTAATGCCCTCATGCATCAGACTTGACTACACTTTTAGTGTCTTGCATCACGTCAGATCTTGCTGACAGTACAAAACTTGCTGAATTGGAGTTTATTCCCCCAGAGCTGCACCGCTGAAGATTGAAGTGCCTGATTCCCTGTCGTTCTCCCATGCATATGCAGGGCTCCCCGGGATATTGCAGCTAGGAGTTTTTATTAGAAGCCTGATCAGCAAGAGTTTTCTAATAAGCATGTTTGAGAATGGGTAAAAGAAAGAATAGCCACAACTGATTTAGTTAATTGTTAATGAAAGCATATTTCATTCACTGAATGAAAGCATGCTATTAATGTGCACACACTGCTTATCTATCTATCTATCTATCTATCTATCTATCTATCTATCTATCTATCTATCTGTCTGTCTATCTGTCTATCAATCTATCTATCTGTCTATCTATCTATCAGAAAATAGAACCAGGCACACATGAATAAAATAAACATACACATTCCATCCGTCACGCTGCAGCCCTGTCCCTGTGCTGTGAGCCCACCAGCCCTTCCCAGCCGAGCAGCCCGAGGCTGGAGGTTTGGGCCGGGTCCCACGGCGTGCCAGCAGCACGCACCCCACACCTCCACGCCTGCCTTCCCCCCGCTGCTGGGAAGGGCGATGCGTGGACACCGGTGAGTTCCCAAAATCCTTGAGCGCTGCTAGATGATGGACTGAGAAGCTATGTTTTTTTTTTGCCTAGTTTGTGAAGTGCCTTGACTGATATTGTGAGATGTCCAGGAAGAAGAGTCGCAGTGGGTCATAACCGTAACTTCAGAGTCATGCCAGACACATTGGAGTTGGGAGCTGATCCCTCAGTGAAGGATTTCCAGAGTTCTAGCAATGAAAATGGTCCTTAAATATATCTGCAGCCACTGCAAGGTTCCACTGCCAGACTGGTACAAAGAAGGTTTTATATAAATAAGCATTTGGCCCCTGGGAGTTCTGTCTGGGTAAAATAATTTGGATTTGGCTGTGTATCACTATAAATCTAGCCTGTCTGTTGTTCCTCCCTGCATTGAAAACTGATGTTCTAGCTGGTTCTAGCCCTACCCCGGTCACTTGCACCTCATGCTGCACATAAAAGACACACAGAATACCTTAGAAAACTGAAAGAAAGCCCTTTGCCCCAGCAAAGGAGCTGGGTGTTGGTATTTGCAGCAGAGAAAGCCCAGACCGCAAGAAATTGGAAAACAATATGCAAACAGAAGAATAAGCAAATTGGAAAAAGAGAAATGGAAGTGGCACTCCAAGGCAAAAATCCTTTCAACAAGATAGGTGAAATGAACGCTCAGTGCCTTCTGGATGTAGCCAGCTGATAAAAATATTAGCTGCTGAGAAATACCATTACTCTGAAAGAGAAATAAAGATTAATACTCAGAAATGAGGAAAAGGCTGGAAGTAACCGGTGGCTGAAAGATGAAAAACAGCGTCGTTCAGGCTTTGCTGCTTGTTGTTGCTAACTCTCCAGGGAAACTGGGGCTGTGTGCTTTGTAAGCTTTATTGGAACTGCGCTGGCATTAATCATGTGCCTGAAGGCAGCGTGGCATGTTGTTTGGCAAACGATGCTGTGTGATAAAGTGGGAGGGAAACACTGTTTTTTTTTCTTTTAATAATGGTCACTGCACATAGACTCGATTCTGATCTCACACTGGTTTTATATAGTGATTTCACTGCCTTATGCTGGCATGTAAAGGAAAGCAAGGCCAAGAGGTTAGGAGGGATACGTGTCCAATCAGTTGTTGTCCATCTGAAAGCGTTCTGTGAATTGCGTTTGGATAATACATGATTTTACTAACTGCAAAACTGAAAAATGGAGAAGAAAACAAAACGGAAAAAAAAAAATCTTTTTTCTAGATGCCTAGAGAAGAGAAACTCGGTTGTGCCACGGGAACACAAGGCTTTGTTCATCGTTTCCTGTTTTCATACTTTATCATGTTGGTTTACACCATTATGAAAGGAGATTTGGGTTCAAGAGGTCGGTTAGAAAAAAGGAGGCATAAACCAAGTGGTTATGTGAATCGTTGGCTTAGAGTCAGGGATCTGCCCAAGGTAGGACTTAGGATATGGATGTCCCGGGTCATTCCCAACAGACAGTTTGGAGGCAGCCATCCCATTTTCCTGGAAGGGAGAGTTTAGCCAGGCAGATGTGGCCTGCGTGGGGCCACTTGTCCTCCGTGCCAGGGAACAGCCCTTGATCTATTTGTTTACTGATCTGGATACAGCCCCGGTGACCGTAGCTTAGGGAAACAGTGCTATCTAAATGGGAGTCACTGTGTTTCTTCTGGTGCCGCACTGGGCAGCCCAGGGACAGCGCAGGACAAGGCTGTGTTTCGGTGCTGCAGAGGCAGGGTGCTGTGGTACAAGCCCAAAGATGGGGGCAGCCTAATTATCCCGAAAATTTACATTATTTAAGGCTCGTTAACACTAACTGAGCAGTTCACTGGTGTAATTTTGTTCTGGATGACAGTCATTGGCATTGGCCAGCAGTACAACAGGTAGCGGCTAAAGGGTATTATATGTACAAAAATTTATATATTATATGTTTAAAGGATATTACTACAACTCCTGCTCCCAAACTGTAGAGTCCAACGGCTGGAGTTGGACCCCGCTGCTTTTTGCCGTTGCTGTCTGTCTGCCAGCAGCAGGGGATGTGCCCTGGCAAACCTAACTGCGGGGAGGAGGCCAAGCCTTCTGCGGCTGCATTATGTGCAGGTTCCTGAATTTCACAGGTATGCCTGAATTGTTTCCTTGGTCCTTGGTAGTGGATGTATTTCTAACTCCCAAGGCAAAGTTCTGCCGATGCTGGGAAGGCAGAGAGCACAGTGCTTTGCCGTAAGGATGTCTAACTGCCTTGATCCATTGGAAACAATCTTCTTCTGAGCAGTGAGGTATGCTGCATCATGCTGCTGAGGAAAGCAAATCAAAGGTTCTAGATGATTAGCAAGGGAAGCTGTCACCGAGCCCTGCCCAGAGCACCTGGAAACAGGGCTGGGCCCATTCTCATTGTCCCTGAGGATAACATAATCCCCTTGACATGAAAGGCGGAGAGCAAGTTTTGTGCTGGCATGGTGCAGACCAGTATGTCAGCATCCCCTTTTTTTAGCATACTCAAACTTTGAGTGCACCATGAAGCATGGTTGCTGTACAGCAGAGCTGGTTTTGTTGCACTGACCCTGCTTCCAGCATACAAAAACATCTTTACATTTCATGTAGCAGTGCTGCTGTGCTTCCTTCCAGCGCCTGTCTTCTACACAAAGTTAAAGCTGCATGTGGACGACAGGTTGACCACGAGATAGCAGTGTGCCCTGGTTGCCAAGAAGGCCAATGGCCTTCCTGCTTTAGGAGGAGTGTGGCCAGCAGGTTGAGGGAGGTTCTCCTTCCCCTCTACACTGCCCTGGTGAGGCCCCATCTGGAGTACTG
>Ga0181612_180846_pt1 | contig 11389 bp, 11 predicted proteins | sample HoacroProtozoa21_FD_119630 | JGI IMG/M metagenome (GOLD analysis project Ga0181612, IMG submission 119630) | Hoatzin crop microbial communities from Cojedes, Venezuel. Combined Assembly of Gp0051906, Gp0051904, Gp0051908
AAATTTCTTTAGTGAAAGAGTGGTCAGACATTGGAATAGGCTGCCTAGGGAACTGGTGGAGTCCCCATCCTTGGAGGTGTTTAAAAAACATGTAGATGTGGCACTTTGGGATATGGTTTAGTAGGCATGGTGGTGTTGGGTTGATGGTTGGACTTGATGATCTTAGAGGTCTTTTCCAACCTATGATTCTATGATTCTGTGACTCATTACTGCATGGTCCCAGGGACACAGAGCCGCAACAGCCTCACCTCTAGTGGGCTGCTGGATTCAGCAATTCATAATGTATGTTAAGAGAGCCACTGCTGAAATAATTTCCATTCCTCTTTAGTTGCTTCAGGCTGAGCTTCTTGGAGGAAGAACAGAAAATCAGACAGTTCTGCAATTTTCTTATTAGCTGTTGGCTAAGTTCTAACAATGTTTTCTAACTTGTAAGGGGATACAGATTTTTTGATGAGTAGAAAGTTTCAATACAGTTAATAACCCACTTAGAAAAGTTACTAGAGGAGATAGAGAGTCCCACCCTTCAGATTTATTGAAAACCGTAACTATGCTGGCTGATTTCATACACATCTCTATTGTGTAACTTCCAATAAGAATGACACATAGAAAACAGTGCCTGAATCAGTGAAGGAAGCAGAGACAGTAATATAAAGTAACTTTTCTAGATGCTGAATGTTAAAAGGAAATCAAAACTGTAAAATCTGCATAAAATCAAAATTGCTAAATGATCTGAAACACATAATTAGATAAAACAGAAGTCAAATAATATACGCTTTCACCTTTCTCCTCAGCAGCCTCTAGAGATTGCTCTTCCTCTGATGTCCGCATTTCTTGCATTTCTACTCTGTAAGTAAAAGATTATTCATCTTAAGACTCATATAAATACTACTGAAGCACGTTGCAGATATATTAAATGTAAAGATGTGGAAATATACTGTTGGGAATTGAAATATAATTTGAATTGTACAAAAAAACATATTTTATCATCTAAAATGTTACTGTCTCATTGAATCAAAAGGCTGGACTAACGAAAGGCTAATGCATTTACCAAGAGAATCTTCTGCCGCCATATTTCCTGATCTAAATGAGATATTCCTCAAAGTTAACACATATTGGATTATTTCCTATACATCACAAGTAGTCTTAATGTACTTTTTTAGTACATTTGTGTTGATAAATGCACTGACACCTTTAACACAAAGTAAGGCTAGTGTTTTCTTGTGCTTATTTTGTACGTTCAGATATTTGGAATAGTTTACCTTACTTCTTCTTCTTCTTCTTTCTTTTCTAATGCTTCATCTGTTAGTCTTTTCAAAATCTTAAAATTAATTTCATCCCTATTTGCTAAGTATGTTCTGCGTAGTATACAGACTCCTGCAGTACAATTACACAACAGTAATGAGTTTTATGCATCTGTATAAAACTAACATTATTTGAGTAGGAAAATTATTTAATAAATGCTAGACAACTTTTCTGTTTCTTTTTAAAGGCAAGCAAAGGCATATATATACACCACTGAAATGTTATTATATTGTGCTTTCTAAGGTTTAGTGCTTTGTTTTCTGTTTCAAGCACCTAATAAACAGAGTCTGGGATATGGGAAAGCTATGATGAAGGCTGTAAGGGGAGACAGCATTGAAAGGATTTATCTTATAGTTCCATATATGATGCATTACCATGGCATTTATTTTCTTTGTATGTGTATGAAGAAAACTATGAAGAAGCAAATTAAAAACACTTAATGAAAAATATAAAGAATGTACGTACCTATACTGCTACAGGTGGTTGACAGAAATGAACAATATGCTGTTCCTACTAGGAACTCTACTGACTTTTTTACTTTGGCAAATAGATTTATGATATATGGCTGTGTGGCTGAAATCCATTTCCATCAGTGGAGTTATGCCAGTTTAGAATAGTTCAGGGAGTAGCTTACAAAGCAATGATTCAAAATGCTCTGAAAATGTAAACTCCACAACTACATTATTATTTAAGTAACAGAAATAAGTGGGAATCATATAAAGAGTGAATGCAATTGCCCAAATGAAAAAAAAAATAACAAAATGAAATGACATAGCTAAATTCAAGGAAACATATCCATAAGCAAAAAGCTACACTTCTAGTCAAAACTTATAGCAGATATTATGATCTTGCCTCTTTCACCTCACTATACTCATGCTTGTTCTTCCCATATAGCACATGATCACTATCATCAACTGACATAAAAAGTCTTTTTATCTAAATTTGAACTGTGAGAAACGTGTTACTTAACTGTTAGGAACATTGGTGTTGATTTGAAGCAGACAAGAATTTTGTGTGAATGGTTTATATTTTAAACCAACACTTTCAATTGAATATATTTTTGAAAAGAGGAGGGTGAATGAAGGGGTTTTTTTTAACATGTAGTTTGTAAACTCATCTTTAGATAATTCTGTCTTGGTATTCTGCAAAAACATTGTGAGAGTTTTCAGTGGCTTTGCCTGGTGGCCCAGGCATGCACTTTTCCATCTGTGTGTTTTCTCACAGTGTTATGAAAAGCAGCAATGCCAAAGAGCATTAATTTACTTCATTATTCAGAGTATAAATGACATTGAACTGAAGCAGCTTTAATTACAGAATTATAATATGCAGAACATCCAAAAGAATCACAATTACTGTACTATAACCATTCTTTCTTCCTTGGGTACCAGCACATGTTCCTCACTGGAAGGATTCAATATTGTTTCATCTGATGAAGGATTTGAGTATTACTTGATCAAATTGAGCAAGTGACCTATAAGCCTTTAGAATAATGGATAATAAATCATCAAAGTCTTAAGTGGCTGACCTGAGAATATCTGCTACTGGTATTAACCAGAAATAAGCTAGCTTGCTAATGGAGCAGGTTTGTAGGTAGCTCAACTGATTCTGGTTGAAAGAACTTGCGATGTGCTGTTTTAATGCAACTGAAAGTCTGTTAAAATCTCTATGCCAGTGTTATATTTCACTTCAATTTGTTGTGATAAGCTACAAATAGTATGACCTGTATTCAATTTGCGCATGACTTGTTTCAAGCTGAGACCATAAAAATATGTGCTTTATCATTTAAAGTATGTTAATTCATTTTCTCCCACCAGTGAATGAAAATTTGAAGAAAAATAAATTGCCATTGACTCATATGAAAGCCTGATACAGCTCCAGGGATAAAATTAGGGTATAGACTCATTATCATCTCAAACACATTAAAAATGGGAATGGTGGATTTACTTCCAAGCCTGAAATCTACTTACACATAAGGCCAAAGGGGCTGCAATTAAGAAAGCAGTCTTTTTTCGCTATGCGATATAAAAACGATAACAGTTTTAGTTCAAACAGAGGTTTGTGACATCAGGGTTGTGAGTACAAAATTTAAGTTTCATGAAGGACCTGTCTGACTTCTAGGAAAGGCTTAAACTTATGCTTTAAAGAATCTGCCATCTATCATACTAGAGAAAGAGAAGGTGATTGCACGGAAGGATCGGTTACCAAGAGTATAAAATACATTATTCAGATCAGAACAAGTAATCAAGAGCTAGGCTTTGAGAACTAGTGGAAATGGCAGAAAGGTTGACACTGCAGGAAGGAAGCACATAATCTGAAAGCCCTAGAGAGGTCTTTATTTGACAGCCTCTGCTGTGGACTCCCAAGTTCTTCCCTTCCCCAAATAAAAAAATGGGGCAGTTAATATTGACCAGTTTTCAACATGGTTCCCATGAAGAACTATCTATTCCCAAAGTGTCTGATCCAGAATAAAGACTTTCAAGGACGATGAGACAACCATTCCTTTTATCCAATTAATTCACTAATTAGTTAAATTCTGAGAAGAGAAAATTAACACACTTCTGAAAGCATCTCCTCAATCTCAGTCCTCTCCCTGCAGAAAAGGCTAGTGCTTGGTTCCTGATGTTTGTTATTTAGTACACTGTATTAGCATTATATTACTGCATGCCAACTACATGAATAAGGAGCTTTTCATGGTTTTAAGAAAGGACAATGCACTGTGTCCCAGAAACTAGGTTCATGAACATTTCAATATGCTTGAAATTTCTGGGAAGCAAGGATGAGGCATGGAAATGAAATTTGTCCTGAAGTTCTTTCTGGAAGTATCTGAGATGAGGTTTTCTTGAATGATAGGAACAGCAAATATGCTTTTCCAACAATTACTGGATCTAGAACTTTCTTATAGAAATGTTCAGTCTGTATTTAGTCTGTATACAAGCTCCAGCTGGACTGGAAGACTTTTAGTCAAGATGTTTAAGGTGTTACAAAATTTCACAAAGCTATGTGACCAAGTAGTTCAGGCACTGTAACTGAGTTGTGAGGGTGATTAGCTGATCAGACAACATGCTTCTGAAAAGCTTTTTTTTTTTTTTTTTTTTTAATAAGAAATCTGTTCTGAGTTCCTTGCTTGAAGGGCAGTTTCTGCTACTGAAAGACCTTTTGATAGTGGACTGGGTTGAACAGGTAATGGTCAAACATTGCCACAGGGCAGTGACACTTGTGGCGTGGTATGAATCAAGCAGGCATAATCCATTAAGACATTGATTTGGCAGGCAAAACTTTTAACAGGGTATGAATCTATTCAGTTTTTAATGCCTGGTACCAACCTTCCTTCCTGCTTGAAACAATAAAGTAAAAATCCCTTCCTCTGAATTCATGGGTACTAAGCTACTGTATCAATCTGGATAAGAAGTTGATCAACTCTTTTTGACTTCAGGATGGGGACAGGATACACCTGTGTACAGCTATTTCTCCCCCCCTTTTCCCTCAAGCAGAGAAAGTTCATATCTATAACCTGATTTTGCAAGTGGGGAAACCCAAATGCGCAGGCAGGGAAATTTGACCAAGAGCCACATCACAAGCTGGTGGCCAACCAGACACAGAATACAAAAGTCTGAAACTGCAAGAGTCTAGTGGTATTTACTGCTGATTGTATGTAGGAGGAAACTGTAAACAGTGTAATAAGTAGGATGAAATTACTGACTTTGTAAAACATTCCTGTTTTCAATACTGTGTAATTCCCTTAATCCAAATTGTGAGTAATTTGGGGTACCCTTGTTGATTCACTGGATTCTTTCTTCTCTAGACCCCTGAAACTTTATAAATGGGACATAACTACCAGTTTTTCTTGTAAGTGTGTTTTGTATAGATATCAACACAGAAAAAAAGAAAATATTAAGTTTCCTTAGTGTGCACTTACTAACCATCTTTTTCTGTATCCTTCAGACAGACAACAGTGTCAGGTAAAAGTCCTTTTTCTGATAAAGCTGACCAGTGATCTACTGACAGAGGGTAGTTATCCACTACCCATCCTCCTTTTTCTGGAGCACCAGGAAACCGGTCTTTGTTCTTCTTCATAAGCTGTTATAAAATGTCAGGTTCAGTAACATAAAAAGACTAAGATAGTCTGTGAGCTGTTCAAAAAGACTGCACAAACCAATGATTTTCTAAATGTTATGATTTTTCCGTGTTGTCATTTCAGGTCAATAAAAGACATTTATAACTTTATATGCCTGAATGAAATACAAACATTTTAAATAAAAATAAATTAATGTGCCAGTGATTTTTTATGGTTGCCTAAAAAGAATTTCAATTGCAGTTTCAATAGTTACAAACCAGTGAACAAATTTGAAACAATTCAAGATTCTTGGATAAACCGTCACATATAATTCTTTTCAAACACTTGTATCTGGTGTTGGGCTCTTTAATAGTGCTAAAATTATAAGAACAGGGCGGGCATAAAGTGATACTTCCCTCAGATAATTCTCCCAGTCTTTAACAATTCATAACCCAGGTACTTTGCAGGACAGAAATATTTTGTATGTATATATAGTAGTCCTCAATAGATTTGTCTTTCATGATCTTGCTCAGTCTCTCCTCAGTCTTATGTAAGCTTTCAGACTACATGATACTAAACTGATCTTTCAAATGGAAAAATTAAAAATATATATTGGCAATGTATAAACTGTTACAGGTTGCCCTTAGAAAAAGAGTGCTTTGCTGTATAGTACTTGTAGTTTTACCTCTGCAATAGCTCTCTCCAGTACTTCAGCATATATTTCAGGTGACAGCGTAACTTCGGAGACTGATGCACTTTTTATGGCTTCTTCTACCATCGCTTGAACTTCTGGGTGGTCAGCAGTTATCTCTGACATTCCTAACAATACAGATTTTTTAAAGCACTTCACAAAATTCTGAAATACTTATTTCCTCCAGACAGGAATAACTGCTAGGCAATTAAATTCACCCACTTCATAATTACAGTGCAGCAGTAATTTTAAGCAATATTACACAATCATATTGAGAAAGAATCAAATATCAGTTCTTCTGAATGCAATTCTAGAGGGTATTTCATAATGATAAGTTTTAAGATCTTGGTTTGCTCTCTCATGACAAAAATCCCCCTTTTGAACTGTACAGGAATTTCTACCACTAAATTAAATATTTCAGTAAGAACAGAATGACATTTGTGTACTAGAACAATCAGGCACCTGCAACATCTGAGAATTTCCTTTGATTTGATTTCTCTTTGATCCCTAAATCAAAAGGTTGACCAAATTAGTTTAAAAAGCAATACAAATTGTAGACCAGGACAGTATATTGTCAACAAGCAAGAAACCTGCATTCCCTAAGATGCACAAAATGTTCATATTGGATCCATATTATGTTATTAATTGCTGACAAAGTGGACTGTAATTGTTAAAAAAATTTTTAAGGAACACTCAGATTTAGTTCACAGTTTACATACTAATTTGATAAAATTTGGTGAAGAACTATTTTAAGCAACTCCAATATCTACTATGTGAAGAGTATAATTTGGAAAAAATGCCATATTTACTTTCTGAAATTATCCCAAGATTTTTCACTGATTGTGTTGGTACTATTTACATGCACAAATGTACACATTATCAGGTTATTTCTGCGAAGTTACAAGCTCCCCGGGAAAGGGACAACATCTTACCAAGTGTTTCCATTCTGCAAAAAAACCCAACCCAACCCAACCCAACCCAAAACCAAACAGATTTTGCAGTTATCATAGCTAAAGACATTATATTCTACTTCTCCAGTTCAAGAAATAGATCTTTCTTTAGTGCTCTCTTCAATATCTTTTGCTGATATAGAATTTAATAAATTAAAGGAAGCATAGAATTGAAGGAATAAATGTTTTTCTTTAAAAAGACAAAGAAATTTTAAAAACCTCCTCACAATCCACATGCATTTTATTTCCATTTTAGATCCTTATAAATATATTTCATTAATGTCCATTAATTGGATCTACCTAATAATCTGTTTTGTTTGGTTTACATGAAATGTCAGTCTGCTCTCTATGAAAAAAAATACAATTTATAAACCATGCCAGGCGTACAAACATATTTCTTTTGTTTAAGTAGATTTCAACAGGTTAATTAAAACTTAGCATACGTTCAGGTTTCTCATATTCTAGTGGCAGAAACTCCCACTCCTGATTTCAGATCCTCTCTTCACTTGTTTTGTTTGTTTGTGTGTGAATTAACATTTATTCTCCTTATCTATTTGAAACAATCTTATGCTATAAAAAGATATGCAAGTGAAAATACCAAACTTTTCATTAAAATACATGCTTAGCTCCTACAAAGGTCAGTGGGGATTTTTTCACTGTACATGATAGTGGTATTAATGGGTTAATAGCTTTCAATGACAAAATTGACTATTTCTATTTGGGTTTCTCAAAACAACAGTATCAGCAACAAGGAAACAATTTAAAATAGTCCTACAAGTGTAAAAGAGGAAAAAAAAAATTATCTTTCACTTTTTAATTTGCAGCACACACTGAAGGCATGGAATTACATTCTTAAAATAGCTAAGATATAATTTTTACTTTTTTGGATGATGGCAGATTTTATAGTAGTCCCCTCTTCCAAGTTTATTCCCTCTGTGGCTTTCGTGGTTTCTTCAAAATCATCTGCTTCTTTGATACTACTATGTTCTTGCAAGTCTCCTATAGTTAAGAAATGATACTAAATTCACAGAAAACTTGATCTGTAAAAAACCCTTTTATACCAATACTTCACCACAAAATCCATCTGACTAAACCAGCTACATGTCAGCCTTCACTTCATCTGCAGCCTCCCAATCTGTGGAACCCTCCAACACACCCTCTAGCAATCACAAGCACTTTTTCAGCCCTAGTGAAAGCAAGACTACTACCCATGAGCCTGTGAGATACAAATGGCTCTCTAGCAGTACCAGTTTTTATATGCCTGTTTCTGCCCTTAAAAGAGAAGAGATCAGACATACGACAAAAGCCAGAACAGAGTTAAAAAATGCACAAGTCCTGACCAGTTCAACAGATCTAATGCCCTGCCCTATTTCCCCCCTCAAAACAGAACAATATAGTTCTGTTTGAGCTGCATGTCATCTGAGCACATTAACAGACTGGGATCCTCTAAGCGTGTACATGTTACCTTTCTAGTTTAAATCAGAAGAGCATGTTTTAAGTGAACCTCCTGATCCTTCCCATGCTTTGGTACATGTGGCAAAGCAGTCTTGGAACATGCAAGCTAACCGATTCCTTCCAGATGCACATTTGCTATGCTGAAACCATGAAGTGTTCAGCCCATAAGATCACAGTACAGCTAGTCTGAAAGTCCTCTGTGCATGACATGGATATTGCGTCCTTAGCACCAACTGCTTCCATCTCCTGACCTACTCTGACGGTAAACAGAAGCTGCAGACTTCAGTGGAATTTCATAGTCTCACTGTCTATCCCTGAACTGGACTTGGGAGCACTTGGGACTTAGTGATTCTCTGTAATTCTCTCAAAATGCAGAATTGAGTAGGTAATTAACTAAAAGGTTTTGTTAGGAATAGGAAATGCTTTCTGGGATAGTTACCTCTAGATCTAGAGTCAAGCTTCCAAAAATATTTAATTTCCCCTTCTGAAGCTGTCAAACTTTCTATGACAATTTACATTCTTCATGTGTTTGTAGTTCTCTTTTGCATAAAGTTGCTTGAGCTCTCCAAGGTTATTAATTAGGATTAAGTTCTCATTAATCCTAATATGATTTCACATACCTGTCCTCAAAAGCATTTACATATCCAGGAATCTGGAACGTAACATTGTTTAATGTTTTTAATCTTGGTGTCATAGTTCACTATGATTCTTATTGCAATGGCAATGATTTTTGTATCACTGCCAGCTTCTATGTTTTGCAGCACCAGAGGAATATATTGACTTCTTGTTAGGTATGCGTGTAGCCATGAGTAAGTCAAATTCCTTGCTTAATTGAACAAGGCAAAATGGCCCGATTGTCCATTTGAACCATAACTAGAGCTAACTGGAAAAGGCAATTCTCATTCAATGGAAAATTTTCATTTTGAAAGAAATAATTAACATAAAAACCCACAAAATTTGCTGCAAAAAGAAAATCCAAATTTTATTTAAAAGATATTAAAAGAACATGTTATTTTCACCTTTTGAAAATATTTTCTGAACTCATCAAGCTGCAAAAACCTGGGTAGCTTAAGAAGTGTAGATGTGACCAGAGCGGGAGAGTCTTGTGAATGCACCACCTGAGACAGCATACTTTGAAGGCTGCTCCAAAGTGGAAAATCTGTAGATTGTAGACTTACATCAGCATAGCTGACAAGCTGCTTTCTTAAAGAAAATTTCAATTTTGCTGAGATATAACTTGTCAGAAAGTCATTCAAACAGAAAGTTTCCAACCAGTATCAGTCAGAAACAATTTGCTCTTTCAAAAAGAGCCTAGATAACTCTTTCTTACATACTTGTGGCCCTCAGCTTCAGAGGATTTATATGTAACATCAAAAATACTGAATTCTGCTCAGCTGTTCCCTTCACTGCAAGTTCTTTTGGTTCATATTTAATGCACAACTGTAACATTTTATAATATTTTGTAATATTTTATAAGTCAAAATTACAGCAGTTGCTTCAGTTAAATAACCTAAAGCAAATAAGATAGCTTCAAAGACCATAGAACACCTTATTCACCTGATTCTCTTGACTGTTTTTCTAATTCCAACCTATTTTTCACTGCTGTTATAGCCTTTTGTACTGTATCCCTTCGCACTTGCTCAATGTTTTCTTCTCTTATTTCTTCAATAAGGGGTTGAATGAGTTTGGCCATATCAAGAACCTAGTGAAATGAATTGAAAAAAGAAAAAAATCACAGAAGAGAAATATAGCATCTGATCCAACTTGTACGCAATGAAATTAATTTGGAAAAGCTCTGCAAATTTCAGAAAATTTTACATATAATTCAAATGCAGGGCTTTTTTTGTGGAAAAAATAATTTCTAATTTGAATTAACATTTAATTATCTTAGTACAAAAGTTATGCATAATATTCTTACGCTAAGACAAACAACTGACACAAATAATTGTCTTACATTGAGGGTAAATAAAAATATCTTTGAAAATTAGCTACTTTTATGTAAATGAATTTCACTAAATTACTATGCTTCCTCTGTAATCTGTATGTTTGCAATGTGTGTGTGTGTTAAGAACATACCAGAAACAAGTATGTGCTTAACTGATTCCCAAGCCTCAGCTGATACCCTTGTTACATAACACAGTTATAAACCTACCTTTCCTTTATATTTGTGTGCAATTAGGTTACAAATAGTTGTTCTTCCAGAAAATGGAGGACCAAATACTAGTACTTTACAAGGAGGAAGTGGCATTGGAGGCAACAGGTAAGGCCGTGGATTCAGCATAAATGTTTTCAATGCCTCTGGGGATGACAGTATGTACATTTTACCTAGAAAACTTAAAACAGAAGAGAAGTTAATACATATAGACAGTTATCTTATAAAATAGAAAGAAAAGCATAAAGAGTCCAATTCTGCTAACCTGACAGCCAGGTCTGGGTTTCCCATTACAATGTCACCTTGCTTTAGAGCCACAGGACATGCTTGTCCCCACCTGCTTCTACGCCATCGATATCTGTGTGCTATTAGTTTGTAAGATGACAGAACCCGTAAAAGTTGATCCTGTTTATTAAAACAGCAATAACAGAATAAGTAATTGTCATCTGAAGCTACATATGCCTTATTCTTAGCATTTGTTTGAAATGTTTTGTTGGAAAAGAAGCAAACCTATAAAGAAAACCACAGCATGCCTTTTAGAATCTTAAAAAAAACCCCAAACATATTTCAGAATTGTAGGACAATTTTAAGGAGAAACTATTTAGTTTTTAAATTTTATTTCGTAAAAATAGTACTTAAAATAGTTCCTGTAGGCTTCATTTATTATTTTTAGAAGTTTAAAACACTAAAGAGGTATGAAGCAGCCATTTATTGAAGATGACAGAAAATGGCCTGGCCATGATTTCTTCTAAAGGGGGTGAAGAAAGGACCACGATGGGGGGGGG
>Ga0181612_106165_pt1 | contig 11388 bp, 7 predicted proteins | sample HoacroProtozoa21_FD_119630 | JGI IMG/M metagenome (GOLD analysis project Ga0181612, IMG submission 119630) | Hoatzin crop microbial communities from Cojedes, Venezuel. Combined Assembly of Gp0051906, Gp0051904, Gp0051908
GTTCTGGCCAAACCCAGGACACAAGTGATATTTTAATTCTGTTTTTGTTTCTCACTATCCAAATCTGTTTTAAAATGGCATTAAACAAAATTAATTTTTCCCAAGTCTGGTCTGTTTTGTCCACGATGGTAACTGGTAGGTGATCTTCCTATCTATATCTTGACAGTCAATGAGATTTTTTATCTTCTTTTCTTCCTCTGTCCTGTTGAGCAGAGTGACTGGATGGGTGTCTGGCAGCTGGCCAAGGTCAACTCACCACAGGTACAATCATAGAATCACAGAATCACAGAATCATAGAATCATAGAACAGGCTAGGTTGGAAGGGACCTTGAAAGAACATATGGTCCAAATTTTCATGGGAAGGGGAGCCCACATGAGATTATCTAGTATCCTGTCAAATGGCATCTTGTAAACCTCTAGTGATGGGAATTCTTTCAATGTCCCTAGTAAAGTTATTCCAGTGAATTATTGTTCTCAGTGTAAATTTCTTTCTTGTATCAAGATGTAGATACAGTGGAGCATCTTAAATGTGATTGCCAGCTCTATTTCACCACATGACTTCTGCACCCACTGAGTGTTTGAAGACAGTAGGTGATACAAACTTCTAGATATTTCTCCAAAAGGAGATTAAAATCGATTCCTGAAACAGATCCTTATTTTTACAATTTATTTAGCTGGGTGAATAATATTGTTCAACCTTGAGGACACTGGTTTTATATTTCAGTCCAGACACTGTGCAGATATGGGAGTTTCTGTGCATGTGGTAATTGCAATTGCTTGTATGTGATAAGTAGAAGTATATTTTTTTCATTTTCTTATTCATGCTTAGGATGTCTCAGCATTAGCTACTGTTAGAGATAAGATACTGGAATAAGGAGAGTACTGGACTGAAACATGAGTGTTTGCATTGGTCACTGAAGAAAGAGGCTGAGGCTGTTCGCCAAGCACTGTTAAGCGTTTTCCTTGAAATCAAGCAATTAAGACAGACTTGCTTTCACACTGCTTAGGATTAGCAGTCTCTTTAATAGATTTGTCTTCTAGAAAGCCAGATGTGAAATAATGCAATGTATTCTGATTTTGTATGGTGCTTCTAGGGTACTCATGACCCTCCAGATAGGAGAACAGAATCATCTGCTCTTCCCATCACTGAGGGTCGGAAAAATCAGAACAATGTTTTCAAAAATCAGAGCAATATTATGTAGCTTCCTTTAAAGGACAAAAAGACAGTTTAATAGCAATAGAAATCACAGCAAATAGAGTCCTCATTATTCATTTAATTCTAATGGCATTCTGAAGACTACATATTCAATACGTGTTAATACACCCTGGAATCTCATCAGAAGTAACCGATGGGCATCTTTCTCTTGATATGTAACAATTATTTCTAACAAGAGTAAAAGATTTTAACTTTCTATAAGAATATGCATTACATCCAATTGTTCTAGGAAATACTGACAAACTTATTGCATTCTTTGAGATTAATTTTTCTTCAACTAAGTAACTATAAAAATTAGGAAAATATTAGTGAAACCAACTGATAAATTTAATAACTTTCAATCAGTGAATTAATCATAGAATTTACATGAAATAACACTAAGAACGTGGCCAGAAGTCCCAAGTTGAGGATGAAAGTACTCCTTGATTTTTGAACTGTTATTTGTGAATGTAGTCAAGGACAATGAGTGTCAACTTTTCTCTTATTTTCTCTTTTTTGTTACTTTATTTTTACTTTTCACTGGTTTTCCTCCTTTGTAAACCTCATTTGCTCTTAGGATCCTGAAAAAATACTGATACTGTCTATTGCTTTCCAATAATTAGTGTCTCTGGTACTAGTGCGGAGTATCAACTCAGAATTTACTTTCTTCCTCCCCTGCTGTCTGATAACATCCTATTTTGGCCTCTGGTCTTATAAATTTGATTGCAAGCTTTGTGCAGGTCAAGCTTATCTTTTTGTTCTGTACTTTTATCACACCCAGCACAATGTCTTCAAAGAACTATTATAGCAAACTTAACGTTAATATTTTCTTCTAATTCACCTCTTGTGCTCCCTGCACACCTTTACATCTTTTAAAATGCTCCTCTCTTCATTGAGTCTTCCATTGACTATGGCAATGTGACTAAATGAGAGCTGAGCAAGGACCAATCCTTGACTCTGGAACCAAGCAATTAAGACTGACTTGCTTCCACACTGCTTAGGATTAGCAGTCTCTTTAATAGATTTGTCTTCTAGAAAGCCAGCTGGAGTGGTGTAAAACATAGCCAGGCAGTAAGATAACAATTCAACAATGCAGAAGACCAGGGATCCCATGTTTAAGGCTACTCCCTTGCAGCATAAGGTGTCTGTTTGTGACTAATCTGATCTAAAGTTCAGATTGGGATAGGACTGTTTTAATGCCCTGCTTCCCTTCTCTCTTCAGGAGTGAGCTCCCTCATATGGTGTTGAAGACCCTGAAATGCCAAAAGGTAATAAAGCACAGAAAAGACAAGTCTGACAGCTAATTTGTTATGTTCTGTGTGGTCTCTTTGAAGAAATAACAATGATATTGTGATCAATTTCGATAAAATGTGTGGATAATGTAAACTTTCTAAGAGATACTGTCTGCAAGGCAGTGTAGCAATCTGACGATCTGGAAAGAGCTCTCTAAAGAGTAGAAAGATCAGTCTATTTGCAATTAGTGAGTTGTAAGAACCCACTCTGAAGATTTTGTATAACAAGGTTCTGTGATCTTGCGAATTGAGACGTGTTTCCTCAGAAACTGCAAGGATCAGCTAGTGTTAGATGTTGGGAAAATACATCTGGAAAGTGTAAGCCAGTACATTTCTGGAGAGGAACAAGGGATGGTCATATACAATTTTACTTTAACGAATATACCTACATAGCCTGTGATTTTTCCCCTCCCTTTGATTCTTAAATGTAATGCTTTAGGCATAATCACTTCTCCTTCTCTTCTTATGTTTTCTATATATTCTACTAATCTGTTTCTTTTCTGAATCCTTCTGGTAGGCTACCTGCCTTCCTACCTATTTCTGCTGAAAAGCTTTCTTTTATGGTTGCCTTCCTCTGTGGGTTATCATCTCACTCTCCTTCCTTTTGTCTTCAAGATGCCGAGTATGCCCCCAGTCCTACAGCCTGAACTCTGCCTTTCTATAAATCCCATCCAATCCAGTTTTCATTTGTATCCCTGGAAACGACCCTTACAAGTCTCATTATTGGTATCTTCCTTGTAAACTCTGGCACTTGGGGTTGCAGCTGTAAAATATTGCCCGAGGGGGGAAAAGTAGTTCCTGAAATTGTGTCATACAGCCAGAAGCCTTTGGTTTAGGGCAACAAATACAGGCAGAGGAACTATTCTCACCTCAGGGTGACTATTTTTAATTCAATTAACTCCCACTAGATGTACAGGAATATTTGGTGTAGCACATGCCTTTGTTTTATTTTTCATGGAAGGCAGGCTGATATCTTCTCTTTCATGCCTGAAGAGATTATTGTTTCAGAAAGGGCAATAGGGTTTTTTTTTTTCATATTTTTTCTTTTTGTGTGTGTGTCTGACTTTATCATCATTTCTTTCCCTTTTCTGTTGAAACAGGATGCACTCCTGCCAACAGAACAGTAGTCTAAGGAGAAAAGGGGTTGCTGCAGGCCAGTTTGTTCCCTCTCTTTTATGTTGTATTCAAGGCAGCTGGAATATCTTTTCTTCCACAGAGAAACAGTATTTGGAGTAGAAAATTCCAAAATACTATTATGGAATATAGGCAGATGATTGCTAGTACTTTAATGTTTTAATCTATGACAATTTAGGAAAAATTGTCTGTACAAAATAGGAATTTGGCTTGTGTTTATAACACACTCTTTATATTTCTTGTAAGCAGCCAATTTTATTCTGGAAATACAGGTTTTCACCTTAACTTTTTGTCTCTCATGTTAAGGTGTGATTCCAAAGCGATGATAGCAAAGATTGATCAAGTTTAATAAAAGAGAGGTATTCCCTTTTTCAAATGCAGTCAATATTTGCTGATTGAGAATCTTCAAGAAAGACTAAGAAAAGAGATTGCCTTTGCAAAAAATGAGTCGTGTGACAGATGTCAAGGATTATGCACTAGAACTGACCATAGAATTGCTTGGCAGAGAAGTTCTAAGGTTACTAACGGACAAACTTTAATTCGTCTGCCTTTCCAACCATTTGTAGTAGTTTAGGCTTGATAAATCCTTAGTAGTCTAATGGGACTATTTTGCCTCCCTTAGTAGAGATGCGCCCTCAAGAAGAACTTCCAAGGGAGAGGAGTGAGAGTGAAGGACACTGAACTTTAAAAAGTCAGTCTCTTCTTCAAGCAATGTTCAGTTTCTTTTGTCTTTGTTAAATAATACTGCAGTGCGTTTACAAGGGTCTGTTGAAAAGCCTGCCGAAACCAGAAAGCGGAAATCAGTAATGAGATTCTGAGTAAGGCATTCACCTAAACTGTTTAGGAGTTTGAGGAGGAAGGTTTATTTATTTGTGGTAAGCAGAAGATGCTTTTCAATCTTAAAATGGACTTTGACAAAGGCTCTACAGCCAGAAAGAGTTCCTTGAAAATACAAGGTAAGGTCCGTACTGATCCTAATACTAACTCCAACAAACTCAAAACTATGAGACATTCAAAAAAGTTGGATATTCCAGAAACTGTCTGAGAGGTGGAGTATTAACATTCTGTTTCTTCACCTCAGAGAAGCAAAGAGTGGGTAGCTTTGAAGAGTGGATTGCCACAATGAGCTGGCCAAAAAAGAGGAGAAAGTTGCCTCTGCCCAGACTTTTTAGGTGTTTATATCTGTCTTTCTCATAAGTAATGTAGGCTAATTTGCTATAAAAGAAGCATATATGTTGCCTCTCTGAAAAACAACAGAATATTTTGAATGAAATACATAGTATAGTTTTGGTTTCTTTTAAATATTTCTATATATAATTTGAGTATAAATAATTTATTTAAATTTCAAATGCAGCTTTCAACCAGTTTGTAACACATTTGAGTTGGTATTTCTGATGATAAGAAATATGCTACCCACTGATACAATGCTGAGATGGATTGAAGGGCTAATCTCGTCTGTAATTCCTATGCCATTGAGTATCAGGAACAGTGAATCAGTTCTAACAGTGTGTGTACTCATTAAGTAAGTTCAAGGTTTTTACAGTATGTGCAAATTTTTTAGAACTAATACAACTCAGTATAATTATATAACTTACAAATGAAGAAGCATTGTAATTTCTCTAGAAGTTCATGTAGCTGTTCACAGGCTTACAATATACTTACATATTAGTTACACAAGCATTTTAAATGTAATTGGAGTCATAAACACGACAGCTGTGAATAAGAGTGTACTGATATAGGGTGAAAATACAGATAGCCTTCGAATACATAAAGCTTATGCTCTGTGAAGTGATGTCAGCATTTTAAAGATATTTTCAAGAAAAAGAAGTAACAAACAAGGTATGATTTTGCATTATTTGTCTTTTACTAATTAGCTGTGATATAAGCTATCCTTATTTACCTCCCTGTGAGAATTTACAGATGTAATGTAAATTGCAATTTGGCAACACAGCAAAATGAACTTAATTGTTATCAATGGAAAACTGTGACATAAAATGGCACCACCAATTTAGTCTGTAGAATTATAGGTCTGCTGACATTTAAATTATAAAACATCTATTTTCAATGGTAATTTTTTTGGAAAAAAAATGAATTGGATTAAATTCAAATTTTATCTTGAATTTCAAGTCCAAATCCATATGTTTTTTTTTGTTTTTTGTTGCTTTTTTTTTTTTAAGTTTGAATAAATTCCTCTGTCTTTCACCTATATCTTCACTCCTAATAGGCACCTTGCCCTTCTTAAAATCAGTTTTTGATTCTTAAGTGTTTTGGCTGTAGCTCAGAGACTGGTTCTGATACTAAGTCACATAAGTACGACTTCTTCCCAGAAAGATGCAGAAGCTGAGGCAAAGTTCAGAAAAGAAATTTACAGATGGAAAACCTTTTTCTCAGTGGATTATTTCAAACTGGTTGCCTGAAGATGATGCATTATAGGTAGTGTTGGTGAAATTTCTTAAGGCAATCAAGCAATCCATAAGGGAGAGAAGTGTGGGGATCGGACTATCAAGAATATGGCCTAGTAACCTCCTGCTGGGGTTACTGGTTGCCCCTACGGGTGCAGACCTTTTGCCCAGGATGCATCCCTTGAGAATCTGCGTTTGGTCACAATATCCTGACGAATAGTTGTTGTCAATTGACCTTTAGTCACAGATACATACAAAGTGCAGAACTGTTATATTTGCCTTATTTTTTTTGCGAGGGTTGTATGTGCTATTTGTTTACATAGCTCACTACACACAGAAATGTGAAATAAATCTGTACTAGTAGTTTATTCTGCTATTGCATGTACAGTGGTTATACTTACATCTGTTATTGTTCTACGTTTTCACTCTGTCTTAATAAGTCTTCTATGAATATCCATTACTCATAATTGTCTTTTGAACACTAAATTCAATACTCTGACTTTATTTGATTATCCGCCTTGTGTCTTCCAGTCTAGTTATTCTAAAATAAGCTGTACTAAGGCCTTTCAGGGCCATTTACACTATTACTGACATATGCTTAGGTATGCATTCCTTAATACAGATTTTCAGACCTTTGGTTTATTGCTTGCATTAAAGCAAAAATATATGCTCATGGCAAACTGGGACACCTTCTCAGTCTTCACTTTGATGTTTACACAGAGCAAGCTCCTTTAGGGACATTCTCCTCCATACAATGGAGGACCAAAATGCCTGACCTAGCTGAGTAAGGTCCAGAATATGATGCAGAGTAGCATTATGTTTTTGGAAAGGAAATTTCCATGATCTCGAAAAAATTTGATACAAGACCCCCCTGTCTCTTATGTCCTATATTTCCGGGTCTAAACTTGTGTTTCTGCATGATACTGTATGACGCAGCTGTACCTTCCTCAACCTATATCAGTGCAAGTCTTCCTGTGTTTTATTCCATTGCACTGGAAAGAGAAGTGTTTACTGCTACCATATAAATAGTTTTTATGGTTCCTGGGTCATTTTAATTGCTTTTCTCTACGGTTTTAATTCTATTTTAACTCAACATGGGGAATTTTGCATGGAGGTACCTTGAAAAATGGTTTTATAGACTTGGCCTTCTGTAGAGGTCCTCTTCTGACATCACAGGGTCATGCTTCCTATTTTGACGGCTTTGGTTCTATTTAGGCCTCAGAGTGGCATTGCTTAATAATTTCTGGGAAAAAAAACATATGATCCTTTTTCACTAAAAAAAAAGAATTCATATTCCTTAAGGCAAGTTCCAAAGAAACCATAGGCTAACATTCCTCTGCTTAGACAAGCTATCCCTTGAAAACATGATTTTTCTTTCCATCACCGGTTTCAGATTCACAGTTGAGCCAGAAACAGGTTTAATTTGCATTACAGTGTCTCTCTGGGGAAAAAAACCTAAAGAGTTCTAAACTCTCTTCTTTGGTCTATATAGCTAAAATGTGATACTTAACACTATTAAAGCTCTTTGCATCTTCAAAGTACTTCAAAATGCTTAGCCCTATGGCATCAGAAAATGTTAGTTCCATTTTACAGTTGGGCTAGAAAAGTTGGCAAGCCCGTGGAGCAAGCCATTCCCAGATCTGCCAAGAAATCCCAGCAGTCACAGCTGTCACTCGTAGGCTTAGATAGCTTTGTTTCTCTTCAGAGTTTGAATAACATGATAGGCCTTTACCATTCCTGAATAATTCTTTTTGTCACTAGATAATTTATGTCATGGTGTCACGGAAAAAAGAGAATAGGACAGTAAAGAAGAAAACAAAGGTAATTCCATAGTCCCATCACTCAGTGATATGCTGTTTTTAGGGCTGCTGCCATGGGTAATACACAGGCATGGGTTAGCCTTGCTGGGAATGACTGCAGCCATATACAATTATACGTATTTATTTCAATTAGTTATAGGTTCATGGGAACTGGAGATGAAAAATCATTGCTATGTTGATGCCCTTTAAATGTTGTATCTGAAACCTGGGTTGCATATAATAAAGACAGATTTGTAGCTTTTAAACACACTTTAGAGCAATTTAGCAAAGCTGTCAGTGTTAGCCCAACAGTTTTTCTCAGTAAATTCAGTGCGAGTTTCATCACAGGCTACAGAGATAGGACACATTTACTGACTTTGCACAGCTTGTCCTACAACTGACTGGTACACCTTGATTGTGTACACAAATGCTAATAATATGCAAATTACAATTTTAGGGTGCTTTTTGGGCTTCTGTGTCTGTTAAGAACTCAGTTTAACAACTCATTGCAAATCCTCTAACTTTTTTTTAAAGAAATAAATAAAAAGTAATTTTTTTACTGTTTCATTGCTTACAATACTTGCTGACATTTACTTGTCTTTCCTCTTACATACAGCTAGGATCCTACACATAGAAAAAGCTTTATTAAAATAAAAATATAGTAACTTATGATGTTTCAAAAATAAAAAACTTTACAAAACCCTGAACCATCACTGCCTAATTAGTGTCAGAGTAGCAGAAACAAAGACTTCTTTTACTACGAAGTATGTTGAAATGAAATCTTCAGAGATGTGAAAATTTTGTGTATCAAATTGAAAAAAAATTTATGATGTTTTATGCTTAAATATGTGCAGGTAGAAGAATTTCCACCTTGTTAAATACACTATGCACAGGGATGCATGGGAACGATTGAAGGTGTTTGCTCTGCAGAAGAGTTGACCGTAACTGCAGCCAATATATAATGAAAACGTACATAAAATCTCTAACATACACAGACACACATACACATATTACTTTACAAAAAAATCATATATAAAGACATAATCTTTCAAAAATCCTAAAGGCACTGTATAACCTTAGAACTTACAATATAATGAGAATTTTAGAAAGAAAACATCATAAGGCAGTGGGGAATAAAAGAAATAAAAAGTCACTTAGTCTGGTATCCTTTGGGAATTAAAGACAGTGGAAGAAAGGAAAGCATGTAAACAGCAACTTCACAAAATGAACAATTTAAAGTGCCAAAGCAACAAAACCCAAATATTAATGCCGGATAAGATACTGATGATGGTTTGAAATGAGTCTTACAGGCATTTACAGGATACACTGAATGCAAAGAAATGTATTCCATTTCAGAGACTTTTAGATTAGTTTGCAGAAATGTGTGTAATATTCTTAGGAACTCTACTGATTTTTAAGACTGTTGCATTCTGAACAATCTCTTAACATTTGCAACTTGGAGTTTATTTATTTATGTTATCATAGAATCATCAAAGTTGAAAAAGACCTCTAAGATCATCAAGTCTACCTGTCAACACAACACCACATCCCAAAGTAACATGTCTACACATTTTTTATACAGCTCCAGAGATTATAACTCCACCACTTCCCTGGACAGCCTATTCCAACGCTTGACCACTCTTTCAGTATAGAAAATTTTCCTAATATCCAGTCTAAACCTCACCTGACACAACTTGAGGCCATTGTGTCTCGTCTTATCGCTAGTTACTTGGGAGAAGCGACCAACACCTGCCTCACTATGATCTCCTTTCAGGTAGCTGTAGAGAGCAAGAAGGTCACCTCTGAGCCTCCCATTCTTCAGGCTAAACAACCCCAGTTCCCTTAGCCGCTCCTCATAAGACTTGTTCACTAGACCCCTCACGAGCCTTGTTGCCCTTCTTTAGACACACTCCAGCATCACACTTCTCGTAGTGAAGATCCCAAAACTGAACACAGTATTCGAGATGCAGCCTCACCAGTGCTGAGTACAGGTGCATGATCACTTCCCTATTCCTGCTGGCCATGGTATTCTTGATACCAGTCAGGATGCCGTTGATTTTCCTGGCCACCTGAGCACACTGCTGGCTCATGTTCAGCCAGCTGTTTACCAGCACCTCCAGGTTATTGAGAAACTCATAAAAATCATGTGCATTAATTTAAAACTCAGTGGTTTTATTCAACATAACTAAATGTCTTTCTCAATGTAGTTGTTTGATCTTATAGATATTTCTCCTGTTCTTCTGACAAAATATTAAACCTGATTGCTTTCAAAGACAAGTTACTGCAGTGTAATAATTGAGGTTGTTTATAAACATTTAGAGTTCCTAAGTGTAACATTATCCTCTATAATAATTTGTTGATTGAGCTGGCAGAAGACAATGGGTTTTGATTAGATGGTGATGTCTCATTAATATGTATGGTTCTGTTTCTCCATTTTGTTTCCACTTATGCCTGTACATTCAGAGTAGGGGGACAATTTATTTTTCATTATTATTGGTTCTGCATGATTTTACATAATTGCACTCATTCTTAGACTTCTTCCAGTATTCTGAGGCCCTGATTACCAATGACCTATTTACTTCTGTCAGTGTGATCAACAGTCACCTGAAATCAACAACTCACAACTTAATTAAACATATTTTAGATATGACACTGGAAGAATCTAGATTACTTGTAAGCAACAGAAAACACTAAACCCAATGCCAGCCCTAGGTTTCTCAGCAGGGCAAGATTAAATTTAATTTTGGGCTTTGCTGCCACAAGCAGGTTTACAAGTAACGGAGTTCTCATGAGAATGAGAGGATCTGGAATAGTAAGGCAAGACAGGGAAATAAGGACTTGCTATTCCCGCCTAGATGAAGAGAGAACAGAGATGAAAAGCTGACATTAGTGGGGGCAGCTGTTCTGACTCCATCAGTTTCTCCAGACACTTCAATATGGCCCTTAGCAGAAGCAGGTTTGATTTTCCAGGGATTTAATATAGGCAGAATAAACAGCGTTATTACAGGCATATGCAGCAGTCTTGTTCTGTGCAGCTACATGGTTTGGTAATACCTGAAGGCAGTCATAACTGAATCCCTCCCTAATCTATCCTCAACAGAAAGACTTGCAATAGTATTCATGTAATTGCTTTCCCAGGATTTGATGCTAATGCTTTAATGTGTTTGTTGTTTTTTTGTTTCTTTTGTTGTTTTGTTACTTAGTTTGTTGGTTTTAAAGCAATAAAATCTTGTTCTTCAAGCTTGATTGTTCACAGAGCTTTCCCCTTAGTTTGGCCTGGCTAAAGCTCTTTCTGGGCACCTCTTCCATTCCCTTTGTAGTGTGGGGTGGAGATAAATGGACACATCCCCTACTGGGACTTGGTAATTCTTTTCAAGACACCCCCTCAACCCCATGGTGGAATGACACTACAGAAGAACATTGTATGTCTGTGTCTAATGTGCCAGAACCCCTAAAGGGGATTAAGCATCTGCATTCAAAAAGGAATTTGAAAAGCAATTCCTGAGAATGAGACCTTTAAAATTATTTAATTTCAAGCAAGAGTTTAGGCATAATAATAATAATAA
>Ga0181612_122308_pt1 | contig 11388 bp, 7 predicted proteins | sample HoacroProtozoa21_FD_119630 | JGI IMG/M metagenome (GOLD analysis project Ga0181612, IMG submission 119630) | Hoatzin crop microbial communities from Cojedes, Venezuel. Combined Assembly of Gp0051906, Gp0051904, Gp0051908
GCAGGGCCTGCGGGCGGCCGAGGAAATGGACGTTTAGCCCCGCCTTTCGCGGATATTTATAAAAGTTGTGGGGAAAGGTGCGTGGATTGTGGAAGATTTTGCTTAAATTTGCAGGTGGAAAAGACGCACATTGAATGAGCATGACCGAGAGTTTCGATGTCGTCGTTGTGGGCGCAGGGCACGCTGGATGCGAGGCCGCTGCCGCTTCAGCACGTTTGGGCGCGAAGACGTGCCTGGTGACGATGGACATGAACAAGATAGCGCAGATGAGTTGCAATCCGGCCGTGGGCGGGATTGCGAAGGGCCAGATTGTGCGTGAAATCGACGCCCTGGGGGGCAGCATGGGCATTGTGACGGACCTGTGCGCCTTGCAGTTCCGCATGCTGAACCGCTCGAAAGGGCCGGCCATGTGGAGCCCGCGCGCCCAGTGCGACCGCGAGAAGTTCATCTGGACGTGGCGCGGCGTGCTCGACGGCATCGACGGCCTGAGCATCTGGCAGGACCAAGTGGTGGAGCTGCTGGTGGAGAACGGCGCCGTCTGCGGCGTCAGGACCGTCTGGGGCGCCGAACTGAGGGCGAAGTGCGTGGTCATCACGGCCGGCACGTTCCTCAACGGCCTGATGCACATTGGGCGCCGGAAGGTGGCCGGGGGCCGAATGGCCGAGCCTGCCGCCGAATTCCTGACGGAGAGCATCGCGCGCCACGGCATCCGCAGCGGCCGCATGAAGACCGGCACGCCCGTGCGAATCGACCGCCGAAGCGTGGATTTCAGCCTGATGGAGCGCCAAGACGGCGACGAAACCACTGGGGCCTTCTCCTACATGGGCGTGGGCCACAGGCTGCGCCAGCTGCCGTGCTGGATTTGCTACACGTCGCCCGCGGTGCATGAGGTGCTGCGGCGCGGTTTCGCCGACTCGCCCCTCTTCAACGGCCAAATCCAGAGCATCGGCCCGCGCTACTGCCCCAGCATCGAGACGAAGCTCCACACGTTCCCCGACCGCGACCAGCACCTGCTGTTCCTGGAGCCGGAGGGCGAGGAAACGAACGAGATGTACCTGAACGGCTTTTCGTCGTCGCTGCCCATGGACGTGCAAATCGAGGCGCTGCGCCAGATGCCGTGCTTCCGCGACCTGCGGGTCTACCGCCCCGGCTACGCCATCGAATACGACTTCTTCGACCCCACCCCGCTGCACCCTACGCTGGAATCGAAGGTGGTCGCGGGCCTGTTCCTGGCGGGGCAGGTGAACGGCACGACGGGCTATGAGGAGGCCGCTGGGCAGGGACTCGTGGCCGGCATGAACGCGGCCCTGAAAGCGGGCGGCGGCGAGCCATTCACGCTGAGGCGCGACGAGGCCTACATCGGGGTCCTCATCGACGACCTCGTGACGAAGGGAGTGGACGAGCCCTACCGAATGTTCACGTCGAGGGCGGAATACCGAATCCTGCTGCGCCAGGACGACGCCGACATGCGCCTGACGGGCCGCAGCTACGAGCTCGGGCTGGCCACGCGCGAGCGCTTCGAGCGGATGGAGCAGAAACGGGCTGCCGTGGAGGGGCTGATGGCCTTTGCGGAAAGGTTCTCGGTGAAGCCCTCGCTCATCAACGAGGCGCTGGCCGGCCTTGGCACCACCCCGCTCCAGCATGGCTGCAAGCTGGCCGAACTGCTGGGACGCCCCCAGGTGACCATCGCGAACATCGCGCCCCACATGGCGCCGCTCCAGCGCGAGATGGACCGCCTGCTCCAAGGGCGCACCGAGGCGGAGCGCGCAGAGGCCGTGGAGGCCGCGGAAGTGCGCATCAAGTACGGCGGCTACATACGCCGCGAGCGCGAGGAGGCGGAGAAGATGGCGCGGCTGGAGAATATCCGCATCGCCGGCCGCTTCGACTACCTCAGCATGACCAACATCACCATCGAGGCGCGCCAGAAACTCGACGCCATCCAGCCCGAAACGCTGGCGCAGGCATCGCGCATACCGGGCGTATCGCCCAGCGACGTGAGCGTGCTCATGGTGCTTATGGGGCGCTGACTTTGAAGGAAAATAAACGGAATCAATAATATCTTAAAAACTTGAAGAAAGATGAAGACTAAAAGTAGTCGAAACGTGGACACCCCCAACATTGCCTATCTGAAGAAGAACCTGCGCTGCATCGAGGACTTCCCGCAGCAGGGCATCAACTTCAGAGACGTGACAACGCTGTTCAAGGATGCCAAGTGCATCGAAATCATGGACGACGAACTGTATAACCTGTACAAGGACAAAGGCATCACCAAGGTCGTGGGCATCGAGTCGCGCGGCTTCATCATGGGCGCCATCCTCGCACGCCGAATCGGCGCCGGGCTCGTGCTCTGCCGCAAGCCGGGAAAACTGCCCGCCGAAACGGTCAGCCAGACCTTCAAGAAGGAATACGGAGAGGACACCATCGAAATCCACAAGGACGCCATCACCGAGGACGACGTCGTGCTCATCCACGACGACCTGCTCGCAACGGGAGGAACCATCAAGGCAGCATGGGACCTCGTCAAGAAATTCCACCCCAAGAAGTGCTACATGAACTTCCTCATCGAAATCCGAGACGAAGGACTCTGCGGACGCGAGAACATCGGCGACGGCATCGAAGTAACCACGCTGCTAAAGTACTAAAAATCACCACCTAAACAACTCAAAACCAAAAACTTACGCCCTGATTGTTTCACGTGAAACAATTTTCGGGGCGTTTTTGTTTGAAACATGAAAAAAGACGACGAGCGACTGCAACGGCTGAAGAACATCGTGCGCAACCTGCCAGAGACGCCGGGGTGCTACCAGTACTTCGACGCAGACCGAAACATCATCTACGTGGGCAAGGCCAAGAACCTGAAGCGCCGCGTATCGTCCTATTTCATGAAGAACGTGCAGACACGCAAAACACAAATCCTCGTGTCGAAAATCGAGGACATCAACTACGTGGTCGTGCCGACCGACGAAGACGCACTCCTGCTCGAAAACAACCTCATCAAGAAGTTCAAGCCGCGCTACAACATCCTCCTGAAGGACGACAAAACCTACCCCTCCGTCTGCATCACCAACGAGTACCTCCCACGCGTGTTCAAGACCCGCCACATCAACAGCAAGCTCGGCACATTCTACGGGCCCTTCTCCCACGCCGGCACCCTCAACAGCATGCTCGACCTCATCGGCAAGATGTACCAAATCCGACGCTGCCGCATGCCCATGACCGAGGAGATGATTCAGAGGGGAAAGTTCAAGACGTGCCTCGAATACCACATCAAGAACTGCAAGGCGCCATGCGTGGGCCTCCAGACCCGCGACGACTACATGCAGAGCATCGACGAAATCCGCGAAATCCTGAAGGGAAACACACGCGCACTCTGCCAGAAAATGCTCCGCCGAATGCAGCAGCTCTCCGCCGAGCTCCGCTTCGAGGAGGCCGGCGAACTCAAGAAGAAGTACGACCTGGCACGCGAGTTCGTCGAAAAGAGCGAGGTCATTGCCAACTACGACCACGACATCGACGTCTTCAGCATCGCCGACGAGGAAAAGTCCTCCTACATCAACTTCCTCCACGTCACCAACGGATGCATCAACCAGGCCTTCACCTTCGAGTTCAAGAAGAAAATCGACGAGACGCCCGAGGACATGCTCGCCCTCGGAATCGTCGAAATGCGCACCCGCTACAACAGCCACGCACGCGAAATCGTCGTGCCCATGCCCCTCGAAATCGAACTCAAGGACGCCTTCTTCACCATCCCCCAGCGCGGCGAGAAAAAGCACCTGCTCGACCTCTCACTCGCCAACGTGCGCCAGTACCGATTCGACAAGATGAAACAGGCCGAAAAGCTCAACCCGGAGCAGCGAAGCGTCAACCTCCTCAAGGAACTCCAGCGGAAGCTCGGCCTCGAAAAGCTCCCCCTCACCATCGAGTGCTTCGACAACTCCAACATACAGGGCAGCGACGCCGTGGCCGGATGCGTGGTCTTCAAAAAGGCCAAGCCCAGCAAGGCCGACTACCGAAAATACAACATCAAGACCGTGGTGGGACCCGACGACTACGCATCCATGGCGGAAGTCGTGGAACGGCGCTACCGACGCTTCATCGACGAAGGCACTCCCCTGCCCGACCTCATCATCACCGACGGCGGAAAAGGCCAGATGGAAGTCGTGCGCCACACGGTCGAGGACATCCTCCACCTGCGCATCCCCATCGCCGGGCTGGCCAAGGACAACCGACACCGCACCTCCGAGCTCCTCTTCGGATTTCCGCCGAAAACCATCGGCATCGAACTCAATTCGCCACTCTTCCAGTTCCTCACCCGCATCCAGGACGAAGTGCACCGCTATGCCATCACCTTCCACCGCGACAAGCGCAGCAAGCACCAAATCGCCTCCGAGCTCGACCAAATCAAAGGCATCGGCCAAGCCACAAAGACCCTCCTCCTGCGGAAATTCCGAAGCGTCAAGCGCATCAAGGAGGCCGCGGAAGAGGAAATCGCAGCCGTCGTGGGACCCGCAAAGGCACGCCTGCTGAAAGAAAATCTCGCCAACACACCCGAAAACTAAGATTTTTTCACTAAGTTTGCAAACAAAACGCCCTATGAGAACCGTCCTGCAACGCGTCAGCCGCGCATCCGTCACCATCGACGGACAGAAAACCGCCGAAATCGGCAAGGGGCTGCTCGTCCTCGTCGGATGCGAAAACGCCGACACACAAGAAGACATCGACTGGCTCAGCCGAAAGATCGTTTCGCTACGCATTTTCGACGACGAAAACGGCGTCATGAACCGCAGCATCGCCGACGTCGGAGGCAGCATCCTCGTCGTCAGCCAGTTCACCCTCTGGGCATCCTACAAGAAAGGAAACCGCCCCTCCTACCTGCGCGCCGGAAACCACGAAACCACCATCCCGCTCTACAACGCCTTCTGCGACGCACTCGCCCAGGCGCTCGGAAAACCCGTCGAAACGGGCCAGTTCGGCGCCGACATGAAAGTCGAGCTCATCAACGACGGACCCGTCACCATCTGCATCGACACCAAGAACAAGGAATAAACATCCGATTTTTCAAACCCAAAAAACATACAGAAAACAATGGAAAGCAACCATCTCAAGCACCTCAGCGCCAGCGGCGACCTCCTCAACAGCAAATACGAGCAGGCCATTGCCCAGTACGACGTCGAACTCGACGACGAAAAAGTGAAACGACAAGTCGAAACCCTCCTCGCAGAGCACCTCGAGGAAAACAACACCGCCGAAGTCAAGAAATTCCTCCTCAATTCCGTCGAACTCACCACACTCAAGACCACCGACAGCGAGGATTCCGTGCTCCAGTTCGTCGAGAAAGTCAACCAATTCGACGACCAGTACCCCGAACTCGGACACGTCGCAACCGTATGCGTCTACCCCTGCTTCGCCAAAATCTGCCACGACACACTCGAAAACGAGGAAGTGGAAATCGCCTGCGTATCCGGCAGCTTCCCATCGTCGCAAACCTTCATCGAGGTGAAAGTGGCGGAAACCGCTCTCGCCATCAAGGACGGCGCCACCGAAATCGACATCGTAATGCCTGTCGGAAAATTCCTCGCTGGCGACTACGAAGGGGTCTGCGACGACATCGCCGAGCTGAAGGCCGTCTGCGGCGACAAGAAAATGAAGGTCATCCTCGAAACCGGATGCCTCAAGACGGCGAAGAACATCAAGATCGCCTCGCTCCTGGCCATGTACGCCGGCGCCGACTACATCAAGACATCCACCGGAAAGCTCGAGCCCGCAGCTACGCCTGAGGCCGCATTCGTCATGTGCCAGGCCATCAAGGAATACTACGACAAAACGGGCATACAGATTGGCTTCAAGCCCGCGGGAGGCATGAAAACCGTGCAGGATGCGCTCACCTACTACACCATCGTCAAGGAAGTGCTGGGACAGCAGTGGCTCACCAACCAATGGCTGCGCCTCGGCACCAGCTCACTGGCCAACAAGCTCCTCACCGACATCCTCCAGAAGGAAACCAAATTCTTCTAATCCCCCACCCCGCCTCCGCCTCAACCTGTTTCGGCCAAGGCAGATTGCGGAACCCGACTGAGGCATCCCTCGAAAATCCATAGCGCCCACTTGTTTCGGCAAGTGGGCGCTGTTTTTTCCCCCGCACCGCCCTTTCGTTACTCCCGCGAGGCGCTGTTTTCAGAAAACGAACGCAGTCGTTTTGAAAAAGGAACGCAGTCGTTTTTCAAAACGACTGCGTTCGTTTCTCCACGGCGCCGCCTCGCAGGCAAAACGAAAGCGCCCCGCGGAGACGATGAAAACGCCTCGCGGGAGCGACGGATGTGCCTTTCGGCAGAAAAAATCAGGATTGTTTCACGTGAAACTCAGAAGGTGCGCTGGACGGCATAGTCCACAAAATCGGACAACGACCGCCTTACGGGCCCCTCGGCGAAGCGTTGCAGCAGGTCCTTCGCCCGCTGCGCATACTCCTCCATGGTCTTGACGGCGGAATCGATGCCCCCGTTTTTCACGGTGAAATCGACCAAAACGGCGATTTCATCGGAAGAAATTTCCTCCTGCTTCACCCGATGGGCCAGCGCCAGCATTTCCTCATCGCCGGTCTGGAAGAGCGCACGGATCAGCGGCAAGGTCAGCTTGCCCTCCTTCATGTCGTTTCCAGTGGGTTTTCCGAGGTGCTCCCCGCCCAGGTAATCGAAGATGTCGTCGCGGATTTGAAAGCAAATTCCCACGAATTCACCGTACTTTTTGAGGGTTTCCACGTCCTCGGCCGAGGCATTCATCGCCCTCGCGCCCGCCTCGGCGCAGGCGGAGAAAAGCGCGGCCGTCTTCGCCTTGATCACGTGGAAGTACACCTCCTCCGAAATCTCTTGGTTGAACACGCTCCTCAGTTGCAGGATTTCGCCGTCGACAATCGTCTGCGACGTCTGGCTCACGAGACGCGTCAGCCACGGAAATTCCGCCTCGGCGCACACGCTGAGGGCATTGGCCAGCATGAAATCGCCGACCAGAACGGCCGATTTGTTGGAGTAGGCCTTGTTCACGGAGGGCACCCCGTGGCGCTCCTCGCTTTCGTCAACGATGTCGTCGTGAACCAGCGTGGCGTTGTGGAAGTACTCAAATGCCAACGACGTGAGAATCACCTGGTTAGGCAGTTCCGCCCCCGCCGCAAACAGCTTCGCGCTCAGCAAGGTCAGCAGGGGGCGAAGCATCTTCCCTTGGTGCGTCGTCAAACTCTGTAAAACCGTATGCAACAGCGCATTGGAGTGCGTCATCCACGCTCCGTAAAGCTCTCTGCACCGCTCCATCTCGGCGGCCACAGGGCGGGTCAAGGTCTCAATTTCCGGCATTTTTCGCTGCAAAAATCAAGTTTTAGTAGGAATTTTACTCAATTCGACTACAAATTTAGCAAATAAACTTGGGACTTGGAATAAAATCGCTAACTTTACACAAATTTAACCGAAAAATCATGAAGAAACTCTTTCTACTCGACGCCTACGCGCTCATCTACCGCGCCTACTACGCCTTCATCAGCAACCCCCGCTTCAACAGCAAACAGCAGAACACATCGGCCATTTTCGGCTTCGTCAACACGCTGGAGGAGGTGCTGCGGAAGGAGCGGCCCGACTACATCGGAGTGGCCTTCGACCCCAAGGGCGGCACCTTCCGCCACAAGCTCGACCCCAACTACAAGGCGCAGCGCGAGGAGACGCCCGAGGGAATCAGGTTCGCGGTGCCCTATATCAAGCAAATTCTCGAGGCCTACCGCATACCTATTCTCGAGGTGGAAAACTACGAGGCGGACGACGTGATCGGCACCCTCGCATGGCGCTTTTCTTCCGATGAAATCGCCGTTTTCATGATGACGCCGGACAAAGACTACGGCCAGCTGGTGCGCCAGAACGTCTGGATGTTCAAGCCGCACAAGGGCGAGAAAGCGTTTGAGGTTCTGGGGGTTAAGGAGATTTGCGAAAAGTACGGCATCAAAAGACCCGCGCAAGTCATTGATTTGCTGGGACTGATGGGCGACAGCGCCGACAACATCCCCGGATGCCCCGGAGTGGGCGAAAAAACGGCCGTAAAGCTCATTTCTGAGTACGATTCAGTCGAAAACCTGCTCGCACACACCGACACGCTCAAAGGGGCGCTACGCGCGAAAATAGAGGCAAATAAGGAGCAAATCGAGTTCTCCAAGATGATGGCCACCATCAAGACCGACGTCCCGGTTGAAGTATCGCTCGAAGACCTGGGCCGTCACGAAATCGACGCCGACCGCCTCAAAGCCCTGTTCGAGGAACTGGAGTTCCGAAATCTTGCCACCCGCATTTTGGGAAATGAAGGCGGCGGAGTCGTACCCGCGGAAAACGTCCCCTCCCCCACCCCGTCGCGCCGCCAAAAAAAGTTGGAGGCGCAGACGGCCGGCATGGGCGACCTCTTCGGAGCCCCGGCGACCACTCCGCCCGAAAATTCGCCTCAAAACGGCCTCCAGAGTTCAATTTTTGCGGGCGAGGGGGCGGATTTGCCAGAAAATTCAATTCTCAGCGACTTAAAATCAACGCCTCATCAATACTATCTCGTTGAGAATGAGGAAGAAATTCGCCGAATTTCCGAAAAATTCTTGTCAGCGAAAATCCTCAGTCTAGACACGGAGACGACTTCCACAGACGCGCTGAGGGCGGAATTGGTCGGTCTCAGCTTTTCCACCGAGGAGCACGAGGCTTACTACGTCCCCGTGCCGGCCGACCGGGCGGAAGCGCAAAAAATTGTCGACCTGCTGAAGGAAGTGTACGAAAACGAGGCCGTCCTGAAAATCGGGCAGAACCTCAAGTACGACCTCAACGTGCTGGCCAATTACGGAATCGAGGTGCGCGGCCCCATGTTCGACACCATGATCGCCCACTACGTGCTGCACCCAGAACTGCGCCACGGCATGGACTACCTCGCCGAAATCTACCTTAAATATAAAACCATTCACATCGAGGAACTCATCGGACAACGTGGGAAAAAACAATGCACAATGCGCGACCTCCCGCCCGCCGAAGTCTACGAATATGCGGCCGAGGACGCCGACGTGACGCTCCAGCTCTACCACGCCCTCAACGAGGAACTGCAAAGCGAGGGGCTGCACCAACTCTTCCACGACGTGGAGATGCCGCTCATGCCCGTCTTGGCGCGCATGGAGCGAAACGGGGTCATGCTCGACACGGAATCGCTGCGCCAAACCTCTGCCCAATTCACCGAGAAAATGGACGAGATTGAGAAAGAAATTTTCTCACTTGCCGGTGAAGAATTCAACATTTCGTCGCCCCGGCAGGTCGGCGAGGTGCTGTTCGGGAAATTGAAGATTGTGGACAAGCCGAAAAAGACCAAAACCGGGCAGTTCGTAACGTCGGAAGAGGTCCTCCAGAACCTGCGGACCAAGCACCCCGTGGTCGAGAAAATCCTCGACTACCGCGGCTACAAGAAGCTCCTGTCCACCTATATCGATGCCCTGCCGCAGTTGATCAATCCGCAGACAAACCACATCCATACGTCTTTCAACCAAGCAGTTACGGCCACGGGGCGCCTCTCCAGCTCCAACCCGAACCTCCAGAACATCCCCATCCGCGACGCCAACGGGAAGGAGGTGCGCAAGGCCTTCATCCCCGACCCAGGGTGCGAGTTTTTCTCCGCCGACTACTCCCAAATCGAGCTCCGCATCATGGCCCACCTGAGCCAGGACGAGAACATGATCGAGGCGTTCCGCGAGGGCCACGACATCCACCGCGCCACCGCCGCAAAGGTCTATAAAATAGGCATGGACGAAGTGACGAGCGAACAGCGGCGCAAGGCGAAAACCGCAAACTTCGGCATCATCTACGGCATCACCACCTTCGGCCTGGCCGAGCGCATGCAGGTGAGCCGCAGCGAGGCGAAGGAACTCATCGACGAGTACTTCGCCACCTACCCCAAGGTGCGGCAATACATGAGCAAATCTATCGACATGGCGCGCGAAAAGGGCTTCACCGAAACCCTCTTCGGGCGGCGCTGCTACCTCCCCGACATCAATTCCCACAACGCCACGGTGCGGGGCTATGCCGAGCGAAACGCCATCAACGCGCCCATCCAGGGCACCGCGGCCGACATCATCAAGGTGGCCATGGTGAAAATCGACCGCCGAATGAGGGCCGAAAACCTGCGCAGCAAAATGATACTCCAGGTGCACGACGAACTGAATTTCAGCGTGTTGCCCGAAGAAAAAGAGCAAATCCAGCGCCTCGTCATCGAAGAAATGGAGAATGCCTGCCGCCTCTCCGTGCCGCTCATTGCGGACTGCGGATGGGGTAAAAACTGGCTCGAGGCGCACTAACTCCCCTACCCCACCCCACCATGAACACCCTTTGGAAAATAATTGTCTGCCTTCTGTGCATTTTTCTTGCGCAGGCAAGTTTCGCGCAGAACCCCTCTGGCGACGAAGAGAGTACTCCGCAAAGAGACCGTTGGACCGACTTTGTGGAAAGTTTCGGCGACCTGGCCGAAGCCGCGGACGAGAACGTCTATTCCGACGAGGAACTGATGGAGGACCTCTACGAAATCTACTGCAATCCGCTCAACCTTAATGACTTGGATGAACAGCAGTTGCGGGAACTCCCTTTCCTCAACGAAATTCAAGTGCTCGATATCCTGGCCTACGTGGAAAAGCACCGCCCGTTGCTGTCGACGGGCGAACTGATGACCCTCCGCAGCCTCGACTATCGCTCCCGTCGGCTGTTGCAGCTGTTCACCTACGCAGGAGAATTGCCCACCCGCGACCGCCCTACCCTATCCGAGGCGCTGCGCAAGTCGAAAAACGAGCTGACCCTGCGAACCGACATCCCCTTCCAGGCGAAAATGGGGTTCGCCAAGTACGACGAGGCGACGCTCCAGGACAATCCCAATAAGGTGTACCAGGGCAGCCAGCCCTACTATTCCCTGCGCTACACGTTCTCCACGCTTAACCACCTGGAGGCGGGCCTGATACTGGAGAAAGACCCCGGCGAAACTGGGATCGACTACGTTTCGGCCTACGCAGTCGCGCGAAAAATCGGGCGGCTGGAGACGCTGGCGGTCGGCAACTACCGCGCGTCGTTCGGACTGGGCCTCGTGACCAACACCGCAGCGTCTTTCGGCAAGCTCATGACGCTCAGTTCGCTGGGCCGCATGGACCGCGGTTTCCGCCGCCATTCGTCCATGCAGGAGAGCAACTACTTCCGCGGGGCCGGCGCCACGGTCCGCCTGGCCAAGTCGGTCCGCCTTTCCGCCTTCGGGTCGTACCTCAAAGTGGACGGCACGGAACGCACCGACGGACTGGGAATCAGCACATTAAGGACCGACGGCCTGCACCGAACGCTGCTGGAGAAAAGCCGGAAAGGCAAC
>Ga0181612_180518_pt1 | contig 11388 bp, 2 predicted proteins | sample HoacroProtozoa21_FD_119630 | JGI IMG/M metagenome (GOLD analysis project Ga0181612, IMG submission 119630) | Hoatzin crop microbial communities from Cojedes, Venezuel. Combined Assembly of Gp0051906, Gp0051904, Gp0051908
ACCTCTAAAGGTCCCTTCCAACCCAAAGCATTCTATTATTCTATGAAACAAGGAAAAACACAGCCACTCCTATGTAAGCCAATGGCTGGTCAGTACATTTGTCTGGCCACATGTTGTACCTGATCACCACAGTTTGTCCGGTCTCATTAAACTTTAGTCCTAACTGTTTTCTGCGTAAGTATGCTTTCTAGTCCATGTGCGTATGTGCATAATCTACTAGAGAACACCAAGCTGAACTGGAACCTCTGCTGGATGAGAATTCTAAGTGCCAACCACTCAACAGGGTCTGCAGGTCTGGGGGGCCCATAGGTCTGGATGCCAGTAACTGTAGGAAACTGGAGCCTGGGGCACAGTTCTGGGTGGAATGGTTCAATGTCTAAACCCACGAATTCAGAGAATCACGTGTGATGTGTTGTTGATGGGTTTGGATGTGAGCACTAGCAAACTCCAACCCTGATCGGTTGGACAAGGGGAACAGGATCAGGCTATCCATGCTGTTCATGTTTGTGTGCTTATGCTGGTGCTGGTAAAGAAACCGTTTTCTGTCTGCGTTGATCCGTGTGGCCGGCCACGTGTGCACACTGCGCCGTGTGCACACCTGCCTCGGCAGGATGTGTGCTTAGCCTCGCCACTGGCTGGACCCCCGCGATACAGAACCACAGCGACCTCACCTTAGTCTCACCAGTACAGAAGGCCCTCCACAGGTCTTACAATGCACCAAAGTCTGCTCTAGTGGACTACTCCCTGCATCCTGAAGTTGGTAGGATACAGTATATTTACCACTATTCCTAAGGTTACCCTATCAATAAAAATACTTATTGTAAGTAATAATATCTGAGGTGATGACTAGTTTAATCTCACAATCACTATATATATCAATAAGTGTTCTTGTCTATTTAGAAAAAAGACTCTAGTTTAAAAATATTTTATTACAAAACTTTTGCAAACTATTTTCACTTTTTCTTTCCCCTTTACAGCACAAAATAAACTGTCTCTGCAACATCACCACCACAGGCAACAAGAATTGATCAGGGCTAGGATTATTGGTTCTGGCATATGCCGACAAACACTTTGACTAATTTTCTCTAAGACTTAAACACACTACGCTGCTGAAAAAATTTGATTTTTATCCACAGGCAAAAGAACTCCCTGTTACTAAAGCGAACAACCTTTGCTTCTACCTTTGAGATCCTAATAGCTACTTAAACCGACACCACCAACCAGGGTCAAAATCTTACTGTGTTCTGTGGAACACATTTAGGAAAGCCACACCTTAGTTAGTCATGATACTTTCGGTGAGAGGATATTCAAAGAAATCAACGGCTTTCATTTCACCTTCTGATATTATTGTGGTCTTTTATTTAAAACAATAATAAATTACATCAATTTGAGTTTTGTATCCTTCTCTCACAAAAAGCCAATTTTATTAATAGTTTGTCTGACTACTAGGTCTTACTCCTGTGTAGTGGCTGATGCTTGTGATCTTGGCATTCTCTTCTCCGCACTTGCCAAATTTTAAGCCAGTTACAGATCCCCTTCCCTGATATTTTCTTAGCTTCCCTCAGAAACTCAATGGAAAATACCAGACGCAGAGACTCAAATTGTATTTAGAACATCTGTTTCTTAATATCTTGAGTCACACAGGTCTCAACTAATCCTTGCTCCTCAAACTGACAAGTCAATCATGCTACAGCAGCAATAATTCCTTTCTTTTGTCAAGTTACTAATGATGGAAGAACTAATATTTAAGCTTATGTTTGTACAAAATTATCTACTTGTGTATTCTCCTCCCTAGAACCTACTTTTTAATTCCATACTAAAGTATCAAGGTAGGTAGGTCAGAAGGAAATATCTGTTCTCTTTGCAGCTTCAGATTCTTCCTGCTCATCAGACCAGCAAATGTAACTTATTTAATATAATTTGATACTAATCATGCATAGAACTGCATTGTTACCTTGGTGCCATTCCTTGATTCAAATTTCACATTGATCTCAACTGCAGACGAGCCACCATTTCTTTTTTCTTTTAATACTGTGAAAGCTTGAGACTTTGATACTATACCAAAAATAATATCTATAAAAAGTAGTGGCTAAAGTCTTCACATTACTCTAGGAAATTTCAAAGCTCTTGAGAGTTTTCCATAGGTCTTAACAATTTATTTAAATCAGTGAGGCAAAGTATTTTGTAATTTCTAAAATTCTGTTCTATTTACTTCATCTCTATAGAGATTTCACACTTCAACTGATTTGTAGAAACTGGTAAAAAAATCCTGTTCTGCAGTTAGAATGCTCAAGTTTCACTTTTAAAATATTTTCCTATTAAAACGGTCACTTTAATGTGAACTTTATATATAAATTTTAACAGCATATAGTGCAATGAATGCACAAGTCTCCTACCCAGTCTACAATACTGCCAAATCAATTGTACTCTGAATGACTGCTCATATCCACTCAGCATGAATTACTGCTTTATAAAGTACATGGATATTTTTCCCTTGTGCGTAACAAAATACACGGTATCTAGTCAGAAAAGGGAGAAAAAGATTCATACTTTCTACCGCTTATTCTCTTTTTTCTAATTGTATCAAGAAGTTACACTGAAGAATTCTCCCAAACAATTTTAGGAGCTACTAGTTAGCTCATACAACCTTGATTTTTCCTTCTATTTAAAAACAAAGGATTCCTAGCAATTTCATAGTAGAATGAGTCATTCATAATCCTACACATTACATATATAAAATTATAGCTGCATATGTATTGTAGCATATATTACTGTTACATATAATAACCAGAAGCTACTACAAATGGCAAAAATTACAAGGTTGATTCCCACCTTAAAAAAACAACAAAAGTCAGCATTACCATTACATTGGTAATTCATGTAAGGACATATCCACAATTTTCTTATCTTGCAATCATTGACTTTAAGACTAGATACTAAAGTAAAATTTAGCACATACTTAGGCATGTAAGTGCCTATAAACTCAGACCCACAATCAGCTTCCGTTCAAAGCAGAAATCAAGCACCACCGTACACAGTATGAGATATCCACGTGTTCAGAAGAGTCTGACGTCATTCAAACTGTCCCTCTGTCATTTCACCATTTTACCATTTAAGCAAGTAAATTTTACAACACTAATGTAGAAGTACAATCACAAGCATCTTTGAAAAGAAATTTAGAAAACAGGACCGCAATCCTGTGACTATATGACTTTTAACACTACAAAAATATATTCTTTTCCAAAGTAAAATAAAAAAACCCCTCCTCCTCCAAAAGCCACCCCCCCTAAAGAACATGCATAAATGCATATGCAGTATTATCACCACATAATCTTACTGAATATATTTCTTATTCCTAAAAATCAGGAAATGCTGTATTTCACACACACCAGAAAACCGAATTTACTTTAGGTAAAAGCTTCTTCTGAACTATACGCAATGTGGAAAAGCATTTTGGGTAATTTGGAATTACTTATTCCACATGTATTGCAAGATTCAACATTAACATGGAATTACTTATTCCACATGTATTGCAAGATTCAAGATTCAATATTAACATTGAAGAAATAACTGCTCTTACATTTACAGTCAGTTAAGCTACTTAACTCCTTTTTGTTTTCCTAGATATCAATATCATAGCATGTCATAAAATTTCTGTATAAGTGAAGGACAAAAAGCAGAAAAGAAAAAAACGTCCATATGTGAAATGAATTAACTCTTATTACATTACAGAATGGAGATTTTTTTCTAGATTAGAGAGTTTGAAAAGGTTAGCAACATAGCTAACAACAATAATTATAAAATTAACTGCCTCAATTACTAGTCTAAAATAAAATGCTCAAAAAAAGTCTTACCTTCTATAGCACCTAAAAGGATGCTACGAAAATGAACTAGCTGTTGGAAGCTATTTCACTGAAAATTAACTCCAGAAAGGTATGAATTCGGTGGTCAGTTTAGCTATCAATATGCAAGCTAAGCAACACAGACACATTAAAAAATGAAAACCACAAAAGAAATAATTTTATGAAACTTTATCAGGCTTACAACTGAAATTAACTTAAGCCAGAGGCAGATCTTATTTTGGAGAGAGTGAGGTTCAAAAACAGCAGTGTTACAAATCTCCCTAAATCTTTTCTGGTTTTTTGATACAGACATACGCAATGGCCATATAACACAAAAGAGGTTTAGGAAAACAGTATTGCAGAAATCCAGTGTCTACTATTATCAAGATGACATTAAAAGATTATAATATTTGTTTGTTCTTGGGGATGGGTCTCAATTATCCCTCTGCATCTTTAGCATGTGTTTTATTTGTTTATATTCACAGAATTACTACCTTATTGCAGAATCACTATATAGCCAGTACATTTATAATGAAACCAGATTGCTACCTTTTGTATAACAAGGAAAATTAATAGGAATTTCCTGTTAATCAGAGTTTATCTTTTATTTCAACTAACTTTCTTAAAGAAAATAATTCAGACACTTTCTAAGGACTTTCTATTAATAAATAGCACATGTATTACACAGTAGATGCACAGAGAAAACACCCTCATATTTACGAACTAGCATACACTTAATTTATTCTTGCTTTCCTCTGATGATTGGCATTTATGCCACATCAAATATATTTTATATTAATTCTCAGTACATATGTTGAAGTATGCATAGAGTCAGGTGCAGCTTGCAGCTTCAATTCGACGAGGGAGCTACACAGGCATAACACGTCTGCTAAAAACCCCTTACTCTACTGTTGCGAGTATATCTGCACTTTATGCAATTTGTCCTGGAAAAGAAGGCAGGGAGAATAAGCAAATAAACACAGTGTTTTATATCTTCAGTAATTCTTCTCAGTATCAGTCATGCCTTGTGTTCCAGAAGTTAACTATACATACTATGAAAAGGAAGACAGATTTAATCCCTACAGTGTTTCTAACTTCGTGGCTTTTGAATTTCTTAAAGATACCATTGCTCTTGTGTTTTCAGAAGCAGAAATCATCACAATTCAGTTACCTTCCTTGTACCAGTCATTATTTTTTACACTTCTCTAGGAGACATTTATTCAACTACTGACCAAATAGTTGCAGTTTTTAAACCTTCTCTTCTCATGAAAATTTCTCCCTGTATTCATCGTTCTACCCGACTATATGGTAATAGTAAATTTAATGAATTCACTTAGGAACTCTTAGGGTAACTCAGCTTACTACTAATTCTGTTCGTCTGTTACTAATGAATTCCACATTCCATTAAACTGCCTATTCACCTTGGCTGTTTTTCTGGAGTTCCTCAGTCTTCCATGGTACTACCTCATTCAAATAATTTAATATTACATACAAAATTTTTCTCCTCTTCACTAGCACCATTCCTAAATAGCCCGAACATTAGAACAGGATATTGATTTACTAAATTTTCGTATTAAACAGGACCCCTCAACCTTACTCCTTCATTTATCTGATCTCTCCAGTCTCATCTTGGAATAACTACCACCGTATCTGAGTACTATCTGTACAAAATCAACAGCAATACAGCAATTTTAACGGAGTCTGTCACATTTACTTGGGACTACTTAAGGTGTCACTTAGTTTTGAGAAAGACTTACTATAGGGATGAGTCTGCTATTATTCTCAAATAATGTCAAAATTTAGATCTACTCTGTCTTCTGGAAGATTAAAATCTGCATTTTTTTCTTTTAATTTGTAGTAATCTCATTATCTTCACCATTTCATAATGCTTCATTATTTGAAATATGTGCATTCATACAATTCGTGCTGGCCTGATTGCTAGATGCAGCTAAAGGCCAAATCTTGTTCCTTTCCAGCTACAACTATAGTTATTCAAAAAACCCTTTTTTTTTTTTTTTTTTTTTGCCAAGGAAGAAAAGGGATTTAGTATATCAAAAGAAGAAAAGTTTTTCATGAAGAAACAAGGAATTATGACAGAATATTCTGCAATAGTAACACAAAATTAGTGTTCTGATCATAAACCAAAGCCATCACTATTGTTCTATTCTGTCACTACTCTGCACCACGATTCATGATACGAAATAAGATGCAGTTTGTCATATACTAGTGTCATGATTATAGCAATAAATTTTAGAACTGCAAATGGTGTATATATCCCTTTTATTGTATAGAACAGCTAAATGAGAAAAAGTATCTGAAGAAGGAAATAAATTATGTGTGAATTTCTTGTGAGAAAACAATCTACCTGCTTCCATAATGTATGTTATTACTAAGCAGCCTAAAAATTACAGAAGCAAAAGATGACCCCAGTTTACAGCTGTCACATTTTGATTAAGCCAAAATATGAGAAAAATCCTTTCTAGGTGCTATCTAATCTCAATTGTAGTAGCTATTTTCTAGTTTAATTTCCTGCAAACTTTTTTTGAATCACTTTCTTTTATTATGGGCTTATATATGCTTAAATTAACCCAAATATAAATATTTCAATTCAATCACTAACATGGATGTTGCCCCAGTGGAAAAAATATGAATTTGTTCTTTTCATCTAAATTTACTAGAAATGAATCCTGGAATAATTTTGATTGGTAGCAACATGTGGAGATCATCGTGATCAAACCATTTCTAACTTCATACTTTTATCAGGCTGCCCATGGCCTCCCCTAGACTAACTCTGATAAATTTATGAATTTATTGTATCACATGTCTTCTTTGAATCTTTTATTCTCATTTTTTAATTTCTTCAGGCTACCTTGGACCAGCAATCATAAGAATTTCCCATATCGTACTGGCACATAACATGCTTTTTTTTATATATACATTGTTCTGAAGGAAACGATTGTAGATACACTACACTGTTAGTCACGCTAATTTATTTGTCCGTGCATGGGAAAAAGAGCATCCTTCTGTTAGAAAGTACCAGAAAATTCAGAATTCCATTTACATTTTTCCAAAGTGTATTGCTAGTTGCCAATTTTTATAGAAAGCAAAAAAGAATTCTTCTGTGTGATACTGAGAATATAAAAAAAGAGCATTGCCTAGCTTTAAAAAACAAGTTGTGGATTTATTTATTTAGGTCATCAAGAGGTGAAACTAAATAGCAATGTTGCTATTTTTATAATAAATTTCATAGTATCTCAGGGAAAGTTTTCTCTCCAAAAAGCCATTTTAACTAAATAGATTCAGCTCCAGTAGCGGTATTTTTGTTATTGAATTAGGCAACCCTTCTCAGATAGCAGTAATTAAAACACTAAAGCCAACACAATGTTTATGTGCTCCACTTTCACTTCATGAGTGAAGACAAGCCAGTAGTAACAAAGAGGGAAATGTTCAGGGGGGGAAATAAAACAAGCTAAGGCTAAGGCATAACTCCCACATTTATAATGCCCAGGATCCAAAAGTGTTGGGAATAACTTTTAAAAGACAAAACCTTTTCAAGCATAGTCAGTTCTCAGTATCCACAGGCGAAAAACAGATAACCTGGATCATCTATAACCTAATCTGGATAATCTGTTGAGGTTCCCCAATTATTCATTCTGGCTTCCTCACAAGGAAATCTATGCATTGAAGAGAGCAGCAATCACCACCTGCAGCAAGGATGCTGTAGGATACACGAGGGACAGATATTTTGCCTTCTGAATACATGCCAAACGAAAGCAACCCATTTTCAGACCTGAAGAGAACTATGAAGTAGTATGGACATGTTTTTGCAGCACTGCATATAAGATAATATTGCCCTGTAGTCCTGAGCTGTTTGTGCATGGAATGAGCTTGGTGATTATCTTACAACAGTACTAATAGATTTTCAAAGTGACGTTAAGTTACTGACACAATCTAGTCTAACCTCCTACAAATCACGCAGCTTCAGTCCCTGAGCTCAGTTTACTGTTGAACTAGAGCACATAGTTCAAACAGCTTAATTTTTTTAATTAAAAAATTAAAATATAGAGAACCTTCTGTTTCAATGTCATAATGCAGTCAGAAGGCCAAAATAAAAAATTGTATTTTTAGTTTAACTGATTGATATATATGAAAAAAACCCTAACGCAAATGACCTCCAAACAAAGTCTGCCACTGTCTGTGACTTGAAACTCAGAAAAAACTCTCCTTGAATAATTCCTTTAAGAATAAGACAGCATATCTTTTCAAGAAAACAAATTAAGATTTGTATCTAGGAGTGAGATTCAGAAAAAAGACTAACCAAAACTTAATTTAGATTTCAACTGTCTTACAGTATTACCTCGCCTTATATACAGAACTGATTTGTGTTTTGATTTATATCTAAGACATTACCTAAGACACCATATAAAATGTTGAAAGACATTTTTCCTTCTTTTAATTTAGTGGGCAAGCTCATAGAAAACCTTTATTAGATAGCAGTTTTCTTAAAAGACTGACAAACAGAATCAAGGACATCCATTATCAGTAGAAATTCCTTGCTTATTTCTGCCAGGCATTTTTTTTTGTCTCACTCATTTTACTTTCGAACACTCTTTTCATCCAAGACAACTTCATTAAACAAAAACTTGGGGAGGGAATAAAAATAAAATACATTTAGACTTCAAGATAATAAAATCAACAGCAGTTTTCCTCCTTACCCTTACAGTAAGAACTTTTTTTAATACATCTTGAAAGCAAGTGAAAGGAAAAGTAAGAAGGAGTTGTTTCTGCGCAAAAACCATGCCATTTCAGGATTCTGTCGGAGAAGATGCATTCTTCTCTTCATTTTTCCTTTACCTGAACTGTTGGTCTTCCTCTTCAGCATTCCACACTCATTTAGCTGTAAGTCTAAATTCCCTACGGGTCCATTAAGTATGTTGCTAGGCAAACAGTCCAGTAACAACTGTAAAACAGGAGGGCTGGATGGGAGCCAGTTTTATAGGTCACTACACCATAAACCTTCACTTCGTTAGAGAAGAAACTAGTCTTGCTAACTGCAACTGTTACAAACAGTATTCTTTCATTTCTCTGCAAAGACTGAGTCATTCATACTACACTGAGTTTGCATTAGAATTTTTAAATCAAAGGCATCAGTAAGTATACTAGTTTTACATATACTAGAAGAGTATAATTCTCTACTTCCTGAATGTTTTAATACTATCAAAGTGTTTAGAAACAATGCAGTCATAGCCACGTTAAACATGTACAATTACCATCCAATGGACTTCTAGGCTACTAACTTGAAGAGCACACATAACATACTTAACCCTAAGTAGTCTGTATTGCTTTTTCTTTCTTTTCTTTATTTTAATGACAATAAATCAAAGCAGACCTATTCACAGAAAATTAGCCAGCTACCACATTATTTGATTCAGGAACGTGCCACCTCTTAGACCGAAGTATTGTTCCTTTGCTGTAATGTATCACCACCTTGAAACTGAGCACACGAACTCTTCAGAGTGATCCTTATATTAATTCAGACACAGACACTATCTGAGAGTAGCAGACTGCAGGGTCCTGCTGATGTGACCACATTGCATTACCATGTGGAAGAACAGCTGCCCCTATTAGTAAGTTCAGAAATAAATAAATATGGTCCCAGAAATGAGATGATTTCAGTACCATTGTTCTCACAGGCTGGAAAGGCAGCAGTGAAAGAAAGCAGCATGCAAAATTGAAAAATCAAGGCAGATCCACAAGAAAAATGTATGGCTTGGACATGTTTACGTTAAGGTTTCCTTAGTTCCTAGTTTGATACTGGAGCACTTCTGAACTGAATAAACAATGTGAAGCAGAGCAAAACAAAAACATTTCCTCTGTCATGTTTACACATTTAGGGGAAAAAATACTTGTTAAAATATCTATTACTGGAACTGTATCATCACAAAAGTAATTCAGAAAGCAAAGTGCTCATGATATCAAATAGTTCTCTGAGTTTCTCTGTTGTTGTTTGCTCATTATCGGTAACATTTTAACTTTTACGATAGTAGAAGTGCACCAATAATCTCCAATCTTTATGTTTTCAGGTACAAGAAAAAAAAGGGGTTGGACATAAGAAATGGAAATGCATAAGCTGAAAGAACACCACTGTCAAAGGTACCGAGACTCAAGCAATGACAGTAATGCCAGGGATCTGTCATCACTATCAAGTGCAGGGAAAACAGTGGCAACATTTTTCCCTATTAGGCCCCAGATAATCTTCTGTACCCCCTAATTTGTTGGTCTTTGTATGATTTTTTCAGTCTTAAGATACTTGGTATATATTTACTTCTCCATAAGTGCAAAAAACACTTCAAGCAAAGAAATTGATTTTTATAACATTACTATAATCTTGAAAGAAGGTTTAGAATTTGTCTAGTTATCCTGAGAATTCTTGAGGAAAAATATCATCACACAAAAGTGCCAGTGTTATTTAAAATCTCTGATGCATATATGTTTGGGCTTGAACAGGCAAGATGGTAACTGACGCTTCTACTTTTACAAACAACACCTTCTTTGTGTTATTTGGGCTCTTTTTGAAGCAAGATTAGCAGAAGTAACTCACAACCTCTCACTGATTCTACTCAAGCAAATTCTTCAATCCATCTAATCTACATAAACAAAGATTCCGGAAGGGCTCATTAAAGAGCCCCCTTCTACAAAACCCTGAGCGCTGAAAAAAGCCTGCTGGTACTAAGATCATGTTTTTCACCTGCTCTTAAAAACTCGGCATTATAATTTGCATTTGAAAGATGAAGATTAGGTACCAGATACTAGTAAACCCTGTGCTGATATAAGCCTCAGAACTACTAGCAAATTGTTAAGCTGAAGGACAAAGCCTGGTACCTGACATTTGCTAGTTTTATGGGAATTCTGTTAAGAAACTTGATTTACATGTTGTGATGAAAAAGCAACATGCATTTAGCTCTTAATGTGCACTTAACAAACACAACCATCAGACTGTGAAGCAGTACCTTGATTTTTTTCTTTTTGTAGACAAATGTCTGAGCCCTGAGGGCGCCAAGAGGCTTTAATGTCCTTGCTTGCCTCCCCCGACCCTGCCCGCGTCCAGGAGCCCCATTTCACCTCAGATCATGACCATCAGTCCCTGCCCCAGTGACACTGGGGGCAGAAGTCCCTAGCCCTCACATGGATGGACTTTGGACCCCCACTGCAGCCTGTCTCCAGCCCTGTCTCTGGTCCCACCGGCTTTTGCTGCCGACAGGACTCCTGTGACGGCACCTGGCCCTGGCTCACCGCTTGCTGTGTGTGGGGCTGTCAATAGACCCCAGTCACAGAATCATAGAATCTTTAAGGTTAAAAAAGCCAACACACCATGCCTGCTAAACCATGTCCCGAAGTGCCATATCTACATGATTTTTGAACACCTCCAGGGATGGCACCTCCACCACTTCCCTGGGCAGCCTGTTCCAATGCTGCATAACCCTTTTGGTGAAGAAATTTTCCCTAACTTCCAATCTAAATCTCCCCTGACACAACTTGCGGCCAT
>Ga0181612_110690_pt1 | contig 11387 bp, 4 predicted proteins | sample HoacroProtozoa21_FD_119630 | JGI IMG/M metagenome (GOLD analysis project Ga0181612, IMG submission 119630) | Hoatzin crop microbial communities from Cojedes, Venezuel. Combined Assembly of Gp0051906, Gp0051904, Gp0051908
CTGTTAAATTGGGAAATAGGGGCTCTAGCTAACCTGTTTGATTCTACTGACTGTATTAACAACCTGAAAATTGATTCCTGGTGTATGCAACATGTTTATCATGTAAATCACTAGCTAAATTTCTGAATAAAGTTTTATTGAATTGGTAAGCAGAGGCATGGGAGGTAAAACCGCAAAATAAGTTAAAAACCAAGAGAAGAAAATTATGGAACTGATACTGCAGGCAGTGAATGTAAAGATATTCTTCACTTTTCTCATTCCAATTTTGGCAAGGATATTGAGAATGAGAGCCAAAGTGCTGTCATTTTTATTAGTGTGATTCTTGCACCAGTGCAATTCTCTTGTGTGCTGTGATGGATTCCCCCAGGTGTAAACACAATCATTGTTTAGATTCCAAATCTCTGCTAAGTGAGCCCCTGCTCCTGCTCTGACCATAGTTTAGGAACAATTGTTACTTTGATGGAATAAAACTGAGAATGTGAAATCCATGTGAAAATTGGTACAGTTACGTTTTTAATGAACAACTTTGCAATTGTCAAATGCAGTTCTGTGTATGAATGAATGATGTAGAAGCTAGACTTTTTTTTTCACTTAGAGAAAACAACTGAGAAAATAATACCGGTAGAAAGAGGATTGTAGGTGTAGGAAAAGAGGCTAATTGTGGGGAAACAGTGAAGATATTAGGGGTAAGGATTTTTAAGCAAAAATAATTTTCAGACACCAGTCTAGAGTAGGAAATTAGACTAGGATGTAGTTGGAGATGGTTGTTTCTTCTCACATATTCCTGTTTTTACCACAGATACTTGCTACCTCCCTTTAGTGCCCTGATAGCTTTCATAGGCAGGCTAATGCCTGTCTGGCATCTTCACTGCCAGTCCTGGAAGAAAAGGTTTCCCACCTCATGGTCTTTGAGATATCCCCATCAGTCAGTTCAGGAACAAAGGCCAGCAATTACAAGACAGAATTACACCCACTGAATATGGGATATCCCTTGAAAGGTGCTCTACTTTTTGGCAATTACAAGGAGTTTGCTTTGAAGTTTTTGATACAGAACCCATCAGAACTTGGAATGTTTGAGGTCAAAGTATACCTTTTCCCTTAATATTGAGATACTATTCTTGATAAATACCTTAGTTGGAAGAGAGAGAGCAAACTTCAACTTTCAGGAGTGATGTGTAACATTGTAGGAATGAATTTACAACAGGTTTTTTTCTTTACCAAATCAAACCCTAAAATCTTAATACTTTCCAGGCACTCCCTCTGTATTTTGGGTTAGAATGAGAAAACGTAGCTGCTCAAATTATTATGTCAGCTCTTCCATACTAGTTACTGAGCAAGGTTTCCTTTTAAAAGCCTGAAGCATTGCCCTCAAACTCATCTGATTCTTTCTTCTCCTCACTTCCCTGGTTGTTGTTGGAAGAAGTCAAACGCTCAAAGGTTGCAGAGAAAGAGGCTCACAAGGGAAAGAAGACTTCAGCTCATCTTTTGTAACCCTAATTCTCATGAATGCACCAGCACACAAGAACTGCATCAGTGTAGCTCTGTGCTCTTATCAAAAATCAGTGTACTGTCTATAATCTAATCCTATGAATCTGGCTGTGTGGTCTCTGTCCCATGACACTAAATATAAATGGTTCACGTTTACTCTGTATGCTTACAAATTAATATATTACCTGATGTGTGATGGATTAGTTACCTATGTATTATGTGAAGTCTTTCAATAGTTCAGCATATATCCTATAGTAGCTGAGAAAGGTTGCTCTAGATCTCATCAGTAAACACAAATTAAAAATAATTTCTTAGGATAAAATAGTAATATTTCTTTTAGCTAACAAAGAAAGACTTTGCTGTTGTTTTTTTTCTAATTGTGAGTTGTCTTCTATTTCTGTTGAACTTTGCTTCTGTATTTCCTACAACGTGGATGAGAGGAAACTGTACACTATTCTTTACATTATCTGATTTATTAAGTCAAATTTGTTAATTATGAAAATTTCTCATGAACAAAGCTAACCCATGAGCAAATTAACCCTTGCAAATCAGGCAGAATGGTCCAGTTTCCATACAGTTTTCCTGTTGGTTTAAAACAGAAGCCCACTGCTTCGCTATCGGTCTTTAAGGAAATCCTAAGATATTATAAGTAGTATGACAAAACTCGCTGTTCAAACACAGTCTTCACAGTTAATACCACATAAACATCAAGAATATCATTCCTTTTACCCCAAATTCATGTTTGTGCATGAAAAAGAGACAGAAAGCTAGTGTGCTCCCCTTCAGTAGAGCTCTTCCCTGCAATAGGGGCAGCAGCTCCAGCAACTTGGAAAGAGCTGAGAAATATGAGAGTCTGGAAACAAAGCAATAAAAGTTGAGCTGGGCAGCTCCAATAAGAAATCATCTGGAATGTGGCAACACTGAGTTGCAGGGTAAGATATGGATTTGGAAGCAGCTAAGGAAAATCAAATTAACCCAAAGCAAAGAAAAAAGAGAACTGCACAAGATAAGATACACATTCTTTGCTGCAGTCTGATTTTCCCTTTGTTACCACTCAGACTCCTCTGATGATCAAGTGTCTGTACAGTGAAGTTGGAGTTTGCATGTGATGAACAAGCAAATCTTGTCCTGAGTCAATGATGCAGAAGATACAATGAGACTTGAATTTTGAACCATGCATCTACCTAACCTAAAAGCACTAAATTCTTAGAGTATTAAAGTTTACAATATTAGAATATTCACACTTGCAAGACTGAGTACACTGACCTGTCTGTGTATGCACAAAGACTGCAAAGGTCCCGGCAGCTTGGACACAGCTGATGCTTCCAATGCAGAACTAGAGTTTGAGCACCAATGACAGCATGAAGTGTCTCAGCATTTAAAACTAAGAGATAAAAGCACAAGTATTTACTACATAAAATAATGAACTGAGCCTTATGTAACTCTTTCACCTTCTCTATTTGAATTCAAATAGCTTTAAGCAATAATTCCTGAGAGCATTTAAATGGAAATGAAGTTTATAAATCAACTCTGGAGGACACACACGCAGTTAGACTGTATCACGAGAAGTACACAGCAGCTCTCAGAAAAGCCAAAAGCTGCCTTCATTTGAATGTCTTTCAGTTTCGTGACAGGGATACGGAAGAAGGCACATTTCACCTGCAACAAAAACATTTACCTCATTTCATGAAAATAGTGTTATTTGACAGTTAAGAGAGAGTTTGACTTCAGCTGGATGCATAATCCATGGTCTAAATCTGCTAGGGATAGAGCAGAAGGAAAGATGTAACTATGCGTTCTCTCATAGAGGGTGATCTCTTAATTTTCAGTTCAGCCAAATGGAAGACAGCTTGAATCAGGCTTGTAGCTAGCTTGCTTTGCTCCCATGTGTTCAAGAGGACTGTAGACCCCCTCACTTCTTGTCTACAGTGATTTTATAACACAGAGGCATCATCCTCTGTGGTTTGAAACCTTTCAGAGTAGCCTTCCAAAAGCCAAAGACCTGTTATATTGTAATTACTCAATTAGCCAGTCTGGTTTGTTTTGGAAGCACTTTAACCCATTGTTGGCTTGCTCCTTTTCTATTCTCTGAGACTTTTTTGGTACAAATAACTTAAGAAAACATTTTTGGTTTAAATTTGGGTAATTTCTGAGGTGATTGCAGCCTGTGGTCCTAGTCCTGTGACCACTGCAGGAGATGCTGAGCAGCTGCTGAATCACACCTCCCGAGGCGATCCAGGCTGCTTAGGTTGCAGCCCCAAATTATCCTGAGAGGGCATTACACTGTGAAGAATCCACACAGCTCATGCCCTTAAGCCTTGCACTGTAGCATTCCCTTTCAATGTATGCTACCTGTGGTCACCTCAGAGCAGGGCAGCTTGTTCACTCATGATGTAGCCCCACTCTACATGGCTATCTTTCCTATAGGGCAGCATGGCATCAGTTCCACTGAGGACCATGCCAAGTTCCCAACACTGTTCCCGAGACAAAACCTATTGGCTTCCTGCAGTACTGATATACCCCAGTATTTCAGGACTGGGGCCTGCATCCACACACACATCCTAGTTCTTAATAATTCTTTCCATGATTTCTAAAATGATAAAAAAAGGAGTAACTATAAAAATATAGTATCATTTGTAAGGCAGCAAACATTTGTACCTGTACTTTTCATTTGGAGGCCTTCTCTCCAAATCTTATCTGTACATCCTGCTGAGCATCTTGCTCCATGTGGCAAAATAAAACACAATTTGCAAATGAAAATATTCTCCCCCATGTCTGTTTAGCAAAATCAGGTTAAGCTCAGACAGTTTAACTGTTCTCATGTACCACCTGCTCAGTAGTATAGATTCTGTAGACATGGTCCTACATTTCTTAGAGTCCCATGGGTATACCTGTCAAGTACATTAGTTTTCCATTTTATTTTTCAGTGGCAGCGTAAGGCATAATCTAAACTACAGAATTTTCCCAAGAAAGATCCAGAAGAAAAAAGTAAACTTTTTGAATCTGCAAACTATATAGGAAATAAAAATTATTTTAAATACAGAGGCTCAGTACTGACACCAGTTATAAAAGATAAGTGGATACAATTGTCCTGTCTGTTTAAAGAACCCAGCTTTCTTCCAGTATTGTGGTTTTTTCTTTCACAAGTGCTTTGGAACCTAAGAGTTTCCCTGTCAGGTCAGATCAAAGTACCTCTAATGCAGTGTTTTGTCTTTGATAGCAACAAATAGCAGACATTCAGAAAAAAAAAAAAGTATATCAGGTGATGTTTCATCAAAATATACTCACTGCCTTTAGCTTCTTATGGTGCAGCAACTACAAGCCTCAACTCTCACCTGCCAGCTGCCTTTTGCAGAGTTTCAAGGAGTCCACTGATTTATTGTCTAACACTTTAAAGATCTTCTAAAATTTGACACGTGAAAATAGCATCCTATGAAAAAATTGGAGTACACTATTACAACAAGGGTGCTTATCATCTCACAAGACTATGTAGGAATAGACCAAATCAAGGATTAGGAACCATTTTCAGAGAGTGGAAAACATTGTAGGAGAGAGAATGGAGAGCTACCTCTCTCTCCATTAGTGGTATTTGCTAACAAGGAAAGTTAATACTAAGAAGGCATTTTGTGCTGAAGAGCACCAACAACATTCAATAAAACATATTTTTAGTCTGAAGGCATGACAGACCTCTTGGAGGGGATACCTGCATGCTTTCTGTTTGCCTGCCCATTGCACCCCCTCGTAACTCCTAACCTTGTAGGAACTGATGGAAGAAGACACAAAGATACTAAAAAATCTGCAAGTTTCATGAAACTGGCAGGCAAGTAGAGGGAAAAGACTAAAATCAGCAGCTCCAAGAAGGAAAGGCTGCAGTGTGAGACAGAGCCTGTCCAGATTGGCTTGCCAGCGGGCTAATCAGTACAGATACGCTGGCCTGCTTGTGACTAGCCCCAGCGTGGGCTGCTTTTCATGCAGCTGGTAGTTGCATAGGAGGGAGCTAAGCCTGGTGAGAGAGAGCAGGTATAGACGATGTGAGAGAGGGTAATCTGGGAGAAGGGTGGAGCTGAGGTTTTTAGGATGCCACATCTATCTGTAAGGTCTATTGGTTCCACCGCTTATGGAATCACTTGGGTTTTTTTATGAAATTACATGTGATTACAATGAACAATGACCTAGTAAACTGTATTAAATGCTTTTAACAAAGCACAAATAGCTTTAAAAATGTTTGTAGGGAGAAACAACACGATACTCCATGCCATTCCTTGGTTCTACCACTTAAAAATGGGAACACTGTGGCGTACAAGTAATTCTGGGACACAGCAAGATACCGCACTCAGCCAAGCCTCACATGACTGACTGCATCTGCAGAGATTTCCCATCTGCCTCTGTGTGACATGAGCGTATGCCATGAGTCCTTGTACTCAGATGCTCTAAGCTTTTTTCCTAGTCTGCAGCAGGAGATCTTGTTTGTCTTTTCAGTGAATGGGGAGCAGAAAGTTGTGGGAAGGACATCCGAAAGTAATCAGCACACAGATGATTTCCTCTGCATCCTTCCTCCAGAATGAGGTGTTCTAACTACACATGAAGCAGAACAGACGTCTGTCCGTAGCTGCAGTAGAAGATGAAAGCATTTCAGGCCTGTGCAGAAGGGTTTTTTTTTCTGCAGGATGACAAGGGGTGAAAAGTTTTAAAGTGAATCTTACTGATATCTGCATGCTGCCTCATTTTTCAAAGTAGGATTTAGATGCATTTGAAAACTACACTCACTGCCTGTGGGAATTCAGCTGCTTCAGAAGCCAACTTCAGTGATGTGCACTGTCTGAAACAAGCCTTTACTTGCACTGCTGCTTATTTTTTACTATCACTGTGCACACCAAATGGTAACCATATAATGATGGATATGGTTGAAGGTGCTTCCTTCATTGGGACTGATTTTTTTCCATTAAATCATCAGTTATGTACTCTTTGTTGTAGCTGGAATTTATCACTTAATATGGAAAAGTACAATTTATTATTACATTCCTTGAAACTCAGGACCTGAAGGTAACAAAAAACCTGATTATATTTCCACCTGCTATAAACAGTTCCAGTTGTGGGTTCTTTTGGTGTTTGGTTCTGGTTTTTTTCTTCTATTATTCTAACCACACAACAAAACTTCTCAGTAGCTAATTTCAAGGCAAAGTACCAATGATTTGGTACTGGCATTCTCCTGTAATATTGCCTGTGTGATTTTGATTGCTATAATAATAATAATATCACGTAATAACTAGAGCTTTATATGATACTCTCCACAGTCTTCTGTGCAAATACACTTTCACACAAAACAAATACAACCCATGATCATGTTTGCTTATTTTCAATTTCTCCACTGATCTCTATCTCTTACATTTTCCAGTGCTTATTTTATTCATGTACTTCTGAGTCCTTGACCTTATCACTCCCAAGCCTGTTGAGAATGTGAAGGAATCCGCTACAAGTGATGTTCATTGCATTTTCATTTTAATTTTCTCTGTCTATGATATAAAGAAAATTCTGAAAGTCACCAGGGTCTGAGGCTCTGTAGCTGTCACGTCACAGTGCTATGTCATAAAGATGCAATGGAACCTTTTTAATACTGCTATTTGACCTCCATTTCAGCAATATGCTTACTAACAGTAGTACAAGCTTGGTATACCCGAACACATCACCATAGCAGTGACTTACCAGCTTATTTAGAGTCTATCTACACACATCCATTAGTATTTGTGTTCATATAGAGAAAGTATTCTCACCAGCATTGCTTTAATTTGCTTGTACCAGAATATACTGAAACTGATGGACCGCCTGCCTTAATTTTACCTTGCCTTCTGTTTTCGATGAGGATCTTGTGTGCCTTAAGCCAAAATTCTAAGGTTGACAAATAGAACAGGCCAAAAAGGAATTACAGTTAAAGCAGAAAAAAGGTCAAAACTTCTGTGATATGGCTTAAAAACTTGTGATATTTCCTGAGCTTGTGAGATTTACAACTGCAGTGAATACTGACCCAGCTCTGTGACTACTGAAGTCAATGGGAGTTTCGGTTCTATTATCTGAGAACAGAATTAGCACCATTGTGTGGAAGGCTGTCTATAACAGCTGTGCAGGCTTACAGCTTTATTAAATGGAATGGAGGTAAAGTCCAAATGGTCTTAAAAAATTAGTATTAAAATTAGCTTTCAGATGTAAACTAGCGTATTAATAATTGCATTATTTTATTGGATGAATTTCAGTGTCATAGGGCAATAGATTGAGTTGATAATGACCTTTAAAGTCGTCTCTGTGTCTTGAATTTACTTAAGCTTGATAAATTGCTTTGGCTCCAGTAATAACCAACTGAACCTTCTATCAATATGTGGACTAAACCTTTGTTTTGATGTCCTCAATTCCTAAATACGTAACCCTTGAGGAACAAAAAAGAAAAAGAAAAAAAAAAAGATGAAAAGCACCATACCATACTTTAAATAAGTAAATACCACTCAGAAAGCTCACCGACTGCCACTGCAGAAGATTGCCATGTCTAAGAAGGATGAGTTGACATCTCAGTTTCAGTGAAGGAGCCTTGAGCAGTCCTTCTTTTTGTCTTTACTTAAGTATAATGAGGAAAACTTTCTACTAAATTTGTCTACTGATCCCTTCAACAGCACTCCCCCATGGGCTGCTGCGCTGCTCTCTGCCTGCCTATTGGCTGTTTCTTTTTGAGAATCCAAGACCACTGCTCCTGCTGAGAATAATGAATGATGATTTATTTCCAGTTTACCCAGCCACTGGGGAACAGGAACTAAAGGAAGCAGCTGCCATAGCTGTTCATATAGAACCTGTTGTTTCCTGTTAAAAGTCAATTTGCTGGACTACTTTTCAAATCCACTTTAAATGATTCTGAAAGAACTGTCTTAAAATATCAAAGAAGTACTAAGAGTCAATGGCTATGAGCTGTTTGCACAAAGCTGAATGTTCCTGCTTCCATACCATTTACTGGCATGCTACAGACTCCCTCTAAATTCTGATCCATGGACCAGCCAAGTCATGGCTCTTTTTAGGTACCTGTGCCATGCTCTTAGATTTCTGCATATCTCTGTTCCTACATGGGATCAATGTCCTGACCACAGGAGCTTAGCATACCTGGCCCTTCAACACAGGGTGCAGAGGACTGGTGGAAGTTCCTTGCACTCTCCTCTCTCCCCTCAGGATTTTCCTGTAAGAGGATAGCACAAGTTTCTTTTTGTTTTCTTAACTAAGCAGTCAGAAAGAAAGCAGAAAACATGAAACCATGAATTGCGGTGAGGGGGATACACCGTACCGTTTCTGTATTTTCTCCACTGAAAAGTACTAGTCTCCTTGTTATTCAGAGCAAGATACTGCCTATAACCAATCTAAGATGTGAAATGCAAGATGATAAACAGTTTTATTAAAGCTAGCTCTAATTAAGCTGATATGTCTACACAGCAGACACCAAGTAGAATCTACCCAGGGTTCAGCTTAGTGCTGCATTAAATCATATAGACCCTCACATCTCTGTGTATCCTACAAAAAATAGACTAAAGCACTGTGCTACCGACAGATGACATCACTTAACCAGTGCCAGTACTTAAAGGAGTCCCCCTGGGAAACTACTTCCCTTATGTTGCTCATCCTGTACTGCTATATAGTTGGCCATGTATCCATTGGCCATATATCCATTATCCGAACAAATTTGTGAAGCTTTGTGTTGGAATAGACATAAAGGAATCAGTAATTATTTGCTCCAACCACAAATACTGTGGCTCTCCCATTCATATCAGAGCCTGAGGAGAACTCAGGCTCTGAGAGCACACCAAAACTAGTTATCCATCTTGGGTTATGAGGTTTGGAGATTGCCTAAAAATGTGCAGACCTTTCTCCAAACTCTTGCATTGCTCTGTATGTTCTTGTAATAGAGTACTGGCCAGCCAGTATCAGACTGTTTGGCTGGATAATGGCTCAATGATTGGCCGGTAAGTTTTGAAGGAGTAGGCAGGGCAAATGCTTACTGGTGTATGTATTAAAACCAGTTATATTTTTCAGAATTTTAGGTCTGCATTCTAACGAATTGTTCAAAATGATGAGAAATAAATCTGCTTTGATATCACCTGAAAACTCATCTCTTTCAAAGCTTGCCCTAACAGCAAATTTTCCAGAGGTTATTTTTTATTATCATCAGTTTCAGTTTAAATTGTGCCATAGGCATTACTGGCTTCAGTGTGAAATAGTTCCTTTAATTAGACATGATCCAAAGGGAAAATGAGTGCTTAGATGTTTCCTTGTTACAGCTGGCTGATGAAATCACTTCTGGTATGCTAATGGCTCCAAACGCTGTTATGTTACTTCTGTTAATTTAGGGGTCCCTGTACTAGTAAAGATATTTGCATAACAGCAACCATTTTCAATAATTCTATTTTAATGAAAATACATTTTCCAAGTTCACACTATAGATCCAAATTCACTGAGCACTCACTTTTTTGGAAATCTGTCAATTTTTCCCCCCAACTTTCTAAGATTAGTTTTGCATGCTTAGATAGAGTAGATGAGCAACTTAGCCTACCTTCACAACAGAATCTGCGACAGTATCTGTATGTCAAAGATACTTTGCAGGAAGATCAACTTAACAGGCCTGTGTCACTTACCCTAAAATCATTTGGTGTTGCTTGAATTAGTGCTGATGGTAGAAAGAAAAAGACATTCCTCTTTTTCCTTCCTCTTCTTTCCTCAAAATATGGAAAAAAACTATGGGTGAATGTTAGTGAAGAAACTGGTCAAGGATGCCACAGGTTCCAAAGGTCAGGTATACATCTGAGACTGTTATGCCAAACCTGCTGGTCCTAAAGAACTTTAGTTGTGGGGTTTTCAGCGTAGTGGTTTGTTGAGAAGAGACCTGTAGACATGGGAAAAGAGCCATACCAATGAATTATCATTCTGTACCTCTTTCTCTTTTTTTCTACCCATATGCACCAATCCTGAAATGGCTGGAGCACACCAAGAGTGTACTTCTTTTGAAACCTCGGAGCTGTAGTTTCATATCATCTCAACAGCTTTTGTGTGTTGCTGAGCTTCTGGCTATGTGTCTCCCTCAGCCATTTGCTTTAGGTAGAAGTGGCTGTTGAAAATCCACGTCTTTGAAGAAAGTTTTCCCTTTGGGACGGGGCTTGTCTTTCCTGTGTGAAACTTCATGGGTAGGACGGAGGGGAATGGTGGTTTAGTTTGGGTCAGGATACATGTGTCCACATCCTTGCACCATCAGAGTATTCCATTCTTGAAAACGTGCGTAGAAGTAGGCAAGCAATGGTGATCTGACATTGTATATATGTCATTAGAACACAATTTGTCACAAAAGAGTCTAATTGCTATTATAATCAGTCAATAAATGTTCTGCTGATGCAGCATAGTCAAAATTAGTTTGACAAAATGCAGAAAACCTCTGGCTGTAGAGTCAAACGATTGATTTCAAGTGACAAGTCCAGAAGAACCCAAACCACTGCTCACTGGAAGCAGTCAGGAAATACTCAGACTTGAGCCTCGGTGCTTTGGGTCTAGTTTCGATCTTTATTTCAACTTGTTGAAGGTCACTGAGCTATTGTAGGTTTCTGCTGGTATGAGCTTTGGTGCAGTTAACTTCGCTGCCCGGGTTAATTTGAAATCCTGCTTGATTTAGATTGATACAGTTCACAAGAAGATATAATCTGGAAGAGTACTTGTGTACTGCTTATGCCGTGTACTTTTGTGACAATATTTCAATGCAGCGTCATGCGTCGAGGCCCCGTTTTGTCGCCAGACACATTTCGCTAGGCCACCTTTTTCTAATGCTGACGGCATCGCGTTTTTCAGCCGAGCGACAGGTTTCACTCTGCTCCGCCGGCACCCCCGACACC
>Ga0181612_124180_pt1 | contig 11387 bp, 9 predicted proteins | sample HoacroProtozoa21_FD_119630 | JGI IMG/M metagenome (GOLD analysis project Ga0181612, IMG submission 119630) | Hoatzin crop microbial communities from Cojedes, Venezuel. Combined Assembly of Gp0051906, Gp0051904, Gp0051908
CTCTGGAGATATTCAAGACCTGCCTGGACAAGATCCTGTGCAGCCTGCTGTAGGTGACCCTGCTTCGGCAGGGGGGGTGGACTAGATGACCCACAGAGGGCCCTTCCAACCCCTACTATTCTGTGATTCTGTGATTCTGTGAAGATGCTGCTTTAAGAAATCATAAGTTCCATATTGCTTTTGGTCCTCATGTGCTGTATAAAATATTTACTTTATCAGATATATTTGTTTTAAATGGTAGAATATGTTTGTGCCTTAAAGATAGATGAGGAGGACAAACCATCATTTGGACAAAATGCTGCCACAGTCACTGCTGCTTTCCTGCCTCTAGAGTCGCAGAGCTCCCTCAGGGGGTGGGTTTCTCATTATCCCGAGAAATGTGGCAAGCACGGAATAAACACATTGCACATGTTAGGAGAGATCAGAATCTGCTTCCTCGTGCCTGCAACAGCGCTCCGACAAGGCTTCTGGGAGGGGTTCAGCCTGTCCTGTAGTACTGGCGTTAGCTGTCCTTTACAGTAGTCAGAACACTTTTTCTCTGCCTGAAGTATTAAAGCATACCCCTTGGTTTGCACACGCAAACTTTTGTTTGCAGTCATCAAAGTTAGGTGTCTTAATAAGGAAGGCACAAGTCTTTCAAATACAAAAAAGTATTTTATAAACTCACCTCTCTGAAGTTCAGAGATAGCTAAACGTTTCTAAAGAAATTGTTAATAACTGTTTCATAACGGAGCGGTTTGCACTATACTGTGTTGTGGACAGTTAAGTTAGGATTCTGTCATTCCAGTATAAACCTGATGACGTAAGGAGTGTCAGTATCTTTCCTTTGCTAAGCTGTCTGGTCATACATTCCTGTTGACAGGAAGAAAGATACCAATAGTGTGTTCACTTTTATCAGCTCTTTTGTGTGAGAAGTTAGAATGTCTTGCTTTAGTGGGAAAGCTACTTTTGTAGTAATAAATGGGAATTTCCACAGTCTTGATAATATGACAAATTACATACGCTGCTGAACTTGAGGGAAGCAAACTGACTGGTGAAGCAGTAACTGCTCATTAATGGCAGCTCCCTGTGGGTGAGTGAAGAGGGAAATGCAATCCACTCGAGCAGGCTTTGCATGATACTGCAGTTTGAGGCTTGTGAAAGATCCTGGAGGTTGCTATTAATGCTAATAATACAACCGTTCATCTAGATTCCAGATGAGATGATCCAATGCATAGTTTGCGAAGACTGGTTCCATGGAAGGGTAAGGAAACTCTTAACTAGCGGAATTGCCATTTGCATAGAAGTAAGTTAGTGTCAGTTGAGTTTGTATGGTTACTCTTACTTGGGAAGGTTTGCTGGAGTTCTCAAAAGATTATTACATGAGTTCTAAGGTATTTCTTTTCATCCTGTGCAAAGGAATATTGAAAGTTTAGTCTTGCACTGCTGTCCACTCCAGTCCAGAAAACCTAGGAAGAGTTCTACCTTTTTGAAGGTTACCACTGCAGAATAAAATAACAACTTTATAAGCATCTCTTTAAGTGGAGAATTCTAATCAGTAGAATCAGTGAGAAGAAGATTCTTACCGAAACACATCATTATCAAGTACCTGAATAGTTCTTCATTCAAAAAAATGCTTTTTAAACCGTAATTACTTTAAATAGCAAGGAACAAACTGCGCGGTTGCTTCCTGATTATGAATTTTGGGGAAATCTTTTAAAAGCAGCTTGGCACTTCAGTGAGTGCCCTACTTAACTTGTAAGCATTAAAGATTCAGCCTTTTGTGCCTTGAAGGGCACGAGTGAAATTCCATGTTTGAAGTTGCAGGATCAAAGAATTAAAAAAAGAGATGATTGGCTTTGATTAGGAGTTCTGTAGACAAACTATAGGATTCTTTTGTATAAATGTATGTAATTAAGAATGTTACGCTGCATACTGCGAGCTTTGCAGGAATGCTTTTTGAAAGAAAGCCAGTAAGTGCTTTTAATTGCCTAAATGGTTCTCACCGGTTTGTGGAGAGCTTTGGGACCTAATTCTTCTTAAGTTCAGTATGAAGACTTAACAATCTCTTACATGCAAGGAAGTAATTGTAAGTTATCTTCCTTTAAACTTAGAACTGAGTCTGTTAATTTGCAGCAAACGTTTCACTGCTGCGTGCTTGTTTCTTGTTGGTAGCATCTTGGCGCAGTCCCCCCTGAAAGCGGAGACTTCCATGAAATGGTATGCCAAGCCTGCATGAATCACTGCCATTTCCTGTGGGCCTATGCATCGCAATTAGCAGGTAAAGAAAATTAAGATATCTGAGCCAATATTTCATTAGCATGTATTTCTCATACTTGGTTGATTAATGACATAATATTGCTTAAGTGGTTGGAGAAGGGATATTCATTGTATCGGAGAATTGCCTTCAGCAGTGGAACGTGTAGGGCTGCAGTAACTGTTCTGTAAAAAGAAATAATGCAGTTCTTGGTCCTAAATCTCAGTTCAGTGGTGCTCACTCTTTTATTTATGTTATCAAAGATGTGCTAGCACATAGATGGATGGAGATTTAATACTTGTCTTGAGGAACCTGATATCTAAACTGGACCAAAGACCTGAAGAGCCATCCTGAGGGAAGCAGTGAGGCAAACGGCTGAGTCTAAGAGGCTCTGAGCAGCAAACAGAGAATGACAGAGTGACCCGAAATGAGTGTGTAAAACCTTAATCTGAGTAGGTCTGGGGTGTGCTCAGGACACGTGTTCCCTGCGGTCACACCAGGCCTCTGTCTGCTGTGTGATCTCCGTGGGGTCAGAAGGGTAGATGACTTGATTTCTGTGGAAAGACCTGGTTTCATGTAGTCTCCTAAATGTTACTTAGATCAACTGGTGATTGATCTATTGTGTGCCAGAAACTTCAGTGGCAATTTTAGGGATTCCAAGCTGGCCCGCCTGGAGTTCTCTTCCTTCTAATGTAAATCCAGTACAGAATGGGGTTTGCTGTTTGGTTTTCCTCCTCCTCACCAGCTAGGTTGCAGGGCACACATTTGAATTGACATCAGAAGAAAAACTTGCTTTAAGTAAGGAATCGGTTAGTGTAGTTAATCCGTCACGGAGTTTTTGGGGGGTGTGTCTGGAGAAAATGAAGGACAAAGTCAGCAAAGAAGTATACAACAGCTACTGACCCTGCCATAGCTATCAAGGGGTGTCAGGAAGGGCAGGCATCTTAGCACAGAACTATCTGAAATTGTGCTACTCTCTTCCCTGTCCTAGGGCTTAGAGTTTGGGAAGCAGAGTACTTTAGAATAGGAGTATGACAGGTGAGGAACACTGAGGTGAAAGAGGGAGCCGCTGCGTTACATACCTAGGTCACTGTGTCTGTGGACGGCTGTAGGATGTATCCAGGACCCTGCAGTGTGCGAGGTGATCTCGGTGCTCTTTGACGCTGCGCTGTAAAGCAGAGAGAACGTCTGTGGTAGCCCGTGTGTTGCCTGGCACGGTATTTTCACTTACACGGCTGTGTGTCTTCCAGTTCCTGCTCTGACCAAAGTGAACTCCCTTGAAGATGAAGGGATTGTCCTGAAGGCTGAGCAAACTGAAGAGCAGAAAAAAGAAATAAAAAAAGAAAGTGGAGCGGAACACCAAGAAGTGAAGAAGGAAAAGCAAATGGAACCGTTCAATGAACCATCTACTAGCTCTGGGTCTGCTTGTCCGGAGGTAAAACAGCCCTTCTTCTCCATCCTGTACCGCTTCGTGCTGGTCTTGGGTGAAGCGCAGCCCCCCTCTCCCTGCGTAGGCTCTGTGAAGAGGCAGATGCTTTCAGTCTGTTTCCATGTGCCTCTTCGCATGTCCGACGGGTCAGTGCCTGGTCTCTGTGGAGCACAGCGCAGGCTGGGGAGCGCGCGTGTGGCAGTGGGTGACCGGGGTGTAGGGTCCGCTTGCAGATCAGTTGTTAGATCCGTCCCTGCGTGTCAGCCACCCGGCCTTTACGCTGAGGTGACTCTGGAGCCTGTTCTCCTGTGGGGGTATTGTGCAGTGCATGATGGTCCAGCTCTGATTTTTTAAACATTTATGGCTATTGCAGTAAATTTCTACAGAAATTTCCAGTGGAAACTGCTAAAACCATGTTGGAATCCTCCTGCGGATGAAATGGTAATATAGGTTGTTCATAAAGATAAGTGTGTCTGAGACAAAAGAAAAAGCTTGTGTAAGGAAAATGCCATGCTGGACAGAACGGAGTGTATGTGAAGTGCCGTGAAAGAGCACTGAAGGCTCTCATTTTAATAATTCAGGTAGTTACTAAGAGTGAAGAGCCAGTCTGCAAGCTGAAAGAGCTCCAAAGCAAGCAATTTTTGAAAAAAGATACAGCCACCTTTTGGCCATCGAACTGGAGAAGCAAATTATGCACTTGTGAAGACTGTTTGGTATGTATTCTCTCTTTGTGACCATCACTGACGTGGGGCAGGCTGGGAGGAAAGTCTTTGAAGGGAAGCTTGTAGATAAAACCAGTGTAAATGTGCTTACTGTGCACATAGACCCCTCCACCCCACATAAAGAAACACACTGAATCCTGTGCAATTAACACAGCACGAAGGAGCTGCTAAACGTTTGTATTTCCTTTGCTGCTTAAATCCAGTAGTATTGCTTTGGAAGTCGTTATGGGGAGGTGTCTGAAATGCTGGATACAAAATTTACATGATTATTTGTGAGACTGAGCACAAAAAGGATTGGGTGAGAGCATCTCCATCTGAGAAGTTTTGTAACGTAAAAGTAAATTTTACTTTATTCTACAGAAAATGTATTCAGAGCTTGAAGTCCAGTTCCTGACAGATGAATGTGACACGGTCTTGGCCTACGAAAGCAAAGGTACCAGTGACCAAGAAGCAGAGCGGAGAGATCCTTTAATGGACACCCTTAACAGCATGAACAGAGTCCAGCAAGTAGAACTCATCTGTGGTAAGTACAGCTACTTCTGTTTGAGGCTCTCCCTTAGCGCTTCAAGTGAGCGGTTTCCCTGAGAGGTTGGTGCCAGGGCTGGCAGCGTGGTGTCAGGCTGTTCTCGAGGTAACCTGTAGAAGACTGTATGACGGATCACGCGCCTCAAGCAGGATCACTCTAGAGAAGTTGGTCCTCTCTGGCCTGTTGTTACAACTTTAACTTACATTGAGGAACTAGATGGTGAGGGAACTTTTCCCCTGTTTAACACCGTAGATACTGTGTTGATGGCAATTTCTTGTAACTTGACTATTTAAACATTAATTTACACTTCTGCTGTTGGCTTGTTTGTCTCGCCCTGTTCTGTTGTTCGCAATCCCCTGCGGTCTGGGGGTGCTGGCTGGTGCGACGCTGGGGCACAGGGTGCTCGCGGGCAGCTCTGCCGCGGAGCGCGTTGACCAGGCAGCGTTGGGGTGTTTCGTAACAGGAGCCACGCTTCCCCCCTCCGCGTGAGGGCTTTGTGCGCTGGTGAGGACGCTGGCCCAGTGCCGCGTTACGGGCTGGCACTGCCCACCGCTACCCATGCCTGCGTCTGCAGGGGGAGGCTGGGAGCAGCGCAGGCTTTTAGTTTACGGTACTCACTCACTGGCTGAACTTCTGTACGTTTCTCTGAAGAGCACCTGAACAGGTATTCGGACTGCATAGGCTCGTCTGATAAATTGTTAGGCTTCTCACGTTGCCCTGGACTTGCCTTTCTTTTTATTGCTGTTATTTATAATCCAGTGCAAACCTAGATTTGTCTCAAGTAAACTGAACAAATGACAAGAGGAAGTAGAGCAAGTTGTCTTCTTGAGCACCTGTTAAACTAAAGCTGGGCATCTTCTTGTATTTTTTGTTTTCTTTCTCTTGCCTTCACTTCTCCATCCAGAATACAACGATTTAAAGACAGAACTGACCGACTATCTCAGGAGGTTTGCAGATGAGGGAACGGTAAGGCGCGACTCGCAGAATTTGTTTGCCAGAAAATGTGTTTTAAAGTGCTCCTGAGGGGTGGGTGTTGAATACCATGGTGCTGGGTTATGTTTGGGTTTTTTTTCCTGTCTGTTGGGAGTTGCTGGTACTGCAGTAGAAACTAGAAATCTCTGATTTGATTGGAACTTAAAAGTTGTATTTTCTCAATGGCATTATTGAGAGATAACAGGGACCTTACAGAAATCTGTCTATAAAGTACAGAGCACAGTTCCTAAGTTGAAGTGAAACTCCTGTTGCTCTAGGAAGAGTATCTGGGGGGGAGGGGGGGCGGCTCTTAACCTCTATGGTTTTTCTTAGAGTGAATTTAAACCCTTAGAAGAGCAAGGACTGGCTAAATACTGGCACGCAATTGTGTCAGTTCTTTTCTGGAGAAATTTGCATGCTATTATTAATCAATGCCTGCATTGTGTTGGCTTATTTGCTACACGGCCAGTCTTGGTTACATTGTAAGGACTGAAGCCAGCTGGTGAAAATCTTGCTTTGTGTTTGTTTCTCTGATGCTAAAAGCAAGTGGTCAAACCTGTTACAAACACTGTCGGGAGCTTTGCTCCATGTGCTTGTTCTGCCTGCGGGGAGCTCCTGTCCCTGGTTGTGTTCTCTCACAACAGGATTTGGGCGATAATCAGTTCCTTTAGGTACAGCAGGAGAGCTGGTTCGCTGGCGGCGTCAGGGCGATGCCGGGATACCGGCATGTGGATGCTTGGTGCACGCGCGGGGGATGCATGCAAGGGGAGGGGGGGAAGGATCGTTTCATTGAATTCTTGTACCAGAGCTTGGGTTTCGTATTGCTTCCCCCAGGTGGTTAAAAGAGAGGACATCCAGCACTTCTTCGAAGAATTTCAGTCACGGAAAAGACGACGGACTAACAGGATGCAGTACTACTGTAGTTAGACTGAGGGGGACAACTGGGAAAACAGTATTCACTGGCAAATACAAGAGGCGTCTTCAGTGTTTGGCTCCTCATCAAAACCCAGCTGTCCAAGAAACGTCTTCATTTTGTCTCATACTTCCTCTGCTTGTAGCGACTAAATCGTGTTCTGAGCCGGGACATTGCATTTGTAGGGGTTCCAGTACCGATCGCCTTTGCATTTGGCGAGCACTGGCCTTGTCCCCAGGGAGGGGACGCCTCGGTGGGGGCAGGGTGCTGCTGCGTGTGCGCCAGGGCCGGCTGCGGTTCTGCCTTCAGCCCCATGCCGTGCTCAAACTGGGCGTGGGCCGCCCGCCCTTCCCTGCAGCGCAGGAGCAGGTGCTCGCGGGGCCGTGCGGGACGGAGGCCGCTGCTGTCCCGCTCCACGCAGCTCTGTGTCCGCTCGGCGAGGGCCGGGCAGGCAGGCGCTGCAGCCACAGCTGGCACCGGGCGAGCCCAACAGCACCGCGCTTCTGCACGTGGGCTGCGCGCTGCAGACAGGTGCCCCGGGCAGGAGAGAAATGGGAAATCGTAGGTCAGGCTCCGGGCAACAGAGTGTTGTACCTGGTTTTATAAATTCAAAAGCTTTGTTTCTAATATTGTACAGTGGTGTTTTACAGGCAAAAATTTGTCACATGGACTTTATCCACTCACTAGAATATGACCAGTGTCTAGGAGGAGGTATGACATTACAAATTAAGCATGGAGGGGTCTTGTTATAGGACTTCTAATGTGCTTTGATTTTAAAAACTAGCCTACTTCAAATTACTTCTTAAATGTTCCTGAAAATACGGCAGCACCCGGCATGTTGCTACAGTGTAGAACGTGGGATCTTTTTATAATCACTGTGATAATCATGGCACAGGAGATGTTTCACTGACTTTTAAAAATCTACACAACTACAGTTAAATATTGACTTTTCCTAAGTTGGGAGCTATGTAGTTTTTAGTTTTCTTTACCTGCAAACCCCAAAACATACCTTAAGGAAGTTCTAATTTTTAACTCCTGCTTTACGTAGTTGGAGGATTTCTTTACCATGGGGTACTGTTCTGCTTCCACGTTTGTGACTTTTGAGAAGAAAAGCAGAGCTTATCTACCATCCTCCCTATTAAAGGTTTCTAACTACTTTCTTTCCAAAAGCTAGTTCTAGCCTAGCAGCGCAGCTCAGCGGTTTGTTTCTTGCGAAATGATTAGTTGCTTTTAAATTTAACTCTGGGTATTGTATGTGTTTTTTTTTTGTAGCAACTGTTATGGGAGTTGTAACCATGTATCTAACTAAAATACCTAAAAATTAAAGACCTGTCAATCTGTAGCACCTTGGTTCGTGGGAGTGCTGCTGTGGTGGTGTGTGCGCACCCACCCTCCCTACACGCGCAGGGTGGGCAGCAGGGGCTGCTCTGGGAGCAGCTGCTGAGCAGGGTGACCTGGCCCCTGTGCTGCCCGGACCAGCATGGGGGAAAACAGGCCTGGAGGATGAGAAAGGCAGCAGCAGGTGCCAGGGTGCAGGTGAAGGCTACAGCAAGCCCCAGCCCTGCCACACGCCCTGTCCAGGGCAGGCTCACCCACCGGGATCAGCAAGCACTTGGGCCCAGCAGTCCCCTTCCTAAGGCTCCTCGTGCGGTCCCCCGAAGGCCCACCGCCCAGCAAGGAGGGACCCCCTCCGTGTATGAGCAGGCTCCAGGGAAGGCTGCTGCAAAATGACCAGCACGCCTGCAACCGAGGGTCACGCTGCCGCGGCTCAGGCAGCTGCTCCCACAGCTCGCCTTCCTGGCCGCAGCAGCGAAGGGCATTAACGGCCACAGCCCACGGGGCACTCTGGCTCCCCAGCACACCGCCCTGCTGCTGCTGCCCACGCAGTGGGACTGGTGGAGGGTTTCTGCTGCCGGCTGAGGCTTCCCAACTGGAGTCTGCTCGTGGCAGCGGTGAAGCGCTTGTTTTGGCAAAAGGGATGCACTGACTTCAGCCGATGCAGGGCAACTGCAGCTCGGGACTGCTGGGCCCTGATGAGCAGCCCAGGCTGCTCTGCGGAGAACATGCTCAGCCAAGGGCTAAAGGCCCTCAGCCCAGACAAAGTAACCCTGTTCCCATGCAGAGGGAGTAGTCTCTGTGCAGCTCCAGCCTGAGAACTCACTGAACCATGTCAGTGCAGTGCTTTTTCCTTTTCAACAAGCCACTCCAACAGCACTACTAATTCTGAATTCCTCTTTTTACACCGGTTTGTATCACATCCTCCATGTTCAAAGCATTACTGCACACTTTCTTCCCCAGCAGGAACAGCAAACCTTGTCAGCTCCAGGAGCCTCCGCAGCCAGAGGGCACCTCACAGTTTGCGCTCAGGCACTCCTGTCCCCGCTGTGAGGGCGGCACAGCCCCTGGGGCGCCTGCCGGGGACAGCTCAGCGGAAGAAGTCGCACAGGCACTTTCTATACAAGCCATTTATTTGAAATGCCAACTATACGTAGGATAAAGTCAGTGTTACATGCTTCTCAGCAACAGTAGAAAAATAGAACCAGTGAAAACCTTTTTACAACTGTAATGGTACTCAAAAGAGAAATGTATTGTTTTACAATGCATCACACAAGACTAGAATTCAAGTTTGGAGGTACCTAAATAAAAATACTATTTTTTTTTTAAAAAAACACTATATACAATTGAAGCGTAAACAAGTTTTACAAAGTACTGGTTATGCAGGTTGTAGAAAAAACACTTGCATAGGACATGAAGTCAGTTTAAGAAAGTTTTCTGAGCCTTTAGCATTGAAGGCACTTGACTTTATACCAGTAACAACACGAGGACAAGAAACAAAACTGTAACGCTGCCAAAGGCAGGGCTGCCTTCTGCAGTACAGATACTTACAGAAACCCCAAACACAGTTTTACAGTTTTCTCTCTCGGCTGTTCCCTGCGTTTGGCAGAGCTCAGCACCTCGACCACAGACGCATGTAATCATCAGGAGACAGAACAGAGCCTCCAACAGCACGAGGATTCTTGCCAAAAGACCCCAGACCAACCCAAATGCCCCCAAAACCCCCAAACCCAAACTAAAGAAACCCCCAAGACAAACACTTGGGACATTCCAGGACCAAAATCCAAGGCTTACAAGTATGAGCAGCCACAGCCTTAACTTTAACAAATGAAACTCCTCAAGAACAGGAAAAATACAACAAGGAACTGCCGATCAACGCAGCAGCTAATACACAACTACTGTGGAACAAAGCATTTCAAAGGAAGAATCTGTTTCAGGAATTAAGTTATTCACCCATATATTAAGGAAAAGAGAAGGGGGTCAGGGAAGGGGGAACACAAAGTTTCTGCATGTCGCTCACTAAATGAAAGTCTGAGCTCTCTCTAACAGAACAAGGAGCACAAGTCTTCTTCCTCCAAGCAAACTTCATACCTCTATCCTCAAGCAAAATACAGTCAGAAATCTGTTACCTCCATCACATTTACAGGAGGAAAAGATGGTAATTTCCAGCCTAACCAGAAAGTGCTTCATGTAAACAAGGAGCTTCTGCACCGAAGTCCCAGCAGACAGAGAACAAGCAGCAGCAGGTAGCACAGGTACACGCGTCCTGCGAGCAAGTGCACTATCAACCTCCCAGTGATGTTTCTGTGAAGAGCAGTGAAGATGGGCTCTCTCCCCTCCCTCCGCACGTCCAACTCGGGAGGAAATCCTACGCTGGAGTACAAAAACAGTTCCAGCAACCAGACAAATCCTCCTTTTCCACTCAGAATCAGCTGCCGTTAGCTGCTCTCTTTTTCCCAACTCCAAACACAAGTGAAAATGCAGATTGTCTGCACGGCCTGATTGTCTTTGTGGCCTCAGGACGACTCGTCTCTTACGTTACACCTACTTTCAAACACTTTATATTCTCTTTTTAATACTGCTCAGCTCCTGAGACTTCAGAAGCAGTTTCGTATTCTAAAATGCAGACACGTCCCTCTCCCCAAGGCATTTCTCACCAACTTATGCTGAAGCCAAAGCATTTCATTATTCCCTTCAAGCCATAATCTTAAAACTCCTCAGTCTTCATCAGCCACGTCCCCACAAATTTGAAGCTTAAAAGTTACGCCTGTAGATTTCAGCCCCACCTCTGTCCAGGCACACAGTGCCCCATCAAACTATGGTAACTAAAACAGTTTTCTCAAAGTACATCTATCAATTTTAGGTAAAAATAAGTTATTCATAATAGCAAGTCTTCTGAGGAGAGCTATACCTTTTAGTAATGAAGCTCCCAACATACATATGACCCAAGTGCCATGAGTTTCAGGGTTTCTGTGTGCGATGGAAGGTCATGCTTCCAGTGCTGGTGAGCACGAGACCCGAGCGCCCGGGCAGAGCTGCGCAGCCGGACAGCGCTGGGCTCAAGTCTCCAGCAGAAACCCAGCGAGCCCCAGCCCCTGCCCGCAGCAGCACCGTCCCCCACTGACACCTCCTGCCATTTAACAGCGTTCTACACTGCAGTCCCATGGAAATAACACACACTGGTGATGAGGCCACGACCACCAAGTATCTTCACTGTGGTCAAAGAAAAGAGATTAAAAAAAGCTCGCAGAGGA
>Ga0181612_144455_pt1 | contig 11387 bp, 5 predicted proteins | sample HoacroProtozoa21_FD_119630 | JGI IMG/M metagenome (GOLD analysis project Ga0181612, IMG submission 119630) | Hoatzin crop microbial communities from Cojedes, Venezuel. Combined Assembly of Gp0051906, Gp0051904, Gp0051908
AACCGGCGTCCCCCGGAGGAAAGCAAGCCCCGTCCCCGGCGGGGACGCGCAGGCGAGGGCAGCTCGGCAGCTGAGCCCGTCCGAGCTGTCAGCTGGAGCGCGCCGAGCTCGCTCGGGGCTCGCCGGGCTGCGGTGCGGGGGGACAGCCCGCCCGCAGCGCCGAGCTCCGCAAGCCCCGGCCGGGCCTGGGGCTTCCCTGTCACACCAGGAGTATTGCCTTTATTGCAAAGTCTGGTGCTAAGGCAGCAGGCAGCACCCCCAAGGGCCTGCTCCTGATCGTGCTCCCCCCGCCGTGGCTCTGGAGCCGGAGAAGGCGTCTGTGTGTGGGTGGAGGCCAGCCGGCCCTGACCTGGAGCTGTGAAGAGGAGGGGGCAGCCTGGGACTAGAGTGGGTGCGGCTGTTGCCAAGACCCACACACACACGTGGGAAACTTTCCAGTCTGACAACTGCTCATCTTCAATGTCTTTCCTGACAGGGTCCCCAGGCGCCTTCTCGCTGATGGGACACACCCTGGCAGAAACCCGCCTGGGAGAAAGGCAGAAGCCTAGCACAGTGACAGAGCACCCCGAGCTGGTACACCACCCTGCGTCCTCTGTAAACCGACAAATGTCCGGAACCCACGCTCGCAGCATTTCATGGGTGGCTTCTGTTGCGACTGGACCGCCTGAGGCATTGTCTGCACACTAGTGGCCTGGCTCTCTGAGGTGACACAGCAGAGCCAGCAAGGGACAACCAGCACCTTTCACAGAATGTTCGGGGTTGGAAGGGACCTCTGTGGGTCATCTAGTCCAACCCCCCTGCCGAAGCAGGGTCACCTACAGCAGGCTGCACAGGACCTTGTCCAGGCGCGTATTCTCATGGCACTGTCCAGCAGCATTGCTACAGATGACCTGAGTGAAGCCACACCATAACCTTCTGAGCAACTTTCTTCTTGCTTTGCATCAGGCACTTGGGATGCCCAGGACCTGGCTGATGGCTCCTAGCAGACTGATTCCACCAAGACAAATACACGTAGCTTTAGGCATGGAGAACATTGGTACACTGAGGCCATAGCAAGGGTGAAGAGCAGCAGAGACCCTAAGTGCGCCTGAACTCTGCCCTGGGGTGATGGCCTCAAAGGCTGAGGAGCAGAAGCAGTAGGGTATGAATGTAAAGTGGGGGAAGCAAAGGATTTGGGTGCTCCAGGACATCTCCATGAGAACAGAACTTGAAGACAAGCCAAACCTTAACTCCTGTACACAAAGAGATGCTACAGGGACAATCTGCAGTGCATCAACACAGCTCCTAGGGACTGACACATGGCAGGGCCCAGAGCAGGGCAGTGGTGGGGACAGATTGAGGGCTTACAAGGACACACATCCCACAGTGTCAACCACTTCCACACATGCTATGCACATGGTCTGCAATTGTTCAGGGCTGCATTCTTAATTTTCCTCAGCTGTCCCCATTGTAGCAGAAGCATCATTGCTCTGAAGGGGCAACTGAATATCAGAAGTGCAACACCACTGAAAGGGGGGATGGAGAACCTTATTCTTCTCAGGAAATTCAACTAACACATCTGGAATGAGAAGCTGCATATTGCATGTGTTTCACTATGAAAAGAAAATGCCTTTTAAAATCTAATATCAAGAAATTTGTGGAAGAAAAGTCCTGGAAGTTAACTGAGTTCATATCTTCCATTAATGTTCCCTGTAAAGAAATGTTCCTACTTCTTTGCTTCACTGATCATGGGTTTCATGCCAGATTCAGTGTTTGGCAGTTGACTTCTTCAGGCAGACTGATGGCTCAGCTAAAATTAAATTTATGGACACAGCCCTCCCCTGACCAAGCTTCACGTCCTCAGATGGATCCAGATCCGTAGCTCCCACTGAAGTGCAAGGGAGAGGAGGCATTAAAATCATTTGGGAAGATCTAAACTTGTGAAGGAGGACAAGCCATTTCTACCTGAATATGTACTGAATCTGGTTGCTTTCATCCACCATATGGAAGCACCTATCTGTGGATATTGATGGCCATACTTCAATTAGATTCCTAAAACTGGGCTGTGAGAACACCCTGGGAAAAGCTCAGCATTCCAAAGCTCATTGCAGGACACTGAAACTAAACCCAGCTCTGCCACTGCAGTGGTGAGCCTTGCAGCTGCCAAGCCTGTGATGCCACTTCTTCCTCTGCAGGAAAGGGCCCAAGGCAATAAATGCTCTGCAACAGGTCGGCTCGTCTGCCCGAAGACAGGGCTGTGCTTGAGCTTCTTGCTGAAGTTAGCAGCCATGAAGTAAGAGTGCTTCCTTTCTTTATTGTTATTAGGAAAGAAGTAAAACAATTTGTTATTCTGGGAGCAAATATCCCTTGAGCCTAACTACTGAAAAATCAAACAGCATTTGAAAAGCAAGACAATAAGGCTAGCTTGAACTCAAAGAGCATTAGAATTGCTCTGGCAAGAGCATAAGCGATTTTCTGATAGATGGAATAACAATGCTGCAATTACATAACACAATATGTAAACTGAAAATGCAATACCACCCTGCTATTTGTACACTCCCTCTTCCACTGTCATCCTCTTATTGTTAGCCTTTTAAGTATTGTCTTTCTTAGGTTTTTAAGTATCTCATTAGTGTGATTTGCCACCAATCTTTTTGTCTTGAAGAAGAATATTTTCTCCCACCAGGACTCTAATGAAGCCAATTTTGAATGTGAGGGATTCAAGCTTCAGTGGTATCTCCGTGCTCTTGACAGCTGAGGTGGGAAAGTCATAGAGAAGAACCTGATAGCAGCAGAAAAATAACACCAGAACACCTGGCGTAAGGTGGGAAGTATACAAAAATAAATCTTTCTCTGTGGGGAATAGTTTATGGAAAAATTGTAAAGGACAATGAAGGTGAAACGGATCTCGCTCTGCCCTACTCCCGCCTGTGAAGCACATAGAAAGGCTGTAAGAAATGAACCTCCTCCAGATCATGAAACTAGTTTTAACCACTAGGAGAAAACTGACTTGACTTGTTTTGATTGATGTCTTGTGGAGCAGTCAAAAAATGATACGATCTCTTTCCCCTCCAGCCCAGGAACATGGTATCAGAGAGCAGGAGCCGGCAGCCTCCAGGCTCGTTCCCTGCAAATTCTCCTTGTAAAACTTCTACTGCCATAGTGCCATCTAGAGACAGTTAGAGAAATTAAAGGCGTTTTGTGATTGCCAAGAAGGACAGCTTTTAGTCTTGTTTGAGGGTTTCTACGGTCATGTCCCAGCAATGATTGTTGCTTACTAATCCAGCAGCTCTTACCTTCAACACTGTGCTCCAGTGCTTTGATACCAAGGCCCACTGAAGCCAGTGGTGGGTTCAGGGCTGTCAGGATCAGTCTTGTCCTGCTTCCACAGGATGGGGATCTCGTCATGGTTAGCTCTTATTAACATCAAAGTGCTAACAGAACACCCACCACAGCAGACAGCTTTGGACACTTGTGTGAGTGACTCCAGGGACAGTGGTACCTGAGCCACAAAAATAACATTACGCTATTGGAATTCGTACTATCTTTTCCCTAAAACCCAGTGCAGACAGAGATCAAGAGCACAAACAATTGCTGCATGTTCTGGTGTTTTAGCCTCATCATGTCCCTGTGACAACTTGAACAAAAGTAAGTATTTCGAAGGATAAAAATGGGATTTCACAGAAAGGAAAAATTCAACATTTAGTCACATTGAAGAGAAAAATAGCATGCTGACCTTTTAAAGCACTGGTCTGGTAAAGAAGATACAGGTTTAATTACAGATTTCCAGCTGTGTCACAGATACTGCAGGGGCATTTGTGCTCTTCAGATCTCTGTGTGATTGTTCAGTACCTCAGCCATGGCTTGCACTGTCATAAAAGTAATGAATAATATTAATAATAATATTGCAATTGTCTCTCCACATAAGAATTATTCAAAGAAGCTGTTTTCTTACACTCCCAGGAGAACAGATTTACAGATAAATTTAAGCTACTAAGTCAAAGGCAAATTATGGAACATTATAAAGGTAAGGACAGAGAAATTATAGGAGACAAAATTGATTATAGTCCTACAAGCACTGAAGCACCTCCTCTTAATCATAAGGCAAATGGCCTCAGATGGCAAAATATCTATGTTCCACTGCAGCTGTGTGTCCCAAGGAGAAAGCTGGATTAAACAGAAGGCAATAAAATACAGATCTCACTCAATGGCTGCATGAGAGCAAAATATGCATCCTTTGTACATCCCTAAAAGATTTTTCATTGCCCGTGCTTACAAATTTTCCTATAAAGGGAGTTTGAATGGAAAACACCTTTTTGGTCACTTGGAAAGAAAAAACAGTAACATCGTGATCAAAATCCCACTGATGGGCTGGTTTTGCTGGGGAAGAGGAAAAGCTTCATTGCCCTAGAACTGATGTCTTGTCTAACAAAGTAGGTCCACAACTAAATATCTCTCTGTATCTCTGTAGGTCAGAGTACATGGGAACATGGTAGAAGCATCTGGAGATGTGATTTTTGAGCCTGCTTTTGCCTGTGAGGCTTACATGGGTGGACCCTGCTGTAGATGGGCATCTTGAACATTCAAAGCCGGGCAGTTGAAGGTGGGTGGGCCTGATTCTGGCAAATCACCCCCCTGAGAGCCCTTGGCTAGTAGCACTGGTGTTACAGAATCCAGCAGTAAAATAATAAAGGGCTAAAAGGAACAGTGTTAAATATTTTGCTTTTCAACATTTTTGTCATTTTAACTACATCTTGCAAGTTTTCATTGAACTAATTCACCTTTTCCAAACATCTCTCACTAACATTTGGTAGCACAAACCTTCTACTAAGCAGTTACGAAGACCATACAGAAGACTTCAAATTACCGTTTGCTGAGGACTATGTAGGTTGAAGCGTGGTTAAAAATCGCTATCTAAGCAAAGGGTCTGTCTCCGAGTCAAAACTGTGAGTCACTGACATTCAGGTTGCGTTTATTGACTTTGTTCCAAAACTCCCATTGCAAACGAAACAAAAATAAGAAACCAACCAAACAATACTTCCCCACATGCGGATGGGTGATCCACAGAGAACATTTCCTAAATAGCAACAAACCTGTGGAGCATATCCTGCTGCTGAATCTACCCCAAATCGAAGGAGAGGTGGAGCTGAGGATCTGGCCCTCAAGGAGAGTCCAGAGCATGACCTGGAGATGGGTCAGAGGGACTGATGGGGGGTGGAGAGAGCCTCCTGCTCTGACACAGGGATTTTTTTAGTTGAATCCTGCATATTCATCAGTCCTAAGTGAGCAGGGCTACGTATGAACAAGGAAAAGGTACTTGTCTATTAAACCCTCTGGGGTGAAGAACCCAGGGCTGAGGATGAGGCACCTGGAGGGAATGAAAGCGCAGCAGACCCAGAGGGGGGCTGTCACCATCCTCTCTCCTGATGGGGGGCTGATCCCTGGTAATGAGACATTTCCCACCGTGCCCCCTTGAGCCCGGCGGGCTGCCAGGGCCCCCTGCCCGCAGCACAGCTCTGACACGGCCTTTGCAGCAAGCCAAGCGCTTGATGCCCTCCAGCAAGGCTCCCCACGGCACTGCCTCACCTCCCCCCCAGCCTCCCCCAGGAAAATATCCCCCCAGCGCTGGCGGGGCTCAGGTCCACAAAGAGGAGCATTGCGGTAGGGAATAAATTCCTCTCACATATTTTCTCCAACACAATGAAATAATGCGGGCCACAAATCTGACGCTCTGCCTCTCGCGTCGGAGCTGTGGGAATTAGCTGTGTTTTAATGTTAGCTCCTAAGTATAATTTCCTGTAATTGTAAAGCGCTTTAGAGGCGGTTGTGAACTTGGGTGGATAGCTCCTAACTAAGTTGATGAATAACCCAGGACTGACTCATCTCCTAAACAGACCGAGCACTGAAGGAGGGAAGGTGGAGAAAGGTTTTGCCTTCCATTAGCAACACTATCCAAACAACTGACCCTCTCCCCGAGAGATTAGTTCACAGCAGGTGAACTATAATCTGCTGGAGCGGCGGGCAAGGAAAGCATTCATTCCAGCTGCATTACAGCCAGAGCTTTTCTTCTCTTTTTTTCACACATTGTGAGCTCCCGACAAAGGGCTCCAACTATCAGATCAAACAAACATTTTGCCACTTATTTGCAGAAATGGTTCTGGTCCTGAGTTGGGATGGTAACCAGCTAAAGACTGGCTGATGAGTGTTTTTTTCCCAGCATTGCCATCAGCACTTTCTCAGCTGGAAGATGGTCATTTCATCGTGTCCAGAGCAATAGGCACGTTTTTGATTGGGGTCGAGTTTGTGCTGGGAAGTTGTTGCCAATTTATGATGCTAGAGATGATCTGCGGGAAATTATTATTTGAACGTTGTATGGTATTACCATCCATCAGATGCACTCAGTTGCCAATTGGAGAACATTTTTCACAAAACCATCATGCCATTTCTGGCTTGCTGGTCCAGGGCCTCATGGAAAAACTACAAGATATCATTAAAACTTAAGTTTTAATTCCCAAATCTGCTGCTTGTTAGAACTTATGGACTCACTAGTTTTTATGGCGCATATATTTCCCCAAAACCAGCAGCAGGGAACCTGGATTATATCACAGCCAGCAACAACCCATCTCTCTTTTCTGCTCTCTCTCTTTGGCCAACAATCTTATCACTTCTCTCCTTGCTAATTCCATTGACTTTTCTCCACAGGTGTCAATCAGACTGTTCTCCCCACGAATCTCAATAACTAACAAATTCCAGTTAGACTCAGAGCAATTCTTCTCAGCAAAGTTTTCATTTTAACATGGCGGTTCTTATTTTTGGAATGAAAAAGACCTTGTGTGTTTGAAAGTTTAGCTGTTTGGATTTGTGGGGTTTTTTTTCTCCCCCACCTATACCTACAGGTCTGATAAAAGGTATCATCACCTCTGCCTACACAAATGGCTCTGCTCTCCAACCCTGTTAACTGCAGCAGGAGAGGTGTTTACCAGGGTTGGTGTCAACTTCTGGTCCCGGGAGCTTCTGCCCAGCTTGTGGTTCAGTGCAGGCCCCTGGTCACCAGGCTGGATTTATGTACGGCTTGAAGAGACATCTCGTGGCCATACCATATACTGCAAAACAGTTCTTTTGTGTGTTCAACTTCTCCTGTGTGCAGAGGGCCAAGAACTGCCCGAGCGTAATGACTAATCACATTGGGCCAAACAGCAGAGGATGCCAAAACACCGCGCACCTAATTCAGCCTCCAGCCATTCTCTCTGTCTTCAGAGCATGAAGAAAATGGAAATCTAGGCATTTTATGTCCTTGTGCATTTAGCTGGGACTTGTGAGTAAGTAAGAAACAGCTTAGCAGGGGATGACAGAGAGCTACAAAATCCCAAGTCACTAGGAGAAACACGACAGGGAGCAACTGCTCACTGTCTCCCAGCGCAGGAGTCGGAGCCACAGGTGAAGCTTTTGGGAGCCACGTTCAAGCAGGAGGAGGAGGAGGTGGTTCCTCCTGATCAGCAGAGGAGCCGAGGGGTTCTTTGCCGAAGGATGCTGGGGATCTAGAAAGTCCATAAAAGTCAAAGGAAAATGGGACAAGCATCAGGAAAACAGAGCTCTGCTGAGGTCAACTGAGGATACAAACCACAGCAGTGTCTGTAAATCCCCCGTGCTGCAGACACTCATTCTGGGAAAGCTCTTGGGAGAAATACAATGTCCTTGCCTTGCTGTTGCTTTTTCTGAGGCATCTGCCCACGGCTACTGCAGGAGCCCTGCAGACAGGCATAGGCAGACCTGGGTCTGACCCAGCACAGCTGGTTTTACACTCACACATAAAGCTACAGAGAAAACTGGGAACATCCTGGGAGCATGGAGCAAGTGCCAGTTTGAGCCTGACTTCTCTTTGAGAGCTGATAGGGAAGGTGAGCAGTGACAGCACATAGGCAGTGGGGAACCGCAGCTCTCAGACTAACGTGGGTAAGGTCAGGCTCAGCACCAGGGTTTTCCAGAGAACTGGGAGAAGAATCTCTCAAAAGAAGGAAGCTGAGGGGATGCCCAGACCAGCCGGGAGGATGCTCTAACTCATCGGCGGTGAGTGGTGAGGTTCTGGTTGCCCTGTGGCTTGTGACAGTTATGCAATAAAAACCTCATTGCACATTGCTCCATACAAGAGTGCTGGTGGCCACTCAGGGCTGTGTCCTGTGCCTGGGGCTCTGGGGAACGCTTACCAGCGTAGGTCTGAGGTGCTGCCATGCCTGGGACAGGCTGAGCTTCTCACTTCACTGGGAAGGGGCCACCTCCACTGCTTCTACTGCCAGTACTACTGCTCTCCACTCAGTGAGTAACCCCTTGCGGTCCTTCACCCACACAGCCCCCAGTAATCACTCAGAGCAGGTGAAACACTGCAGATCTGTCGTACCCCTGTGCTGGGAGTGGGACCCTGTGCCCACTCCCAGCCACTGAAACAGCTTGAAATTAGTCTCATTTATCCCCATTACCTGACTCTCCCCTTTGTTTTCTTTCATTTCAAAATGTAGGGCAGCACTCTGGCAAGCAAACTTCCTCTGCCCAGACCTGTGGCAGCGAGACCCAGCACAGCAAAGCCCAGCAGTAAGGTGAGGAGATTTGAGTATTTGAAATACCCCCACCCCTCCCAGAAACTTTCAGTCAATATGCCACTTGGAAAAGCTTCCACTGATGCTGGGACACTCTTGAACATTGGATTGAGGCATGATTTTAAGAGAGCCAACTTTACCAACTGAGGCAGGAGGAGGGGGCTGGACACCAGGAGACCCTTGTGCACCTCCCCAGCTCTGCAGCCACCGGTGAGGCACATCTGCTCCCTGTGACTTTGTTATTTTGGCTGCACATGTTTCAGGTAAACAACCATCTCTTGGACCCCCGCTATGGCTATCACCTCCTACAGCAAGCAGGACACAAATACGCAGGAGTTGGCACACTGATGTGCATCTGTAAGGGAAACACTCTTGATATAAGGTGATGCACTGACACTGATCCTTACCTGCCCAAATAACATGTTGCTTGGTCCTGGCTTGCTATGAATTTTCCCCTCCTGCTCCCTTGCCTGCCTGGGCCCCCATCCTGAAGTCCCCCATCCCTTGGCAGGGGAGGACAGGAGCCTGAGCTCTGGCTTCACCTCCCATATTCTTTGCCCAGTCCCTATCTCCTTCTGAGCATGGTGAAATATCCCAAAACGTGTCCACCTCCCAGGGTTTGAAGACATGGCCCATCACACCGAGTCTCTATGTTCTGCTGCAGGAGTGATGCTCCAGGTTTCCAGAAATACGCAGCTCAGTCCCACAGCTAGCTAGGAAGGGGGTTTAAATTAATCTTTGTTGGCTCCTGCTAAATGCTTCCTCCATGATTAACACCAGAGGTGATTTTGATAGCAGGATTCATTGTCAAAATAGCTTATAAAACCATTCCATAAAACTGTGTAAATCTTGCGTTGATCTTACTTTTTACAAGGCATCTTAAAGCCATATATCCCAGCGCTGTTTACAAGGTTGTTGCAGGTGTGGGACCAGCCTTAGAAATATAGCTACTACTTAAACTGTGTATTTTACAAGCCTGTGGAAACATCCGTTTGAACTATAAAACTAGCTTTCCAGCCTGCTTGCTTCTTTGTGCGAGAGACTGAGCCATTGCCCATGGGACTTCAGTACCTCCCGAGTCACAACCAAGGTGCGGGGACAAGATTCCTTTGTCAGCATACCTTAGCAAAGTTTTCCACTACACTGAACTTTGGCTTCAGGAGGAGCTGGGATCCCCAAGCCCAGATTTCATTGCAAGCCACTGAGCACCTTAAAACCGCTTGCCACTTGCAGACATGGGGCTGTTTTGCTGTGGGCTGCAGTCATTCCTCCAGTGAAGTTTGCAGGCTATTTACTGGTGCTCTGGAGCGCAAAGAAACAGGCGGAAAAGGGAAGAATGAATAGCTCAATCATGTAAATCAGACAGCAGAAGGCATTTAAAAAGGCACTATATACTGTAATTACCTAATAGGTATTTAATAGGCATCAGGCTGAGACTGCTGGGGATGAAGGAAGAGCCAAGAGTGATTTCTCCCCTAGAGTTAAAAATTATCTGGACTTTAACCCCTTATTAATACTCAAGATTGAATCCCATCCTCCATGCCCTTTGAGCTCTACTCTGGCTCCCAGCACAGCAGTCCTGAGATCACTCAAACCACAGGGACTGAGCCGTCTTCCCATAATGTCCATCGAATATATCATCTCTTAGGTCCCAAACCATCACAGGCCTCTGCTTTGCAGGGTAGATGGGCAACCAGCTACGACGCTGCACCCCAGAGAGCACTATGCTTTGCAGCTGGGTACATGGGCTCCTCATTTATAACACTGGGAGGAAAAGGGTTGCACTTGGGTTTGAAGTTCAAGGACTCTGGGTTTTAACAAGGATTTTCTCTTTGACCTTGGCCAAGCTGCTTGTATCTTGCTTTAAGGAGCAACAAGGCTCCTCCACCTTCATGTGACCTGGGAAAGAGAAACACTTGTGACCTGCAAACCTGTGCCACCATTGAGACATGGGGCTGTGGGCAATCCTCTGCCCCACTGTCCCCACCTTCATCCTCCTCATCAGATGCCTGGCCTCACCTTCCCAGCGGATGTGTCTCAGCGCCCTCTTATCTCCTGCTCATATCTTCCGTGCAAGACCAAATATTGACACGGCTCAGAAATGGCCCTTGGCTGTGAGCACATCTCCTGACCTTCAAGATAGCTCTTGACCTCTCCCCTGATCCCTGAAACGCACAGGAGAAATGCAGGAAAGGGTCACAGTGACTCACTTAGAAGATGGTTTACAGCAGTTGTAGGGTTAAGCCCAGCACATGACTTCTGCTTTGCAACAGCTCTTTCGGAATGACAGACTTTTGGATCAGTATCATACCATCATCCTCAGCTGAAAAGAGCTTTTCTCCAGCCCTGCTGAGGCTCTAATTCGTGGTGTCCCTCGGATTTAATAAAAACCGAAGAAATTCCTTCCCTGTTTTTCTAACTAGACTTTCTAAAATAGCTTCCAGCTCCTGAATATGAACGGTGTCATAGACCAGTACAGTGCCTGTGGCATATGATGCCTGAAGGAACACCAAGCTGGAGGGGCTGGGATCATCTGCAGGTTACAAGCTTGTACAGCACCTGACACACTGAATCTCATGGAACTGTGAAGATTTTGTTGCAACACAATTAATAATATAACATTATATTGAATGCTTTATATTTATTCACTGAAAGGGTTGTCAAGCATTGGAACAGGCTGCCCAGGGAGGTGGTGGAGTCACCACCGCTGGGGGGTATTTAAAAGATGTGTAGATGTGGCAGTTAGGGACAAAATTTAATGGGACTTGGCAGTGTTAGTTTTACGGTTGGACTCGATGATCTTAAAGGTCTTTTCCA
>Ga0181612_168475_pt1 | contig 11387 bp, 6 predicted proteins | sample HoacroProtozoa21_FD_119630 | JGI IMG/M metagenome (GOLD analysis project Ga0181612, IMG submission 119630) | Hoatzin crop microbial communities from Cojedes, Venezuel. Combined Assembly of Gp0051906, Gp0051904, Gp0051908
AAATGATTGGTTAAAGTCTCTTTTTTTGGCAAGTCAATTAGTACACATGCTCCGTTTCTTCATCTTTTGAGTCTGGGGTATAATTGGGGTAGTGGCCCGTGAGTCAGTGGTTGCAAAGTCCCCCTGCCAGAATCACCTTTCCCCTAGTTACCTGTTTCTTTTGGCAATCTCAGCAGCTTTTCATAGCTCATTAGCTATTCTTACCATTCATCATTCTCTGGTTCTACACTGGACAAGTACATCCTACTAATGAAATGATAACACATTATTCAAAATCCTGTTTCTTAGTTTCTATAGTTAGTTTTAAACTTACAAGATTACAGAACTTTCAACTGTAATAAAGGGCCTTACAAAAAATACCTACAACAGCAATCATCTAGTTATTTCAATTGCAATTTTGCATTTTCATTCCCATTTTATTCCTTAGTATAACACCTGGAACCAGAAGAAATTGCAGTCTCTGCTTGAGAACTTATCACTGAATATATGCATGGTAACCGTAATGAATATATGAATAGTATGTGACTTTTGAAAAGTTTTTTCTTTCGCTGCAAATATAATGGTTTGGTTTGATATAATTCACTGTTTGGAATGAAGCATTTAAGACAGTACTGTGCATGGGATTTTTTTCAGAGAAGAACATAAAGAGATAAATAACTATTTGAAATAAATGCTAGCCGTTAAACTTGAACGTAACTAAAAATTAAGAGATAATCTTGCATTCAGGAGATATTTTTGTAGCATATATTTTAACATTTCAAGGAAGTTTATACATATGTATTTCATCAGGAATAGCACCAAGATACTTTTTTTCCCTGTGTTTTTTGTACCATAGTAACAATATTACTTTTGTTAACAAGAAAAATTCTGAAAACTTCTGCATAGGCCTGAAAAGCCAGACTCCTTAGAGATAACTTCTGAATTGGATCACCTTCTCTAAAAAATGCTTGGTGGTTCCTCTTTGAAAACATTTTCAGCAGGTTTATGTAACTGATATTATTTTTATTTAATAAATTTTGTTCAACCATGTTTTAAATATGTATTGCTAGAACACAAACTGTGTTGCATCAGATTAGACTGTACTTCACAAAGAGCACCTAACAGAAAACCTGAGAGTAAATAAAAGGAAAAATTAAACCAACTGTGTGTGTTCGTGTGACAGATGTCAAGTTGGCCTCAACTTCCAGTCTTGTGCACCCAGGCACTCTGGTCTGATTGCTTTCCACAATGAAGTATAATGAAAATTAATAACTACTTACATAGAGAAAATTCAAAGCAGCTATGTTAGACAAGTAAAAATAGAATGGACTTATGCACAAGCCTCCTCTGCCTACTGTCCTCTTGCAAGTAAATCCTTGCTACTGCATTTAGACTTGTAATTTGGAGCAAAACTTTCACAGTTGCCACTGTTTCCAAGGCAGTTGTCTTTCAGTCAGCACTGAGATGTGCACTGTTCCCGGCTCCTCTCAGTAATCCCACTCTTATGGTTGATGTCCTGCTTCTTTCTATGTTTATCTCAGTGTTCTCTTCTATTCTGCAATGTCTAGAAACTTCTCTCCTCCTGCATTTGCTTAGTTGTTCCCAAGCAAAGCAAAAATATCTCCCTCTTCAGAGAGTTGTCCCTGAACCACAATTGTATTGCAAGGAATAGCATGCAACTGAAGACAAACAACAGATCAGCCTTACAGAATTTCACACTCCTATACATCTGACCAGAGGCATACGTTTCCTCAGCTTCAATGTCAACTTTTACACAAGAAACATATCACAAACATAGCTCTGCTCCAATAAGAACAAGAATATCCAGATCGATTTACTGAACTCTACCCATCCACGCTCACTGCCTATGTTTTCTCGTCTACCTACAGCATCCCTGCTTGTATCTTATGCATGCTGCACCTGATTCAGTTCTTCGTTTCCTGAACTGAACATGTGATTTAGATGGTTATGGTCCTAAAGAATTGTCAGCTACTTTACGAGAGGAATCTTCCTTAGATATCACAGAGAGAATCTATCAAAGTTATTTTTCAGAGCTCTTAATTCAAATTAATTCATTACACGTCAAGCAGAAACACATCAATTTTCTTGAAACTTGAACTTTTGCCTCAATCATATACTGAAGTTTTCTTTGGGGAAGAAAAAATTAATCAAAATAAACAAGGTGCCAAGCAGATTGACAATTATGACATCAGAGCTATTGTGAGCTATAGTCAGGCTATAACTTCTTCCATGAAGTCAAGCGTATATGAGAACAAGTCCTTGTGTCTTTAACCATATTTCACACCCTATCATAATTTCACTAAGATTTAGGAGGAAATTCATCATTCGGGTCAATGAATTATATTGCTTAAAAATTGCTTAGGCAAAATTCCTACAGGTGTCCATTGAAATTTTGGTTCAGTTAAGACTCACTACAAGGAGTGAATTGTGCCTTTAAATTATTCATTCAGTGCAAGCAATCTCTAGTATATGTTGCTAGGCAAACTAAGATTATCACGCGAAAGAAAAAAAAATTTGCAACGTTAGATGACAGTTTATCAAATTAGTCCCTGCTAATTGCTTGAATCAATCCACAAATTTATGGAACAATTTACCTTGAAGTCAGGGGGATTTTAACAGATTCTCATTAAACATTTTCTTTGACTTTGGGTTTTTAAATATATTTTATTCTAATTTTTTATTCTGTTTAAATGTTATGGGTTTTTTTAGTAAAATTATGAATATTGAATTGTAATGAAAAAGATTTTACATTAATCTAGAACATTTTTCCAGAAGTTAGAATCAGCCTTTGCTATGCATTTGGAAGGATTACTTGCATTTAAAAAATTACTTAAGGGGGATTGGGTATGGATTTTTGTATAAAATAAAACTAATTGTCCTCCTAAAATTTATAACAAAAGCAAACAATGACTTTAAAGTGAACAACAAAAAAACCCTCATCCCAACATTTTTTTTTCTTAAAAGAAATCCTTAGGTACAATTGGTAAATCATCACTGTTATTTGTTACAAGAAAAAAAAAATATACCTCCTCTTACCAAATATTCAGAGTTCAAGCCAGGTACTGCCGTGGAAACATAGTAGGAGAGTAAAATCTGTTTATGAAAGTATAGGCAGGCATACTGTGAAGAACCCAGCTACAGTTAAATGTGGAGAGGTTTTATTTCAGGTAGCCCACAGGAAGCAATAATGTTCTTTTCTTAGAGAGGAGTGGGAGGACTGTGACAGAAAGCGAATCAGAGAGAAAGCAAGCTTTTATTACTGACGATATGGCTAAAGTATGCAACAACAAAAGGAGTCTCAGCTATAAAAGAGAGACAAAGAACTTTTATCATGGCAAATGGGTATGGACTTATTACATCTCGGCTAATGCAAATATTCTCCAGGAATATTTTATTTTTCTAAAAAATACAAAAGCAGATTGAAGTCAAATGAAAAATTTCACAAAATTGTTTTCAAACAGTAAAACCATCTCAGTTTAAAAAAAAAACCCAAAAACTATTTTTAATGTGGTTAAGTTTCATAACTATAGATTAAATACAAAACATTATCCAAAATTTCACTTTATTCCAAAATTTATCTTAGTTTTATGTATGAAAGTGTAATGGTTTAACATTCTATATATAAAGTAACCCATTTTAATTTTTCTTGAAGGAAATCTGCTAGGCGCTAACAGTAGAGAAGGCCAGGATTTGATTTCTCAGAACATTGCAAAAAGGCCTTACTTTAGGTGTCCCAGAATGATACATAAACCATTACTTAGTGGACCCTTCTGGTAAAGTAAAACAGTGATTATGTTCACAGATGTAAACGGGCTACATGAGGTACATAGGCATACCATTTTTTCCATTATACGCAGAGGAAGACAATATCAGATGAAAAGGTATCAGGCTGGAAGTGCTGGTATTAACCACAGAGGGCAAATATAAATGCATAAAAAGTATCTCACAGGTAACTCTGTGTAATCTGTCTGAAACATTGGCACATCACTGAAATAGAGTAAAATAATTGCTTGAGATATTACAAAAGCATCCATCATTACAGTGTCTCAACACCATTTCTCTGTTACAGTCTGTGCACGCATACAAAAACCCATGACATGCTGAAACATGGATACTTCCCCTTCTGGGTAGCTGAGCTTAGATGAGCTATAGCAGTTCAAATAGGCTGAACTAGCAAGAAAAACAATTACATTTGAAGCCCACAATTTATATGTGGTACAACGTGCCTTTTTGTAGCGCAATATCTTGATTTTTTAGTCTTTATAAGGACTATGCTTTCCTGTTTGATAATATCCTTGTACAGCTATTTGCTTTTAGTACATTAATTTTCAAGTATTTTCAACAATTTCAGTTTCCCTACTGAAAATTTAAAGTCTTTTAAGAACACTTTTGTGCCACAATGTTTTGGGTTTTTTTAATCCTGTAAGGATAAGAAATCTAGTTTTTCACATCCAATTTTTTTCTCGTAAAATGTCCAGGTCCATTGTTAATCTTTCCAATATTTTCTAAGCAGTTAATAAAACAACATTGACTAGTTTTATCATTATTTAATTTATTTTCTGTCTAAACTGGAAGCTCTTTGTTGAAATTGAACACCTCTTATGATTTTACAGGGCAAATCCGACTACCTCTACAGAGAAAGAATTCATACTTTGAGATCAAGTAGACTACTCATGTAATTGCATCCCAGTTGAGAGTAAAGTTGCACCGTTTATTTCTTACACTGTATTAGAAGTCATAAATAGTGCTTTTGATTTCCACAAAATTTGTTTCATTGAAGAAGTCAAAGGCTGCAGTGTAAACAGGAATTAGCAATTTCATTGCTGTTAAATCAAAACTATTCTCAGAGCAGAGACAGGCCATATAATAAAATATGAGAACATGCTTTGTTTATGCACTGTGACTTCTTTTACCTTCTGGTGAATGATAAAATAAAATCAGGAGGACACTTTTTGCTCTTGTGTTATTCCATAATATTGTTGATTTGTTAAAATTTATTCTGCTCATTAGAATCAGTAGATCTCTTTCCTTCTGTATATGTTGTAAAAGTTCAGAGTGTGAATTTTGATAAGTAGCACGCTAATACTGGCTATGTGAAGAATGGAAATTTGACAAGGAAAATACAGAATTAAAGACAGCCAGGGTTAAAGGCATACTTTCCCTTAATTTTCTGTGAGGCTGTTAATGTTACGTGAGACAACTGCCCTTAAAAATGAAAAATGCTTTTCTAGAGTGTAATAAAATAACGATTTCCAGCTGCAATAAGGACAGATCAATGCTTTCTTGTGCGGTTATATAATTTAATCATAACTGTATGATTAAAATATTATGTGCAATTCTAGCTACTCAGGTTCAAGAGGAATAATTTCCAAAGGGAGCCACTTGTATAGAAAGACCTGAAGGATGCTAAGAAGCAAAACGAACATCAACTATGAGGTGTGGTGGAAATAAATCTTCAGCTGTGTATGGTAACAGACTGAGGGTTGAGAGAGGGTAAAGCCATTTTTTTATAAATCTACAGGTGAATAACCATCAAGAGGTTACAAGAAAGGAAGAGTTTGAGTAAATAGGGCTGTGGGTTCAGAACAAAATTGAGTAATTTGCACCTAAGAAACTGAGCATGCACTCTGGGAAAACAGCAATGCCTGGAGTCTGCCTAGACATCCAGAATCTGACAGACCAACACTGGAATGAGATCTCTAATATGAGCCATACAAGGCTGAAATTAGGCTGGGCATCAGCAGCAAAGTTTCAGAACAGCCTTTCTATAATTGCAGTAGGGTCAGGAAATCTAGCCTGTTGTGAGATCACACTTACTCTCTGTGAAAAGGGATTGTATGAGGGAGTTGCTTGTATTGCACTCAAAATCACTTCATGGGCTACAGGGTATGCACAGTGTATACAGCCCTAAGACTTCGTCCAGATTGTCTTTACAATCAAAATGCACTGTACAGGTATTATTAATCCAGCTACAACACTACATACACAGTGTAAATTAATAAGGAAATAAATCATTAATAATCCAGTTAAAACTGCGATACACAGAAACCCTTTCTAATCTCTGCCCATTATCCCTGGAGGTGTGCTTACCCTTTCAGGTAGCTGTGTGAGTTGTCTGAGTCCTGAGCTCTTCTTCAGTAGTACCTCTATGCTGGTGCTGGTGGTCCCTTCCTTCTTTGTACTGGGCTCTGATTCTGTTTTTGTTTGCAAGTTTGCAAAACGCTATCTGATTCCTTCTCCATGGTTGCTAGCTTACAGTTTGAAAGTAGGATGTTAGCTCTCCCAGATTCAGCATGAAGGGTTTGTACTTGTTATGCAACAGCTATTGAGGTTGGTCAGACCTTTAAGATACATATGGTAGCCACAAAGTTAAATAAAGATGAGTTAGGCAATAATGAGATAGCCATTAGACAATTGTTATCACAGCTGTAACAAGGCAAAACCTGTGCAGGCCAAGACAGGGCAATACAAATCCTGAGACCCTGTAGTATTAGGTCAATACAAATGTTGGGGCCTTTTACTACTAATGGCAAAACCTGGCAAGAATAGGGGACAGAATTCCCAGCATGAAACAGAAGGCTCTGTCTTCATCCTTTTACATGCAGCCACATCAAGCTTACTAGCATAAATTAAATATTTATGAGACATAAACCATTGTATATGTGAGGATAATATGCCAAATTGCTTGGGTTTTCTAGGGTGATTTTCAGTATAAATATGATAACTTTTTAGCCACTGCATTGTCCCATCGCCATAATAACAAGCCAAACTTCAGTTTGCTGGTTGTAGCAGATAAGATTGTCCACTGTCATAAATAAGGAAAACTGCTAAAACAATAAAAAATAAAACCAGAAGATAAAATATCTTAGATAAATGAAAGTAAGAATCACATTAAGCAGGCTAATACAGATGGTTTTGATCTCTTTGATGGGATCTGCTATCTGCGTACCAGAAGAATTTCTACACAGTCCTAACAAAGGTCCATCTAATGACATCCCCACTCCAACACTAGTCAGCACTTCTGTATTTTCTAGAACCACCTCACTGTTTCTTTCTCAGTCGGTATAGATTGATTCTATGTCTTACAAATGCTACAGTCTTTCCTACCAGGTGAAACAGAGGACAATTCTGTACTTTAACAAAAAAACTGAAGTGTTAGAAAACAAAATGGCTGATAGACATTTTTCTAGATTTGCCCCCTAGCAAAAGGCAGTCATATGTGGTGTCTAAGAGCATACTAGAAATCATCAATAAGAAAGACAGAAATCTCACTGTATTCCATTTTCAGATAAAGCCACACCTCAGAACAATACATGTAGCAGAGACAACATCTGAGAGGCATTTCAAAGCAAGCTTCTAAGACTGATCACTTTAAAAATGGATGGTCAGTTTTAGTGGGTTCTGCAGAGTTTGTTGTCATTTGGGTAAGAAAATTTTCTCTTTCTTATTTTGGAAGTGATTGAATTTGAAAGCATGAAGAAAAAGATAGAAATACTGTACAAATAGGCACTCATTTACAAATGGAATTTTTTTCATCATCTTACTCATTTTTGAGGCATTCTATGCCAACACAGAATAAAATGAAACAGCTATTGTCTCAGATTCAGATGCTTCAGAATAATTTCAGCAAGAAACAGTTAATAGTGGGAAGATTTCTGCAAATATGTGTGGGAGATTTATTATATTTTTTAATTCGCAGAACATTCTAATCAACAAATGTAAAATTTTTGTAATATGTAATCAGCTCAGACATGAATAGTTCCAAGTGAGTCAGTCCTTGAAAACACATTGTACCATAGTGCTAGGTAAATGATCACTGGATAATGCCAGAGACAGAATCAACATGGCAAATTTGTTAAGTTTTTCAAATGCTGAGAAGTGTATTGAGGAAGAATAATAAAAGCATTCTTGTTTTTGTGAGGAGAAAATAGTATAAAACCTAGAAGATTATTTTCTGTCATCTACAAAATATCAAAATATGGTGAATAAAAGCGGTCTGTTGAAAGACTTTAAAAGAAAATCTGCCTGTCGATCTTATTTGACAAAAGCATATTTGAAACTTGAGGAATTGTGGAATATTTATAACACAGCCTCTTCTAAGTCACTGTTTAAGAAGCTAGTGGCTAAGTGAAAAGACATGTCTAGAGATTTTGAGATAGAAACTTCTGAAAAGATACATGAAAAATGTCACATTTCAGGAAAAGAAAGGGAAAGACAAAACCCAAGAATTTAGTGGACATACATTTAAATAATGAAGTCCTCTGAAATAATCGCCAAAAATTTGAGGTCATCTGGCATTTTTGGAAACTAGTAGTTTTTTAAACATTTCTTTTTTATCTGTTTCTCTTTTTTCTTCCCTGCAGATTACTATGAGTCTGAGTAGAAGTCTGGTAGCACAAAAACTTTTCTGTTGTGAAGTAACAGAGGAAGGGAACAATAGACAAGAATTAAGGATTGATTGCAAAATACTTCCTGAAGAATTACTCAAGAAAATGAAAAAAAAAAAGAAAAAAACAAAAAAACCCCAAACCAAAACACAAAACACTCCAAAATTCTACAATAAAATCCAGAAGTTCCCAGGAATTGTTTTCAGTTGTTTTGCTCCCAGTTTGTCATTTTACTTACAGTTATGACTTTTCTTCTTTAAAATGGTAGGCACCTGTGCCATGTAGAACCTTTGGGTGGAAGTGGAAATTTCTTGCCTTGGCAGAAAATCAGTCTGTGCAGAAAGATAAGCTGTGAGGCTACAGGTGAGACCACAAACAAAAGGGAAAATCACAGGGAGGAACCAGGAGACTGCAGCTCAAAGGGAGATTTTTGAGTAGATAATTAAGGTGCAGAGAGAAAGGCCTCAGGACTGAAAAAGACAACTAACCTCAGTAGCAGAGGGGAACTGGCAGAATTTCATGCAAGAGAAAAACTAAATCATGACCTGCCTTGAAAAGACAGTGAGAAATGTGCATATTTCTTTGGCATCCAAGACAGTTCTTCTGAGATATTTTTGTTTTAAAAGCTAAGGGATTGCTGTTGTTCTTCTAGTAAAACCTGTCTTTTCCAAATTTGAAGCTTTCTTTATATTCTTTGGGAGCTTGTTCTAAGGAGGCAGTCTAGGCATATCTACTCCATAGTTCTAGACAACTTGGGGTCCCACCGCTAGCAGGTGGGCTGCTTGGATGGGTGTATACATCCAATTCAAAAGAAATTTCGAATGTTCAGTGGAACACTTGAACAGAAGCTCTACTCCTCTGTGAATAAGTTTAATTACATATCAACTGCAAAGTAAAGATTCTGGCATTGACATCTGCTAACTTTATTACTATTGATTTCAGGATAAAATCTACCAGTGACAGCTAATTCCATTGGTCTGTATCAAAAAGAATTACATCAAAAGGTCACCATATATTCTGATAATATTCCACCTATAAGCTCGTCTGCATTGGGTGACAAAGAAAAACATCTTGATGCCTGTCAAGCTCTGGTAAATGACTGTGAGAGGTAAAACAACAGAATGGATGGTAACATAGTGAATGCTAGATGGACCATTCAGGTCAGCATGAATATGAGCACAGGAATACCATGGAGCGATCAGTGTCAACAGTTTGGTGTGATTTACAGCCCCATAATGCCATGATATTGCTATGACACCCATCAGTAACGTTGGAACATTGAAAAGAACTCCCAGGCTGCAGTAAGGAATTTGTATCTTTGCTTGGAATACATTCCCAGTGGGCATCCTTATTGTTATGATTTCATGGAGTTTTCAGAGATTTATGATGACTATAAAATGAATCAAATGCCTCTAAATGTTTTTATGTCATATTCTATTAAATACTTTAAGAGTCTTTATAGAGTGACAGGTATTGAATATCTCAACCAAAGGAAACAAAAATGACTGTTAGAATTTGAGATACAAAGCTGTAGCATGTGAACGACTAATTAGTAATTCATTTTTAAATTATTTTTGTTCGAAGTTCTTATTTTGTGCAAAAGAAGTCACTTGCAGCCATTTAAAGCCAAACAAGAAATTCCAAGTTAAAAGCAAATGTATTTTGCTAGGACTTTGAGTTTATAATCTGTTTAAATAATACCTTATAGTATATTGATCAAAGTCAAAGCTGGTGGCTAGGGAAAAGTTAAGCAGACAGAAATTTGCTTACTTACTGTGGATAACTATGAAGAAATCCCTTACTTTTTCCTTGCAAGATAGGACTGAACTACGGTAAGGAATGATAATAAAGAGTTCATATAATTTGAGATAGAAAATGCACTTATTTTGATAACTGACAATAATTTTGAAAGTGTTAAAATTGTATAAAAACACTGTATTCAGTTCCAAAGAGGAAAATGGTTCAGATCTCACTTTTTTCCCCATTGCATACATTTAGTCTGTAGCTCAAAACATAGCTCTGGTCAGTGACAGACATGTTGCCATCTCTGAGAATCCAAGAAGTCTTCGTGTATTTGCTTCATCCCATTCATATCTTGAATAGAGGACCTATCAGTTACTTTAAAAAGTAGCTGGTGAAAAGTGTTTTCTGTTATAGAAGAAATGCCAGGGTAGGGGTGGTAAAAGACAGGAAGAAGGCAACCTGCTGAGTCTCTGGAAAGCCAAAGGTCTGAAAATGAGAAGAAAAAGATGAAGATTAAAGCACAACAGTGACATACTAATGGTGAGGTTTATATGTGATAAAGACATGCAAACCAGAAGGAGCAAAGCAACCACACGGAGGTCCCTAGGCATATGTAATTTGTAAGGAGAGGCCAGAGGATGAGAAACTGGAGGAACACTGAAGTTTCACACTTGCTGAATGCCTTAATAAGCATAAAGCTTAGCAGATAAAAGACTATGCTAATTCTAAGAGTGCTAATATTTGCATATATGTGTGTGGTTCCTTTGCTTCTTCTAGTTTGCATCTCTTTATTCCTGTATTACATATGCAGAATATTTGTGTATATATATATATATAAAAGATAATTTGTTTAAGAAAATTCCATGCAAATTAGAAACCTTATAAGTTGATAAATAGCATGAATATTGTCCTGGTTTTGGTTGAGACAGAACTGATTCTCTTTTAGTGAATCTTCCTTACAGCGAAGTTCTTCTAAGTAACTGCATTTTTCTGAAGCTGGCTGCATATTTTACAGTGTCGGCTCCAAAGCTGGTAGCACCCAATGTTTATAGTTACACTGAGCTAATGATAAGAAAGGAATGCAGAAAAAGGCCCCTGTTTACAATTATTACTGTAGTAGCCAAGGTCACTGATAGAGCTCTTAGGTCCCCCAAGTGAGGAGTCGGAAGGGGTCGCACTTGCAGGGAGGGTTGGACAGGACAGGTGACCCGATACTGACCAGCAAGGTATTCCATGCCATGCACGTCACACTCAGTT
>Ga0181612_183176_pt1 | contig 11387 bp, 6 predicted proteins | sample HoacroProtozoa21_FD_119630 | JGI IMG/M metagenome (GOLD analysis project Ga0181612, IMG submission 119630) | Hoatzin crop microbial communities from Cojedes, Venezuel. Combined Assembly of Gp0051906, Gp0051904, Gp0051908
GAGAGGCAGATGCTGTGCACCCCCCGTGCTGGGCGGTGTGGAGGGCCGGGTGGGAGGGGGCATTGAGCACCCTGGTCTAGTGGAAGCTGCCCCTGCCTGGGGCAGGGGGGGCTGGAACTAGGTGATCTTTAAGGTCCCTTCCAACCCAAACCATTCTATGATTTGTGCCACTGAGGATCCCAGAAGCTATTCCTTTTTCTTTCTCCCCATCACATTCTCATTTAAGGTTTCTCTTTAGTGGCTATTCTGCAGTGTGTTGTCACAAAATGCTAAATGGTTGAATAAATAGGTAAACAAGAGGCTGTTGTACCCCTTTTCCTGGTTGCTAAAAGGCATCTAGAAGTAAAAAAAATTCATTGCATTTATATTTTATGCACCAACATTTCTTCCATTATTTCTTAAATTTATTTACTTGGTAGGTGTATAGATATGAACAAGAAGAAAGAAATGTTACCTCTGCTGAAGAAGAAAAAATTGTCTAATAACCAGTGTGAATTACATCTTTGGGTTTATGCAGTTCTGCCTCACTTGGCCGTATACCTCCTTGCCGCTGAAACTCCCAGAGAAACCCGGATGCTGCCTGGGATGGTCTTGATATAGGGAGGGCTCTGCTGGTCCCAGTGGGCGAGATGTCTCAGAGCTGCAGTGGTGGGTCAGCTGTGTGTTGCCCATGCGGTGGTGCGTGCCCCTTGCTTCAGCAGTCTCCTGACTCTCAAGATAGAGCTTGAAAGGGTTTTCAGGGATCGCAACTCATTTGTTCTTCCCAAGCACTTATGCTACATCTGGTTTGGGTTTACTTCTGTTGTTGCAGGATTCAGCCTTATGTTCTACCTTATGTATGGTCTTTCCAAAATGACGTTGCCTCACCACAGAGTGTCCTTGTCACCTACTGCTAGCACTCTCTGTGTTACCGAATATGCTTCCTGTGTGTGGATGATTTGTGGCGTGACACTCCTGTGATAAGTCAACAGATTCTATTTTTTTTTTTAATGGTAGTCTTGCTGGCTGCAGCTTCGTTGCAGGGGAGCACCTTCCTTAAAACAGCAGTTGTCGCCTCGCTGCTGTGTGTTTTCTTTCCTTGGACACAGTTTTCTATGGGGAACTGTTCAGGATCTCTTCAACTTGCAGATCAGTTGAGTCCACATCCCCTCTGCAGGGTGCTGGGGAGAGAGTACTACGGGTGCTGTTTGCTCAGGGGTTTGTTTTCCTGAGCCATGTCGAGGATTAGGGAGGAGCGAGATCACAGCCCCTGTGAGCTGACTGAACGTACTTCGTGAGTGCTGCAACAAATTCAGAGAGGGCTTGGATTTTTGGGAGGTGAACAGGCAGTTTTGAACCTTCAGGTCCTTTATTGATCCCAAGGATAGGTAACTTACTGGAGGTTTTTATTGAGTATATTTGTTTGTGTGTGGGGAGACTAACGGTGGGGCAATAGTGCTGGGAAGTGCTGATGGCTCTCAGTGCGGGGTGTCACAGAAATGACTGGGACCCACAGTTCCCAGCATTGTTCCCATAGGGTTGTCAAAACCTTGGTAAGGGTAGGCTGGTGATGTCCCGAAAAGGGCATCTGTTCATTGCAGCTGCTGGGGTTTACTGCAAGAAACTGGTGTGATTAAGTGATATTTATAATGTGAAGTGGCACGATTTGTGTTAAATTCCCACTTTCTTTTTTTGGTCGTGGCTGTATTTTGTCTATATTGTGAAAAAGTGTAGAAATGAGTATGTTGGAGCTGCATGCACAGTAAGTTGGCACGTGTTAGGCTTTCGGATTTGTTTTGGTGGTGTTTCATACTCTCATGCAAAGTCTATTGGTCCAAAGACCAAAAAAAAAAGAAAAAAAGGTTGGGATAATGTTGGTAAGGTAAGGGCCTGCTTTCTTGTACCATTCAGTCAAGAAGTCGTCATCAACATGCTTGTTTTGCACATTATGTATCTAATGCTGCGTGTGTGTGTGTGTGTATATGTATGCCTGTATGTACTTGGTGTATACATGAAGGAAAGTTGATATCCAGAACATAGTCCAAGTAATTGATAGTTTTGTGATTAACTTTTGATAATGATTTTATGCTACAGAGGATGACCTCAGAAAAACCTTCACTGTATTTCAGTGGGAACTGATTAATTGATAGATAACCTGGTTGTCTTCCTGTGAGCTCTTAAAATACACAGTTGATTAAAAATGTTGTTACTAGACAGGTTTATGGAAACACTTATGTGCTTGTCTATCCTGTTGATGTCTGTTCTTAATTTCATCTTGGCTACTGAACAGTACGATTCACACCATCCTCTTCCCCTCATTTTTATAATTTATATTGTTTAAAACTCTGGAATATTCTTGCTTATTTTCAGATCTCATCAGAAAACTAGCACAGCACAAGTTTGGAAATACACAGGGCGATTATCAAAAGGTAAATTGTCTATGTGTATCTGCACAAAATAATGAAAAACTTTGAAATTCAATTTTTTTTTCTAAAACAGGAAATGGTATTTTAAAGCTATAAAAACATGATGTGAGAATGATATTTGTGAATAACAAGTCTGGTGGTTTCATACAAAATGTGGGACCAAAACCTTTCAAGAAATATTACAAAGAAAATTTCATAAGCCACTGTAAAGAAGCTGCACATAGTTAAGGCTCACTTTTAAGTTCCAGCTGTAATGTGATTGTTGTGTCTGTTGCACAAAGATTGAAGGCTCTTTGTATTGAAAAATACTGCTTTTATTTGAAAACACTTAGAGAGAACTATTCCAGCTCAGCTCTCATGTTAGCTTCAGCTGTTGTCCTCAAAAAGCTGAATTTATATGCTGGTTCTGGTGCCTTTGTAAAACTAAGTTTCCAATAGCTTACTTATAAAGTACATTTTAGTTTATGTACCATGCTAATCACACAAAGGGTATTTTCCATTCTCTCTTTAGGTTTGTGATTATCCTGTAACAGTTGAAATTCTTAGCAAGAGAAGATAGAATGTATCGTGCATCTGATTTTAGGCTGTTCCCAAGGCCAGTAGCCCATTTTTGAAGCAGTATCACTGGTTGAGTTCTTGCAGTAGGAAACTTAACCATGACCATGCAATAGACAGGTGACTTTGTACGAGCTACTTGCTTGTAGTTCCTGCAGTACGGTGTACCTGTCAGGAAGATGAGCATGGCACTTGGCACACGGGTACTGAGCTATCGCCTTGAATCAGGATGACCTGAATGATCTTGGGATTTGAAGGGGGAAAGCCTTGTGCTTCCATGTCTTCCCAGCAGCGAACCTATTGTTCCAGTAGCTTGATAACCTCTACGTGACACCCAAGTCTGTGGATGTTGTTGTTGTGTTGCATCAAGTGACTCTTGCCGACCCCGTGTGCTTTTTTGGTGGGGCTCTGACAGTGGTGACTGTGCCTGCACAGGGAGAAATGTAGGGTCAACTTGGTTGGCAGAGTCTTTGGACAAAACTGTTAGACTGTAGGTGGCATGCATGAGCACAAGTATGATATTTAGTAACTAGTACATAAATCATGAGAAATTTGACACTAGTGACAGCTGTAATCCTGTGTAGGGGAGGCCCTTGTTAAGATACTGTGTGATTGTAAGGTGGCAAACACAGTATTAGGTGTGCTTAAGAAGCAAAACAGATATAGGTCCTAGTTCTGACTGAATTTAATGCAAAAATTTTAAACAAATTTGGAGAAGGAAAATATATCAGGACAAGTGTAGAGTCACTCAGAAGACAGATGCATCAGTGAGAGGTAGCTGTGAAGAGGCCAGCATGGCTGTAGATGTGGCCCTGGAGGAATTTCCAGTGGGGACAGGGAAGCATGAACGTCACTGAAGGGTGCGGGTAAGTAGTTGAAATGTTGTCTGTGGTTTTGATCACTCAGTCTCAGGGAGAATGAACTTGGACTAGGATGAGTTCAGAAGGTGTCTTTTAGGGTGGTCAGGGAAACATGCAGGTCTTCAGAGGAGACTGAAAGAGTTTGCTTAGGAAAATAATTGATAAGGGGTGCGATTACTGTTTTAAACACCAGGAAGAAAATACTGCTATTTGGGCGAAAGGTGGTGCTATCACAGAAGCGAAGGGGCAGAAATGGGCCACGTGTAAATCCGTGTGAGAAGACTCGCTCACCAAGCGCTGTGAACAGCCCTTCAGTAGCAAGAACAGGAAACCTACTTCTCTTATTTATCCTGTTAAATTTATGCTGTCATTCCTCTCTATATATTTTTTTTTTTTAACGTGTTTGTAGAATGTGTTAGTGACCCAGGAGGCTCTTCCCGCCTCTCTGCTGTGTGTCCCAGTGTTCCCAGTTGGACTCTTACCATTGATGTCTCACCGGCCCTTGTCAGGGGCAGCAATCTGCCAGGACAGCCCAGCAGCAGAGCGCAGATGCCATGCCCGCACAGGGGGAGCCAGCTCGCTGCTGCTGCCATTGCTTTACTGCTACTGGGAGATGTGCTTGCTTAAAATGTTCAAAATGATACTTGGTACCAGATTTATAAGGGAGGGTAAGGATTTGTTTTCCTCTCATTAAAAATATAGTTCCAAATATGATTTTGAACATTTTAAGTATGTTGTACAGTAGAGGTTTCATAAAGATGCGTGTGATGCTGGAAAAAAATGTCTTACAGCTTGAGAACATTCCTGATTCTCACACATCAGACTTTGGGTATTGCCATCTTTATCTTGTCCGCTTCCTTTTTTTCTTCCACTTATGAGAAAGGGGGAAGTGTTATTTGCTGTGAACTTGTCATACAGAGATGAAGGGGAAAAATACAAGAAATTTTATGTCCATTGTGGAAACAAATGGGAAATTGGGTGGTTCTGAAATTCCTGACGTTGAATATTTGTTTGCCATGTTTTTCTGAAATTACAGATAAGAAAACAGTTAAGAACCTCTCAAATAGACTTCTTCAGTCTTTCTTGAATGCCTTTTCTTTTTTAATTTTGAATAATTTAAAATAACCCCCTACATAATTAGTTAAAAGTGAGGGTGAATTTTGTGCGTGGTATGTTAAGATCCCCAAACTGCTGTTCAAGCTGCCAAAATAAAATAAGCATTGAAAAGCAAAAGTTAGTCAGGAATACCATATCAGTTATGGCAGGTGGAATTTGTGAAGAAATCACTAAGCCACAAAGTAATGCACTCTCTGGCCTTCTTTTCTGTGAGATGTGTTGGGAATTATATGAAACAGATGCTCAGTGCGGAAATAACTCATCTGTTGTTGTTTTAAGATGGATATGTTTGTTGGACAAATCCTAGATTCCTTTGACTTATCAAGGAAACCAGAAACTATCTGCTATGTATTTTATTGCAAATATTTTTTCATGATTATTTAATGATGCTTCTGTGTATTATTTTACTTTAGTGGCTTTTTGTTGTTGTTTCTGTGTTGTTAATTGTTTTGCTCATGCTTAATTGTTCATTATTCACGTGATCTGTTTTTGTGCATGCTGCCTGTGTATTATACACATTCTCCATTTGTTTTGACTTCCACAGCCAGAAAATGTTGTCCTGACTCTTCAGGTAATGTCTTATGGTAGATGTACAGCTTTGAAAAGAAACTAACCGTGTCTGTATGCACTACTTCTATTAAAACTTCCATAGCGATTTTTAATGTTATTTTAAATAGTGATTTATTTTAAAATAATTTATGTTGTCAAATAATTTCTGAAGTGTACAGCTAACTAGAAAACAAACAGTAATTCTTTTGCAAAATTTAGCCAAATTCTTCTTCCAAGCATCTAGTTTGTTTTCTTCAGAAGGGATAATAGCTTTTAACCAGCAGTTAATAATAATAATAAAAAAAATAGGTTTCATCCTAGAATTGGTAATTAGGTCAGAAATTTGCAACTCTGCTAATTGTGATGGTTGCTGTATTTGGATCAGCTGGTAATTAGGGATTATGATGAAGGGCATCAGCAAAGCTGGAACTGGAGCATAATTGATAGCTTGTGAGAAATTGTAACTTATTTTGCAGGACAGTACGCAGCCTGGATTTGATCCTTTTATTGCCAAGTTGCCATTGTGCTGGTGGATTTGTAAAATGGAAGAGGACTCAAAGTCTTAGTGTGACGATCAGTTCTCCTGAAATAGGAAAAGGAAACGAGAACAGAGATTTATAAGGGAAGAAGGACCCCTGGGCCATACCCACACTGTGCTGTGTAGCTGTGGGCGCAGACACCTGGGATGGGTTGGCTTGCGTTTGCAGCAGAGGGAAGCAGCACGGCCAGCTTGCAGCTTGTCCCCTGGGAGCGACCCCTGGGAGCCCACGTCGCCTTGCGCAGGGCTGGGCCCAGCTGCTTGACCCTGGGATGCTTGCACTGCTTCCAGTGTAAAAGCTAGTTAGGGTATTGCATCTCATCGTTCCTTCTCACTCCTTCCAGCTTTTGGAAGCGTCCATTTAGTTGCTAGTGCTTTGTTGTCTGGCAGCAGAATAAATGTCTTTACCTGAGAAAGCTTAAAATCCCCTCCTTCATGTTTTCCAGTCCCTAAGCAGTTTTAACTCCAGCCATCTGGAGAAACCTCTGCCATTGGAATCGCTCATCCAGTGCAGTACTTCCCTTTGCAGTTCATACGAATCTTTCTACTCAGAACTGATTAAAAAGGAGAACAAGCCGAGCCTCCCTCCCGCTTCCCAAATGAAGTGTTGATTTAGGCAGCCTTGCTGACATTTGTGGAGCCTTTTTGGAGCCAGATGTGAGAAACAGTAAATTTGTGGTCCAGGAAATAAAATTTTTAACCTATTTCAATTGCATTGATGCACATTTGTTTCTTGTGAGCATATTTCTCTCTTAGTAGTCACTCCTGTAATTTACCTAGCTAATATTCTAGCTAAATAATTATTAGCTATCAATATCTACATGGTATGTATCTTTTTGTTAGAAAAGTTGTCAATTATTGACAAAATGCACCAAGTCCATAACTTTGGTAACTTAGTAGATGGTTTAGTCTGTAGTTTGATTTTTAATTATTTGCTCTATTTTGCTTGCAGTTACTGTGTGATATCTGCTGTTACCACTATTTTTGTCTGAATTACAGGCCATCTACTATGAAATTGGTTTTATACTCTCCGCAGCCTTGGGATTGCTATTTATTTTGTTACTGCCTCTTGTGGGACTTTGCTTCTGTATGTGTCGTTGCTGTGACAACTGTGGTGGGGAAATGCATCAAAGACAGAAGAAGAATGCTGACTGTCAGAGGAGCTGTTTTGCAACATTTCTTTTTGTTGCTTCTTTAATAATAAGGCAAGTGTAATAAAGAGAACAATGTGAAGCTTGGTGTAGCACGAATTTTGCAGTGTTGTATGACAAATAATGTTACTGTTTTAGCCTACAGGTGCAGAAATTATTTCATTAGACTAAGTAATATTATTGCTTATTAAAGAAAATGTGACCGCATTATAAAAACACTGCTACCATTGCTGTCCACAGGTCATTCTGTACTCACTTGAGAGAAATGTAGGTGTGAAACAAAAAAAAAATTGTTTGAATTTGGCAAATAAAGTTTTTGCCAGTCTCAAAATGGCAATTGCAGAGTGTTACATTAAACTTACGAACATAAGATACTGTGGCCTATGTTCAATTACCATCCCGTAGAGAACTTGAGGTACAACATGCTGCTTTGCTCTTGGTAGCGCAGCTGTGGTGAGAAAAGCAGTTGTGTAACCACCTCCGGTATGTGCTGTCCTCCAGATTTTGTTATGAGTTCAAAATAATGGGTTGTCTTTTGGGCACTGAGTTATTTAAAGTGTGCTTGCTCTCACTGTAAAATCCTGGAGTTTGGAGATGTTTTTGTGCTATTGGTGTTAGGAGCATCCATTATTCACCTGCTCTGGGCTGGGTGTATAATGGGTGATGAGGGACTACAGTCAAGACTTTCCTTTTCCTTGTAGATACTTTCAAAAGACATTGTTTGCTTTCAGGCTTTTTATTGTCCTTCAACTTCTTCATGTTTTCACCTGCTTACCATCTTTATTTTGTGACTGTACTAAAAAAAAAAGCAAGTCTTTTGATCTATACTGTGTGACTGTTCAGTCAGGTGGGACTTAATTTGTCACTTCACTATAATCTAGAAATTTTATTCTTTTTAATACTGTTTGTCATGACAAATTGAGACCTTGCCTGTGCTCAAATGTAGGCCGTGCTGATTTCAGGTATGGGAACATGCTCTCTTCTACCAGGCATCACTTACGTGACACTTCAGTATTCTGAAGACCAAAAAGCTGAATGGTACTCTAGGTGACAGGTGCATCCCTGCCATGATGACAGGAGAGAAGTTCTTCTTAGTACAATGGTGCCTTGAAGAAAGTAAGTTATTAAATTACCTCTCAGCGTGCTGAAACTGAAGGTAGCTCACAGAGCTTGGCAGCTATCTTTACACCACGTTGCAGGACACTGTGTTGCAGGATGCTACATTCTGGTTATAATGGCTGAGGAGCGTTGTGTGTTGGCAGAGAAATTAAGAAATCGTCGCTGTTGTTGATCTCTGTCTTGTGCATTTGCTGCCAGCTGTTCTTGTGGTGTGAAGCATACCCAGCACTGGCAAATGCTTGTTCCCAGGTCATGACTGGCAGATCCCTACTAACATACTTTCCAGGACTGGGGAAACTGCCTCTTTAAGTCATCCTTTTTCTTCCTTTTGTATTAGACATCTGAATATCAGACGCTTACCCTAAGGGAGGTGTTGGCCTGAGCTCTCCCTGCAGGTTTCCACAGGTGAAGATAATCTCGTATGACTCCCTGGCTAAGTCCCTAATGCTGCGAGTGCTGTGCAAGACAAGACAGGCCTTTACAAAGCTAATATTACTGACCCCAGCCTGACTGAGTGCTCAGGTCTCCAGTACGCGCCTCTGTACAAAGCAGCATTCTGCTGACCTTCCTGGATCTTCTTTCACAAGGGGAGAGAAGATGCCGTGCTATTTAAACCCGTGTCAGCTCACTTGCGGCTATGCTGAAACACAAAAGGACAGTCTTGTTGATAGCTGTTGCCCCAATAAAAAAAATGGAGAAAGCCTGAGATTTACTTAAAACTGTTTCTTCTTTTCTTACAGTGTACTCAGACTAGGTTGTCTTGTAGATTTATTCTCTACTTTTTCTCCAAGATACCATACGATTTTAGCTTAGGTGGACAATATACCTGTAGCTGTTCTTCCCAAAAATCACAATTCTCAAGGCCACAGCTGAATACATAAGCTGTGGCAGTAATCAAAAGAGTGTAGTCCTGTGCAAGTAAAATGCTTATGGCTACTTGCAGACAGAGCCGAAAGAACAAAAACGTGAATGACCTCTGCTAATACAGGGTTACATCAAGATGTGCCATGAAATCACTGGGGTGGGTCCTTGCATTGTTTAGGTATCAATGGGGGTCTCCTCTGGGAATATGCCTCCCAAAGCCCTGCCAGGTGACTGCAACGCCAGAAACTCCCTCACCAGCTGCTCTGCTGCTTCAGAAGATGCATTTAGAAAGACAGGCATCCATCAGAGTACCCTGAACCGACACCTCTTCCAGTGGAGCTTTGCCTTTTAAAGGCCCTCCAGTGGAACGTACGTGCAGACAGCTGCTGGGGGGAACAAGAAGGATTTCTAGGGCAGGGACTTCTTCAGGATTACCGTATTGTGGTAATTACCATCTAAGTGTATGTTCTGCATCTTCCTCTCCCTCTCTTGCAGTGCCAGCCATTCTGAGATTCTCTCAGTCAAAGGATCAGAGCTTTGAAGAGCAGGAAGCATAAATAAGCCTTTTTAATTTTTTTTAAGCTTTTTATTTTTTCAGTCCTTGGTATGGAACGATGGGTCCAAACTGTCTTTCCTTGGCTGGGAAAGACAGGTCAAATGCATGGCAGAGAGTATTAGTAGGGGAAAGGCTCTGAATGCGGAGCTTGCAGTAGGTTGTGTATATAGGCAACAAGTCTTGAAAACTCTAGTAACATGAGGATGGCTTTTCTGTGTGTTAGCATGCAAGTTCACACTGACATGCATATGCTGTTAACGTAGATTTCAGAAGACTTCGGCTAGTAGATTCTAATCACGAGGAGCATTATTTCTTCTTGCTTTTCCACTGATAGCGGTGCTCTGGTAATTACGATGAGGTTTTCATACTAAGTTTACTGGAATGATGTGTAAAGGAAATACAAAGATGACAGACTTTTTTTTTTATTTTTTTAAAAAAAACTCTACCTAGATCCGCTCTCTGAAGGTGGGGCATACATGGGAAGTGTGCTTTCCTCAAGGAGAGGTATATGAAATAAGTCAGAAGACTTGTGATTACGTACACAGTTGTCTATCTTAAAGTCAATACGCCTTAGGTGTGTCATTTTCCAGTACATGCACGTTGTGTTTGAAACATTTCTTTTGGTAGATTGAGTCAAAAATGCATGCAGTGTTTTAGTAATTCACAGTTTTTATGCATGAATGTTGTCCTACCAAGTAGGATTCTATTGCTAAAGAGCACAGGATGTAGAAATAATCTATCAAATAGATAACTGCATAGGTTTGATATTCCAGATTTATCATTGAAACAATTATGTGCTTTTCTTCAAAGGTTAACTGAGAGTTTACAGACAGAAACCTGCAATTACATCTTACTTCCTAGTAAACTGCAAGCTTAGGCAAATGCATGTTTTCTCTGGGAAAGAAATGTAATTTCATTAACTCCTCTACATTGCAAAGGCCAGGAAGGGACATTTGATTTTTAAGAAAGCGTACATTGCAATACCAAATTTAATACTGGTGATAGAAAGTGTCCTGGCAATTGGATAGAAAAACACATACTTTTCTGTCCTTCCAAGAGAGTTTGTGTTCTAAGTTCTTTCTTGAAGTCGTGGATGGTGTTATGTATGAAGCTATGGAAAGCCAAGTCTGAAGGAAGGGAATGGTACTTACTATTTTGACAAGTACCTCATGCACACTTCGTAGAAGTCCTCTTGGCTTTGCAAGACTGGTAACGCATGTTGTTCAGAACCTAGGAATCAACATTATCTGAAAGAATTAGGGGGAAAAGTTGGTACAGAAATCTCTAGCCCATCATTTTCTTAAATTCATTAGCTAGTAGTGAGGAAGGTGACATTCTTCCAATATGTGTATCTGTTCAGGGTTTCTATTCTGTGCCTTGAAACTTTTTGCAAGCACAGCTAAAGGAAAAGCTTGGGTCCCCCGCTGCAACTGGAATTAGTAACATTTATATCAGTCTGTGAAACGTGAGGAGAAATTGAGTGTGGAATATCTGACTCCTGAAGAGACTGTTTAAACAGTTCTCTAATCCATTACAGAAAAGGCATGTCCTTTTTATGCCTGCTTTATGACTTTCTCCTTGTAGCTGCTTATTGAATGTTGACTCAAGGCTCAGTTATAAATAGATTTTTTCCTTTCTCCCGTTGTATATTTGTTTAGTTACATTGAGAATGTA
>Ga0181612_125379_pt1 | contig 11386 bp, 4 predicted proteins | sample HoacroProtozoa21_FD_119630 | JGI IMG/M metagenome (GOLD analysis project Ga0181612, IMG submission 119630) | Hoatzin crop microbial communities from Cojedes, Venezuel. Combined Assembly of Gp0051906, Gp0051904, Gp0051908
AGGTTGTGGAGTCTCCTTCTCTGGAGATATTCAAGACCTGCCTGGACAAGGTCCTATGCAGCCTGCTCTAGGTGACCCTGCTTCGGCAGGGAGGTTGGACTAGGTGATCCCCAGAGGTCTCTCCAACCCCAAACATTCTGTGTTTCTGTGATTCTGTGAAAATGAACAGGTACAAATGCCCAGTCATGGGGAATCTCTGCGTAATAGCTATTGGGAAGTCAGTTCAAAAACCTGATTTTCAAACCATTTCAAATGTTTTCCAAGCAATTTTGGCATATATGACCTAATTGCATGTACCTGATAGTCTTGTGAATTTTACAAATTATTGTGAATTTTACACATCTAACTGCTTTCTCAGTAATTGGCATCTGTTAAACTAACGAAGTCTAAAGCAAATAAAGAGGGCCAACTGTCTTACTCTCAAACACTGACAATTTGGTTTGTTGTTCCTGGTTTAGAATGTTTTGTTCCAGCATCTTCGCAAGTTTGTTCATCTTTTCTTGTGGTCTTTTCTGGCCAGCATTGCGGTTATCTAAACTAGTCTTCCTATATCTGCATGGTTGTTAGGCTCCCAAAGCACAATTAATGTTTCTGTTGTGCCAACAAGGCCATGGGCAAAAAAATTTCCGCCTTTCTAGCCCATGTTTTTAACACAAACCTGGATTTTCAGTGTTTAGAGCAGTCATCTTCCACACATGCATTGGAAAGTACTTCTTTCTCTTCCTGGCTGATAGGAGAAAAAACTTTATGTTCCATGACAGATTGCATAGCCCCCCAAAAGGATTTTGTCACTGTTGTTTCCCAGCATCCCATCATCATACTTTGCAAGTGACAATTTTCTTTGAAACGTTTGCTGAAATCTGGAAAAGACAGAAACACAGGTTTCCTCATACCTCATACCTCATTCCTCAGCTATGATGTGTAATTAGATTTGTATTCCTTCTCCAGTATAGTGCTCGGAGAATTCAGATAGCTCATGGATCCCAAGACATGTTGCATATTCTTTACTCATATATCAAGGTTAGTCTTGTTAAAGTTTTGCCAGTTCATCAGCATGTAGATTTATTGTCTGAACATCTCCAGTGTTTTAATAACCCCTTCATCTGGGCTTTCTTGAAGATCTTAAAGAAGTATGCAATATCTGCCTGGTCTGGTTCTAGAACACAAACAAGACACTAGCATGTTAGTGAGGCATGTCAAACACACTCTACCACAAATGTGCCCTTGTGGCAAAGGCTGTCAATGGTATCCTGGACTGCATTAGAACGAGTGTTGCCAGCAAGTTAGGGGAGGTGATTCTTCCTGTCTTCACAGCACTGGTGAGGTCACACCTGGAGTGCTGTGTCCAGTGCTGGGCTCCCCAGTACGAGACAAACATGGACATACTGGAGAGAGTGCAGTGAAAGCCATGAAGGCAATGGAGGGCCTGGAGCACCCCTCATAGGAGAAAAGGCTGAGAGGGCAGCGACTGTTTAGCCTGGAGAAGAGAAGGCTCAGGGGGCTCATTAATGCATATAAATACCGTACAGGAGGGTGCAAAGAGGGTGGAGTCAGGCTCTTGTCAGAGACTGGCTATGCATCTCAGCCCAAATTTATGCAAATCTCTTTCCCAACACAGAAGATGAATTCATACTGCCAAACTGTGAGTCCAGAAAACACTTTGTTATTTAACTACTGTGAACTGACCCATTTGCCATTCTTTTTTTCTCACTTTGGGGGAACATTTTGAGAAATATATGAAAAACTTGAGAATGCAAATCTTCTTATCTTTCAAGCTGAAAAATTCTCAGAACGTCAGATCACAAAGCCAGATTCTGAATAGAGTATCCCTTGTCTGTCTCTGCACAGTTCATATTATAACAGTACCTTACTTTTCTGTTTCATACCACAATATTTTAGCATTTTTACACCATTTTAAGAGCTGTACAATTTCATTAACAAGCCAAATTGTTATAATTACCAGAAAATACTGAGAAAGCATAAGACACCTGAGGAATTTCTGATTCAAAGTTTGCATTTTGTTTGTAATGTCAAGGGATGTTTTTTTGTGTTTGAGAAAAATAACCAAAGGAAAGCCACTGTCTGAAAGACAACACATAACTGCTGGTTGGTTATTAGGAAGGGAAAAAAAGGCACTAACATCCCCTTTAACAAAATACTAGCATGCTGGGAGACTTCCCAGTTAGCTGATGTCCCGGTGCTCCCTTCTAAGTCCTCTGAATGGCGCATCTCTTCAGCACTATGCTCAAGTTGGAATGGGAATTAGGATGTATGTTCATAAACATGCGGTTAATAACTTGTATACTGCCTCATTAAGAAAGGTGAAGAAAATTACTGAAAGGTATTGGCATCTCAGTCATTCTATCCATGGGCAGAGCCAAGATCCTAAAAATCAAAGTGTGCCTGGAAACAGATACAATATTAGCCTGCGTAGTTTATCTAGTTATGTGAATCTCCACTGTTGAAACGTCAAAAGCAAAGACAGCACAAGGCTAAGCTTCCCTTTGCTATGTTAGTCTGGGGCTGTACGTGATCACATGGGAATCACGCAGTTAGGCTAAGCTAGGTCAGCTAGTGAGGCAAATTCTACTAATTTCTGTTGTGGAGAAAACAGTGATCCCAAAGACAATGGAATTCAAAATCATAGAAAACATTTGTGAGGGCTGTGCCATAAAAATAGCAAGGGACATGCTATTCTAGCCCAGCATGACCATGCAAATGGAGGAAAAATGATGAGAGATTGTTGCAGAGATGCAACCAGATGGAGAACTGCAAAGAGGCACAAACACCAAGTAGCACCCAGCAGCAACTGACAACCGTGTTACTGCAGAACCCACTTGCCAAATTTTTCCAGATAGGCAAATTTCATATCCAAAGTGTAGAAAGACTTTGAGAAATCCTAATGTTGCATTAAGCAGCAGCAGCAGTAATGGTGTCCTTGCACTTCTGTTCACCAGAGCACATACTGTGTTCACGCAAACTTGCAGACCTCTCGAATCACTCCGCTGAGACACAGGAAGTGATCCAGGTTTAACAAAAATGATTTTTGGTTATTTGTTGAGTAGAAATGCTATGAGACAATGGTGTTTGAAAAGACTAAAAAACTCATGATGGCTTACATCATCTTGTATGAACCTCTGTTACTATGAACTATCTAAATTAAAAGGTACATAAACCATATTTACTCCATCAGTTCTCACATGCGTGTATAATCCTTTTGCAAGCACATGTATTGGTGCAACAGGACAGACCACAAGCTGATGTTCTCTGAGCTCATACAGAGACTAAAGGAAAGGCCAGAAGAGCTATAGGTTTATTGTGCCCAGCTGACTGCCCATGTCTTCCTGCTGCTCCCTCTATGCCTTCTGGAAGCACTGGGAGAGACAGCCTAGCACTGACAGGTATCCTCAGCCTTCAGCAACATTACTGTTTGTACTCTTGTTACAAGTAACAAGGTCCATAAGAACATAAAACTGGATGACTGGAGAGAGTTAGGTAGATGGTAGTTCTGATTCAGCACACACTTTGGACAACAGCAAAATCTCCACTGGTTAAACTGGGAACAGGATGGGATGTATATGTGCATATGTGAATGTAGATTCCTTTGTCTAATGCTGCTTCCACCTCTCCTGAAAAGACTTAATCTATTCTTGCATACTTAAAGAGGTATTTATTAATGTTTAGCTTCCTGTAGATAATTTGGCTGCTCTATGCAGCCATAAAATGTTATGACAGTAAACATGAGATGTGCCTAAATTGCACAGAAATGTTTCAAGACTGCCTGTTTTATTTTCCTTTTATAGTGTCAGTCCCATTAAATTTACATTGGTGCTAATTTTACAAAAACTTTGTGTCAAAATTATTAAGGTGACAAATATGCTGAGTCGATTAATTTTAGCTATGCCCCCTGAATCACTGCATACAGTACTTTTCAGTCTGAAACATACACATGTGGAAACTCTACAGAAAATGCTGCTCTGCCTATACAACTCTTGCAGTTGTGAGAGGGACCAGTGATGACAGCAAGAGATCATTAAAATGGGATTTTAATTGTTCAAATCTCAATATGACCATCAGAGCACAATGCCTTTCAAAATAAAAAAAAAAAAGATGCTTATTTCTCAACATTCTGAAAAATCTACAGTGAGGGCAAAAGAGAAATGTAAAATTATTGAATAATACAGTTTACTACAAAAAATTGCTGAAAATTATACTACTGAGGTCAGATGATACATCAGCTTCTAGACCTTCCCACATATAAAAGCAGAGCACTCGTGCTTTACAGCATAAGGTACGAACCATTCCAGAGTTAACACAGCACAGATTCTTTCTACAAAGATTGTGGAAAGAAGATTCAGACTACGAAGAACAGACCGAGTACAGTGTATCTGTTGATGAGGGAACATTTATGTGTGCTGCATCAAAACTAAAACTGGAATCAAACTGGGGACTCATTTTTTTTTACAGCCTATTACAGAACCATGCTCAGTGCCTACTTAGATGAACTTTCGCAGCCTGGAAGTCCTCAGCTGAAAGAAACAATACAAGGCTTAAAAGTTTGTAGGAGTCAAAGCACTTTTCCTTTACACTAAAACTACTTCAGGCAAGATCTTTTTTCTTGCTCAGTGTTCTCCTTCTGTTAGGGGTTAGTATGACTTTCAATCCCCTCTGCCTGAGATAGCCACAAAATCATATACATCTCTTCTGAATCCTGTCTAACTCAAACCACTGCAAGTGAGCCCTATCAGCTTGTTTATCATCAACGTTAATAAAACTAGCATGATTGAAATAGCACACACCTTAATTCTTCAGTACTGGAGTGTTACTTTACTGAGTGAGTATTTTCCCTTTGCCTACCTTCCCTTTCCATGTTTCCCCTCTGTTTTCCTTCATGTTTTGGTCGTGGTACTAAATTTGAGTTAAACAATGTTTTAGTTATAAAATCGTAAGATACGGTTTTCAGTTTCACTAGAGATATGATTCTTGCAAGATATTATTTGTCTGATGAAAATATTTTTACTTGTCTGTGTTCACAAAGCAGAACCTTGTTTGGTCTAGTAATACCCTAGAACTATGTATCTGATCAATTGTTCACTTTGAATCCCAGCAAAAAAATGTTCAGCAAGTACATATGCAGATTTTCTCCTTTTTTCAAATGTACCTCCAAGGCAGACAGATACTTATGAAGTTCTGACTACACCACAGTGAAGAGACAGATCTGCCACGCCACTGGTATGGTATTTTCCCAGAAAACGTATTAAATATTCCCAAATCCCATTTTCCTAACTCCTCTTTCTGTTTGCTTTCCCTCATTAATTTTGCATTCATCTTTGGCTTGCATCTGTTTACATACTAGTCTATGATTCACCTATAGTGTACTGACGCCGCAGCCACTTCATCCTTTTCACATCATTTTTGCAGCTTTTGTTTCCAACGTGCTGTTTTTTTAAACTTCTATAAGCAATCAAGGCAAGAAATGGTACGAACACATAAAACAAAGTGTAGTTTGAACATCAAGCTTTTACAACTCAGGCAAGGTTATTGCTGATGCCAGAGAAGAGTAACGTTAAAAATTGTCTGCTAGAAAGTTCAAGGCTCAAAGGCATGATAAATGAGAAATGCTAGGGATCCAAGATGTAGGAATCGCAACAGATTTCTGATGTCAAGGAATATGAAATACTTTACAGGCTATCTGGCTTTGCTCTGTAAAGGCAACAAAACAGAGCTCCTTCAAACAGGACAGCAAACTCCTTGAGCACAACCTTACGGAGACGATTCCTCTTTACCGACAATTTTCCATGGAAATATTTAAGAGAAGTTTATGTGAGTATCGCTAAGCCCAAAAGAGATACTTCAGCCTCTCCACTATAAATTTTTTTCATATGAACATCAGCATCATTTTTTCGTATTTTCACTGTCATCATCAGTTCTGATCTTAGCTTTTCCTCCAAATACAGGACTTCACAGCTTCCTAACTAGGCCAACATACTGTTTTCTAAGGCAAGAAAATGGAAACACTCGAAAAAAACTAAAAGGAAGCAAAATTTAAAAATATAAAAACCCACCAGCTTTCTCATGAAATAAGCTAGCAAACCCATAGCAGAAAATACTACTGGAGGAGTAAGTAAAGGACAATTCTGAAACAAATTTAAATAAATAAAATAAATAGAAATATTAATTGAGCTATCATTACAGTTTCAGGGGGAACAGAGACTTTCTGCCTCAAGATATAAAGCAACCATAATTGCTTGAGGTAAGCAAGTAACTTCCTTTTCAGATATTCATACTCATCTGTTGTGAGAATTCTTTCCATCTCTGTTAAGCAGCCACCACAGGTATTCAGAGAAAGATGAACTGGATCAATGAGCCAGTGACATAGTTCGATTATATAGCAGTTACTCCTCTAAGATTCTTGTCCTTTCCATACAAAAAAATTTCACTATTTCTGTGCCAATAAGCTGTTAGAAAAAAATATTTTTCAGCTGTATGTGGATATATTCATTTGTTGAATTGGAAACTCGATTGCATAAGCCAATTCACTAGTCTCAGAAAATGTTAAAGGAAAAATAAACCCACTAATTGTCTGAGAAAAGTATTATGACCACATGGCATCACACACACAAAACTTACAAAGGATAAGAAGTCTAAAGCATATATTTGAGAAAGAGAGTGTCAAATGCCCTTCTTCAAGAGGACTATAGAAAGTAAGGAAAAAAAGAAAATAAAAATAAAATACTGCGCAGCAGGGTATATTACCAGCAGCAGCTGTAATATAACTAGACAGAAAAATACACCAAATTGCAGTGGATTATTGAACAGCTGTAATTTGTACATTTCCACACACATTTACATAAAACCCAAGTGCAAGGCAAATCTACATTCTTCAGTTCAAAGTATGCAAGAAACTATATAGATTTCATTTAACGCAGTCAGTGACCTGCCTGGATGCTGACATAAATTTCCTTCCACTATTACTAGTCTCTGGTGGACACCAATTTTGACTTCATCTTCTACAAAATGATGTTTCTGTAAATTATTGAGCCATCCAGAATTGGACATTAGGCCAAATAAATCATCCAAGCCAAAATAGTTGTAAGAAACAGTGCTTAACACAGCTCTAGCAGTGACCTCCAGACCAATTGTGTTAGAGGACAGAAAATTCAGGCTACACACTCAGTATGTTCATGCTTCCACAGTACAGATTATTGGCTGCAATGTCTGGCTTGCATTTACAGAGTCAGATGCTGTCTTTACAGAACCAAGGGTAAAATCTACAGTGGCCAGGTTTTCTGTTTAGGTATGGATTAATATTTCAAACAAAGTAACGACTTATCAAGCTTTCATCCTAGGTAATCTAGGTCAGGCTTTCACCATAATCCCAGACCCATCAATGTCTTAAAAAGTGAAATAAACCTCTAAGAATTAACTTGCGACTATTCATAACTTACATCACAAACGGAAGAGAGGAAAACTGTTCTTCATAAAATGTAATTGGTGACCTCAGAAGAGTGCTAATACCTAAAATATAACTACCCCTCTTATGACTTCCCAAATCAATAATAATAATGCTTGAATATGAAGTTAGACTTTCTGAATTCAATAGAAATGTCAGTGACAGTAAATTTTAAGGAGACCTTATACCCAAAGACATGAAAGCTCTTCAACAAACGGAAGAAAAAGTCTTCTGGCTCTGTCCCAAGAACACCTAATGTATCTTGAGTGTAGAACAGGCACCCTCAGTTGTTCAAGAAATCATCTGTCTGCCCCCTCAGAATAAGACTTTTTTAAAAATACAAACATACAGTTTGGAAGAAGACTCCTCTTATTCAAGTTTAGGTGCTGATGAAAGAAATATTTCTAAGTGTTCCTTTGTGTTCGTAAAGGCTAAAAATGTTCTTTTACATTTCAGGGCTATTTTTGTTGTTTTGGTTTTCTTTTTTTTTTTTTTTTTAATAAAATGAAAGATATTCTTACTGCATCACATGATTCCATGATCTGGGGACTGAAGAAAAACACCAAATGTCTTGAGAGCTGGCAGCTCTGAGAGTGTTACAAAACAAGCCCCTGAGCCAACTAGACTGAGAGATGTTGGCCTCACACAGTTGCTATAGCGTAACGATAAATGTTTAAATTAAATGTCTATAGCACAAGGAAGCTGCCTCTGAGTTCAAATGTTTATGTAGAAACTCGATTAGGATAATAGCAGATGCCGTGGTATACAGAGCTCTCATAGGGAAACACGTTCCGTCGTTCCCACAAAGAGGACATGGCGGAGCTCTAGCTCTGCTGGCCCACAGCCCTCTGCATCAACCAGCAGTGTATCTGGGCAATTAGAAAGGTGAAGGCAGAAGGCATGTGTTATCCTTACAAATATGTAGCAACCCAGATGCACTAAGCATTGTCGCTATCTCAGAAGAGCGCGCTTGAATCTGGCTGGGGCAGAGGAGCTCTGTCCCCATCTAAATGATGAATTGTACTGAACTGCTGTAACCGTGCTGCATGCTGCGCTGAATTTTGTTTCAGTGGTTGCCATACGTATGACATGGAATCATTCCTTAAAAATAAAATTGCAGTTCTCTTCCCCCAATGACTTTTTTTCTCCTCCAGACAAATGGCCAACAAAATGAAAAAGCAAAAGATCAATATTGCTTAACATAAAAGCTATTTAATTCCTGTGCTTGCTGGTTTCTCTTTGTTACTCATTGAATGATTGTACTGAAATAAGTAAAAATACTCACACCAATTCAGAGAACAGAATTTGGGTCATTCTCTCATTTACTTTGATCTAGAAGATTGCTCTGCTGTGTAAATGTGGTCTCAAAGCATGCTAGCAAATTTTACCTGTGTTGACTCCAAATACAAAATAAGAAGAGATGAAAAACTAGTAGTCAGCTAATAATTCCATTGTGTAGGAAAGAATGTTTTCAGCATTTTTGGAATAAAAATTCAAAATGTTGACATTTTCGTGAAGTTCTTACAAAATTGGTTCTAACCAAATGGAAACATTTTGCTTTAACACCATTCAAACATTTTATTTTGATACTAGCAAACCTGTTTTATTATATAAACAATAATGATGTATGAAATATTTTTTAAAAAATATTGTCCTATAAATATCATAAATTTCTACATTATCAAAATAAGTGTCAAAATTACTATTTTGATTTTTTCATTTAAAATCTTACTTAATTCCTTTTCATAATACACACTTTAAATGAAATTTCAGGTGAAAAAAATGTTGCAGAGAGGCTTTTAACTGGAACTATGCTACTGTTTCCCTGTACTACTAATTTATTGCTTTTACTAACAAGGGTAGTAGATTTGCTAGCGATGCAGGGAAGAAGCAGCAGATGCTCATTACTTTCTTGCTGATAATCTTGAGGTTTTCTTGACTTACGTCATGTACTGAAATCTGTCAGTGCATTCAGTGGAGTCCTAGTACTGATCAGATAAGTTCATGTTCTTACTTGAACGAGGATGATAACGGGCTTACCTATCAAAGTATGTATTCTCTCACCTGAAATGTCTTTTTGCCATTTTTTCGTATGAACTTGGTCTACCTCTGGTAGACTATATTTGATTGATTATATTTCACAGAGCCATGGGCAGGCAGTCAAGTGAGCAAGCTCTGGTCTGAAATGCTTGGAAAACTTGCAAACAAGTGAGCAAGCCCCTACTACACCATTGTGTTCTTGCCTGTTATCCGGACATTTTTTTGTAAAGAGACAGACCAATAATATGAGTTAATTACTATTATTTCAGATACAGTGTACCATCAAATGATTCAGTTGACGTTAAAGGTTTCCTTCCTCCTTTTTCTTACTGTGCCAAAGAGGGATCAACCACTGAGTCACACATTTAAGGACTTTTAAGGGGGTGTGTTTTGTATAAATGCCTATGTATATAAATACACATTTTATGTCAATAATGGATCTCCTGAACTATAAAGCTCATTCAACATTTAAATTCTATTAATGAATTGACGGGGTCTCACAGCTTGAGGAACCGATGTAAGTATTTATGAGAACATTTAGTACCTGTGTAAATCCAGTGAACATAAATTGAAAAAAATGTAATGGGAGTGTTCTTAAAGCTAAGGACACACACAACTATTTAACCAAATCAGGATCTACATAGGGCTGAATTTGGTTTGAAATTGACATGAGATCATGTAGGCTTTTATACAGAAAACATGTATTTGGTTGGAAAATACAATTCTGAAAGTACTTCAAGAACTTAGAAGACAACAGCTCTGAGCAATTATGTAATACGACACACATACACGATTTCAGGAAATTAAACCTGTTAAAAGTATGGGGTGGAGAGGGGGCGGGCGGGGAGGAGAAAGGGCAGCTTCATTCCAGTTGCTTTTAGGCACTGAACACCTGAAATCAGTTTGTTTGTCATGCCAGGTCCTCTCCACAGAAAATGGAGAGAAATGGGCAGTTCTAGATGGTGACCCTTGATAAGCCTCAAAGTGCTTACATAGGTAAGAGTTCTGCCTTCCCAAGCCTTCCCTTAACATTCCTGAAAACACAAGGTGTCTGCAGACACATAGGAAACTCATCACATTGTATGACGAAATATGCAATTAGTGAAAGACACCGCCCATCACTCCTCAGTTCAACTTCTATACTTACACAAAACAGGAAAGAAATGAGAAGAAAAAAGACTCCTGATATTAAAGATCTATGAAGAAAACACTGCTGAGGGGCACCCAAATTTTGGAAGCCAGCAATCAAAAAACACATATTTCCTATCCAAAAAGGAATTTTTACTAATCTGTTTCAAGCATAACCCCTCCTCCCTTTGTATGCTGCAAGTAACAGCCTCAGAAGAAATAGTAACACCTACACGACAGTAACGACATTAATCTAGCTAAAGAATGGGAAAATATTAGCAGTTGTGAAACTAATTTTAGTAAAGACAAGAAATGGTTGGAGACAGAATGTGAAATGCCACTGAATGACAGGTGCAAAACTCTAATGGAAATGAGGTGTCTAACATGGATGATTTTAAAAAGAGCTTACAACATTGCCATTAACGTCAATTGTACTGCGATAAAATTAGTTTATGTTTGATGACGTGGTCATTGTTGCTACCAAACTATCTACTGCAGGTCTCATTAAAATAAATGCCAATTACTAGCAAAGGAAGCAGTATTTCAGGGCCCGTAAAAAAGACAGACAAGGCTAACATACTATTTGTTCACAGGATCAAGGAACAGCGGACTATCAAATGGAGAAAATGTTTGTTGATTCATGATTCAAAGACAAAATTGAACCTACGCAGATGGAGGTCACTGGGAATTGTTCTAATTAGCAAAGTGCAACAAGATAGATCATCTGTTTCTGCTTCCTCTCCCAAGTGTCCAAATATATCTCAT
>Ga0181612_150393_pt1 | contig 11386 bp, 8 predicted proteins | sample HoacroProtozoa21_FD_119630 | JGI IMG/M metagenome (GOLD analysis project Ga0181612, IMG submission 119630) | Hoatzin crop microbial communities from Cojedes, Venezuel. Combined Assembly of Gp0051906, Gp0051904, Gp0051908
AAAATTCCAGACTTTAAACTGAAGCAGTTCCTGCAGCAGAGGAATGTTAAATCAACTGTAGTTTTTATTATACATACTGTTTATTAGTCATTTCTTCATGGTGGGTAATGGTTCTTAATTTTGCAGGCAGGACACTTCTCCAAAGCACTGGAGCTAGCCTTTGCCACACAGCAGTTTGGGGCCCTACAGCTAATTGCTGAAGACCTGGATGAGAAATCAGACCCAGCTCTGCTAGCCCGCTGTTCTGATTTTTTTATTGAACACGCTCAGTACGACAAGGCAATGGAGTTGCTGCTAACGGCCAGGAAGGTAAGCACCAGCTTTTCTGGCCCCTCCGCACACAGGTCAAGAGGAGCACAACAGGTCTGTACGTGCATGCACATACATTTAGCTTTGTTGGTAAACAGCTATGAGGAGACATTTTAAGGTTTCAAGTTTCCTCTCACTCCAGTGACTCATGGCGTGGTAGCCTACTGGCTCAAATCTAGAAATGGATTTCTGACTTTCTGTCTTATTTCTGGCTTAAAACCTGCAGATTTTAATCTTAGAAAAACTCCTACTCTCTAAACCAACATATTTGGAGACAGGAAAATTAAAACAACATCAATCAAAAAAAAAAAAAAAAAGCTGTCTGTCTTGTCATACCAGTGTAGTTAAGGCGCATCATTTCTCACCAAACTTTTACGCACTTCTACCTTGCCTTTATTATTGTGCTGGCAGCTTAGCCTTAACCGAAATGCTGGATACCAAAGCAGTCCTAAACCCAGTCCTCTGTAATGAGCTCCTACATCTTACTTTCTTCCATGTTTTGCAGGGGTGCAGCAGCCCTTTTCTGGGCTAAAAACTATCGTACATCCTACTCGTAATTTGTTCCTATATGCAAAGTAGCAAAATACTTAACCAAATCTTTCAAATGCCTGTATTTATTTTATTTGTATTTGCTGAAAACCTTAACATAATCAACCATACCTAATAAATCCGACTTCTATGTCTCCGAGAAGGTCATGTTCAAAGAGATGAAAGGGTTGAATCTTTACTGCCACACTAGTGTCCTCTAAGAAAACAGGTGAGAATCAATGGTCTTCATGGAAGAACAAATACGCTCTTAGCAAACAAAATGAGACAGCAGGGACTTGAACAGGTGCTGATGTCAGGATGCTAACACGCACAGCGTTCTAGATAGAGCATCCACATCTACATTTGTGCCTTCATATAGCTAATTTCTGTAGGTTACACCACCAGCAACATGAAGTATCGCTGTAGTGTTTACCTTCTCCCTTCTATTAGTACCATGAAGCTCTGCAGCTTTGCCTGAAGCAGAACCTGACCATCACAGAGGAGATTGCTGAGAAGATGACGGTCTCTAAGGACTCCAAGGACCTCTCTGAGGAGTCCCGGAGACAGCTGTTGGAGCAAATTGCAGATTCCTGCATGAGACAAGGCAATTACCTCCTGGCAACCAAGAAATACACTCAAGCAGGAAACAAGTTAAAGGTAGGGATACATAGTGAAAAACGCTGAAGAGGGTGAGCCTCTTGCCTTCCTAAGAAGTGTTTAAGTGAATCTTGGAACAGTCTTCATACAGTAGAGTATCCAGATGAGGCTTCCTAGCCACCTTAGCATAGCTTGTGTTTTTGCATTCACAATGATACTTTATCCCTTCTTCCCCTGTGCCCCCCTTTCCATTGCTAGGCTATGAGGGCACTGCTGAAATCTGGAGATACCGAGAAGATTGTCTTCTTTGCGGGAGTCTCCAGACAGAGGGAGATTTATATCATGGCAGCCAACTATCTACAATCACTGGACTGGCGTAAGGACCCTGAGATTATGAAGAACATCATTAGCTTCTACACCAAAGGAAGGGCCCTTGACCTTTTGGCAGGTTTCTATGATGCGTGTGCTCAGGTACATCCCCCTTCTGCGACTGCTGACGGCATTTGGTTTGTTAGATCTGGAGCAAGACTTTCATTCCTCCTCTTGCAGGTAGAAATTGATGAGTATCAGAACTATGAGAAAGCACAAGGAGCACTGACAGAAGCATATAAGTGTCTTTCAAAAGCGAAGGCTAGAAGCCCTCTGGAACAGGAAAGCAAACTAGCGAATTTGCAAAGCAGGATGACCCTGATTAAGCGATTCATCCACGCTCGGAGGTGAGCTGTAGTATTCAGAGTATGTAAGCTAATGACAGAAATAACATACAAGAAAAGTTGTACTAGAACTTACTGTTCAATAAATAATTTGCAGACTTGCTTCTAAAAGCTGCTATTACATTTTTCTAGCAGGGAAACCTGTATGCAATTTTTAAAAGTGCTGTTGACATTAAAGACAACAAGGTTACCTGAAATACAAGCAAGTGCATTGACTGAGGAAAGCGTAGCTCTGTCAGAAAGACGATTATGAAACAACACAGTAATCTTCCTGTTCTTCACATGACAAGCTGAATGCTCTCCTCCAGACTGTAAATGGTTTCCTTTTGCTCTTTTACTAGAGTTTACCCTGAAGATCCCAAAGAAGCAGTCAGACAGTGCGAACTCCTCCTAGCTGAACAAGATTTTGACAATGCCATCCGTCATGGTGATGTCTTGGGATTTCTGGTTGAACATTACGTACAAGTGGAAGAATTCCACACCGTAAGTCAATTCTTCATTCTTCCAATCTAGAGAGCCCATATTTTAGCTACACCAGTGCAGCTTGGTGTAGGATGGTTATCTCGTGCAGGAAGACATTCCATAGTAGAGACTCCTTTGCAGGTGTTAAGCTGCTCTGCAGGGCGTGGTAGACCTCAGGAACTATATTCAAACTAATGTATTTTTCACTTTATGGGACTGAAGAGAGGAAAGCTCACAGGACACAGAGCATAAATAGTAGTGGATTCTTAAACATTCCCAATTATTAGGTAAGAACAGAAGGGCCTGTCTGGGTGCACGTCTCAGCAATGACACTGTACTTCATTTGCCACCTGGCCAAATCAGGAAAGAAAATTCTGAAATTGCCATCATTTGAGGAAATGGTGAGTCACTTCGTCAGGGCAGAAGTGCCACACACACCAGCACCTGGACTAAACTGTAACCTGCTCTATTATGAAGCGTAAGGATACCAAGCGCTAGTTTCTCCAGCTGTGCTGATTAACCTTATTTTAACATGTTGTTTTGACACTATTTCAGCACCAGGAGAATGTAAAGCCAGCCTTTGAACCCCCTTCTTTTTTAAATTGAAAAAGACAGAATTGACACAAGTCACTAGGAAAGCTCATCATGTTAGCAAAGGCTACAACTCCTGGCTAAGGGTTTAGCACCCTTCAACACCGAGCTCCTATCATCAGCTCAGCCACGCACTCGGGGTGGATGCTTTTCATTGTTTGGCTGCGACTCTTATAAGCAGTACTCCCCCCTGTAACAGTGACCCCTGTGCACTACTTCAGGCTTACCGCTATCTGGAGGAGATGCAGAAAAGAATTCCACCCATGAACCTGAGCTACTACATGACGCAGCAGACCATTGAGGCCGTTCACCGAGGAGCAGGCGTTCCTGTAAGCCGAACCCTGGGTCCAGAGCAAGTTTGCCACAGCAGTATGGAGAACAAGGAGGTGGAAGAAGAAGTGGCTGATGAGGGAGAGGACTGTTGACAACTTGCACTTACCAAATGCTAAGTTGACTTTAATACTAGGTCATTTATTCTGTCCTCATTAGGGGTCATGTATCAGTCCCCATGCTGCTGCCACAAGGCTTTTTGGTTATTACCAAGAAATTTATTTTTCATGCTTGACTGTATGAGCAACAGTAATGAACTTGATATATTATCTCAAACACTACATAAAAAAGATTCACATTTATATCCTGTAATGAAGCAATGAAGCTGATTTTAGTATTTTAATAAATTTTCGAAGGGGGGGGGGGCGGAGCAGAACGAACAAGAGCTCTGTGTTTTAACTTCAGGCCTTTTTCCAAGCACAGAAAAGAATCTAGTAACTGAGGTGGAAACTCCTGAGCTGACAAAATTTTCAAGTACAACTTTGGTCTGCTAAGGTGCTCACTTAGTTGTCATTCCCTAGAAGTTTTCAGAAGTTCTGAAAACAATCTCTGTCTCGTTTGGGTAGGAGCTTGGGTAGAAGTCAAACTAATTCCCTATTGCAGAATGAAGGGAAACCACCCCAACCCAATGCTTTTGTATTTAAATACATCACAGGTCAGGTAGGCTAGCGCTACCACTTACAAAACTCTGGACTGAGCCTCAGAATCACAGAATGAGCTGGAAGGGATCTCCAGAGGTTATCTGGTCCGACCCTCCCTGCTCAAGCTGGGTCACTTTGAGCACGTGAAGCTTCTTTCTCACCATGAAGCTTCTTTTCCAAACACCACAGTTATGTCAAGCTACTCTGTACCAGACTAGTTGGATTTTAGGATGCAAATTTCTTCCCCGGCGCAAGTAGGACCATGAGAAGTGAAGCCCAACGTAAGCAACCAAGGTTTTCCTCACCTTTAAGCCTATTAACCTGCCCCACGAAGGTGTATTTATAAAGTTAGTCTCCTACATTTCATACCAACTAGGCCTTCTGCTTAGAGTGATGATTTTCTTTTTCCCATTTTCTCACTTGCTTCAAAACTTGGGGTGAATAATTTTTAAATTATATGCTTCAGGGAAGAAGGGTGGGGGTAGATTTTAAGATCAAAATCTGGATGTTAATTATCCTTTAATAGAATATTATTTCTGTACTAAGACTACACAAGAAGAATTCCTGCTTTGTTCCTGCCTAACCACAGGACAGCTCTAGCTCAGGCCTTTAAGGTTTGGCATCTTTTCAGAATTTCAGGGTAGCTATTCAGTTCTTACACCTCATCAGCAGTGTCATTCCCTACACCACGCCACCCCTTCGGACAGCAGACCAATAACTATGGCACCAAACACTGGCTGCTAGAAGACACAGGAGCCTCTGTTATGAGCACATCATAGACTTAGCCCTGAGAGTAAGTGGCCCTTTCCAGCCCTCCTGTTTTTCTGACAAGAATGCTGCTATGAGATCCTCCCTGTATTTTTAGCAGAGCACTCAGACCTGCCAAGGTTATAAATAGTGGGGGGTGGGGGCTGGGGAGGCGTGTGGAGGATGGCAGTGCTAGCCTACCTTCCTGCATCTGTACACTCCGTACCGGATAGCAATAGCTCACTCAGTTGGCCTCCACTACAAAGTCCAGATGTCAAGTCAGGTTCACTGGCTTAGAGCTCTACACCCTTCCCCCCTGCTTCCTCTTCTCCAGCCAGGTGACTGCTGAAGAGGCCCCAGCCTACACACATTCAGCTGGCAAGAGTAGGAGGTAAAGGTCATTTCTTCTGCCCTTCAGCTAGGAAGGGACAGTTTCGAGTTTCTTTTTCAGGTTCTCCATTAGTAGCAAGTTCTGCAAGGCCAGCTTCCTGCAGTCCCCATCCGGATCTTTCTCCACCACATCTGTAAAAGAAGCAGCCACTGTTAGCTGGAGAATGGGAGAAACTGCTCTTCACCTAGCACTTCTCTGCTGTTTCACCGACCATCACAGAACGGCACTAAATGCAGCAGCAAACGCAGCTAAGTCTGGGCCGGGCATCAGCACTCACAGGAATTATGTTAGACCAAAGGCAAAGATGCCCAAACTTGATCATCTTAAGCAGCACGAGTTTAGCCAAGCCCTCACTGTCACATGTAATAATGCTCAGTTCATTCTTGTAGCAGAAACAAATTGTCAAGTTGGGTCAAAACACTACAGAAACTGACTGACCTTGCATTCCACGGGATAAAACTCCATGCCAGAACTCCTACTTGCACCTTTCTACAGCTGACCTACCAGCACGAATGCAGTTTACAACTAGAAATCCACTTACTCAAAAGCCTGAAGTCTCCGTTCTGCCAATTCCTGCAATCTAAACAAATGCTCAGTGCTCCCTCCTGAAATCTGTGCTCACTCTGCCCTTCAAATGAGGGAAAGAAAGAGGCAGGCCCTGAAACCTCAACACGTTCTCCATTCTGATAAACCAGTAGCTCTTCCACACATTATGCAGCATGTAAGGGAGGGCGTGAAACTGCTTCCAGCTGCTGTTATTTCAGGGGCCCTTAATGGGCCTGCAAAGTAAAAACCAGGATGCACGCAGGATGTCTGAGCAGGGGGAGCCTGGAAGAGCAGAGCGTCTCCGTAAGGATATCCTGTACGCATGAGTGGTGTGCTCGGAGCCCAGTGCTGTCAGCCCAAACACATGACTCAGATGGAGTAGGGCTATTTATAACCTCAGGGAGAGCTTCATGATGGTGTTTCCATACTCCCTCTACAGAAGGCAAAAAGGGGGAGGTTACAAGACAGATCAGTACAAGCTCAAAAGCTGAGAGACTGATGTTGGCACTGTTTCTAATTGCCATGAGCATGGACCTTGAACTCCTGCCACTGAAATGGAGGCACAGGGCACCAGAGCATCATTCAGGTCCTTACATAAAACAAATTTATCTACAACATAGCTCTACAGCACTTGTAAGGGGTGGGGAATTCCCTCAAAGGCAGCTGCTGAGGAATCAAAGGAACTGCTTCCTAGAAATGTTTAGGTATTCCCTCCCCTGGGAAAGATTAGGCTACTCAGTAGTAGGTCGAGCATGACATTACAGGCGATGACAGACAAGTGCAGGGTGGATCCTAGCCTCTCTCCCCAGCTGAAATGTCCCAAAGCATCCATTAAGTAGACAGTACCGTGACAGTGACTGAAGTAGTTTCTTATACCATACTGCGAATGCTTTCTAACGGGGAACAGTTCTAGTTACAGCCCAAAGGCTGAGGGGCAGGAACAGTCAGTCATATTCACATGACGAACTACAGCAATTTGCATAGCCTGTGATATAACAACAACCTGGACCAGATCTGTAGATTTTTACTAAATACTTCGCGGATAACACTTTCTAGCCACTCTTCCTCGCTGTGCTTTAGCCATAGCAGGAGAAATGTAGATGCTTTAAGCTGAAACCCAAAGTGGTGACCTCTCCTGGCCATTAGGCAGGCCAACAGAAGGCCTGCGTGCTTGAGAGCTTGTCGTTTCTCCCAGCCACAGCAGTATATCTAATACATGACACCTCTTGCAAATCTCGTCTAGAAGAGTTATGAAGCAACAGCAAGCCTGCTAGCTCAAAACGGTGACTCAGTCACAAAAGTAGGTCTCTAGTGGAGACTGGAGCAGCAAGGAGCAGCCCAGCGCCTCCCTGTGACAGCTGTTCTACCAACGGTCTTACAACAAATAGCAAAGGCATAGACCAAGAAGCTGTTGTGTTTCAGGCAGCTGCTCTAGAAACCCTTTTAAATTGCACTTAAATCATAGCTGACCAGACCTGGAGCTGAGTTGTAGTCTTTAAGGCTTCTGAATGGCTCCTACAACAATTTCCCCTTCTCCACACAGAGAAGATACACACAACTGTGATCTTCTCCTGCTCTCCTTCCCACCAGGATCTACCATGCAATTTTCATGCAAAAGCACGACGTGTAAAGAGAACAGCTATTACACTACGTACAGGCAGAAAAAGATGCTACCAGCTCTGTCGTTATCCTCCTTCCAAAAATAACTAATTAAAAACAGATTACGCAGACCCTCATGCTGAAAATACATTTATACCATTCCTGGAAAGGCTTTACTTGGTAACAGCAGTGTTAACTGCAGAGCCAAGCGGGTTCCTCAGAGCACACCATGTCATGGGAAAAGTAAAGCTTTCAGCCCCACAGGGCAGTTCTCTTCCTTTTAAAGGGCACAGAGCTCCACAACCCACGAGGATCAGAGGCCGGCTGTGTCAGCATCGCTTCCTGCCTGCTCCCTGTGGGAAGCCAACTCACCAAGAGTGAGAATGGTGAAGGAAACCAACCCAGAGAGTCACATGAGATCCACTCAGAATACAGTGGAGGCTTCAGAGCTACAAAGCACACAGCATTATTTCCTCCTGTACTTCCAGCACACTGCAGTACCGGACCACCAATCTGTGCAGTTCCAGCCTACCAGACCCCACACACAGCCTGTGTTGATGTAAGGTGTGTTGGGCGCAGCATGCAAAATCATTTGCTGTCTTTCATAGGTTGTTCTTTCCATCCGCAATAGGAAGTTAGGATATGGGGCCGTGCTCTTCTTCCTCCTATTTTTAACACTAATGAAACCCATCTTCTGTGCATGTGGTGTAAACGAGTCATACAAGCCTTGTACATTACTGCTGGTCAAAGTCACTGGATGTAATACGCAATATGACAATACTCTCTGTGGCTTCATGAGGTGGGTGGCTGGACGCTTAAGACAGAGAAAGGGGGCACATAATACATCTTGGGAATTTTTTGGTTGGCCTGTAAGGTGAGGATAGTCACACTTTGAAACGCCATACGCAGCTCTCAGCTTACGCTTTAGATACCTCAGTAATCCATCTGTACAGCACACAGTGTGGTCTGGTATTTGCCCTAAACTTACAAGTAAGTGATAAATATGCTTATCATGCAAATCTCTGGTGCACAACATTATGACATTACTGCTACCGTCCCAAATAAAGAGATGGTGCACAAAGACTGCACCACTAATTAGAGAAACACTGGGGTACACCACCACATCTTACCTCCCAGCCAGGACTGAGTCTCCAAAAGCTCTTCTGTCACATCTTCCAGAAGATGCTCCGCAGGGACACTGAGGAGCACGGAGGAGACACAAGACAAAAGACCCTGGCGCACATATCTGTTGGAGAAAGACTGAACTGGTTAGAGCCTGCAGCTTTGGCCTTTACCTTGATTTCCTCACCTTAGGGCTTGTCCAGTTACAAATGGTTGTGATTATGACGACTTTTGCCGTATTCCTGCTGATCAGCAGTGTAATCATGCACCAGCTGGCAGAGTGCTCACATACAGAGCCCCTGCCATGCTAAGGTGCAGGGAGTCTAGCGTAATTCAGAGTCCTGGACAAGTCTGAGATCAAAACAGAAATGGGATGTTTACAGCATTTTGGCTACATGTCTTAATTTCTTTCCAGAGTTGAATGCTGGAATCGAATCTAAAGTTTTCTGAGCTCCCTCAGTAAACACAGATGAAACTATCACATGGATAGTTGATCAAGAAATTTGTCATGGTTTCTGTAGGTAATGACTGTACCTCCACCCTACAAGACACTAGCCAAGTTCACATGTTGGTCTGACATTAAAGCAATGGCTTCATTACATATTCTTGCAATACTCAGTCAAAAGAACACAAGGCTGGAAGAGAGAATAGAGTTAACGCATGAAGTCATTGACACTCTCAGTTAGGTGCTAGTCTTGGACAAAGACAAACCATGGCTGGTGACTGGCTCACAGCTGATCTTTAAAAATTAAAACATGCAACTACAACTCACGAGTCAGTGTGGAAACGTAGAGCCCAAACAAACTCCAGCAGTGCCTTTCCCATTGCAGTAACTGCCTGCAAAACAGGATGATGACAGAAACACTGAATACCTTCACAGTCACACGGCCCTACAGAACTGGACCTTGAGATAACACTGTTGTGAAGATCAGGGTTAGAATTAACTTTATTTTATGGATGAGGAAACTCAGGCAGTAAAGTCAAATGATGTGCCCAGCCTCCCACAGAAGTTGACAGTTTTTCTACCAGAAGAAGGAAGCGATAGTACATGGGTGTTTTGAATCCCATCTCTCTTTTCTGACCATTTTTTCTCAGCCCTTTTTGCAACTTCTCAGCACACAGGACTTAAACTTGCTGACAGTCTAAAGTGTAGCAGGCCCCAGAGCACACTGCTGTTTCAGAAAGCACCTCTGAGTTCCCAGGCTGGAAGTCTCTCTGGCAATCTGCAAGCTCATGCAGCCTGTCTTACCGCAGTGTTGACAGCCAAGTACATCAGGACTGCTAAAGTGTGGACCAGTCTTCCAAGGACAAAGTGATCTTCCCCCAGGAGATCAAATGTTGTCAAGGGCCTGCAAATGCAAGATACGCAGTCCTGCAGCAATGAAAAGGCTGCTCAGTGCACCACTGGAACAGTCAGGGCGAACTGTCCACACAAGCCTGAATCTCCACGACAACAGTCACTACACAGTCATTCCCAGTTTGACACAGGCCACAGGATGTTTGCTCTCGTCTTTGCTCCCAAACCGGGAATATCCTCTCCTCTTACAGCAGGTATCACTTACTCTGCCAACAGGGTTTACTTAGAAAGAACATGCATGCAAAAGCCACACCAGAAACAAACCATTAAGACTGGTATTACATGAATCTTGATTCTCATGGAATCAATTAGTCTTCCTTAGGTAAGCAAAGGGTTACGTGATTGATAATAAACTGTGTCGTATAACATGGTCACAAGGACCAGTCCAGGTAACAGGCACAAACTGGAGACAGAGTTAACTTTGGTTAAAGACCACAGTCTGAGTTCTGCAGTTTTGTGTGAAGCTCCCAAGGTGGAAGGTCAGCCAAAACAACTGGTTTGGTACTGCCAAAAATCACCCGCCTGTGTACCTGCTGACAGGTTATTCTTCATAATGTTCTCTTCACTTCTGCAAGGTCTTACATACTTCTGCCCAACCCAACTTCATAGGGTAAGCCCAAGAGACCGCAGACCCCTCCTCTCTAAGCCTTATACACGACCCAGGCATCAGTGTGGCGTCACTGGACTCCCACACAGCTTCTGGGCTTTAGCCTGCTGCTCTGAGGCAAGCAGAAGCAGCAGAAAGGCTCACTATAGCAGCCGCCATGCCCACATCCCAAGGTGTTCACACTCACCTGTCAAAGTGCTGAATCAATGGAAAAAAGAAGTGTCCAGCAACAGAATTGAACTCATTTGGGCCAGAAGCCAGTTCCATTTGAGACTGACCCTGTCCAAAAGAAAAATGAAGTCCAGACACAAGATGCAGCACCCAAATCTCCCACTTTACAGGACACCGTCAAGACTACAGGTTCCTTGCAGCCATCCCACTGTCAGCCACTGCTTGCTCGTTGGCCTACAACTACTAGTCTCCAGACTTCTTGACTCACTTCCCACTTCAGATCCTCTCACACATCTAAATATTTCAGTACAATATAGCTCAGTGCTGCTGGGTTAGATATAAGAAACAACAACACGCAAGGGATAAAGGTGTTTAGGAAAGCTTCTCCAGAATGAACCACAGGGAGTTCTGGGAACTAAGAAACTGGCATCAATTTATCTCCCTGAAAAATAGGAAGGCTGACAAAGTCCAGCCCAGAGGCAGTTGGGCTGATGGAGGAGACTCTGGGATCTGTGAGGTGCAGTCACAGCTCCCTGCAGCGGCCAGACAAGCTCAGAACAAGCACAGAACAGTAACAACTATCACTCAATGCAAGGCAAGGAGCTCAAGGATTATTCTTCAGCAAGGCTTTCGACACAGTCTCCCATGATATCCTCCTAGGGAAGCTGAGGAAGT
>Ga0181612_173695_pt1 | contig 11386 bp, 12 predicted proteins | sample HoacroProtozoa21_FD_119630 | JGI IMG/M metagenome (GOLD analysis project Ga0181612, IMG submission 119630) | Hoatzin crop microbial communities from Cojedes, Venezuel. Combined Assembly of Gp0051906, Gp0051904, Gp0051908
ATAAAGACCAATTTTTTTGTTGTTCTTTCTATTTAAATTAATTTTGATAAATAATTTTTTACCTTTTAAACTTCCTCATGTTATGAAAGAGAAAGGAATCTAAACCATTATGAATTCTGTTGAACATCTTGGTAGGGTTGCTTTTTAAAGATCTTACATGCATTTCCAGACAAAAGGTGACGTAGAAGAGCTTTCCTCCAACAAATAATTAGTATCTGTCTTTGCGTAGTGCAGAATGGAATAATGTGGTTAAGGTAATTTGGGTGCTGAAGGCAAACTATAAAGAACATTATCCCTATTTTCCTTAAAAAAGAAAAGTGTGAATTCCAGATTGCTGGAGAGGACGTGTTGATTTATTGAACTAGACTGCACAGAGTGATTAAAATATTGATTTAAAGACAGTTTATCACTTCTTCAAATATCTAAGTAGTTCACTTTCTTTTCCAATTGAGTTAATTTTAGGAGCTATTCGCAAATATTGAATTCTTTTTTTCTCTGCTGTTGAAAATAGTGATAAATTGTAGAGTTAGTAAGCCTTACATCACTTATAGGGTAATTATTGGAAGCTATTTTAAGAGGTCTGGTAGGAGTATATCTGGAAAAAAGTCCCAAGAATAGCTAACCTTGATTCAAGTCTGGGTGGTCATACATATCTAATTCACTTGATTTCTTGATTATATTTCTGCCATAAGAGATAGGAGGAATACACCGTATACAGTGCCGTCAACTTCAAAAGAACTTTGGCTAACAAGCTATGGAACACAGAAGAAGATAGAACTGAATAGAAAAACAAAACAAAACCAACTTTTGTGTGCTACATTAGACCAGATTTTAAATGTCATGTCTTTGTCATTTAAAGCAGGTATCCACAAAGCACAGCAAAGGTACTTGCCAATGAAAAGTGATTCAAGTGTGAAGATGATTGTCAGCTTTTTAGAGTTTTCTTCCTTTGGAGCAAAGTGTGAAGGGAATGGTACAAAAAGGGGGATCAGGTTCCTCTAGTGATAGTAGGGAAGGCAGTAGGAGCATGGCAGCTGTTGGCAGACAGATGTAATACTGAGGTGGACCAGGATCTTGCTTTGCTGCTGAGGTCTGACAATCTCTTCCCCACAGTGGTGCTGGGCAATGCTCCAGCGGTGCAGTAAATGCTGTGTTTTATCATTCTCTTCCAAAGGAAGAAGTGTTAGCAAAAGAGAATCTTGGTTTGTGTTAAGTGTTTTAAAAAAACATTTTGATGTGTAGGTTAGCAAGGGCAAGAAATGCACTTTGAACTTGTAGCTGACGATGACCGTGGTTGTTACCTACTGGGAGTGTTTTGTGGTTTTGGTCCAAGTTGCAAGACAGTTCTGTCCTTCATGTGAAATAGTTTTGTCTTTTTAATCATAGGGAATTTTTTTCCCCATGGAACTTTAGGTAGTCATTTAAACTGAAATCAAGCAAGTGCACAGAAGAGAAAGCTCAAAACTAGAATTTTATGCCTTGATCTTGAAATAAGCTGCAGCTGAGTGATGATGAAGATATGAATAATTGAATAACTTTTCATCATTGCTAGAATGGAGTACAGTTTTCCAGCTAACAAAAGAGGTGATAAGTGTTTTTTCTGCAGATGCTGCCAAATACCAGGTTAGCATCGACGACAAATTCAAGAGTGTTGCTAAGCTACGGAGTAGATTGGCCAGTTGTTGATAAAAGAACAATTCTACTAAATTATGTATTCAATTGTTTTCTTTTGACCATCCCCTATCCAGTCTCTTCATTGGGTTCAACATCAGTCAGCAATTTGTCCATGAGGGGGTTTTCTCCAAGTGCTTTAAGGCGGTGGCATGATCACAGGAGGCAGTTGAAATGGTGTATTAGTATGCTGTTAACCCTATGCCTGTGTCACTTATCACGTCTCAGAATAATTGCATGTAGATCTTGAGAAGGAGCAGAAGAAGAAATATACTTCAGAAAATTCACAAGCAAGGGACTACTGGGAATCATCTGGAGTTTTCTGCCAGAATAACTCAAATTACGAATTCAATAACCAGGACTTGTGTCACATCTTTTAAAGTAGGTGAGGGTTCATCATTGGTCAAAAGCTGTGGAGATACACAGAATAGTGAAAATTGATGTTTTCCCTCTTCATTGACAAAGACATCGTTCAGAGATGTTGCTAAGTGCTTTCAGTCCCTTGCTTGGTCTGAAGCTAGATAAGCTTGTAGTTGGCCTTTGTCAAGTCATTTGATGACTTGCTTAGGGACAGGTCATGTGACACTGAGTAGTAAACTACCGCTGAGTATGTTTGCTCACTGTTAGATTACAGAGTAGTTGAATGAGGAAGGAAAGATTCTTCAGTTACTGCACTATTTCTGTCCAGAGCTATGCAAGTTCATGATTCTGCCACAAGAATCACAGACCATGGACTAAATTTGGAGATCTTTACATTGCAATCCAGACCTTCATAAAAAAAGTGCTGAAGATTGAAAGTGTGGGTGATTACTACTTGTGGAAATGAGATAAATAGTTCTTTATTGTTGCAAAAGTCTTATGTATGTGCCTGATTTTGATAATTTGATAATGCTTTTATGTACTAAACATTGAGAAGGATAATTCTTGGAGAAACCTTTTGAGGCCGCTGCATCACTGCAGTTAGATGGCTACCAGGACCTAAGCTATCCAAACATTTCTCTGTCATAAATAATCAGCTATGGAAGTCACCAGGGATATTTCTTTGAGGAAGAATTTGGAAGTTTCCTGGACCCTGTTGGAAAGAGTCCCTAGACTTGTGCTGTGGCCCCAGCCCAGACTTCGAGACATATGTTTCAATTATAATACTGTGCTTTCTGTCAATTAACATTTTAATGTTTGGGTGGTAATTCATTTTTTAATCTTTAAAAAAACTGTGTTAACTGATAGGGAACCTGGCTGTTTTGATGGGCTGCTGTGTTCGTGTGTGGTACTGAAATACAGTGATCATTTCACCATGGTTTCATCAGTAGTGGAGTTTGTGGATGCCCTTGGCCCTCTCTGGTGTAACCAGCATCCTTGGACACTCTTGTTGCCTTGACAAGGCAATGTTCTGTCAAAGACACTGACTGGGTTGCAGTGATCTTAATTTTGACACCTTGCTTCTCTGTTTAGATGTCCACCAGACTTTATTGTTTGTTTCTTCTAAATGCCTCCATCACACTGCGTGGTGTTGGCAATAGATCTCTTGTGGGCTGTTCTCAGAAATAACAACAGAGTTAGGCTAAGGACAAAGTCGCATTGTTGCTCCAGATTGTTAATTTTTCTCTGTAAAGATTTAGAAGATTAAATTCAGATATGGATATTATTGGATAGTATTTGAAAACTGATTAAAGGTAGTAAATAAAAAATTGTGAATATTACTGTTCTTTTTGGAAGCTGAAATTTGCTTCATTGCAGAACAGTATAGGCTGCTAACTGGACAGTGGCTACAGTTATCTGTTTCTTCACTTGCTCTTATCTGGATATTAACATTGTGGATATGTTCAGACCTAGCAACTTACTGTTTCATAATAGAAATCAGCCTGATTAATGTAACCAGCAACTGGAAAAACATAAATATGCTTTTTAACTGAGTCTTTCCTTGATGAAAATGTGTGTAATGAGATGTAATTTTTTAAAAGTCTGTGTTGCTACTTATCCATTGTAGATGTATTTGGGGGGAAAGAGATGCAGGGTGTGGGCATTTGATTTCGAACTTCTGCATTCAGGCTTGCTTATTTGTGTGATGCGTTATTTATTTATATGGTAAAATAGTAAATTGAAGGCATGTGGCATGTTTTGTTTTTCTGTCTTGAATGTGTTTGGTACTGTCTATGTATCAGCACTGCTGTTTGCTGAATTGCTCTTTGAAAAGGTGCTTTCTTTTAGTAAACTTGAGTTGAAATTTGGTCTTTACTTAAATCTAGGAAAAATGCTGTTACATTGAATACTTGGCTGAGGAATTGGGCTTTGACTTTGAACCATTAGGTTTCATAGGTAATTCTGTTTTTATTTTGTCTAAAGATAGGTCACTCTAGGGTGCAGTTCTTCGGCATGATATGTTGGGGAGATGCTTTGTTTCATAACAAGAAGTCTGGGAATTGGGAATGCTATGATCAGGGCAATTCAAAATCAATCTTGAATTTTATTTCATGCAAACAGTTTCTGTGCTGTTCTCAGCCTGCTGATATTTTGAGTATTGCAGCTACTTGAACACATGAGATTTCTAATGCTGCATGCATACAATAGGAGAGGTGATATAAAAGCATTGTGTCTCGATAGTCTTTGTGTTTCACGTGACCATAGTAATACAAAGGAGAGTTTTCATCCTAGCTACAAAAGCACAAATTTGTGACTGCTTAAAATGTTCAGTTCTAAAGATGTATGACCTGCTTGTTTGGTTTCTGGGCTAATAGTTGTGTTTTGAAGAGAAAGTGTTTCACATCGCCCAACTTTTGAGTCTGACATTGGTGACTCTGCTAATTGTAATAGAGCTGTGGAACTGTTTCGTTCCAGATGGAACTTTAATCTGGCTTCTGATTGAGCTGAGTGTCCTTGTAGAGTCTCTTAGCATCTGCTTTGGAAATGTATATAACATTATTCAAAATTTGTACCAAATTAAACCACCCTAAGGCTATAATTCAATTTTTCTTTATTGAGGAATGTATTGTCAACAACTTTATGCCACAGAGTAAAATCTGCACTAGATCTATTATTTTTTTTAGCTATTAGTTGGTCATTTAGATTACTGTGATTGAATTTCCAGGTTCTTCAAGTTTACTTAATCAATTGCAAGTTCACATTAAGGAATTAACAAATATAGTAGGGCTTGTGTGTTTTTTTTTTCTCTGAAAGTAGATGAACTTAAATTGATGCTTTCTAGCATTAATGATTGGATTATATTTTTTATTTATAAAATAGTAATGTTTTCATAATTTTAGATCATTTGTGTGGATGAAGTTGGAGATACCTGTTTTTGTATTTGGATTGTGAAGTGGAAAAGAACAGATGAAATATGTTGAAATACACCATATCCAATTGATTTAACTTGTGTATCTTATTTTAGTTTTTCTTGTGTCTGTAACAGTTAATGATTGTGACTTATGCAAATTGGTGCAGTTTTTCTCTTAAGACATGATTTGTGAAATGCTCTCTAACTGGAGTAGATGTGCTTGAAAAGACGAAGATGGTGTTACCAGCAAGATCAAAGTCTGAAGCTTTGAGTGTATTGTCTCCTGAAACATGTCTGAGCCTTAAAAAGTCTTGCGCTTTAGTACTGCCCACCCCAAACATTGAATTGGAATCAGTGAGAACTTTAGCTGAGTGTTTAAAACTTATGAAACATGTCTATTTCCTTTTACTTGTGACTTTTCTTTTTTTCTGTGGTTCATCTTTATCCATGCTCCTGCTAAATCTATCAAAGAAACTTCCCCAAAAACTGCTGATGTGCACTGACATATTCCTTGCCTTCAACATAACAAATTTGCTGCTTTTGCTGCTGAGAAACAAGGTGAAGTCAGAAGCATAGCTTTATCAGGTTATGTGAAGCTATTTTAGTTTCACTGCAGCTTCTAGTAGAGTTGATGGCCAGTGCACATTTACCAAAGGTTAATTTCATCAAAATGTGCAAAGATGTGTTTCTTTCCAGAAAGCATATATGCAAAAGTTTTAAGAGAGAAAGGAAGATCCTGCCCCTGTACAGCTACTGTCTTGTTTTGGAAAGTGCTATGTGTGAATCTGTCTTCTTTATGTGGACTGATTCAGGATGCAAAACTGCGGTCTGAATCAGACAGAATAGTGAGTTAAATCTGGATCTTTTAGTTAAAACTTTTAGTAACTAGGTTTTGAAGTGTTATGTGTCTGTGTATGTTGATGGTAATGTTCAGTAGACACTCGTCTTATTTCAGTTTTGGGCATGAACAAATTTCAAAACCGCAGAGTTATCATGAGCTGAAATTTTCATCATCTGGCTATCACCACTTACTGTCTAGCAGGGTTATTGTGTTTTGTTTATTCTCTTTTTTTTTTCCTCTTCCGTTGCTGAGTGGAAGAGCAGTAAACACCGATCCAAGTTCAGTCCCATAAATAGGTAGAGCACTGTGTGAAGTCCATTTATAATTTACTTTTCCTATTGCAACTGAGCTACAGTACAGAAAGGGAAGTAGAACTTCTGAAGTACAAGTGCCATTCTCATTTCCAGCAGGATGTGAATTGACCAACTTTTTGAAGAATGGGCGTCAACACCTACCATCAAGAGTGGAATCTGGGCCCTAGCTCGCTGACATCATCCCCATCCCAACTTCATGCAGCATTAGATCTCCCGATTCTCCTTTAGTGAATTCTTGTGCAAATCTTCATGCATTTATTTGGACTTATGTTAAAGAAAAAGCAGGAAGTTATTTATCTTACATTCCAGAAACTTCTGATACTGTTTTTAAATCAACTAACATTGATATAAGAATAGAATTGCAACCATATAAAATGGGTTACCCATTCAACCCGTGAACCCGTGTGAATGGAAATCTCCACTTCCCTTATGTAGCTTTCTTTGGGCATGTTAGGTGCCTTACTCCATCTTTTTTCATGCCCCATCTTCTTATGCTTGAAGAAGTTTTGAAGAGGTTTGTGTTTCCAAGCGCTTTTGTCAGTGAATGGGAGAAGAAGGAGAGGATGCACACAAGTTGGTTCACAGCAGAAACTTATCTTCTGGAAGAAGGCAGTGGCAGGGCTAAAATGGGATATCTGTTTGGGCCAGTCTCCTGTTAGATCACCTTAAATCAGCATTAAACTGTGTCATGCATTTGTTACAGTGCATGGAAATTACAATATTTTTGTGTTTTCCTTGTTTACACTTCAAGCAGCCTTATTTATGTGTTGACAAGAGTTAGTAGTTATGGAGTGAGAGTACTACACATGGGATAGAGACACAATTCCCAAATCAATTTCTCTGGTATCTTAATGTCATCAGCTTCTACTGAAGTCTGAAAATATGTGACCAAATCACTCATTAATTTCTTGAAAGCAGTTTGAAAGTAAATACCATCGTACCGACTGTCTTCACCAGCACAGCACTGGAAAGACCCCAAAACTAACAAGGCATCAAGCAAACGGATATCTAGGAATACAGTGATGTTAATATTCCACCTTTTTTCCACCAAGTTTCGTTCAAAATTATGTATTTCCATACCTCTGAGGAATTTGCTTTTCCAAGTAACTTGTCATATCTAAAACAAGTAAAAAAATACATGCCTTTTCCATTTACTTGCCTGAGTTCTTCCATCTGTGACTCTTACAAAAACCCATCGTTGCGTTGTGACTCAACTGTTCACTCAGTGACTTTCAAACTTCTGCTACTTTTTTACATGCGGAAAATTGTTATAATCTGGTAAATGTTACTTTGCAGGTTTATATCTAGTTTTGAAAGGACTAAATGTAAATTAGGTATTGCCTTTAGTCACAAATAGAAAGACAATGTTCTAACTTTTTTTAAAGCACCCAGTGGCAATTTGCAGTCTCCATAGAATACGAATTTTGTGATGATTCTTTTCATTTGTTCTCATCCAGTCACATGAAATTGAAAAATAAAGCATGGATCAAAATGAACCATAAGAAACACGAGTTGTGGGAACATGACCTACCTTCAGAAAGTCACTCTTTCCCCTCTTTCTCTTATATGAGAATTTTTTTTGTAGCTTACATATATCATCAAATATGTAGTATGATCCCCAGGATATCAGTGGTTTTACCATTCAACTGGTCAACTGCAGGGCTGAAGCTATTTCAACACCTGTGTGATAGCTGAATCGGTACACCAATAGCAGTCACAAATCGATGTATAGTATTTTTAGATTGTCAAATAACAATCTAAGTTACTGTTTTGCATAGTTAAAATGATTTGTAAATGTATGAAAAAGGAATAGGCTGTTTCTTGTGAGTGTTTTTGCCATTGATTATTAGCAAGTTTAATTTTTCCTCACTATAAAATTACATAAATACATATCTGATAAATGAAGACATTATGCTTCACTGATATTGTTAAAAAGAAGGAATTAAGTAAAGTGAAACTATTTAACTCATAGATGCTTGAATTTCAGTTTGGCCTATGTTTGTTAAAGGCAGATATGTGTGTCATTCTGATGAAGATGCATTTCTTCGTACCTTGCTGTTGACAGGATCTCACCTACTTTTCCCATTTATTATGATAATAGTCTACCAGATGTCATATGTCACAGCCTAGTGAAGTTGTCTCTGCCTATTATTACTATATATATAATGTGCATTCTTGTTTTTCTTTCCTTAATTCAGAAATTTTTATATGCCCTTTGACATCTCCTATTTCATAAGGAAAAGAATAGAGGCAAACTACTTAAAATATTTGAAAGCAATTTTAGAAGCAGTAGGCTATTCTCTTCCCATTGTAAGTACCATTATGTTAAAGTATGCCTTCATGTGGATGGATAACCTGAATCTCATAAATAAGGTCATACATCTTAAAACTCTAGTATATGCTGACTTAATATATCTAGTTGTGTTGTGCCATGCACCTTTTTTGAAAATTGCTGGTTTCAGTGGATAGATACATACATACTAGTAAGAGAGGGTGAAAACACAAATTATCATATGATATGGATATCTGTGATGGTAAGAGTAACAGAAGTCATAACTCCTTACCTAAAACATAAAAATGGTAAATATTCTTTTTCAAGATAGTTATAATCTATTAGACAGGATAGTTTCTTATATATATGTACAGACATGCACAGAGTCCAAACAAGTTTTGGCAGAGATATGGCAAACTGTCTTGTGATTCACAGCCTTTGAGCTTCAGTGGGACTGGCCTTCAGCACTCACCATTCAAGGTGTGGTGTTGTACACCCCTGTGTGTTAAAACCATGTTGAATACACACTGCGCTTCTTATGACAGAAACATCGCGTTGCGGAAGTAGTAGAGCTACTTGGAACCACAGCCAGATTTCATTAATTTTTTGGCAATTGGGGAACTAGCACTTGTCAATTGTACTGGAAAAATTTATTTGCCTGCAAAGCTTTTTGCTTAAAAGGTTCATGTCTTGGGAACAGAGCATTTCCTACAAGTGTGAGCAGTGTTCATTTTGCATTGTGTACTAGCAAGGAAGATCAATCTGACTTTTCTTTCTTCTGTTTTGTTTTTGTATTTGGTGCTTTTTTGTGTATTAAAATAAAGGTAAAAGTGTCTCTTAGATTTATAGATTTGTGTGCTTACGTATTAGAATCTACAGAAAAATTCCATGTAAGACATCCTTTTTCTTTCAAAATCAGTATTAAAAAGTTTAAAGGCTTTTCTCTGGCCAGAGCAACAGCAAGAACATGCAACTATGAGCAATTTAATGTAGTTTGCTTTCCTGTATTTTACTGTGGAATTATAGATACATAAGGTTAACTATTTCATGCAAATGCTTTTGTTGTTCTACAGTAATATTTTAGATGAAAGACTGAATTTTTCTCTGCACATTCCTGAAGGGATCGTTGCAGTCCTTAAAGCTGCATTATATAGTGTAATATAGATGAATATGGGAAAAGTCAACATAGGAAGCTATTGTGCTTGAAACAGAAGAAATCAATATGAAGCCTGACATTTTTCTTTTACATGCACAATCTATGTGCAACTAGAATTGACCAAGGCTCAGAATATTTGGAGTTAGACAGTCCTGAAAAAAATCGTATTTTAATAAAACCTAGATCACTGTCTGAAATCAGCATTGTGCTCCTGAAGTTTCCTTCAAAATGGGTTTTAATTTTGTTTTTTAAAAAAGGTGCTTAAATTCAATTTGTATGTCTTTCAAAGACTTGAATTTTTCAAGTGACTGTATTTTATTTTCAAAATGAAACCAAGGGAATAAATTATATTGTAAAGATTAATTACCTATAAAATTCAAACAAAGCTGAAACTTTGTATGTTCAATAAGTGCCCCTTGTTTGTTGAAATGATCATCTTTCAAATGTCCATCTTCATAGAATGAAAATTAGAGGAGAGAAATTTGTATAAAATAGCTGATTTCTTAGGGTTTTTCCTCCTCCCTCCTCCAATGAAACCTAGATAGGCAAAAGCAGTCCTGTTACAGTGAGCAGAAGCCAGACTTGAAGCACAGAAAGGAACCTTTTATTGAGTCTTAAGTTGAGAATATTTTTCTAGTGAGCAAAGCCTATGATACTTAGAAAATATTTCTACATTTCTGTGGCAAAGACAACTGTAGTATTTAAACTGATTATAATAATGAGGCATGAAACAAGAATATCTTTAGGCTGATGAAGCAAATATGGAATAGTCGATGTGCTGCTTATACTTATGATTTCAGTACTTACACATTATCTGAGGATTTAAGCACGTTTTTCAGTCTTCACCTTTTCCAAATGGAAGCACTGTCTGGTTTAATTAAAGGTGAAATAACCTATAGTTTTCTCTCCTTACAGTCCATAATGCAAAATAGACATATATACTTGAATGTCTTATAAAACTGTAAGTTTGAAATAAAAGAAGCAGCTGTCATAACATTTAGAAATAATTCTCCTATAAATTTTTGTTTTAGGCTTGCAGTCTCTGCTCTGTCTTCTAGAGCTTTTTATTTTCTTGTAATGATAATATGATGATATAATTTTGAATTCTGGAAATATTCCTAATATGATCAAATTTATGACTGTATTATAATTTTTGCTCAATTCTTTATCTGGATGTGGTTTAAATAAACACCAGTAATATTTATGATTGGTGATATTGTCCAGCATGCTCAGCGCTTAATTTGCTAATATTTGAATTAGCAATATATACTTTTTTAAATAGAATCATTAACTTCTGATTGCTCATTTTATATGTTGTTTAATCATACCTTTTTTTTCCAAAATGTCTCAATCATATTTCATACTTGATCAGTTTGTCTGATGACCACTTTGGGTAAGTGTTTGTAGTTTGCCGTTCACTTCTCAGCAGCAATATCACTTCAGCTCTAAATCCAAGGAAGAAACAGATGCACAGATGATTTTTTTTTTTTAATCTCGCATTCTGTCTGCATTTTCATTTGATCGGGCCAGATAAACAAAAGTGAGAACTATATATGCAAGCTGATACTAACCTGTAGATGAGGTTAATTTGATTGTGAATTAATATCTAAAACACTACCTGATATTTAACTGTTATTAAATGAAATATGCAATTCACAAAATACTACCTTTGTCACTCATTCAAAAAATACATTTAACGTAGTATAGAAACGAGCAGATTTACATGCAGTTTCCTTTAAAATAATGCCCAGTCTCTGAACACTTTTTACTGAGAATAGGTATAATCTCACGTGTTGTGTAATCTTACCAATTTTTGCATAAGTCATTCCTCTGCGCTATCAAAGTCGACTCAACTGCAGGG
>Ga0181612_110582_pt1 | contig 11385 bp, 12 predicted proteins | sample HoacroProtozoa21_FD_119630 | JGI IMG/M metagenome (GOLD analysis project Ga0181612, IMG submission 119630) | Hoatzin crop microbial communities from Cojedes, Venezuel. Combined Assembly of Gp0051906, Gp0051904, Gp0051908
AAAATGCAGTTTCTGCTTTTATAAATAATCCCATGTGCAAAATTCTTTAGTTCCCTGACTTCTTTTACTACCACAATGTTAGACAATATAAACTGGAACCGGGAAAAATATAGCTGTAGAATTAAAGGCTGATAAAGCTACCTCTGAACTGTGTAACATTTTGCAGTGTTATTTCGTAGCCTGTTATTTCTCTAGCTGCAGGCTGTGATCACACAAGTGAAAATATTTCCAAATAACTTCACGTATGCTCTGGCTGCATCTCTGAATTTTGGGGCCTCTTCTAGAAGCTGGGAGTAAAACCACAAGGTGGCAATGTGCACAAGGAAATAAAAATGCTCTCCACTGCCTGAAAGCTGCAGCACTCCTCGAAGATCAGATTACTCAGCCTTGAGATTCAACTATATTGACACTTGTCCTGTTACAGGAGTTAGCATAGGATTTCAAGCATCTTTTCCGTTTTGGAAAGACTTTACAAGTGTAAGAATGTAAACTTGTTTTTCCAAGACAAAAAAAACCAAACAAACTCTGTAAGGGTGAACATCTCTACTTACTACTTTTGTTTCATGCTGGTGGAAATCTTCAGGAAATTTGTGTGTTTGCTTTAGGTTCAAATGTTCCCTGCTTAATATTTGGAAAATATGGGTTTTTTGGGTTGCTAGTTTCCTACTTGGGAGATGGGTTCGAAGACAGCCTGTCGATGTGCTTCTTGGCACTGCTGGTGACCTGTCTGGGTATGGGACATGGAAAAAGCATTGCAACTTTTGACCCACCAACCCCTCCCCTCCACCTTCCCTTGCGTTTGGTGGGGAATGTTTCCAGACTGGAAGCCATGGCATGGGAAGGACTGCATTTCTGGGATGCAGCAGGACCTACTGATACACTGTGTGTTTAAGCATTATTGTACTGATGATGGAGACAAACTGGTTTTATCCAGTGTAAATCAATTTGCAGATCTGGATTATCCCCAGGGATGCTGGGAAACAGAATCCTGAATGGTGCGTCCTTCTGAAGAGTGCGGAGTTTGTTTCCTATTGTATTGCTTCGGGAGGGGGTGCAAAACTGGCTAAATTCAAGGGAGTGCAGCTCAGGAACAGTTTTCTGCATTATCCTGGCACCGCAGGAGCAGTATGTGCCCAGCTGTGATTTCTGCACCGCTTGTCAGTCGGGGAGAGATGTGCAATGTTGTGGAATCTCGGTGGGGTGATGTGGTGGGTCAGAGCAGCTCGCCTGCAGGCAGTTGTCCTTGCACTCCCCTCCACAGGGTCTGCTGGCCACTGGCCATCCCCTGTGTTAGCCCTGTCTGCCGCCCTGGGGCTCTGCCTGGCTGCTGGGGCTGGGACCTCCGATGTGCCAAGGTGGGCTAAGAGCAGGCAGGGTTCAAGGGCAGCGGCAGGTCGGAGGGGCAGTCAGAGTGTTTGGCGTGGGAGGGCAAATTCCCTGTTCTGCTCCTGAAGCAGCACCCAGGCTGGAAGCTGGCTGCGAGGTGCCTGCTTTCAGGGGCTGGCAGGGTGCTGAGGTGGGGTGGGGGAAACACAGGGCTGGGGCTGGTTTTAGGAAACGCAACTTCCATGAAGCATCCGTCGAGTGGGGAAGAGTCAGACTTTTGTCTCTTGATGCATGATTGTCAGTGAGAAGAGCAAAATTTATTTAACTTTGGCTTGCTGGAACATAGACGTGAACTGCAGGAAATTTTGAGATGAAAGGTCAGTGATCACTTTCCTAGTAGGAGATGTCATCTTTTCGGGAAACTCTATCCACAAAACCACTGTTGCCAGTTCTATCAAAGCAGACCTATTTCATACTCAGCCTTATTTCTCTGTTGGAAGCAGGATACTTGGTTCCCTTCTTTTTTTATGAAGTCAGCTCATTTATTTGCTCTTCAAAAAGACTCTTTACAGCCCCTTCAGGACCAGCAGTGTGTGGTTCTGGGATGGCAGGCTGCTCTGGTGCTGCGTGCTGTGCCAGGACAGCTCTTTGGCAGAGGGGATGTCTGCAGTCCAAAAGTGCAAATCCCCATCCGGTGGAGACATTAGCAAAATTATGAGTTTAACTGTTACCCACATTCTCCTTGAAGCCCAACCTAAAGCATTAAGACATGTTGATGGGTTGTGATTCAGTGCAGTGCAAGGCGAATGTTAATCTTCTGGCAGAAAAATGCTGTGAATTATCACGTGTTCGCTAATCTGGGGCTGCTTATTCCTCCCTGAGCATCTCCTGAACCGTTTGCCCAGGAGAAGCCCTGACGCTGGTTTTGCTGCCTGTAAACACGAGGTGGCATCACGGCTGAGTGATGGGAGGTGCCGACTGAGCAGGGTCAGGAGGAAGCTCAGCTTTGAGTTTTTCTGGGCATGGTTCCAAGCAATAATATCTTTTCCCACCAGTTGTGAGGGATCTGAACTTTAGTTTGCATGAGGGGCTTAAAAAAGCAACTGTTTAAAAAACAGAATCCCTTTCTAGCTTGTACCGTGCTTGGAGGAGAGCTGGTTTGCAGGGCAAGGCTTCCAGAGAGTCGGCTGACTGTGTGCGAAGAGACTGTGTGTGAGTGCCTGGATTCCCTGAACCTGGTGAGGCTTTTTGTGGGTCTGGGGCTTTCCTAAACAGACTTAAATGTCGGGGTCGCTGGCTATGTCATCAATAGCACAAGACAAGCAGAGCTTTAAAGACATTGTAGTAGATCTTGGCAATGTGGAAAGCAGGACCAAGCACCTTAGAGCAGCACTGAGCACAATTTTTACAAAGCTTTGACCAACGTTGCAAAGCCTTGCTGACATATCTTTCTCATCCACCACTGGCCACCTTCCGTGGGCATTTCCACCCTTCTGACCATTATGCAGGCATCATGTTGGGGACTTGCAGGTAGAATACCACCAGTCAATTCCAAAAAGCTCTCTCCAAATCCACTGGCAAATGCTCACGAAGCCAGCTCTGGGTTCTTGAGTCCTAAACCCCACCACCCACCCTGCTGCAAGCAATCTCCGCGCAGCACGAGGGAAGATGCAGAGGCTGGGGCCGGGGAGTGCTGCTGCTGTGCTGGGCAGCCTGACAGCGGAACAGGCTGCTGAAACCCATCCTACTGAGCCCCAGGCTAGGCCCTGCTCTTATCTTTCCCAGCTTTTCTGGTTGTGTTTTTCAACATGTTTATGTTCTTTTGCTGTTTGAGCTTTTTATGTATAATTGCAAAGCTTTGGAAAGAAGTGCAAGGTGGTGTCCTCCAAAAAGCATTTAGTTTTGTTTTTTTTCCTGTGGAAAAAGCCAGCCCTTTAAATCTGGCTCTCTGAAGATAATATCAGTAAAAAGCTATGCTCTTCCCAGCACAGCTCCTTGGTAGGGGCAGGTCAACAGGAGGCGAAGTTGCACACTGCCCAATACATCCACGAGCTTTAGCCACTTGATTTGAAACAATTGTGTTTTTTCTGTGGATTTATAAGGGCTCAGTTCAGCACAGAAACAAACAGCAAAGATGATGTTCACTTACATTCATCTGTGTCCTGCAAGAGAGGAAAGCAAGCTTCACCAGCCCAGATGATTTTCAAATGAATTGCAGGACTGGGTGGGGAAGTCAGAGGCTCTTTTCTGAAGAATAGAGCCCTTAGTGTCTGCACTGCAACACTATTCCCCTTCTGTCTGTCTGTCTTTAGCTCTTTGTTATGTCAACATCTGTAGCTGTGAGTAAATAGCATAAGGGGAGAATACATATTGTACTCCTGCTAAAGCAGCCAGGCTGGGTGGGGGCCAGATGACTACATGAACTGTGCTGCCTCTGTCTGAAGCGGGGAGCTCTGGAGTAAATGCATATATAGGGCTCCCAAAGACCCTCGTTTTATGATGAATGATATTGCTTAGTGCTTCACTGACTGGATCCTCAGTCCGTGCAAGCCAGAATTGCGCTAGTGTCAGTCCTGTGGATATGCTGGTTTACCAAAGCTGAGCACCTGGTGCTGTAATCAAGACAGGATGCAAGTACTTGTCTAGTTAATCCATGAAACATTCATGTTTTCTCTTGCCAGCTCCCTCCAGATATTTTTTCAGCTTTGCTGATTCTTATAAATAAAAATTGTAAATATTTACAATTGTATAAATGCTCAAATCTGCTAGGAGAACTCATTTTATCAAGAAGGACTTTAAAATCCTGCTCTGCCTGCAGCCAGTGCCACCACTTCATCCTCCTCCCAGCCAGTTCCAAGTGAAGTTGTCAGCAGAGCTGGTCTTAAAGTGAAGGAGCTCTGCTATTTTTGTGGAAATAGGCAGCTGCGGGAGGGGGGGGGGAGATGGTTAGTGACTGCAGAGGGGACAGCTGCTATGAGCTTGGCTTCTGCAGGCCCCCAGAGATGCGGTGTGGGAGATTGACAGCGAGATGCTCGCTAGCTCTGGGGCTTACGGAGACCAGCTAAATGTCACCCGGCTGCAGGAGGGACGCAGCCCAGGCTGAGCACCTTCTCTGAACGGTTTGCTGTGCATGGGGAGCAAGCTAGGTAGTGCTGACAACAGTCCATGTGGCATTTCCCTGCTCAGGGAGCCAGCTAATGAGCAGGTGATCATCTGTTTCAGTGCAACCTCAGAGCACACTGTTTCCAAAGGAAAAATAAGGTCACAAATACTTGCCAAGTAAAAATTGCTGCAAACCATTAGTTAGGCTGCAAAAGTAAACTTTGGAAGATGTGCTTCATCTCTCGTCTCCGTTTGGCTGCTGTTGTATAGCTCTGAAATCAAAATGCGGTTTTCCTTGGAGCTGTTCGTGGCAGCCCTAGACTCTTCTGTACAGAGGTGCTTTTGCTGGGTCATGCTGTGTTTGAGCTGTTCTGCTTTACAGCTGTGTTCTTACTGAAGGGGTCAACATACCTTATATGTGAGCTCACCTTGAAGATGGTTTTCTTTATTTGCAGCATCCTTGCATCTAAAGATGTCAGTACCACTACCTTGCAGTGCAGAGTGCTTGTGTGGGCATGTGGTATGAGGAACCTGTCTCCTAAGCGTGGATAAATTCGTTAGGCAAAGGGCAAGCAGGATCCCAGGGAGCCACCTGGGGTCAGGCAGCAGTTCTGGGCATGGAAATTAGCTGTGACATTGCTAGCACAAGCTGAAGGCTGGAGCTCAGGCAAAACACGCTTAGATAAATTTTTGCTTAGACCTTTGTTCAAAGTGTGACCTGTAGCTCCCTTAGAACAGAACTGTAATGTTATAGCTGGGAGTACACAGAAATACTGGGCTGCTGACATGGGCATCTTGTTTCACACACCTAAGGGCATGATGGTGTCACAGCTCATGGAAGTTGAATCAGCTGTGCCGTTGTGAGCCTTGCGGTGGGCTAATCTGTCCTCCCTCAGCTAGGTGAGGGGGCTCAGGTATTTCCTCTGTGCTGTTCTACCATCTAGCTGTATGGTGAGTGGGTACGTTTAAAAATGGTAGATTGGTTCCACAGCCCAAAGGAAGAATATGGATCAGTTCTCTCTGAATAAAAATACGCTTTTCGCCATATTCAGCTGAGCTATTTCTATACCCTCTGTTAAATTAGCTGTATGATTATTTCTTTCACTGAAGTTTGCATTTGTTAGCTTCCACAGACTGCGTTTTATGTGTATGTGTTGGACTAATATGTAGCATTTCTCTGTAGCACAGTCAGCTAGCTAGGAAGGACCCAAGCACCAGATTTCTCTATTTTATGGTGTTGGAAAGAGCTAGCTAGAAGTCTCTGGCTCCATAACTTGATTTGCAGCTTTCCTACCTTTTTTTCACAAAGCTAGGGAGATGAGAGGGTCTTCAAGGGAAGTTCTCCAAGGAAAATCATGCCTGTGAGTCCCAGTGCAGCACTGAGTAGGCTGTTAGTAGCCATCATCTTGGCAGCTTGCTGCTAGAAATTCCAACACTGGCATTGATATCTCGCATCTGAAATGCCTATGTATATTACTTTATAGAAAATAAACTGGGGGGGTGAGAAGGGGCCACTGGCCCAGCACGGGCAGTAATACAGGACACTTTCACTGTCACTGACCCTCTGTGGCACTTTTCTGGACCATGCTTCCAAAACAGGCTTTCAAGGGTGATGTGAAGTCATCCCTTGGTGGCTGGTTCTGGCAGTTAATTAGTGAGTTTTATAAATGAGCATCTCTCTTCTGCAAGCATCTGAAGAAGAGTGGCACAGCTTCCCTTGTGCAGCCCATCCCGCTGGGCTGGTGCACACCGGATGGGATTTAAACAACCTGAGCCTCTGAATGGGATGTTGGGCTTCGAACCACGGGCTTGAGTGGTTTTCCTTGATTTTGCTATTGCACAATTTGCCTTGTCCAAATCCTTAATGTTTACCTTCTGCCTGTTTTTCTTTGTGTACTTAGACTTGGGAATGGGCATTAGTGTTAAGGAGATGTATCTGAGTAAATACACATATGTTCCACTATTTACAGAACACTTAATTATTTTTTATAGCTAGCTAGTGTTTTCTCTATTTTGACATTTTTACTCTAATATAATACATGCTACAAAAGATGTCTCACGTGAGATAGGGTTTCCTTCACTTTGAAAGGAGCTTTTACCTGTCTTTTTTTGTTCCACTGCATTCAGAAATGCTGTTTGAAGGCCCACTAACCATTCTCTTGGCTGCAGCTGATTGTTCTTCCTCTTTTGGAGGCTCAACAGTAGATTTTTGTTTCCATTGAGCGTAAGGGGAAGACTTTTAAAAGCACAGAGAACCGTAAGGAACCTAATTTCAGTGGAAGGTTGGGTGCCTAATTGCCCTGTGTGCCATTAAAAAAATCTCCCCATATGTGTTATGTTCTGTTTGTGGGCTTTTCCCTCCCCACGTGGGCAAAAATCGATTGATCAATGTTTGTTACAAAGTTATGAACAAATGTCTCTGGTCTCCTTGATGCATTGATGTCAGCCCAGTGTGTTCTCCTTGCTAACAAAATTAGTTGCAAAGTCAGCAGGAGGCTTGCGAGAACACAGAGCATGGGTTTTGTTTGCATAGCACACAGGGCTGGCTGCTACTTAAATAACAAATCATCCCTCTCTGCTCACAGATCTTCTGACGGTGGTGGTTTTTGTTTTTCTTTTAGGAATTGTTGTTTGAATAAAAGGTCATTTACTGCCCTACTGAGGGGAAAAACAATGTAAATGTACAGTGGTGTACTGCACACTGGGGTTTTTCAGCGGGTCCACAAAGGAGGTGGTGTGCGGGAGCTGTAAACAGCCCCAGCACACCACGTGTGAACACGTGGCTGTGTCAGCCGTGGGTGCTGAGCGGGGTGCACGGGGTGCTCAGCACCTTCAGGGGACACAGCGCTGCCGAGATGGGTGGGATGCGTGGGGTGCTCAGCACCTTCACGGGACCCAGCACCGTGGAGACAGGGGAGCAGGGGAGCTGCCAGTCAGTGCAGACAACGGGACCTGTGCAGGACCTCCGGTGTAGTGGTGCCCTGGAGAGGAAAGCTGAGCGAAGGAGAGCTGGGGAGAGGAGGGCTGCGGTGCTAGCACTGCTATTGAGCTTCTCTTGGCCCGATGGGCTGAATTCTAGTGGTGGGTTGAGTGCTTGGTCTCTGCTTAGCGAGGTGCAGATGCTGTTGTCACTGGGATGTGGTGTGTGCCCCGAGCTAGGGTGAATCGGGGCGCTGGTGGCCTGCAGGAGCAGGGTTAGGACAGCTATTCTGCCACTCAGCTCCCACGAGGGCATGCTGACAAGGGCCTCACCCATACTATAACTTGCAAAAACAGAGATTGCTGCTTCTGGTCAGGCTGGGCAACCATCTTGTTTTTATCTGTTGGTCGTTCAAAGGTCCTTCGAAAGCCTTGCGCAGAATGGCCTGGGTCTTGAACACCCTGGTCAGAATGGCTGTCAGTGGAACCATGATGTACTGGTGCTCCAACCAAAGCCTCCCTCCACATGCTCTTCCAATACGTAACCTGTATGTTTACCAGGATTCATCCTCGTTAAGTGCTCTGGCTGGGACTTGGTATTCATGACTGCTAAAGCAGATGGTATTTGCCACTCTAAATATTCCCTTTTAATCCCAGCCTCTCACCTGGGGCTTGCCGCTGGCTGGGTGCGAGCCCCCCCAACACCCTGTGCAGGCCCAGGGGATCGCACTGCAGGGGCGGGTGGAGATTCCTGGGGATGGGCTTCAGAGCTGGGTGGGATCAGAGACCCAGGGTGGTCTCAAGCTTGTACCCAGTTTCTGCCATTCCCTGTTGCTCCTCCGGTAGGACTGCTGCTTGGTGCAACACCTCCGCCGTGGATGCTGCTTCCATACACAACCTACTCATAGAAAGACAAGAAAGTAAAAAGGGTTTGGTATTGGATGCTGTGGGCATCTTCACCTCCCTGCCTGGTCTGCGAGCAGAACGTGCCCGGAGGATGGAAAGATGGCTCACTGGCAGTTCTGCATCTTCTGTTTGCTCACAGATCATTTGTGATGAGCCTCTTATATACTGTACTCTTGCAGATTTTATCTTTCTCTTTTCCTACTAAATTTCAGTCTTGCAGTAGTATTAAGCTGTTTTATGTTTTGCTTCACTTAAGTTCAATGTTTACATGTTATTTTTAATGTCTGTAAACAAACATGTACTGGTAACACTGTAACAAAATGCAATTATCGCTTCCTCCCACCTCTTTCTCCAGTGTTTCTTGGGCTTCTGCTGTAACAGTAGGAACCAAAAAATGTGTGAAATGAAGAGATACATTTTTAATTTATGTGAGTTCTTAAAAGGCTCCTTTAGGTTCAGATTAAACCCTACTGCAGGTTCAAGGGAAAGTTTAAGAAAATCAATTTTCCCAGACTAAAAAGAGCAAAACCACTGCAGTTTATGTAGGGTCCTTTGTTATTTGAATCAATAGCTCTGTTCCCATGAATGGCTGAATAATCACTTTTTTTACATAACGTTAGTACACACACAGACTTATCTCCTCCAGACTTTGTTGTTGAACCTGCAGTAAAATGTTTTTGATCATTAACAGTTTCTTGCTCTTGTCCTTGTTTAATTTTTTCCTGTATCTGAGTCTGGCTCTGAGCTTGAAATGTGGCGATTATTCCCTGCTGTGGCACTGGCATGAAGTATAAAAATTTTTCAAATAAATTTGTATTTTTCCAAGAAATCATAAGAAATGTCAAGCGTAACAGTAGCTAAATGCAGCATCATTTAGGTTTCTTTTTGGCTGGGAATTACTAATAGTGAGAGGAAGCATACCCATCTTAGCAAATAGCCATGTTTCAGAAGAAACGACTCAGATAAAATGCATCTGAGGAAAAGCGGATTGGTTTTGTCCCATCCTGAATCAGGGAGGGTATTTCTTTCAGTGCTGTGTTGACAGCAGATGCTGTGAAGAGCCCCACTCCTCTTTCCCTCTGCAGAAAGACTTATTTTCTTGCCAGGTATTCCCACCCCTGGATGGGGACTGGAGTGTTTGTATGAGTAGAGGTTACAGACGCGTCGCAGGATGCGTGTGGAGGTACCCGTGCGTTAGAGGTGTGGTGGGCGGACACTCTAGTAGGAGGCTTTTTATTGTCTTTAATCGTTCTGCTGTCTTAGTTACAATATTGCAAATTGATTCCTTCAAGAACCAGGCAGGACATGCCTCGGAAAGGCTCACTAAAAACTAAAGGCCTTTTCTGTTTCATGTCAGTAATTCATACTTATTACCGCTTTGTATTTTAAGCATCACCTTTTTCACTTACAAACAGTTACATTACTGAGAAGATATTTTCAGCCGATAGTAACCTTGGCGGTAGTTGTCAAGGCTAATAGTTTGACATTTCAGGTCACCCACAACTAATCAGCGGAGCGTGGCAGCACATCGGAGGGAGCCGTTAGGGCTGCGTGGCTGCTCTGCAAGCCACCCGTCACTCTTGCTTCCCAGGCACCCGGCAGAAGGTAGAGGGCTCTCGAAGGGCTGGGGAGCATCTGCCCGTGAGGCATCCTGCTCTTGAATGGCACCTATGGTAAGCACCGAGGCTTCACTCCCAGCTTCCACAACAGGCTTTCTCCATCTGCTGAATGGTTGTGGAGACCTTCCACAGGGTCTCTCACTTGTCACCCAAAGTGATCTGGGGCCAATGGTTTCCACAGCTGCCTGTGCCTTGCTGCAGGCTCAGGGAAGTTCAAAGAAGCCACACATTGTATGCAATCTCTCTGAAATCCTCCAGTACCTAGGCCTGGGAGCCCAAAAAAAGAACAAAAAGGAAGAAATAACTGTCTTCCTTGTCAGGTCTCCCATGTGTCAGAGTTGCTCGGGATATTTCTTAAAGCGTTTGAGTTTGTTGACTGCTCAGGATATAGCTTTTCTGCTCAGATTCTGGCCAGGCTTTGCATCTGCAGTCTAGGGGGAAGAGCTTGGTGCCCCTTGGAAGTCACCTGAGACACTGTGGCTCTGCCTCAGAATCTGACACATACCTCTCTGGGCCTCTGATTTTGTCCAGGATGGGCGTTATGATAGACGTCTCATTCTGCAAAATGCTCTGAGGTATATGATAAGAAATTAATTTAAGCACAAGTGTGAGGTGGTCTGTAGCATGTTGGAGTGCAGGACAGGTAGGTTCTGGGCTGAGAACCAGCTTCTGCAAAAGTCTTGGTATGGGCTTAGGTCTACAAAGGGGGAAAAAAATCCTGCCTTGGTATCTCGCAAGCTGGCCTCTGCGTGATGGTGCGGCTGCAGACAGTATAGGCTGACCTGCGTAGGTCGTATTCTGTTTCCTTGAAAGCTCAGCTGATGTTGCTGCATTTCCAGGGGTGCACCCAGGGTAAACCTGCATCAGATGGCCTGTTCTCTCCAACAGACAAAGCCAGCCTTCCTGGGGTGTCTCCACTGGTGACTTTTCTTTGGTCCACTGGGAACCTCTGAGCAGCTGCTCTGGTTTCATGAAGGGCACAAGCAACTGCCTGTCCATGCTCTTATCTAATAGGACAAAACTATAAAGACAGAGTTCAGGGCTTGTCTGTGGCTTTGCCTTTGTAAGGAACTTTGCCGCTGCAGAGCAGGTCCAAAACACACTGAACTGGCAGAGAAAGATGCAGGTGAGGTCTCTGCTAATCTCCACTTAATCTTCAAATGATTGACATATCCAGTCTTAGTGATGGCATGAAGAAGTCAATGTTGTGTGTGGTTCCTCCAGTGCCCACTTAAAGATAATGTGTTTTCATGGACACAGTTCAGCATATAAAAGACAAGTTTCCACCTGGTTACAGCACCTTGGAGTAAATGATGAATGCTAGGAATCTTTTTTTCTATTTTTGCTTCTTCAGAAACAGTGAAATAGAAGTAGTTTAATATGGCTGACACTTCTGTAACTAAACATTTGCTTGACAGCCAGCTGAAATCATTAAAGAAAAGGTGCAAGGTGCTAGCAAAGCGAACCTGGTGTCACAAACAAGCTTTTTTTCTGGAGTCTGTCCAAACCAGCA
>Ga0181612_156376_pt1 | contig 11385 bp, 6 predicted proteins | sample HoacroProtozoa21_FD_119630 | JGI IMG/M metagenome (GOLD analysis project Ga0181612, IMG submission 119630) | Hoatzin crop microbial communities from Cojedes, Venezuel. Combined Assembly of Gp0051906, Gp0051904, Gp0051908
AAAACATGAACATGAAGGAAGAATGATCAAGACACTCACTAAAAATGAAAGAATTTCAGAGAATCACAGGGCTAGCACCTCCAGAGACCACCTCATCCACAGCTGCCTCCTGCTCCACAGGAGATGTGACAAAGCAGAAGTGACAAATATCTGCCTAGACAAGAGCCACACTTTCTTTAAGCAGTGTAATTCAGTTCTTCGTTATTATTGGGGGAAAAAAAAGGGGAGAAGCTAAAAACAGACCTAAGAAATGCCATGCAAGGGTCAGCTCTGAAACACTTCAGTCTGGAATTCGACTGACTTTCATAGGTTTTTCTGTGCCCAACAAATCATACCTCAAACCAAGCCTATTTTCAGAGAACAGCAAGTCTCACGGCAGAGAAAATACAAAAGAATTCCCAATGTTCCAAATCATTACTCGCCACAAAATTTAAGAGAGCATGGGATATCATTTCAGGAAGCGCTGTGACCAGTGATGCTGGAAAATGACAGCAGGGAAGTGTCTGAACCGAGCAGAGCTGAAAGCCTGCTCCGCAGCTCAAGGCTAACTGTTGGGGTTTGTACCGTCTGGTTACCATCATTTCAGAGATGCCAGAAAGCCCTTCTGAGCAGGAGAAATTTAAGCAAGAGCAGTTCAACTTGCTTCACCCAAGTAAGGTGTTGACATTTGTATCAAAGTCATTTTTTCTTCTAGAGTTAACTTTTAGACTCATCATCACCCACCAGTAATACTAACCTTAAGCTTATACAACAACTTTCAGACATTAATAAAGAATGTTATAGGTTACATGCCCATATTACCATTAAAATACTACCTAAACTACTGGGGGTAAGATAGCAACCTACTAGTGATACAACAGCATTAGAAAGGAAATTTTTCAAACAGTTGCCAAGGCAGGTCCTTGTGTTACAGATGACACCACAGGGTCTGTATCTGTACACAAAATAGTGCAAATTTACTTTATAACTTTACACTGGCAGGCAAGTAATCCAATGATACAGAAGAGGCAGATTTGCCTTCCTGCTGGAAGAAATCATAGCAGCAAACAGTTTTTCAGGTGTAAAAGACATGTCATACTAAATGGCACCAGTACAGTCAAGTTGGAAACTAGGCGTATAATCCGCAACAAACTTCGAATTTTCACCTCTTTTAGACCTAGTTCTTGCTCCAATCCAACCTGGAAAAATATTTGAAATTGCCTGTGGAGGTTGCAGTTTCTAGTTTTAATTTTTCAAGACTCAAATTTACTTAAGAATTTGAAGTTTTCCATTCCATAGAAACTGAAAACTATCAACCAGAAAAATGAAAACACAGTTTCAATAGCCACATATTATCCCATAGCACGTCAGTTGTTGTGGTCTATTACTGACACATCATTGAATAAAATAACAAGTAAAGTGAAAATTTCAGGTGCCTTTAGCAAATGTTCAGCCTTCTCCCATCCTTCTCCCTCCTTGTGTTTTGGGCAGGGATAGTGCTTACTCTGTAAGACCGCTACAGAAATACAGCAAAATCCAGTAAGTATGATTTCCTTCGTAACTCATTTAGCCATGTTGATCAGACAGCCAACACTTAGCCCTGACTGCTCAGCCCTACAGAAGTCACTCATAACACAACACACACATGCACACACATCACTGCTCAATATGTTTGGCGATTAAATACTCTGGGGCTTTTATTTGTGAACAGTCTCACATTTTTGGGTGGACGTATACAATAAAATACTGCATGCCTGACATATCTGAGCAAGAGCCAAACAGACAAAAACAAACCTCGGACTGCAGCCTCCCTGGGGAGATATTTGTTCATTTTAATACTTGTTCAGTCAGCTGTCTCCGTGAACGACAAGGTTTTATCTCTAACATGAATGGCTTCGAAGGCCACTTGCATTATCCATTCTTCCACAGCTGCCGCTGAAACCACAGGGTTGCAAACTTATAATTAAATCCAGCTGCCACTACTGTGAGTTCAGTTATATCAAAGTGAGCAGTAATGCCTTGCGGTTGCTGGCAAGATTCTGTCTCCATTTCTAGACAATGTAATTAACTTTTTTGCCCCTTTTAGATGAAATAAACATCAGTGCTGAAGAATGTTGTTAAGTGACTGTAAAATAGTATTTATATAGAAAAATTCTGTTGCAGTCATTATACCTGAGAAAACAATTTTCTAGGTGGATGACGGCTAATGACAAACAGCTGTTTCCTTAAAAGCACTGAGAAGACACCAAGGAGAGACAAGGCACAGGATGGAAGGAATTTCGTGTAGAAAGGAGATATGGCAGGATGCATATTAACAGATCTACTCTTCAGCCTTAAAACACAAGCTCCAGAATAAAGCAAATATCAAGATCCAGCTTGAAAGAACTGCAGGCAAGGGCTGGAAAGGAACGGGGAAAGGCACTACAGATCTTCCTCTGATGCCAAGACCATTTCTTAAAGACCACTGCCCATGTCTTAAATCAGACTTAGAGACACAGCCCTGACTGAATAGCTGCACATGGGCACTTCTAGAGGTATACTTTTTTCTTTTACAGCTAAAAATTATTCATATCTGTGTGTAACAAAGTGTTTAGGCCAGTAAAAATAATTAGCTACCTAAATTTTACTTTCTCAGCTGCTCAAGAAGGCTCCATCTCCTCACTTTTATAAGAAACCTTGCAATGACCATGCCTCAAAAACATGTCATGGGAGTAAACGCAATCAGCAATGACAAGCTCAACTAATGCCACCAAAGCAGAAAGCAACAGTCAACTGAGCTTTGCTTGTGAAGAGCTCTCTTCTTACTTGTGCCTCTTTGGAAACACGCGACAGTCCAGTCACTTCTGAGGATGGTTGAGAAGGCACAGCAGAAGACGAAAGCCCTGACCTCTGGCTCCAAGGGCCAACAGGTTAAGGCAAAGGGAGAGCTACCTGTTGAGATGAGAACGAGCAGCATAGCAGCCATCTCAATTCACCCTGCAAACCTCCCCAAGTACAACAGTAAAGATCAAAAGCGTCTTCTGGATATTTCACCAAATCGCAGTTAAAACTCTACGTTATCTAGATGTCTTTTTTTTTTTAATATATGGCTTGCATACAGGGCTACACAAAAATTGCATGAACAGGGTGTTAGCAAAAGTCTCGCCACAGCATCACGGGCTATTTAAACTCACCCGCATTACCTGATCTAATTAATTGTGATCTAGCTCAGATACCTCTACACTGAAGCAGGCAGGCTGGATAACCAAATAACTTTGTCCATGGTCACATAAAGACCGGCAGGAGTCGTGAAACAGAATTCAGAGGTTTCCAGACTTCAGGTCTGCTCACTAGCCTTTTGATAGGGGGGGTAATAAAAAAAGCACGTACCTGCAAGCATCTCTGCACAACGCTTATCTCTGCGATGGTTTGCTACCGCATTTCCTGAAGCAACATCAAATAAATGCTAGCAGGCAAAAAGCAAGTTTTCTTCCATTAGTTTTTACTTTCATTTTTTGCAGCAAGTACAAAGTAAACAGCCTTCTTTACCAAAGACAATAAGGGTGAATTTGCTCTCAAGCGGTTATTCTTAGGTTCATTTACTTTTGACATATTTGTTTGCTGTTTCACTACCGCCGTCTGTCTACCTGTCGCTTTGTACTAATGGCTGCGAAGCCCGGGCACTCAAGAGCATTTCAGCAAGATGGACTGATTATTATATCCTGTCATAGCTAGGTGAGAGCCAGTCATGATTTTTCAATCAGTGTTTTACCATTCCCATTTTAAAATGGGAGAGCTTTTATTCCTCCTAGCTCTTTAGTGGCTACTTTAAAGGGCTTTTTATCTGTAGAGGCTTGGATCTTATCGATGCTGAAAGGTGTTCGTATAGAGGACACTGGCAAAGACGAGGTGTGTGTGTGGAGAGAGAAGTGAACGCAGGGGGAAGGGCAAAAAAGAAAGAAAGGAAAAGTTGGAGGAAGTCACGCTTTGGGGTTTTTCGAATCCTTCATAGGATCTTGCTTGCAACTGGAATTTGTCTCTGAATCAACTGCTATCCACCACTAGAACAGACAGAGTCATTTTATCTCAACCATAGCTTTGTCTTGAGAGATTATAGATAGCTTGGACCTTCTGTAGTGTGTTGTGTACCACATTTGTCTTGTGCAAGTCTCTGCACAGAAGAACGTTCACCTCATCTTTCTCATGGGTTTCTAATCAGCTCCAGCTTTGTGACATTTTATATTCAGGTCCATTGTTACATCTGCATTAATTTGTGACTATACACATCTATAGTTTATTATTCAAACCGCAATCTGTTTTAATGTCAGGATACCTATCAGTTGCCATCAAAGCGCAGAATACAGACGACAGACTAGAGAAAGGTATGTTACCATGAGACCAAACCCAGAAGGCATTATTCAGTGACAGCAGATGACTGTTTTGATAGACATACATGCAGGGGTTGACATGGTACATCAGAAACAGATTTTTTTTTTTTAAATATCTAAAATACTATTATTTTTCCTTTTGCAACATTTGAAAACCTAATGTTAAATTTATATTCTATATTTATAAGCCTTAAGTGGGGGAAACCCACAAACAAGAATCAACCTGCATGTATTTGTTTCTCAGGAAATTAGATCACTGAAGTGCTGAAGGTCTCCTACTCTCCAGTAAGACCAAAATCTGCTCACAGGTTACATCAGAAGACTTTACCACAGCTAAAATTTCATTGAAGTTGATAAACTAATTATGCACTGAAAGAGCAAGACACCCATGTTTTTCCAGTTTTCCTACAAGTAAGACAGGACGAGATCAATTGGTTCTAAGCAGTATAGTACATTACAGAAAAAACCCTATCAATTCAGTTCACTAACTATAAATAACTGCTCTGATTAATATACTAATTTTAAACACCAAAGGTCTGTTGGCATACTTTCTCTTGCAAATATTTCTGATTAACTACATAAAATTGCCTAAAGCATTTGGTTTATATAAAATCCTTCATAAACTCAGTTTTTACCCAGATATGCTCCTGACGAATCATGCACCATTTCTAAGCACAAGAAACAGGGAAGCATACTAAGGTCCTTGCTTAAACAAGTTGTACGTATCTAGTAAAAATGACCAAGTCAAGTGTCAAGCTCTTATGATGGTCTAAGGGAAGAGCTGGCTTTGTGCCTATACTTCTCCACTGTTCCTGTGAACTCTCAAGCTGCTTCGACAGAGATGGATATCCCCACCCTGCTACTTCAGTTGATTCCTGCCCTAATATTCCTCCAAACCACGCCAGTACCATCTGCCTTTTGAAGAATTACATAAGCCATGTTTTTGCATGGATGCGAGATCCAAATTGTTTTTTGAAGTGCAAGGACAGAATCCTTTCACCATTCCTACCTTCCTCTCTACTTTTTGCCCCAAATTGTATTATCTTAGTTGCCTCTCTGCTTACAGAAAGCCCAGTCTGGACTTCTGTGCCACTGCGGAAGCTCCAGTGCTATCACACTTTTATATGGCTTCTGGAGGGGCCAAAACTGGATTTGTCGATCTCGTGAAACTTCACAGCCCCCATCCGAGGCAGAAGTAGGCAGCGCCGTGACAGCAGCCTCCAAGGTCACCAAGAGGCAGACCGCACAAGCAGCATCAGAATTTAGCCCTGACAACTCCAACCTGACAGAGGTTGATGATGCACTGAGAAATACAAAGGCTGCATTGGGTACGAACTCAGCCGCTGCCAGCATCCTACAGGCATTATCAAGGAGGGTGCAGAGACGCAGGCCTGGAGTACTAACACAGTAATAAAAGCAGTATCTTCATATGAAATAAAATACTGATTTTTAGTTAATGAGAAGGGTAATCTGGAAAGGTCGTCCTTATTTTAGACTGAGAAGAACTCTAGATCTCCTTATGGATTGGCTTTCTTCCCCATAGGGCCACTGCACACGAGTTAAGCATACAACTCACTCTGCCTTACAAAGATGCAGCTAACAGTTTTAGCCAAGGCAGAGCTGTCCAGTCCACTGAAGTAGGACTTCAAATCCAAAAAAGAAAAATTTAAAACAAGTTAAATAAAGGGCATTTTTCAAATGCATGTTGGGGAGTAGAACACTTAACATTGCATAAAACTCACCTGAAACAGCCTTTGAAACAGTTTTCAAACAACTGTAAAATCTTCAGCGTTGAAAAGAGTTACAGCAAAGAGATAGATACTGGATTCTTGGATTACTTCATCTAGATCAAGGGCTTCTGCAGTTGTAATATGACCAATTTATATTAATGCTGTTTGAAACCTAGACTGCCTGCTATTTCATGGAATTAAAACAATCTGCTTTAGAAGCGGCCGAGACATCAGCAGTGACTACTTCCTTAGCACAACGTCAAGCATCCGTTGCTGGCCACAACCATCCTGCCAGGTAAGAAGTGAAGACAGTAAAGCACCACTGTACAGAACCACCTCATGCTGCTCCTTTCTCTGGCATGGCTCACACACGACAAGCAGAAAGGAAGTCCCAGAGTCTACTCTTTGCTAGAACTGCATGGGACTCAGCCAAAATACGCAAACAAAAGGCCAGAACCCCTGGCAACAGTGAGGGCCTTGCCATCAGCAGCACTGCGTCAGCACATTAAGAACTGGTCTACCCTCCAAGTACTCAGACATCATCTAGCTCCACTGGGAAACAAAGAGCCATGAAAACTGAAGACATCTCTACGGGCAACAGACGCACGGGAGTTTTAAGCTTGTCGTTTGCTATTTCAAGGGAGCTACATAGAACGAAAATTTGTGCACTGCTTCATGGCTAAATTCTGCCCTGTAAAGTTTGTCTCGGTCATCAGTCTCAAAGAAGAAAATATGCATCTCTACAACAGACCAAAATGGCAGACAGGACATTAATCAGAAGTTTTATCAAATAACTCTTTGCAGGAAGAAGTATTTCCTAGAGGAAAATGGAAGGAAATTCTTTTTCACAGTGAATGAGAGAGTATGTTTAGTTGTAAGAAGATACACCAGCACTCACGCCATTTTAATCAATGGTTTAAAAAAACCCCACCTTTGTTTTAAGTAGTTCTGTAGTGTAAGCTCTGATCTACCTGGACTACGAGGTGCTGACATTTTTGTTTACTAGAATCTTTACATCGTTCAATATCTTAACAGCGTGTGACCAGAGTTAAGGAAGAGACTGACAGCTAGTCAATGAACTGATGAATATCTATCTCGCAAGCATTTCATTTTAGCTATCTGTGCAGTGTGCATTTTGCCTTTATATATATATACACACACTCCAATGCTATTATCTTATGCTTAATTACTTAGGTCTCAAAGCACTTTACAAAGGAATGAGCAATCATTATCAACATTTCGTATACAAAGAAATTGAGGCATAGCGGTATAATTTGCTAAAAGTTATTGAACTCATATCCAAGGTCAGTAGCCGGTGAAGAACAAAGCTCTTATCTCAAATATCAGGCAAGTACTGTATTCAGCAGACCACATTGCCTATCAAGATGTGGTAACTGCTTCCCAATCACAACATCTTTAGTAATCTACATCAGCCCGTGTAAAAGAATTTAAAATTCCACCTGCATTACAGCAAAAATTACAGTGTAAAATTTAAATATATTAACAGTTAATCTGTTAAACACCGGAATACCGTGTTAATTTTTTTTTTCAAATGATTGACTAAGCTAAGACGACAAGCATCATGCCATCATAACATGACTGTCCTGACAAGTCTGCCCTGGTCATCTCTCGCCTAATTTTAAACATCTTCCGAGAATACCCATCGTCACGGAGATGCTTAGTTGTAGTTACTCTCTCAACCGTGGTAGCCTCTTGCAAGACCTTTGTAATGCTGGCATTTTGTTTCAGCCATGAAATTACAAAGCCTGTTCAGTTCTCACTCTTGCTTTTACTTTAAGTATTAAAATCACCAGGAAGCATTTGGTAAAACCAGCAATAACTTGATGTTTGATGACAAAATGTTTCAGAGTCAAAACTAAACCCTCATTTTGCATTGAGCAATTTTATGTACATGAGGAGTAAATAAAGTTACCCTTGTTTGTAGAATTTGGAACCCTTTCACTAGCTGCCTGTCCAAGTACAATTCCCAGGGCTGAATTAAATAAGCTAAATGAAATTAATTTACTTCCATGTCCAGCTCAGGTGGCTAGCAGGCCTTGAACAAGATTACCAGGACAACTAGTGAATAACAATGAAACCAGCACTGCAGCAGATTTTATTCTTGGTGCTGAGTTTCACCGTTTCTCTTTTTTGTTAGTAGCCTTCCCTCCCTTTCACTGGGCTCAAGAGAAGTGGGAATCTCAACTTCAAAACAAGTTAAAAAAATAGAAAGAAATACAGCTTGCAAGTTTACATCGTAATTGATATAAGTCTATTATTACAAGACAAATTGCAGCAGACAAAGAAAGAGACAGCTCAATCTGTTACTGAATCCCTCTAACAGCTATATGAAGAGCTCGACCACTCCACTCATAAATCTTTCTTCTAAGTTTGTATTGCTGCTTTTGTGGGTAAAAATAAAAATACAAAGCAAAGCACACAAGAGATGCAGTAATGCATTTCTAGTCACAATTACATAAAGTTCGTTACAGGAATCGTAACCCTTTCAGCCTCTAATCAGAAATAACGTCATGTTATACGCTGCTAAAACACCACACAACATCTTTAAAGTGTCATTCGGTGCAGTCATGCCAATTGTGAACAGCCATCTCTGCTACAGGTCGCTCCAACACGTCGGGCTGTCCCAAGCCCTTCCCAACGACCCACCACGAGCTTTCTGCAGGACAGACCAGGACAAAGCACGCAGCAGCTTGATTTTCAGGAGGCTGACCTACTTACAAACTTAGTGGCAAATATAAACACAGCTAACAGGAAAAGCCAGATTAGACAATTCGAGATGTATGTTGCCATTTATTTTTTTAGAATACCTGATACTAATAATACTCTTCTAATCATTTCTCGTCTATTGTCTGCAGATCGCAGTGCTCAGCAGGGAGATCATGCAAGCTACCGCACAAGTGAAACTTTAGAATCAGCTGTCAACACTGAAGAACAGAATCGGAAAGAAGATAAGCACAGAGGCTGGAGAGGGGAGGATATAAAATGGGATACATGCAACAATTTTTCTCAAAGGAGTGCAAGTACAGTTATGAAACGCCCATGGTTCCTCCTCTGTCAGAAGACTGACAGGAGGCCACACCACCAAAGTGACAGAAATGAAGACTACAACCAAGGATGCCCAGCGGGCAGCTTTCTGCCAGCAGCTTGTGGTCTTATCTCCAGTTCGAGCCCCCCTCGCCCTGCAAAGCCCCCGCGTGAGTGCCCTGGAGACTCCTGCCAAAGCGATGACCGCGGGGTGCAGCACAGGGATGCGAGGAATTGTGCCTCTGTACCAAGGACTGTCCGCTGCCACAGCTTCACACAGCATAGCGTAATCTTTTCCACTAACACTTCACAGCACATGTTCTAAAAACATAAACCATGGCTTTCCTGGCACTCCTCTGTTCTGCCAAACCGTCAAAGCAAAAGATGCTGGTGGGAGAGAGTCCTTTTCCTTTGAGTGAGCGCTAGAAGGAAAACAGTTTGTTTTAGAGTAAGGTTACACATGCAAGTAGGGAGAAGGGGACGGACATTTAAAACCACAACGTATTACCATTAAGTAATGCAGTCAAATTAAATTCAAGCTACTTAAACAGCAATATACCAACATGAGACAGAAAGAGGCTATAGCTGCTAGTTCCACAGTACATTTTTTTTTTTAATTTTGCTTGCAACAAACACAATACAAAAACTCGCAAGCATCTAACTGGAGACGCCTGCAACAGTGAAGAGGCCTTACACTCTAAATTACCTGGCTTTTGTTAGGCAGGCGAATTGTCCACAAGGTTCTTTCTGAAAGGAGGTTTTTCCCTTCAGAATTTAATTTATAAACTCACTCCTGTCAGGCTGCGATAGCAGCTACTGTATAAACCTGAAAATGATGACCACTGAAATTCCATTGAAACCTTAGGAATCAGAAAGCAGACAAACCACCAAGATAAAGTTGCACCCAACTGCAAAAAGCCAGAACTGCAGGATACCTCACATTGTGCAGTCTCTGTTTCACAGGTTGGTGACTGCAGACGCTGTAAAAACAATCTCATTTTGGTCTGGAAGTCTAACCTGTGCTATCCACAAGCTGCGCCCGCATAATCTGCCTGTCAGAAATGCCTCAGTGCTGTAGGTCTTTCCAAGCAACAGAAGGAGACTCAAAAGACTAGCAAAACCATTTAGAATTTGCTGAGACTTACAGCGCATTTGGTAAAAGCTTGTTATGTGGGCTCCTCCGAGATTCTGATCCTGCTTCGCTTGAAATAGCAGCTCTACTGTCAGTCAATAACAAAGCAGCCTGTGCTGGTGTCACTCTGGTTCATACCGAATCCCAGCATGGTCAGGGTTGGAAGGGACCTCTGTGGGTCACCCAGTCCAACCCCCTGCCCAAGCAGGGTCACCTACAGTAGGTTGTGGAGGACCTTGTCCAGGCGGGTCTGGAATATCTCCAGAGAAGGAGACTCCTTCCCAAGTCAGAGCTGTATGCTTCTACAAGTCAGAACTGTATCCTTACGGAACAAACACTAGAAGCAGAATTTCATACAGGAGGGGGGAAAAACGTAGACAAGAGGAAGAAACCAGCTCTCCCCTGCTACTGCCTGAAGTGCCCGCACGCGGCCACAGGGAAGGAGAAAGCAGCTCTAGTGATGGCCAAGTGAACAGCAGCGAACCCAGCCCTTCCCGGGGCAGAGCACGGGGCCGGCAGAGCTCACCGCTCCCGGCGTCCCCGGCAGCCGTGCCAGGCGCTGGACGGAGGAGCCGTGACCTCCAGGTGCGGGTGCCCGGCACTGGCTTGCCCGTCTGCCTCAGTGGACGCGGAGACTTGGGCAGTACCAGGGAAACCCCTGCTCTCTGGAGGCCACAGCCACGCTCCCTCGTCTCAGAACCTCCCCTTGCAGCGGCTTCCCGTGATTTTTCAGCCAAACCCATCAGCGCCGCGCTTAGACCGGGTCAGTAGGGAGGCTGCTCTGCGCTTTGCTGCAAAGGACCGGCAAAGGGAGAGAATCCTCCGGCAGCACCCAGCGACCAACGCCCCGGGCGAGCGCCAGGCAAGCTGAGAAACCAGCCGGGCGCCCAGAGCCCAGCCCTCCTCCCTGGAGAGCTGACGGGTACCGGGCACGTCGCTTCCTCGGCGCAGACCAGAACCAACGGAACGGCCGTCGACCGCAGCGCCGCGGAGCACGTGCAGAAAGATGAGGAGCTACTGGAGAGAGCCCAGCGGAGGGCTGCGAGGATGAGGAGGGGACTGGAGCATCTCTCCTACGAGGAAAAGCTACTGTAGGTGACCCTGCTTCGGCAGGGGGTTGGACTGGGTGACC
>Ga0181612_100780_pt1 | contig 11384 bp, 8 predicted proteins | sample HoacroProtozoa21_FD_119630 | JGI IMG/M metagenome (GOLD analysis project Ga0181612, IMG submission 119630) | Hoatzin crop microbial communities from Cojedes, Venezuel. Combined Assembly of Gp0051906, Gp0051904, Gp0051908
CTGCTATTATCGGAAAGCCCAATGAAAGGAAAGAAAGAACAGGAGACGGATCCGCTATCCTGCGACAGGGACAATAAAGGAGGACAAAAGAAATGGAGATGGCGACGACGAGGGTCAAGAGTGAAGAGGATTGTGTTGTTTGTGAATTGGTGGTTGCTCTTGAGGCCGACGGGTCACTCTGCTATGATCGGAAAGCCCAAAGAAAGGAAAGAAAGAACAGGAGACGAATCCGCTATCCTGTGGCAAGGACAAGAAAGGAAAAGAGAAGAAAATGTTTGCGGCTCTGTTATACTACGGCAGGCGCCAACAAAGGAGAATAGGCTGGCAGATCTGCTATGCTACGGCAACCCAAGAACGGGAAAATGAAGTTGAAAAATCGTTTCGTGCGGGGTATAATCGGCGTACAGATGAATGGGCTCCTATGCATCCGTGAAAACGGGTGCACGGGAGTTCTGCTTTTGTTATAATGTTGGCGGTGAGACAGTATGGACCATTTTGAATTGCACTCCAAATTTCAGCCGACCGGCGACCAGCCGCAGGCCATTGAGAAACTGGTGCAGGGCATCCAGAGAGGGGACAAGGAACAGACCCTCCTCGGGGTGACCGGCTCCGGTAAGACATTCACCATGGCCAACATTATTGCGCAGGTCAACCGGCCGACGCTGGTGCTGGCGCACAACAAGACGCTGGCCGCGCAGCTGTGTTCGGAGTTCCGGGAGATGTTCCCGAACAACGCCGTGGAATACTTTGTCTCGTATTACGATTACTACCAGCCGGAGGCCTATGTGCCCAGCACGGATACCTATATTGAAAAGGACGCGTCGATCAACGACGAGATCGACAAGCTGCGCCACTCCGCCACGTCGTCACTGTGCGAACGCCGGGATGTCATTATCGTGGCGTCGGTATCCTGCATCTACTCGATCGGCAGCCCGGCGGAGTACAAGAGCATGGTGCTGTCCCTGCGGCCGGGGATGGAGTTCCCACGGGACGAGCTGCTGAAAAAGCTCGTCTCCATTCAGTACGAGCGCAACGACGTGAACTTCGTCCGTACGAAGTTCCGCGTGCGCGGGGATACTGTCGAGGTCTTCCCGTCCGGCGAATCCGAACAGGCGCTGCGGATCGAGTACTTCGGGGACGAGATCGACCGCATTTGTGAGATCAACGCCCTGACGGGCGAAGTCACCAGTACCCTGAAGCACGCCGTTATTTACCCCGCCACGCACTACGTCGTGTCCCCGGACGTCATGGAGGACGCCATTGCGGATATCTTCGACGAAATGCGCACGCAGGTGGCGTTCTTTGAAAGCCAGGGCAAGCTCATAGAGGCGCAGCGCATCCAGCAGCGGACGGAGTACGACATGGAGATGCTCCGGGAGACCGGCTACTGCTCCGGCATTGAGAACTACTCCCGCGTGCTGTCGCGCCGCGAGCCGGGCGCCACGCCGTATACACTTTTAGATTTCTTCCCGAAGGACTGGCTGCTCTTCGTGGACGAATCCCACGTCACACTGCCGCAGGTCCGCGGCATGTTCGGCGGCGACCACGCCCGCAAGAAGAGCCTGGTGGAATTCGGGTTCCGTCTGCCGAGCGCGTTCGACAACCGGCCGCTCAACTTCGACGAATTCTACAGCCACGTCAACCAGGTGGTCTTCACCAGCGCCACGCCCGGCGACTTCGAGCGTGCCCGCAGCACGCAGATCGCGGAGCAGCTCATCCGGCCGACCGGCCTGCTGGATCCGGAGATCTCCGTCCGGCCGGTCGAGGGGCAGATCGATGACCTCATGTCGGAGATCAACACCCGCGTCGAAAAGGGCGAGCGCACCCTGGTCACCACTCTGACAAAGAAGATGGCCGAGGACCTGACCCTGTTCTTCGAACAGCACGGCATCAAGGTGCGGTACATGCACCATGACATTGATACGATCGAGCGCATGCAGATCATCCGGGATCTGCGCCTCGGCGAATTCGATGTCCTCGTCGGCATCAACCTGCTGCGCGAGGGCCTGGACATTCCGGAAGTCTCCCTCGTGGCCATCCTGGACGCGGACAAGGAGGGCTTCCTCCGGTCGGAGACCTCCCTGGTCCAGACCGTCGGCCGGGCGGCCCGCAACTCCAACGGGTTCGTCATCATGTACGCCGACAGCGTTACGCCCAGCATGGAACGCGCCATTTCGGAGACGTTCCGCCGGCGGGACATCCAGATGAAGTACAACGAAGAACACGGGATCACCCCTCAGACGATCAAGAAGGATGTCCGGGACGTGATCGAGATCACGTCCAAGGTGGACACCGAAAAGCGGGACGGCAAGCGCCTGACCAAGGCGCAGCGCGAAGAGCTGATCAAGCGCATGGAGAAAGAGATGCGCGCCGCCGCCCGCATCCTCGACTTCGAGACCGCCGCGTACTACCGCGACGAGATCGCCAGTCTGCGGGACGGATCATATATGAGTAAATCGCAGAAGAATACCAAGAAGAAACGACAAGGAATGCATTAAATGGCAAACAAGGACATTAAAATCGTCGGCGCAAAGGAACACAACCTGAAGAATATCAGCCTGACCATGCCGCGGGACCAGCTCATTGTGTTTACGGGTCTCTCCGGGTCGGGCAAGTCGTCCCTTGCGTTCGACACCATTTACGCCGAAGGCCAGCGCCGCTACATGGAGTCGTTGTCCTCCTACGCGCGCCAGTTCCTCGGTATCATGGACAAGCCGAAGGTGGACTCCATTGAGGGTCTGTCGCCGGCCATCTCCATTGACCAGAAGACGACCTCCAAGAATCCGCGCTCCACAGTGGGCACGGTCACGGAGATCTACGACTACCTGCGTCTGCTGTACGCGCGTATCGGCGTGCCGCACTGCCCGGAGTGCGGACGGGAGCTGACGCATCAGACCGTGGACCAGATCGTGGACCAGATCCTGGCGCTGCCCGAGGGCACGAAGATCCAGGTCATGGCGCCCATTGCCCGCGGCAAGAAGGGCACGCACGCCAAGGCGCTGGAGTCGGCCTCCAAATCCGGCTTCGTCCGCGTGCGGATCGACGGCGAAACGCACGACCTGACGGAGAAGTTCAACCTGGACAAGAACGTCAAACATAATATCGAGATCATCGTCGATCGCCTGGTCGTCAAGGACAGCATTATGACCCGTCTGACGGACTCCGTGGAGACCGCCATGAAGATGGGCAACGGCATCCTGGTCGTGGACGTGATCGGCAGCGAGCCGCTGGTCTTCTCCCAGAGCTACGCCTGCCCGGAGCACGGCACGCTGAAGATCGACGAGATGCAGCCCCGCATGTTCTCGTTCAACAACCCGTTCGGCGCCTGCCCGAAGTGCGGCGGTCTGGGCAGTTTCACGGTGGTCGACCCGGACCTGCTCATCCCGAACAAGAATCTCTCCATCCGCGAAGGCGCCATCAACGGCTACGGCTGGAGCAAGGCCGAGGGCGGCACCATTGCGGAGATGTACTACGAAGGCGTAGCCAAACACTACGGCTTCTCCATTGACGTGCCGGTCAAGAAGATGAAACTCGAGGATCTGAACAAGATCCTCTACGGCACGGACGGCGAGCGCGTGAAGTTCTCTCGCGTCACGTCGTACAGCCAGGGGACGTTCCAGGCCCGCTTCGAGGGCGTGGTGCACAACCTGGAACGCAAATACGAAGAGACCAACTCGCAGGTGGCCAAGCGCGCCATCGAGAACGTGATGTCGGAACACGCCTGTGACCAGTGCCACGGCAAGCGCCTCCGCCCGGAGAGCCTGGCCGTGACCGTCGGCGGCCTGAACATCGACGAACTGACGCACCTGTCGGTGACGAAAGAAATCGAGTTCTTCGACAACCTGGAACTCTCCGACCGGGACGCCATCATTGCGGACCTCATCCTGAAAGAGATCAAATCCCGCCTGCGCTTCCTGAAGAGCGTGGGCCTGGAATACCTGGACCTGGCGCGGGCCTCGGCCACGCTGTCGGGCGGGGAGAGCCAGCGGATCCGCCTGGCTACGCAGATCGGCTCCAGCCTTATGGGCGTTCTGTACATCCTGGACGAGCCCAGCATCGGCCTGCACCAGAAGGACAACGACAAGTTGATCGCCACGCTCAAGCGCCTGCGGGACCTGGGCAACACCCTGATTGTCGTAGAACACGACGAGGACACCATGCGCGCGGCGGACTACATTGTGGACATTGGTCCCGGCGCCGGGATCAACGGCGGCGAAGTCGTCGTGGCCGGCACGCTGGACGACGTCCTTGCCTGCAAGGAGTCCATCACGGGCCAGTACCTGAGCGGCAAGCGCAAGGTTCCGGTCCCCACGGAGCGCCGAAAGGGGAATGGCAAGTTCCTGGAAATCAAGGGCGCGCGTGAACACAACCTCAAGAATATTGACGTGAAGATCCCCCTGGGAACCTTCACCTGTGTCACCGGCGTCTCGGGCTCCGGCAAGTCGTCCCTGGTCAATGAGATCCTGTACAAGACTCTGGCCCGGGACCTGAACCGCGCCAAGATGTTCCCCGGGGACAGCGACGGCGTCAAGGGCATGGAGCAGCTGGACAAGGTCATCAACATTGACCAGTCGCCGATCGGCCGCACGCCGCGTTCCAACCCGGCCACCTACACCAATCTGTTCAACGACATCCGCGCGCTCTTCGCCAGCACCACGGACTCCAAGATCCGCGGCTACAACGCCGGCCGCTTCAGTTTCAACGTCAAGGGAGGCCGCTGCGAGGCCTGCCAGGGCGACGGGATCGTCAAAATCGAAATGCACTTCCTGGCCGACGTCTACGTGCCCTGTGACGTCTGCCACGGCGCCCGGTACAACCGGGAGACCCTGGAAGTCAAGTACAAGGGCAAGAACATTGCGGACGTCCTCGACATGACGATCGACGAAGGCGTCGACTTCTTCAGCGCCGTGCCGAAGATCCACGACCGCCTGAAGACCCTCCAGGACGTCGGCCTCGGCTACGTCAAGCTCGGCCAGAGCGCCACCACCCTGTCGGGCGGCGAAGCCCAGCGTGTCAAGTTGGCCACGGAGCTCTCCAAGCGCTCCACCGGCAAGACCATCTACATCCTGGACGAGCCGACCACCGGCCTGCACTCCGCCGACGTCCACCGCCTGATCGAAGTTCTCCAGAAACTCGTCGACGCCGGCAACACCGTCCTCGTCATCGAGCACAACCTGGACGTCGTCAAGAGCGCGGACTACCTGATCGACCTCGGCCCGGACGGGGGAGACAACGGCGGCGAAATCGTGGCCACGGGTACCCCGGAACAGGTGGCCAAAGTCAAGAAGTCCTACACCGGCCAGTATCTGAAAAAACTTTTATAAATATTAAGGTTGTAAAATCCCGGAAAATGCGTTAAAATGAAACGCGTTATCCGGGTGTGGCGCAGTTGGTAGCGCGCTTGACTGGGGGTCAAGAGGCCGTGGGTTCAAGTCCCGCCACTCGGACCAGGAAGAGGCAGAATTTGTGTTCTGCCTCTTTTTCTTTTAGAATTAACAATATGTTCATAAAACTCCGTAAAACCTTTGGGAGGAAACCTGCATCCATTTAACGAGCGAGGAGCAGGAGGGAATTTCGAGAGGTGGGATTGCCTTTGAGCGATACATCCATTGAAATTACCGAAGAGCTCGTGGAACGCATTTACAACTGGTACCGTCTGGAAGAACGCCTGAACAAGATTCGCGGAGGAAAGGATCCCCCGCCGAAGCAGGTCCAGACCGAACGTAACCAAGTGGAGCAGACATGAGTGCAGAGGATTTGAAAAAGTATGTGGAGGCCGCCCAGGCCGGGGACGAGAACGCGTTTCGTATGCTGTACGAACTGTCGTACTCGAAGGTCAAGGCCGCCTGCGCACGACAACTGAAAAATCCGTGGGACGTAGATGACGCTGTACAGAAAACGTACATCCAAATCTACACAAAGCTGGATACCTTACAGGACCCAACGAAATTTACCAGTTGGGCCACTACTGTTGCACGCAATTCCGCCCTGGGGATCCTGCGCACCAAACAGAGCCGTACGCGGAAGGACGACTACCGTCCGCATTTCTCGGACGACGAGTACGAAGGCATGGACACTCTGTCCACCGCCGACTACGAACAGGGCACAGATCCACAGGCTCAAGTGGAGCATGACGAAGCCATGGCGCGCTTAACGAAGGTCATCAAGGAACTGCCCGAAATGCAGCGCACCTGTTTCCTTCTGCAGCGCCAGGACGTCAGCTACAAGGAGATGGCCGAGCAGCTGGGCATCCCGGAGGGCACGGCCAAGAGCAATGTCCGCTATGCTCAGCAGAAAATCAAAAAGGCCATGAAGGATATTGCGGAGGAATACCATATTTCCCTCAACGCATTCTCGATCATCCCGGTTGGCACCAGCGGTTTCCTCATTGAATATGAGGCTTCCAGCGCGAACGTCTCCGCAAGCGGCGCACAGGCAAGTGCTACGGTAGGAGACACCACCGCTACCGCCGAAGTCGGCGTGGACGGCGGCCAGTCCATGGAGACCAACTGGCAGGAGATCTCCCAGGCCATCCGCAACGGGGACACCCAGGTGTCCCACGACGGGGATGTCGACGTGGATCACTCCGGCAGCGTCTCCAAAGGAGCGGCCTCCGGGTCTGTGGCGGTCAGCGCCTGGAAGAAAGTGGCAATTGGCGCACTTGCGGCCGCCGTCATCGGTGGCACCGTTTACGCCTCCGTAAACGTCACCAAGAGCAGTGACTCTCAGGATGCCTCATCCACCACGACCACCAGCGTCACCACGCAGGCGGACGACCAGGACGAGGCCAACAACGACGAGACCACCGCCCCAACCACCGACGCCAGCACCACCCGCACCACATCAACAACCCGTAGAACCACTACTACAACAGCGCGTGCCACCACGCGGTCGACTACCGCGTCCACCACAACCACCACGACCTCCGGTGAGGAATTCACCGAAGACTACGAAAAGGACTTCTAGTCCTCCCTGAATTGGAGAAATCAACATAAAACAGCCCGGACCGAAGTCCGGGCTGTTTTGTTGAAAGCAATTATTCACCAGTCATCCATTCGATGAGAAGATCGGCAACAGTATCGACAATTTCCTGGAAAAGATCCAAAGAGTCTGTTATGAGTGCGCCGGAAGACTGAATCAAATAAATAAGAGTATCTGCAATGGCCTGAATCAAATCCTGATTATTATAACGCGTAACATCAAGGAGCTTTCTGATGATGTCGAAGAAGTCATTGATGAGATTCGTCAGGGCATTGTCACTCTCTTCTTCTTCCTGGGCAGATTCAACACTCTCGACAAATTCGGCAGAGTATTTGACATGAATAGTGACTTTGGATTCCGGAGGACAGTTCTTCAGGAACGTCCCGGATTTGAATCTCAACCATAAGTTTTCGGTGGAATCGCTGGTGGAAGACGCTGTAGCATCCGATTGCCACGCCTCTAAGATAATCGATGTGTCAAGTTTTCCGGGGTATCCTTCGGCAATGACATTTTTATCGGAATCATAAATACAAATGTAAGAAATCTTCTTAAATCGAACGGGCTTGGAATATCCATTGACGATACTAAAGCAACCGACCATGGTGTCTTTGTCATAATAGGCAAGAGTTCTCGGGCGGATTTCCAGACGATCTTTAGTGGCTTCGGAATTGCTCGTGTAGTTATAGAAAGTACGTGGATACCGGGTGCTGGAACTGAGTTCCGGCAGGCTGGAGTTTTTTACTTTGCTTCCCGCTTTCTTGACGGTGGCATAGTACTGGGATGTTTTAAAACTGTTGAAAATGATACCTGTATCGTTAAGGGCATACATGAGATGGTCTCTAGCTATCTCAATATCGCCGTCTGTGGCGCAGGCGAGGGCCTCCTGGAGTTCTTCCGCCCAGACTTCCGCATAGAGTTCCGCTTTGGAACTGCCGACGGAGGACGATAATTCACTGGTCAGGTCCGACTGAAACTCGGCCTGGTCAAAGGTCTTGGCGGACGAGGGCACCAGAAGGATCTGGAAGCTCATGATCAATGCCAGAAGGGTGGCGAGGGACTTTTTTACGGTTTTCATGGGTTTCTCCTATTCAGTCACTTGTGGGGTGATCAGAACCAGTTCTCGAGGAGCTCGAGGATCCGGCCGATGAGGTAGTAGAGTTCTCCGAGGTCGTCGAAGTTGTACAGGCTGTTGATGTACTGCCAGAGGTCGAGGTCGTAGCTCTCTTCGATTTTTTCGACGGTGTAGTTGGCTTTGATGGTGGCGTGCTCGAATGAGTCGAGGCCGGGGACGAAGGTGCCTTTCTTGAAGTACAGGTAGAATTCGTCGTCCTGGACGAGGAATTCGGCGGGGTTTCCGTCCTTCTCATAGGCCTCGAAGACCATGCCGTAGTTGAAGGCTTTCGGGTAGCCCTCGGCAATGATCTGGCCGTCGTCCGTGACCAGCTTGACGTAGTTGATCTGCTTGACCCGCGTGCGGAAGTTGTAGCCGTTGAAGATGGAGACGCGGACTTTTAATTCGCCTGTGTTCGTGTAGGCAATATAGGTCGGCGTGGATTCCAGGCGGCCTTCCGTGGTGTCGGGGTAGCCGAACTCGTAGTAAAGCGGGGTCTCAAGAGATGGTGCTGTCCAGTCCACTTTATGATTCTTGAGGTACTTTTTGACGCTCTTGCCGGCTTTCTTGACAGACGCTTTGGGCGTCTCGGAGTACACGCCGGCGTATTCCACGGTGCCGCTGATTGCATCTACTAAGATGGGAGCCGCCTCATAGAGGGGAGCGGTGTCGAAGGTCTCGGTGTACTCTTTGATGGCGTCGTAGCATTTGGCCATGGCCTCCGCAATGCTCGGGTGGTCCATGTCCGACGTGTCCGTGATGGCGAAGGACGGGACCATGGTCGAGAGCAGGAGGGTCAGGGCCAGGGTCAGCGAAAGGAATGTTCGTAGTGGCTTGGGGCTTTTCATCATGATCTTCTCCTTGGCTGCATATTTATGCATTGTATTCTTTAGTGTAACAAGAAATGTTTCGGAATGAAAGACAAGTGTCGAGAATTCTTGGCAGGACCCTGAAATTGTTTAAAACGAAGGGACGGGTTCTTCCGTCTATATGGTGAAACGGACCTGGCGCCCCTCGGGGCGTTGAGAAAAATCTCGCTTGGCTGTTAAGGTCTGTGTTCATCTCCCGGTTTTGCACCTGTCCGCAAAGCCGGGATTTCTTTTTTGTCATTCATTGAATTTTGATTATGTGGGGGGTATACTATTTTTTAAGTCGGGCTGTAAAGTCAATTTACGGTTGAAAAAGGAAGTGCATAAGTGAAAGAGAATGTGATCATCACCCTAAAAGACATTTCAGTCGCCTTTGACGGGGAAACGGTTTTGGACCATCTGAATCTGGAGATTCGCGATGGGGAATTTGTCACCATCCTGGGACCCTCAGGATGTGGAAAAACGACGACGCTGCGCATCATAGCGGGCTTTCAGGAACCGGACTCCGGACAGGTGCTGTTTGGAGATACTGTCATGAATGGTGTTCCGGCCCACGAGCGGCGCGTGAACACCATTTTTCAGCGTTATGCGCTGTTTCCGCATCTGAACGTCTACGAAAACGTGGCGTTCGGCCTGCGCCTCCGGAAGATGCCGGACGCGCAGATCAAGGAAAAGGTGGAGGAGATGCTCCGGCTGGTGGACCTGAAAGGGTTCAACCGACGGACCATCGACTCGCTGTCCGGCGGCCAGCAGCAGCGCGTGGCCATTGCACGCGCCCTTGCGGTGGACCCGGAAGTGCTGCTTTTGGATGAGCCGCTCGGCGCCCTGGATCTGAAGCTGCGCAAGGACATGCAGAAGGAACTGAAGGACATCCAGCAGCGGTTGGGAATCACATTCATCTACGTTACGCACGACCAGGAAGAGGCCCTCTCCATGTCCGACAAAGTCGTCGTCATGGACAAGGGCGAAATCCAGCAGATCGGCTCACCGCTGGATATTTATAACGAGCCGGAGAACGCCTTTGTGGCGGACTTTATCGGCGAATCCAACATTCTGGACGGCGTCATGGTGGAGGACTACAAGGTCCGCTTTTCCGGGCGCACGTTTGACTGCGTGGACGCCGGGTTTGAGAAGAACGAACCGGTGGACGTTGTCATCCGGCCGGAGGATGTGGACGTCTGCCCGGTGGCGGAGGGCATGCTGACCGGAACGGTCACGTCCGTGACCTTCATGGGCGTGCACTACGAGATCATCGTGGACATCCGCGGCTTCAAGTGGATGATCCAGTCCACGGACGTCCAGTACGAAGGGGACCGGATTGGCATCCTCATCAAGCCGGATGAGATCCAGGTTATGAAGAAGTCCCGGTACTCCGACCTCTACGGAGACTACTCGAGCTATTCGGACGAAATGGACTACATTTCGGACGCAAACGTGGATATTACGGACCTGGATGATATTACGGAGATCGACGATGAATAACCGCAAGTACAACGCCATAACGGCGCCGTACGGGCTCTGGATGGCGGTGTTCATCGTGGCGCCGCTGCTGATCGTGGCGTATTACGCGCTGACCGACGCGGACGGCAACTTTTCGCTCGCCAACCTCCAGTCCCTGACGCTTTACACCGACACCATTCTGCGGTCGGTGTACTTCGGAATCGTGGCCACCCTGATCTGCCTGGTGACCGCGTACCCACTGGCGTGGATTTTTTCGAAAACCAAAGCCAGCACGCAGAAAGTGCTCGTCATGCTGATCATGATCCCCATGTGGATGAACTTCATCCTGCGCACCTATGCCATCATGGTGCTGTTTGAGGACACCGGGATCATCAACAACTTCCTGACGGGCATCGGGCTCAACCCCTTACATCTGATCAACACCTCCGGCGCGGTCATCTTCGGCATGGTGTACAACTACGTGCCGTTCATGATCCTGCCGCTCTATACCACCATGACCAAACTGGACCGCCGGTATCTGGAGGCGGCCCGGGACCTTGGTGCGTCCAGTGTACAGTGCCTGACGAACGTCATGCTGCCGCTGACGAAGTCCGGCATCCTGTCGGGTATCACCATGGTCTTCGTCCCGTCGGTCAGTACCTTCTACATTTCCCAGAAGCTGGGCGGCGGCCGCTACACCCTGATCGGTGACGTCATTGAAATGCAGTTCCAGGTGGCGTACAACTACCACCTCGGCGCGTCCATTTCGCTGCTGCTCATGGTCTTTATCCTGATCTGCCTGGCGGTCATGAACCGCGCCGGCGGCACGGAGAACGGGGAGGTGGTCGTATGAGACGCGGCCTCAGCCTGTCCGCCAAGATCTACCTGCTCGTCTTCATGCTCATCCTTTACGCGCCGATCCTGGTGCTGATCGTCTTTTCGTTCAACGCGTCGCCCAGCACCAGTGTGTTCGGGGGCTTCTC
>Ga0181612_101275_pt1 | contig 11384 bp, 2 predicted proteins | sample HoacroProtozoa21_FD_119630 | JGI IMG/M metagenome (GOLD analysis project Ga0181612, IMG submission 119630) | Hoatzin crop microbial communities from Cojedes, Venezuel. Combined Assembly of Gp0051906, Gp0051904, Gp0051908
GCCTTTTCTCGTAGGAGAGATGCTCCAGTCCCCTCAACATCCTCGTTGCCCTGCACTGGACTCTCTCCAGTAGCTCCTCATCTCTCTTGAACTGGGGAGCCCAGAACTGGACACAGTACTCCAGATGGGGCCTCACTAGGGCAGAGAAGAGGGGGAGGAGAGCCTCCCTCCACCTGCTGGCCACACTCCTCCTAATGTACCCCAGGATCCCACTGGCCATCTTGGCAGCCAGGGCACACTGCTGGCTCATGGTTAACCTGTCATCCACCAGGACACCCAGGTCCCTCTCCACAGACCTGCTGTCCAGCAGGTCAGTCCCAAGCCTGTACTGGTGCATGGGGTTGTTCCTCCCCAGGTGCAGGACCCTGCACTTGCCCTCGTTGAACTTCATCAGGCTCAATGATTTTCCAAATTTTCCAAATTTTTCCAAATTTTCTCTTTTTAAAGTGGCTATGCTTTTTGTCATCAAAACAACAAGAGATGGATTGTTTTTTTTAATTACATAGGCACATGTAATGAATTCTAAGTGACCAGAAGTGCAGACGCACAGCACTGGCAGCCAGCCAGTTGAGGATCACACCTGTTGCAGCATCAATGCAAAACTTACTGTTCTCTAAAAAGCCACATCCAAAATTTGAGAACGTTTGTGCTCTGCTGACTGAACTCTTCTGCAAAGCGACAGGAATTGTGGAGAGAAGTTTTCTGTGATATGCAAGTACAATGTTTTTCCTCTCCTACACGAAATTAGTTTCCACACTAAAATACAAGTATGCAAAAATCGGAAGTTGGGCTGTTTTTTCTCCTGTAGATCTCTGCCACTACATACTTCCATCTGCAGCTTTTAGGGGAAGGAGGTTACCAAGAGCAATTGCTGTTTCTTTTTACTGGTTGTGCCTTTTATCGAACAAGTTTGTTATTCGATAGGAAATCCAACCACGGTCCTCCTAATGCAATGTCTGGCTGGTCCCTTCGGAGAGGGACAGGTGACGCAGTAACCAGTTCCTGCCCGAGTCAGAATCCTGTGCTCAAGCTCTACCCCAGTCTCTCTCAGGAGGCTGAATAAATGCAGGAAATTAACATTAAAACTGACAAGACTGTCACCCGTGTCCTCTGCGACACCTCGCAAGGGATTTGAGGGCCTACTAGCCCTCTGCGGCCTGTCAACAAGCCTCCACAACGAGGACAATCACAGGAATACTTGGGAAGCGCTCTGCAGACACACTGAGGTACCCGGGGTCGGACCTCATCCCGTAAGCACGCAGCAGCTGATTTGAAATGGCTTTTTGTATTTTTATCTCACTGCCTGCCAGGTTGCGCCCGACAGCACAGGCTAACAGGTCGCTAACATACTGCCAGCACTCTTCGTTCTTCTGGCTTCTGTGACCACCTGCCGGGAGAAAAAAGCCGCCTGGGGAGAAAGCATTTCATTTCTTTACTCACATGGACAGAGTTAAGTCTCATGGGAACACCATCCACACTACGCCACTCATCTACTAGGGTAACTTGGTTTTCTTGTAATTAAGCGAGCTCTTCCAGCCCGAATCTACCCACAGCTACCGGCAGAGTTTATTCACTGCCTGCATTTAACTCCGTGCTTTCAACTCCATGCTAGGGTAGATGATCATCAAGTTGCTGAATGCTCAAGGAGGGAAAAAAGAAAGGCTACGCACACACAATCTGCACATTCAGCCTCTCCTTTGGTTCTGCTCTGAAGCCATTTGAGCTGCAAATCTCTCTTCACCATTGGAATTTTTAGTGTTTGCTTCTTGGTTGCTTTTGACCAAGATTTGGAGGAGTTGTTGACATGCAGGAGGGCAGGGCCGCCATCCAGAAGAACCTCAGCTAGCTGGAGAAACGGGACGGGATCTAACTGCATCTGCCAGTGCTGCCAGGGCAGCTACAGCGAGGCTGACACCACACCAGGTGCCTTGGAGATGCTCAGTGGAAAGGCAAGCGGGGACTGTCAAGCTGCAACCAGGTAAAATCTGTCTGGATGTAAAGAAAAAGCACGGTTTCCACGAGACTGGGGCAGCCCCAGGACCGGCTGGAATGGTGCTGACATCTCCATCCTTGGAAACTCTCAAAGCCTCAGTGAACAAGGTACTAAGGAACATCATCTAGCTCTACATTTAGCCCTGCTCTGAACAGGGGTTTGGACCAGAGCCTTCCTGAGGTCACTTCGTGCCCAAATCTTCCTGTAATGTTACGTTCAGCAGTACGTACTGCAACCCTGTACTGCAGGATGCCCGACAAACCGTTTGTTGATGCTGTCTGGACCGGCGCTCATCAGCGAGTTGCAAAATAAAAAGCAGAACCATGTCATGAATGACCTCAATTTCTTCATAAAGTAATCACCAATAATAGCATCTAGATTTAGAAATAGGTGCTCTTTATTTGACCTGACATAACTTCACAAAGTGACATCACTACAAAAAGTATTAAAAAATCGTTACTTACAATATTTCTATGTGCATCTTCGTTATTTTTCCATACTGCGACCACTTGAAGCCCATGTATATAAACAAGTTTGCAGACTCGCTGGTTATCCAGGCTGACAGACCCCAGCACTCCCTTTCTGCACCACGATCCTTGCCAGCAAGCACCCACAGCCCAGGTGAAGCCAGCTTGCAAAGGAGCCTAGGGAGCAAGCGCAGGTAACCCAGACAGATGGAGGAGAAGAAGTCTGGGTGGATGTGGCCAAAGAAACCAGCTACACAAGAAGTGTGCAGCAGAGATCTGCCTGTGTGACAGCAGAGCCAGAATGCACGTGTTGAGTCCGGAGAAAGGGATGTTGCAAAGGCTCAAACTTCAAATGATCGCCTGGCTGAAGGGTTTGCTGTTCAGACAGAGAGAAAAGGCCAGCTTTTCAATGAAGAAAGAGCAAGCCTTAGAATCTGACTTTGGTGAAGACCTACAGGACTCCTTGGTCTGAAGGGGACATGTTTCTGAACACACCTCCACATGCACGGCTCTCCTGTTTCTGAAGCTACAGTAGGGTTTACATCCCGCATGCAGTCAGCAGGGAAAGGCACTGCACGCCCACGGGATCAGAGAGAACCACTCCAACGCTTAGACAGGGGCCTCCAGCAGCCATCCCCAAAACTGCTGTCACCCTTCCACGTCGGACAGGAGAAGCAGCAGGGCAAGTATGGGAAGACAGCATCTTGGGATGTTGTCGGGAGCGCAAAGGAAATAAGTAAACAACACCTTAAACAGCAAAACCAGCTGGCAAGGGGAGCTGCCAAACAACGAAGCCATCCTACCAAGGGCACCAGGGAGCAAGCCAGCCAGGCGACTAGGCAGGTTCTGCGTTCACGCTTCAAATCCCAATGAGTCACTGAGCAGAGACGGGCAGAGCCGCAAGCAGAGCACGATTCATGCTACATTTTTCTCTATAGATGTATACTGTAACAACAGACTCCTTTGTCCCAAGGGAATAACAAAACCCCACAACAACTGTGCAGGAGAAGGGGAAGTTAAAATAATTTTACCATCTGCAAAATGCACTTTTTATTACTACTTAGTCTGTCTCGATTGCCTGCTTTTTTACCCGCCTACAGGGAATTCCAGCACTGGGTCGTAATTAAAGAGTTCCACAACACTTCCATTTAGTGGGAAACATTTACCCTCCTCCCTTTTGACATGTCTAGCCTTTCCAAAGGAGCGTCACACAGCAAGCAGAAGTAGCCCGTGGGAGTCGATAAACCTTGGGATTGGTTTCCAACTGTCGGACTCAGTGGAACTTACGCTGCCTTCGAAGCACAAGCCAAAAGGCACGAGACGCACGGTACCTGCTCCATCGACGGCCGACGGGACTGCTGACCTGGTCAGCCCCGTGTGGCGTCTCCAACATCAGCCGACAGCAAATACAGAGAGAGCGCCCAAGAAAACAGTCCCTATGTCGCAATTAACACTCTCAAGCCTCAAAAATTTCTGGCTTAGGGACCTCTTTATCCATACTTGTGACTTTCTAATGTCATTCTTTCCACTGATTTGTCTTCCATGAATTCGTCCTGTTGCTCTTTGAACTCAGGCAGACTTCTAAGGTCCACAGTCCTCGTTCTCAGCATCTGAAGAACTATGCATCATCAGCGACTGCGCAGCTTCTTTATCAAACTTTGTCCTGATTGCTTTCAGACAGAAGCGAGCAGATCTTTCAAACCGTTTTTTCCTTCCCCATGGAACTGACCACGTATTTCACCCATGTGCTTATCTTCAGCAAATTGCTGATCCATGCAAAGGCCCCTGTCACATTACAGCTGCAAAGTTCCTTCAAGAGCCTTCAGTGAGGAACTTCATTAAACACCCCTGGAAAATTTAAGCAAGCCACACAGAACCAGACCATCTCTCCGCATGGCTGCCAAGTGCCTGACAGAGTTCGTAGAGACGTGTAATGCCCAACATCCTTCAGATATCAAACATGTCTTGCCTTGTGTTACACTTACCAATGTATTCACCAGCACCATCATTTAGAACTAGCTTTTTGGTTTTAAACTGATTGAGAGATGTTTCCACTAGATGAAGAGGCACCCGCCAGCCTCACCCCCGGTGAGCACACCTCCGAAAGCCGCTTCCGTTTGATGAACAGGAAAACGGACCACAAGGGGAAAGGATCTGCCCAGATCAGATACCAAAACCAGAACAATCCCTAGCTCAGTCTCCCAATTTATCCACAAGATATATGATCCTCCTCTTCTTCCAACAAGTTTCCCAGGTGTGTAAAGTGACATAAAAGTATCAGCAGTGACGAGAAGGACAAGCTTTGAAACAGAACCAGAGCAAGCCCGTCTTAGCAGGATAATGATGGTCTGACGTTCATTTCTGCACTTTCACATTCAAAGGAAAGGGTGAATGGAATTACAGCTTTGTTCCTCAGACAACTTTGTAAGCTACAAAGCGATCCCCAGAAATCAGTTTTATCCCCAAGATTTCAATTAAATATTGCCAAATTTTCTTTCCAGCGAGTTCTGACAAAACAAGCAGAAGAGAATGACTTTGTAGCAGGCTACATCAAATGCAGTCTCAATAACCCGCGTAACCTTTACTCGGAGATGCTCAGCAAAAAAGCATGCCAAGTTACAAAGCCAGCTTTTCTTCTTCCCTCACCCTACCCACTACTCCAAGCAGCTCAGAAAGTACAGAAGGAGACACAAGAGATAATCAGAGCCATGACGCCAGCTATACCTGAATAAACCATTATGGGAGCCCTCTCCTATCGATTCGCTAACAGCCTCTTCAAACAGGCCTCGCGCTCCAGGAACAGGAGAGCGGTGGTAAGAGGGTCCCGGTCAGAAAGCAACTACATTAGTTGGACATGAGCTCACTTGTTTTTCAAGAGGATGGAGCTGCTTCTCAGGTCAGCATGCATCTTGGCTTTTATTCCGCTCTCAGTACGGCTTTGTCCTCTCTGACCAGGTTTTGAGGCCAGACCTTTCAAAAAGTGGGACCCAGCACTGATGCTCAGCAAGCTCACAGCTCTGCTGCTGCGTGACATGGTATGGCAACACCGCTCGGGAGGCGGCTCCCTCCCGCCCTGCCGAAACTCGTCTAAGCCCCACAGCTCAGGCTGCCAGCTCAGGTCACTTGGCCTCACAGGCTTCTTTTAACATTTCCTTTTCCATTGCACATCTTCGAAGTTCACGTTATGGAGGGAAAAAGCAGCTGTTCCCACGAAATCTCTGCTCCTGCACCTATCCCAGGCTGACATTTCTGCACGCAGTCAACTATTCTGCTCATTCTTGTTCCAAATAAACCAGGACATACAGCTCCTGCCATTTCCATTAGTCTAATGAACTTATCAACAGCCTCATTTCTGACATCTTCCAACCTCTTCCAGTGTTAACACAAAAAAAGAAGAGCAATTTTCTACACCGGAAATTTGGAAGCGCTTAAAGTCCAGAAGATGGCTTTAAGAAAGCTGGCAAGATTGTGGGAAACGTGCCAGACACCTCTAAATCTCTGGCTCACTTTGTTTCCACCTAGAATTTATTCACAAAGCAGGCATTCCGTTACTGCATCTCCTGCTGATACCTGACTACTGTCAAACACACCTGCAGTTTAGGGCTATAGGCTTAATTACACTGGTAAACTAAAGCATCCACTCTCCCTGGCTTTGGAAGAACAGAAAGCATCTGGACAAGGTATAGAGGCTACTGGCTGACACACCTTTGCTTTCCAAGCAGTAAAACGTTTACAGCTTCCCAAACCAACCACTCCTGTCACCCACAGTATCCATAACAGCCTCCTAAAGCGTATCATTTGCGATGGGGTGACACTTCCAATGCTTCAGGCTTGTGCACTGGCACTCTCAAAACACACAGTCTAAGGCTCCTCTGAAGCACACGTGCTGCCTCTGGGTACATGAGCCACAAGCACCCAGCGGCCCTCGTCGCGATGAAGTCACAAAATATCTCAAAACAATTCAGTTCGGGCACAAGCATCAGAGGATGTCAAATTAAATTATCCCAGGGAATGCTCAAAACGGTTGCTCTCTACTCCCTCTCCCTTTTCTGCCTACAGCTGGACTGAGTTTGGGCAGAGGCTCCCCTCAAACTTGTCTTTTTTTTAGAGGAAGGGCCCTAGTCCGTTCCCTTGTTCTTTGGATGGAAGCCAGCCCACACCTTTGATTATTCACACTGTCCTTCTTCATACGCCTTCCAAGTCTAGGTTGTGGGGTTTTTTTCAGGAGGAAGCAGAACTGCACTCAACATTCAAGTGCAGGAGGATGATGGGCACAGCACAGCAAGGACACCAGCAATAGTTAACACTAATTCCAAATATCAGTTGGGTTTTGATCACAAGTATCAAGATGATGTTTAGCAGTGTTTAACCTCAGATTGTTGCTTCTGATGGGCAAGCACCACCTCCTGGGTCCACCATCATTTACAGCAAATTCCAACTGTGCATCCTCCCATGAGACCAGTTCAGGTTTGTCCACACCAAACCTCAGCCCATTTATCACGTGGTCTCTCCATGCTCCCCACATCATGCCTTGGCTTTAACCTCCGTGGCTCAGTATCATCAGCGCCACTTACCGGGTGTCAAACCTGCATCCCACCACCTCCTTCTAAGACTCCAGAAGTACCACATTTCACAGTAACAGGCAGAACCTGTCCTGAGGAGCATGTTAAACTTTAGCCAAAAATTGGCAAAAAGGTAAAAATAGCAAGTGACAAAGTTGAATGACAGTCACAAAATCCAATGTCACTAAACACAGGCTCACGCACTGAGGGGTGGAGACACTGAGGGAACGCACCAAATCACATGTACACCATGACATCCCCAAACCAGCTACTAACAAAAGGTTTCCTGAGCGGAGTCACAGCAGACCACTCTCATCAGCAGCAGCCAAATAAATGCTCAGAGGTGTCAAAGAAACAAATACAGTGCCAGAAACCCTACGGGCAGAAGCAGTGAGCAACCAGAGACACCTTTCTGTGCCACCACACAAAGCCACAGCGCTCACACATCGTCCTGTCTCAAAAGTCACAAGCAGCCTAGGGAAGGGTAACAGCAAAAATCAGATCTATGGAATATATCCCACAGGAGGCATGAAACGCAGATGGATCTTCAGCATCAAAAAAAAAACAACAACAAGGCTCTAAAGAAGTATAAAGATAACTGACAGGTGGACATGGAAAAGTTGCTCACCAGTTTCTGAAGTAAAGGGGGTTAAGGAGACGTACATAGAAACACCAGTTAAATGAGCAGAGGCAAATAAAAACTAAGAGAAGGGAACACCTTTTCCATGTGTTTTTTAAATAATATATGAACTCTTTATCACAGAATATTACAGAGGCTAAGAATAGAAACAGCTCCCCAAAGGGAAGCAGCAAATTCAGAGTCAGTGGCCTCGCTGGCCTTCTGGCACCTCGAGGTATGGGGCCCACAGAACTAGGGAACCAAAATAAAAGGGAAAACTTGCACCAAGAAAAACCCCAAACACCCACCATGCTGGTTCCTCACAACACAAGAACTGGAAGGAGAGGAGAAAAATGAACGGCCAAGACGAACATAACAGTGTGAGCTAAAAAAGACCAAACCTGAGTTTAGCCAAGGAATCCAGCAAGCTCTCAAATCTGCTGTCCAGAGGCCAACACCCAGGCTGAGCCAAGCTGGCACCCACCCCACTGCTTGAATGGGAAACTACGAGGAGCTGCATGCACTTGGAGTGACTTCTGCCAGGCAACAAACGTCAGAGTAAACCGGCTTCACATGAGGAAACTACTCCAGCATCTCCGCTGGTTCTGGCTATAAGGTAAGCCAGGTAACAAGGACATTGCCTTCCCCTGCAGACGTCACACACGGCTGGTAACTGATCTCCTGCACGAGGATAACCCAGTTGCAACTGGTTAACACATCGTATTAATGCAGCAAATTAACAGAAGCAGCAAAGGCTGCCGAAGTCAGCTGCAGCTCGGAGTCCAAGGAAGCCGTCGATAGAATCCTTTCAGCAAGCAACACAGCCAGTACTGCGGTTTCTGAAGGCAGTAACACACCCGGTCCAGAAAGCGCCCGATTTGAGAGTTTAGGACTCCTCCCTTTTGTGCCTCCTCTGCATACCAGGGACCTTCTGAGGAGCGCTCATGGGAAGATCTAACAAGATCCACACACCCGTCAAATCTGGGCTCTCCTCAGTGGCCTCTTATGCAAATGCCAATATTCTTCCGTTTCATTTAACCTGGATATTCTGTTTATTAACACAAGCTGCCCTGACAGCTTTAAAGTATGAAAGACTTACTGACACCTCTGAAACACATCCGGAGAGAGATTTATTTTTTTTAAACAAAAATCCTAAAGCAGCTTAGTATGTTTAAAAACGTTAGACTCCTTCCACCCATCACCAAAACGCCAGCGTACCTGTCATACCTAAAAACACGAGAACAATCATTAACTTTCTCTGTTTTTTTGACAGTTATTTTACTGTTATTTTAGAATCGGAAGCTTAGCCACTCAGTAACACTTTCCCAGTGGGCTTCATCTCACAAAACCATGGCATTCAGGAAGCTAAACACTCTCTTATTAAAAAGGAAGTTAGAAAAGCTTCATTTTTCAGTATTGCCAGTGAGGGATATAGGCAGAAACGCCACTTGCGAATTTGGATAGCCCCATCTGTACAGGCGTGATCCTTAGTGAGGTTACGTCTGCCCCTGGCAGCTGTGCTGGCAGAGGAGCCGCCTGGTAATCGAGCTCTCCCACCCCGACCAGAAGCAAGTCAGCAAGAGCTGTGCCAGCCTGGCAGCCGGCCGTTCTGCAGAGCGATGGGACTCTGGGAGGGCAGGGACACCCATCGTCTGCCTGAAACCTATCCCCCAAGGTTCCTCTTTCCATCGCTATCTAAAAAAACCCTATCCTTGATTCCTCAATTTTGGCACGAACTAAGCTCAGGAGACAACGCAGATCGGTTTCAGAAGTGCTCCCATCTCCAGATCTAAGCAGCAAGCGCCCCTTTGTCTGCCACAACCTTGCCTTTCAGCAAAGGTATTTTTCTGACCACACTTGGATTTGTATCAGAAATCAGACTAGCTATGTCCACACTACACAGCAAGCACTCGCCCTGGCACGAGTTCCAATGGTGAAGTGCCAAACAGCAGCTGACCACGGCTGAGGTCTCCCCAGGTAGCAATCCACAAGCATCCCAGCTCTGTTCTACAGGAAGAGACCTCCTCTTTCTTTGCACACCCCTCTTAAAAGAGCTCACTGTGCTGATATGGAAGCAGTTTTAAAAGCAAACAGGAAAGGATTTTAAAAGCCAGAATCACAGATTTTATTTTTTTTTTAAACCCTGGTAACGTTACCACCCTGCACACGACAGCCAGCTTCTGGCCATCACAAAAACCCACCTAGGGAGAGCTTCTTCCTTGACTTCCCCTCCCCATCACTCCCGCCACACTCACCTCGCCTGAGTAACTGTATTTTCCTTTCAGGATCTGCCGATACAAGCGGGTGCGGTTGTCATCTTCGAAGGGCATGGTGCCACTCAGGAGAATGTAGGAGATGACGCCCAGTGCCCACATGTCCACAGAGTTCGTGTACGGCTTCCTGACCAGCACCTCGGGAGCAATGTACTCCGGGGTCCCACACGTGGTTTTCATCAGGCAGTCATCGCCCTTCTTCCGAGCACTCGCCAGCCCGAAGTCCGTAATCATGATTTTGGAATCTGTTCCTGGGTGGTAGTACAGCAGATTCTCAGGTTTTAGGTCCCGGTGCGTGATACCCAGCGTGTGCAAGTACTTCACCCCGTCCAACACCATCTGCAGCACACGTGTCGCGTCTCTCTCGGTGAAGGAACCCTTGGCGATGATTCGATCGAACAGTTCTCCCCCAGTCGCCAGCTCCATCACCATGTACACACGGTCCTGGGTCTCAAACACCTCAATGAGCTGGATGATATTGGTGTGCCGAACCCGCCGTAGCACGCTAAGCTCCGACTCGCACACTTCCCTCCCCTCCCGGTATTTGGTCTCTATCATCTTGATCGCGTAGGGCTGCTTGGTGGCCTTGTGCTCCACCCGTACAACGCGGCTGAAACTCCCTCTCCCGATCAGAGCTTTAATGTCATATTTGGCTGTCACTCTGGGGTCAAACTTGGCGCGGTATTTAGCCACTTTGTTCTTGCGGGGTTCGGGCTGGTCCACGTGGGCAGGCAGGTGGGTCCCAGGACAGGGGTTGGCGTGACGCAGAGGAGAGGGAGAGCCGGCTTTGATGACAGCCCCACAGTCATCTCTGATGAAATGCTTGTACACGTCATTATGGCCTGTGTAAGGTTCGACTTTTTTAACCAGGTCCAGCTGCACATCTTTGGGGGGCTCGGGAAGGACTTTGCTTGTCCCACAGCCCATCACGGACTGGTCTTAATTCCCTGTCAAGGCATTTTCCCAGGGCAGCACCAGCAGCAACCACATCCGGGGCAATTCCTGCATCTGAACCTTAGGAAAAGAAGGAGAAGAAACAGACAAATAGGAATCAAGGTAGCCTTTTTTTTTTTTTCCCTCATTTGAAACTTTGCAATAGAGCCATGCTATCTCAGACTAAGAACCTGGGTTTTGCACAGTGCCTTCTGCTTTCATCACAAGCTAGTGAAGACCGTGCCTGTAACAAAAAAACAGCCATGGTCAGAAAAGATGTCCGCGGAAATTACACAGCACTTCTTTTTACTAACCAGCCAGATGTTCCCTGCTGAGCACTGAATCAGAGTCACAGGTGAGGGTGGAAGAGACCTCTGGAGGTCTTCTTGTCCAGTCCCAATTGCTTAATAAAAATCAAATTAAGGAAAGAGGTGACTATTTTCCATAATTTTGTTTAATCTGCTCAACTTTCTAAGACAGCAGCCACTCCAAATCTTATCATTTTGAAATTTCTCACTAGAATCACAGAATGGTTCA
>Ga0181612_175038_pt1 | contig 11383 bp, 5 predicted proteins | sample HoacroProtozoa21_FD_119630 | JGI IMG/M metagenome (GOLD analysis project Ga0181612, IMG submission 119630) | Hoatzin crop microbial communities from Cojedes, Venezuel. Combined Assembly of Gp0051906, Gp0051904, Gp0051908
CATACTGCCTCCGTTTCTTATTATTTTTTGCAAAGGTAACGCTTTTATTTCATATCTCCAAGAAATAATGCGATTTTTTGCAAAATATTATCCTTTTCTAATTTTACTGACATATACGAAAGCCCACGGTGATGATACAAAGTTTGTGAAAATACAGAAAAATCAAGAAAAAAACACATATTTTTTATTCTACTTGCGTATAAATCGAGATTTTTATGTAAATTTGCAGCCGTATAAAAAACATATTGCCGACATGGAAAGGAGTAAAACTCATCTAAAACAGAAGTAACCACACCCAAAGTCAAGATGCCCCTAAGAAGAGGTACAAGTAACTAAAGACGGACATGAGTCGATTTACCTTAAGCGGACATCAATGTGAAACAGGCAAAGGAAATATTATTCGTACCGAATTATGTACAAGATAGAATGGGATAAGAAGACAGGTGGCGTAATGCTTAATACCAGAGTAACAGATGGAACGCTGGGTGTGGCGCCGCGTCCTGTTTTCTATGAAGAACTTGATTTGCTCGGATTAAATGAACTCGGATGGGAATACCCCCATTCTGAGGCACCTTTGATGTGGGCTGTCAATAAGCAATATTTTTACCACGGCGTCAGGCTGTTTGATGCCAAGGGTGCTAATATATATCAGAAACCAATACTTGAATTTCAACCTGGCGTTAGTCCGATGAAACTTCAGCCTGTTGATATGAAGGCTATGCTGAAAAAAACATCTGATTTGATGTTTGTTTTGGAGAATGAAGCGATAGAGTTTATCAGAGACACATTTACGGCATATACAAAAGTTAATAGAACCTACGACAAAGCTGATTCTAACAAACTTGATTTCGAGGCTTTGGCTCAACAGGTTGAAAAGAAGAACCATCAGAAGATGGCTGTGGTGAAACAAGATTGCGACAGCTTTGACATTATGCCGCTGGAGGCAGCCAAAGGCGAAGGTAAACGCGTGCTGCTATCTACCAAGATAGACAGATTCATAGCTTCTTTTTCTGGAGGAAAGGATTCACAGGTAGTACTGGACTTGTGTACTCGTGCCATACCTCCTACAGACTTTGTTGTTGTCTATAGTGATACGGGATATGAGCTTCCTCCATCGTTGACTTTGTATGACGATGTTCAGAAGTATTATAAGAAAAAATTCCCGACATTGAAATTCTACATGGCAAAGAATCATGAATCCGTACTCAATTACTGGGATAAAATCGGAACACCAAGCGATACACACCGTTGGTGCTGCTCTATTATGAAGACGGCACCTTTATATAAGACTCTTAAGGTGGACGGAAACAAGCAGGCTCATGTGCTTACATTTGATGGCGTTCGTGCAGAAGAATCTCAAAGACGAGAGACTTATCAGAGAATCGGTAAAGGAAAGCATACCTTTGTATATAACGCTCACCCCATTTTACAATGGAACACCATAGAGATTTTCCTATACCTCTTTAGATATAATCTCGAGATTAATTATGCCTATAGGATTGGTAAGGCACGAGTGGGTTGTTTAATATGTCCATTTTCCACAACATGGGATGACATGATTACCAACATTGTGTATAAAAAAGAATTAGCTCCTTTTGTGGGGCGACTAAATAAATACGCAGAACAAGTCAAAATTTCAAACATCGATAATTATGTCAGTGAAAGACGCTGGAAGCTTAAGCCATTAGGTGATAGGACTATGTTATTACCAGAGGTTAAGTTTAAGAGCGATGTTAATTCTTTGAACTTTGAAGCAGAAATTAAAAATTCAAGGCAACCAATACAAATATGGATGGCTGCCATTTGTCCATTTACAATAAAGGAAACAAATGGAGGAACATCAGGTGAACTGTTATTTAATAAAGAAGTGTATCCCTATGAAATTAAGACAAAAAGGGACACTACTACGTTGAAAGTACTTGGAAAGATTAACAATGATTTATTGTATTTGCTTAGAAGGCTGATATACAAATCTGCATACTGTATCAATTGCGAAGTATGCGAAGTTGATTGCCCGACAGGAGCACTAACAATAAGTCCGGATGTAAAAATAGATAAAAGTAAATGCATTCATTGCCATAAATGTTATAACGCTCACGACAGAGGATGTATTGCAGCAGATTGTACACGTATGATAAATGATTCAGAAAGAAAATTAACGGCAAAAGTTCAAGGTTATAAAACTTTTGGTCTTCGTGAAGAATGGATAGAAGAGTATTTCATCAATCCAGAGGAGTTTTGGTCAGACAATTCGCTTGGCACCGCACAAGTGGATTCTATGAAAGCCTGGTTGCGGGATGCTGAAATCACAGATTCAAAAAATATAATAACTGAACTCGGCACAGTTCTTCAGGAAATATACAAGGACAATCCTATTCTATTCTGGGAGATTGCATATATTAACCTCTCATACAATTCTTTTATAGTAAAATGGATTTGTAATAATATAAACTCAGGGCAATTATACAACAAGAAGACTATTCGAGAAGAGATTAGTAATCAGGGGTTTACCGGTTCTTTGTCAACCGTTGAAAATGCCGCTTCAGCTTACATCGATATGGCAAAGAAAAGTCCTGTGGGCGAAGATTTGATGCAAGGCGTAGTTCAAGGAAAAGAAGGATTAGTTAAGCAATCCTACGACGACTTAAGCATTGAGGCTATAGCATATTCAATATATAGGTTTGCCGAGCAACATGAAGTAAATATGCTACGCGTTACTGATTTGTATCGTCCAGACGAAGAACATGGCGTTTATAAGGAATTCCGTATTAAGAAAGAAGTGCTCCTTAAAAAATTAAGAACATTGAGTTCTGACAACAACAGGGTGCTTTTGGCCGAACTTAATATGGGGCTTGATCATATAACACTTCGTGACGACTTTACATCTTTTGAGGTTTTGAAGAAACTGACTTTATAAAATGAATTTGCTATTGTCAACATATAATGACATGATTATGTCTCTTAATTTAGGATTTAAAAACGGATTTGCATCCGTTTCAAAACCTATATATATTGGCAATCTTAGCTGCCGTTGACAATGGTGAACTTCAATGTAACCAAATTAAGCTTGGCAACTCATTCATTCGTAATTATTTCGGAGTTGAATACGAGAAAGTCTATGGCGATAAAAAAGGGTTCAGCTTATCATTTTTCATTCGCCCATATTTTCATTTGGGTTCCTCTGATTTTTACCATTTAATATGGAAAGACAAATCGATTCCTGCTCCGAGCAGCAATACACCTTCTGCCAAATACCTACGTGAGAATCTCCTTTATGCAAAGCTGGACGAAGAATTGTGGGAATTGTTGCAGAACTCTGAGAACAGAGAAACTATAAGGAAAAATATTATTAACAGATATTTCAGTCGATAAAAGTAATAGTATATGGCTACAAAGTACGATGACATAATAAAACTACGTGGTGGGAAAGCCGCTTACAACATCACAGACGAGAAAGAAGGAGAATGGACATCCTTCATTCCAAACACACAATTCAACAGTGTATTGCGTACTGTTATCAAATCGGTGCGCGGCAACGATATTGACAACCACAAATCGTTTTGGATTAACGGAACATACGGAACAGGAAAGAGTCATGCTGTGGCTGTTATCAGTCACTTGTTGGGTGATGATGTGGACAACATAAGTGAATGGGTAAACTATGAATATGGATCTACTCAGTTTGAACAAATTCGCACTGCTATATATTCCTTGCGAGAACATCTACGATTATTGACGGTGAAAGTTTATGGACTCAGTGCAATGTCACATCCCACAGACCTTGCCCCCGTGTTACAGAAAGCTGTGGTAAGCACCCTTGAAAATAAGGGTATCGACATTTGTGTTCCTACAGACTTTGACACATATATCGAACATATAAGGATGAATCCTGAGATTTGGGATCACCTAATAGAATCGAACACCACCCTTTCAAGCTTTGTTGCCAACAGAGATCAGCTTGTCAACAATCTTCAGGATAATGATCTCGGCACATTACACAGAGTATTTGAAACACTCAGAGAAGTACGCATAGATGTCCGTATGAATAACAATAGCACGAAACAGTGGTTAATAGAAGTTCAAGAAAAGTTGCGAGAGCTCCAGCTTTACAATGGATTACTTATTGTATGGGATGAATTTACCGATGTAATGAGGGATGCCATTGGACTTCCTGTACTTAAGGAATTACAGGAAATTGCCGAAAGTTTTATGAATGAAGAAAACAGTTCTTACTTCTTTCTTATTTCTCATCCTTCGGCTTTTGACAAACTCGGTTCGGAACAACTGAAACAAACTGATGGTCGCTACCACCGAATGAAATACAATATGGAGTCGGTTTCGGCATTTAAGATTATGTCGCGTAAGTTTGAAGTGATTGACAAAGAACGTCACAGCCAGATGTGTCAACAATTTTATCAGCTCCATCCTGAACACCTTGAGAAACTTACTCAGGCAAGTAACGATCCCCTGTCAACCCGTGAAGATCTCTTTAATCTTTTCCCCCTGCATCCAGGAACAGCAAACCTTGCCACACACTATGCAACGGTCATAGGATCTTCAAGTCGAAGCGTATTTGAGTTCCTTGGTCAAAACGAGGCCATCCGTTCTTTTCTTGACGACAAAGAAGCATACCTGAACGGAGATACCATTACGGCCGACTATCTCTGGGACTATGTACTGAAGGTTTTCCAAGACGATGTTACCAACTATGGTGCTGTGACCGAACGATTTAACTCCTATATGAATCAAGTGTCCAGCATGGGCGATTCCTATTTTGCTGTGTTTAAAGGAATCTTATTGCTTAACGCATTCAATAATGTTTCCGGTGAGAACAATAATGGGCTGATAACACCTTCTAAGGATAATATCCATTTTCTATTCTCAGGGACTCGTTATGAGAATCAAGTGGATGAAGTATTGACATGGTTCCACGAAGAAGGAATTATCCAGCGTGCCCCAGGAGGGATGTATTCGGTACAATTCTCTGCTTTGCCTTCTAGCGAAATAGAAGAAAAGAAAAATGAAATGCGCAATGTGCAGTACAGGTTCACACACCAGATACTCAACTTCTTTGATGAAAACAAAGACGTCATTAAGAGAAAATTTATGCAAAAAGTAATACGTCCCCTTGAATATAAATATTACTCGGACATAGAAAATGAATCTTCTCTTAGAAGCCAAATTAAGAAAGGAAGAAAAGAGTCCAAGGACAGTTCTTTATTTTTCGCATTGTTAATGGCTCGCAATAATACAGAACTTGCCACATTGCGCACATTTGCAGAGAAATGCGCAACCAATAAAGATGATGAAGATTTGAAGAACATTGTATATATTGTCTTCGACGAAGTTTTTGGAGATGTAAAGTATGAACAATTCATAGAATATCAGGCCAACTATGCCTGCGCCAGTAGTCATAACCTCCTTGACCAACAAAAGGTTCATCGTAATCATGCCATCTTAATGGTGAAAGAGTGGATGGAATCTGTGCAGAGGAATAATGCGATTGTCTATATAAATGGTGAGGAAAGTCAACCTATCTCGATACGTCACCTATCAAGCATCGTCAATTCTTCAATATCTCCAATTATATATAAATACTCACCCGATGCTCACGAACTGCTACGACAAAAAGCACCGAGCACATTCTGGAGACAACAGAACTCAAAAGAGATAGTAAGAACATTTCTCTTTGCAACGAGCAAAGATGATTTCACAAATATCAATAATCAGATGCGTCCTATCCAATGGCTTATTCAGGATTGTTTGGACGATAATATGAACTGGAAGACCGACGTGCCAAAGAATCATCCTTTTAAGATGGTTTACGATATTGTGAACAGCACCATTAAAAATGCCGACAAGAGTTTGCCGTTCAATTTCGATGAGAAGTTCTCTTTCTTAACAAAGCCGCCTTATGGTTTCTATAGCAATTATGCTACAATGGGAATGATGGCCTTTGCTTTAAAACCATGGGTTAATAAAATTTTCGACCCACAAGGAAAGCCACGTGATGCCAATGCACTAACCGACGATATCGTGTGGCTGTTTAAAGTATGGGATGACAAGAAATCAAACAGCAAACTTAATTTCAAGTTTCAGACACCCGAAGAAGGAAAACTATGCAAAGAGTTTACCTCTTTGTTTAAGCTTAATGACCACAGTAACAACTACAAAGACATCTCCAGTCTCAAGGATGCACGCTATGCCATAACAGCAGAGTTCTTATCCAAGAAGAATGCTCCTTTGTGGGCCATAAAATACGCACCAGACTCAGTCTTTGCTGGACTACCAGTCACTATCAATATTACTGAGGATATCAGAACGTTGACCGATGACATTGTAAAAATATGTGCAGAGAGAGAACTACGCGACACTGCGTTGATTAAAGAGACGTTGACTTTGATTGACAAGCTCCGTTTGGATATGAAGAATATACTTAACGTTGACGCTGCTTTCACTGAAGGATTTAAATCATATCTAATGAAAATAGACGATGTAAACGTGAAAGAGGACGAGATGAGTGAACTGCTCGAATTTATAAAACAGCATTTGGAGTCAACCGTTGGTTACTGGACAGAAGACGAAGTGGTAAATAAAGCTCTGCGATGGAGAGCTTCAAAACAATCACCAATGCAACCTACCATCCCTGCGAGTCCTTGGACTGGAGTATCAGAACCCTACACTCCATCAACCAATTTCATGGCTTTGAGTAATAAGCGGAAAGAAGCGTATCGTAGGATTGAATCACTTAACAACATTGATGCAGTAAAAGGAATATTATTAAAATTATGCGAAAAAGGAAACGAATGGGTGTTAGATATAATTAATGAAATGTAGCCTATGTATAAAGTTTTCAGAACCATAGATGAACTCTATGACGAAATAGAGAAAGATAAAAATTGGACTGGCGTAGATAGTGCCACTCGCAATCGCTATCCTTTGCGCTTTGTGCTCTTCGACAATTTCAAAAATTTCAATGAATTTGTCAATGAGTGCACAAACCATTGTGTATTTGTACAAAGTCTGGAGAAATGGATGGATGATGACTATGATGACCAAATGGTGACTCATTCACAACTGGCTAGGCGTATTGAGGACTGCATCAAAAAAACTCCAGCCAGAGACTTCGTGATAGCACCATTCTCAGAAATCACTCGTTTTTATGATAACAAAAAATACTCCGAGTTCGATTCTCTTGTTAAGACTATCCGTTTGATTCAGGCTCCCGGGGATTCTCAAGAAAGCCAACAGCGAGTGTATGTTCCTATTATAGGTATGCAGCATAAAATCAGCCGTTTCAAGGATGACCCGAGTATCCATATCTGGGAATATCATTCAAGCGATGAAGAGGATAACTACCAGCTGATACTCACCCGAGGTACGACCTATGGTGTAAAAGGGCTTGAAGAAGACTTTACTCTTTGTCAAAATATGAAGGAATGGATTGAATTATGGAGAAAGGGCAGCAAGATTAAGAAACACATAATCTGTTCCTCCGAAGTGATATTCGATAATGCTGGAAATGCCCAGCCCGATAATGCCTTTGACTATATAGTATGCCACAACTCTTATGACTTCCTTAAGAATGGTTTGCATATAGATTTCGGAAACTTGAATTACAAAAAAGAAGAAACTGACAAATGGAATCAGCTTGCTTCTCAAGTTAATTTCAAACATTTCGACTTTGACGAATTTGTGTATGAACATTTCAACACGCTGACACTCAACACAGATTCCGATTTCGTCAATGCCTGGTTTGACGAGAAAGATGCGTTCTCACGCTGGCTATTAAAATTATATTATATTAAGGAAAAACGTAACGAATGTACATACCTCAATCGAGTATTGTTGAATTGCTCAACCTACAGCACTTCTGAACTGTTCTCCGAATTGTCCACACGTATATTTGAAGAACCTTTTGATGAAAATGAGGTGGTTCAGCGCCACAGTATTTTATGTGAGGCTGCCAAAAGGGGCGTGTCCATTACGGAATTGGCAGAGAAAAAAGTCAATACCAAATTGGAGGCTATCGCCTCAGACTCTGAGCGTGGCTATTACGATGCATTAAGGTATCTGACTCCGTTAACGTTGTCAGAAAAGCTATTAATGGTAAAATGGGTAGGCTCTGACAAAATAACCCGTGAGGATATTAAGGATTTGTTTCCTGAGCTCTATTACTACCTTATTCCATATCCTCTACAGATTGAAGAAGATAAACAATGGATTAACAGTTACTTCAATGAATATAGAAAATCGAAGATTGGCAATAACCCGAACGAAGATCTATTGTCATCAATAAAGACTATGAATGCTTCACCAGCATCATTTGAATCTTGGCGAAACAAGTTTAAGACGGTAAAGACCTTGCTTTCTAATAGAAACGACATCGAAGTTTTTTATTGGATTGACGGATTAGGCGTGGATTGGATCCCCTTTATAACTAAAATTATAGAAGAGCATAAAGTTGATGGAGTTTATCTCAACGAGATTCACATAGCCACGGCTGAAATTCCTACATGCACAGACAAAAACAAAATAAAGCTTGCGGATTTGTCGCCAGAGGGTTTAGAAAAGATAGGTGACATAGACTCTTATGCGCATAGCCAAAAGAAATATCCCGATTATGTTGTTGAGGAAATTCGGATAGTAAAAGAATCCATTTCCAGGGTACTATCACAATATAATGGCAAAAAGTTGGCTTTCATTTCGGACCATGGAATAAGCTATATGGCAAGCCATGCTCCTGGGCTTAATCTGAGTGGTATCAAAGCTAATCACGATGGAAGATGTGGAACTTGGGAGAACGGAGTACCTGTGTCAGACAATAAATACCTGATACTCGACGATAATAAAACGATATGCTCGTTGACTCATAGTTCGTTGACGACAAAAACACCCGATGGACATGGAGCCCATGGTGGTATAACTCCTGAAGAAGTCTTGGTTCCCATCATTATTGTTTCTGGGCAGAAGAAAGCATCGAACTATTCTGCCAAATTGATAGAAAACGTAATATCTGCAACTAATCCTGTGGTTCGTTATATGATTAAAGGAATGAGCAATATAGACGTTCCATATATAATATATAATAGTGTAAACTACAGCCTTGTTCGCAAGGATGATAATATTTATGAAAGTGAGCATCTAAATCTGGAAGAGACATCCAGAACCGTTACATTGGTCATTGGTGACTTTAAGAAAAATGACACTCTCGTCATCAAGACTGGTGTAGAGGAAGATGATTTATTTGGAGGATTTTAATTATGAAAGAAGAAATTTCCCATAAAATTCGTGAGCAGTTTGCTCAAATGTCGATTTATAAAGATCCTGCTTCAACTAACAGCTTGTTTGCAGGACGCAACCTCCCTTCATTCGTGAAGGACTTCCTACTGAAACGTTTTATCAACAAAGACGGAACTGTTGACAGAGTTAATCTAACGGCATTTCTGGACAAGGTGATTCCTCAGTCGAATGTCAAAGACCGCCTAGGCGAAGGAGAGGAACTGACTTTGCTGACTCGTTTCATCATTTATATAGACCTGGTGAAAGGAATACGCCGGTTTGGCATACCCGACCTTGGTATAAAGGTGAATGAAGGCCAGATACCTGAGTACGTATATAAAAACCATCATGGGGAATTGGTCGATGGCGAGAAATGGGGTATAATCAAGTTATCCGTCCTTCCCGATGTCGACGGCAAGAAAAACCATGTGGAGATGGTGGATTACAAGCCATTTAAGCCATATCGTTCGGTCGATATTGAATACTTGCGGAATGCCCGCACTGCATTCACAACGCAAGAGTGGATAGATGTTTTGCTGTCGGCTATGGAATATGATGCCGATGGCTTTGAAACTATTACTATGAAAATGGAGTTTCTCACTCGTCTTCTTATATTTGTTGAACCGAGACTTAACGTTATTGAGCTTGCTCCCAAAGGAACAGGCAAGTCTTTCGTTTTTGGCAATCTCTCTAAATATGGTTGGTTGGTAAGTGGAGGAAAAGTAACACGTGCCAAGCTATTCTATGATAAAACCAAGCAACAGAACGGAATCATTAAGAACCATGATTTTACGGCTTTCGATGAAATTCAGACTATCATCTTTCAAGAACCTGCCGAAATACAGGCTGCGTTGAAGTCATATTTAGAATCAGGAAAGACCACCATCGACAACAATGAATTTACCTCAGAATGCGGACTAATGCTAATGGGTAATATACCTCTTAATGCCGAACGTAGGCCTGTGAATTATAGGTACTTTGATTCTCTACCCCAGTCATTTCGAGAGTCAGCTTTGCTTGATCGCTTCCATTGTTTCATAGAAGGATGGCTCCTACCTCGCATCAACAAGAGCATCATCTATAAGGGTTGGACTATAAATGTGGAATATTTCTCAGAAATACTCCACTCTTTGAGAACACAGAATGTTTATGGTCTGTTGTTTGATGAACTTGTCGGTTTCGATAAGAGTGCTGATATGAGAGACTTCAACGCTGTAAAACGCATAACTGTGGGATATATGAAACTTTTGTTCCCACATTGGACAGAAGTACAAAAAGTGAACATTGATGATTTTGATACTTACTGTCTTAGACCTGCGATTAGACGCAGAGGCATTATTAAAGAACAATGCCATTACATTGATCCCGAGTTCAAAACCGCAATGCCAAATTTCTGGATAAAAAATAACTCATAAGAATTTGAAAACTTGTATTCGTTGCTCCCTAATGATTGGAGCAACGAATACTTTCTTATACCTATCTCCAAACTTGTAGTTACGCATCTTAATAGTTTTATGGTAGTAATACGTGTGCCGGCTAAGCCCAGATAAAATTTGCTAAAAAATCGGCAGTCATGTATTCTCTCTGTGATATTGTCAATAGGATGCTTTTCACACAATTCTGTCAGGGCAAAAGTCTTTTCGCAGGCATTTCTTGCAGAACTTCCCCATCCACACTTCATCAAATTGGTCGGCGGCGGCATCCACGATTTCGGGGATGTCGGTAAGGATGCCGGCCTCGAAGTTGCGCTTATTCTCGCCCTTGGAACCGATGCCGGCACCTGTGAGATTCGCCGAGCCGATATATGCCACGGAATAGTCGAACACCATTATCTTGAAATGCACGCGAGGGCACAGCACACGCTCCAGGCCTGTGGCGAGAATCGGATAGCGGTCGAAATCCTCCCGAAAATTCGGACCCGGCTCCTTGGCATGAATCAGTCTTACAGACACACCTTTATTTATAAGCCCCGCCAGCACACCGAGAAAAGGCATCTTCTGCGTGCCCTTCTCGGTATAAAGGTCTTTAATGTCAGCCGTGCCAATCCAAAGCGAGCTCTTCACTTTGGACGCACGCAAAAGCACTTGCTCATAATGAGCGG
>Ga0181612_136769_pt1 | contig 11382 bp, 8 predicted proteins | sample HoacroProtozoa21_FD_119630 | JGI IMG/M metagenome (GOLD analysis project Ga0181612, IMG submission 119630) | Hoatzin crop microbial communities from Cojedes, Venezuel. Combined Assembly of Gp0051906, Gp0051904, Gp0051908
CACAGAGGTCCCTTCCAACCCCTACTATTCTGTGATTCTGTGATCATCTTTGTAGCCCTCCGCTGGACTCTCTCCAGTAGCTCCTCATCTTTCTTGAAGTGGGGAGCCCAGAACTGGACACAGTACTCCAGATGGGGCCTCACTAGGGCAGAGTAGAGGGGGAGGAGAACCCTCCTGCTCGCTGTTTAAATGCTACAGGGTACAAGCAGAGTCATCAACTGATCAAAAAGACCTGGTGGGGAGGCAAGGGGAAAACCTTCATTGCTTGCAAGATCCTACTTTTCACAAAAACAAAATAAGAGTTGACTAGAGCCTGCATATCTATCCTGAATATGGATTATTCTGAATAACAGGATTATTTCCTTACCTGCCTGCCTGGTACAGAGATACAAACATCTCACTTGACCTACACGTAATCCCACTTGACCTACATGACAACAGCCCTTCCCAGATATTTGTTTCTGTCCTGATGGAAAACATCCCCTAAACCTGTGACACGAGGTTGTCTGCCCTGCTGAGATTTGGTAAAGCCACCAAAGCCTTCCCACTGAACTAAGAGACCTGCTCCTGGGCTGAAGCAGGAATGCATGTGATCCACCAAGAAGGACTCCAAGAGTCTCAGCAAGCCTGCTGAAGTCCAGGAGGTGATTCCTGGTCGCTTCAATGTGCTTCAACCACACGGTACAGCTGCGTGCTAACAGCTTCACTTGTTACCCCTGCCATGGAAACTAGCACAGCTGGGCATGAGTTCTCAGATGAAACTTTTTAACTCAGGAACCACCCCTCTGCTGAGACTACATCCACTCAGGGTTTGTTCTGACCACACTTTTGTCAGGAAGAGCTTTGCCGCTGCCAGGGATGATTTTTTTGGAGGAAACCCCTCCCTTGGGAGAAGGCCACGGTAGCAGGGATACATGCCACCCAGCACTTCACCAGCCTTCCCCTCTCTCTGCTCCCACAAGCCCCAAAAAGTGCTGGCTTTTTCATAGCGCAAAAAGCGAGCAAATGCCAAAGCCTCCGTTTCTCATTTCCTAGCCCACCGCAGCAGTGAGCGGGCAGCTTAGCTCTCTGAAATTCCTTGTGGGTTACAGCTTCTTCCAAGGGGAGACGCTTCCGCTGCACAGCTGTGCATTCCGGCGACGGCGTTGCTCCTCACCAATCCCTAACGAACGGCAGGCAGTTTTCAGTTCTCTCCGAGCTTTTCCTTTGGCTCGTAGGTATTTTTTGGATAATATTTACGCACCTAGTTTCACTGACAGCATAGTGTACAAACACATAAACACACGATGTTTATCCCTATGTGATAAAATGAAACCTCATTTAAGCAAATGTCGGCTCGGAGGCCAGCTTGCAGGCTAGTGCCAACCTTTTATAGTAGTCATAAACTCCGGCTTTTATAACTGATACGTTGACAAGCTTCTGCCTACGACAGCGAGTGTTACCACCACAAACCGCTACAGTCTGGAGTACTTTGCAACACCCTGCATCAGTTGTTCTTTATACAATGTCAGCTGGTTACTCAATTAACGAGGCAGCAAACAGCCACATAAAATCACTGAAGTGCATTTCCAAACAGCTTGAGACGATCTCCTGACCGCAAGCAGCAAGGCTCAACTCGAGCGACACCTCACCTGCAGAGAACGTGAGCTGGATCTGCTCCTCGATGATCTCCAAGGCAATGAAGTCGTGCTTCTCATTAAAACGCCCGTTGTAGAGGAGGAGAGCGTTCCTCTCCCTGGTTGCAAACCTAGAAGGCAGAGATGAGGGGCTAGTTCATGCTTAACGGCTTACGAATTAAATACTGACAGTCAAGTCGCCCAGGAGAAAGGCAGCTTTATAGTTAGCAGAAAAGCAAGCCTTTGCGTCTTTCTTCAGACAGAAAATCAGAGAAGTGAGCCAGCGGAAGGATAAATCTACTCTTTCACAACCAACAGAGGCAAGCAGGATGGACATTACAGCAATCTACTCTGCAGAGATCTGCTGCAGATGCCGACCCTCACACAGGGTAAAATCAGGCAGATGCACGATGCAGCACAAGCGTCTGACACTCGCCAAACAGTAGCACTTACTACACTTTGCAAACAGGCTGAAAGCTAGGCAGCATTTTCACATCAAAGGGGGGATGCTTGCTGCCTGCTCCCTGTCTAAATGCTACAGGGTACAAGGAGAGTCATCAACTGATCAAAAAGACCTGATAGGAAGGCAAGGAGAAAAGAAAGATAAGAGTTGCTTTAATAATGCCACACAGACAATCAGCGTTCATAAATCAACACGTCAGCCAACTGGAGGAAGGCAAATAAACGCTTAAATGATTCCACTAAATCAGCGTCAACGGGGGTTTTTTGGTTTTATTTTTCTCATGCTCCTAACATGGGATGTATCACACATTTCTTGCAGAAAACGAGGCAACCCCACTTGTAAAAAGCCTGTTTTTTCTGTCAGCACAGAACTTTCTTTGCAAATTTCTGTGTTGTGTTTTTTTTATAATTTTTAATTGAATCCTGTTATCTTTGGGGATTCACACACAGCTTTTATCTACTTAGAAATGCAAAAAAAGAAAATTACACTTTACGTAAATATTTTTACAAAGATTAATACTATATAAAGAGGGAAAGAGAGAGAAACCATGGGAATTTCTCATGTTTCCAAACAGCAGCATAGTTTGATTTTGCATCTTGAACTTCAGGAAATAGGCCTGATTTAAATTAACCCACTTTTCCTACAAAAGAATCAAATGCTGCACACAGCTAATGAAAACTGCCTTCCACAGACAGAAGAGATGATTCTTGTGCCTGCCATGTCGTGTTTCCTAGCAAGACTCTCATGCAATGCAACAAAACCTGCATTCAGAGAATGTGAAAGAAGCCATATTTTAGAACATCAACTTCTGGTATTTGAAATAAAAAATTTCAAAATCAAGAATATTTTTAAACAACAGTTGTTTGTCAGACATGTGTATCTTGTGGATTACACTGAGTACAGACCTTTCAGAACCAGGAGTCTGAATCTGAGCTACATGGAAATGGGAATTTTTATTCCACACATTTTTTAATGTTTTTGAAGGAGAATTTATGGTTCTGGTTCAAAACACAAAAGTCACATTTGTGAAAATTCCAACAAAATATAAACTCCAAAGAGTTATAGTCCATCAAAATATTATATTACTGTTTCAATTACTTTTAATCAGTTTTGAAATATATCTTAATTTCTAAATTTATTTAACATACAAAATAATATTGTACAACTAAAAGGCAAACTGAATTAAGACAATACCGCTGAAATATTTCAATATTACCCAAACACTGATCTACTTTTCACTTTTCACCATCCAAAATTTCATCCTAAGGAATACAGTTCCTGTGAAATATTTCCCAAGACTGTATTTTTCAGTGGATAACTGCTTCATCAAAGCATTTTGATTAGATCTGTCTAGAATATATATGACCAAAAGAAATGAGAATAATATGAGTGATACTACTTCAGTGGGTGAAAGATTTAATTTTATTAGCAACAACAGGAACTTTAGTTCTGTTTGAATATATTTTTCTGATATGGTTTCAATTCTCTAGCATAATTTTTATTAAATTCTTCAGCTCTTTTTTATATTTCTTTACTCGGTGTGTGCTTAGTTCCTTCCTTTGCCACTAGTCAAAAGCATTTTTTGTACCATACTAATAGTTAAAGCACTACTGCTTTTGAACTTGTCTGGTTATCACCAGCTGAGGAAAAAAATGCTGGTTTTTAAAAGAAGGGATATTTTTAATCTCAGGACACAAGAAACAAAAGGCACTTTCTTAGAGAATTTTGAATAAAGAGTGAGAAAACTTCTCCGCTGACAGTATCTCTTGGAGTGGAGGAGTAGCAATGGTTGGAAGGAAGCAAGGAACACATATAATGTTGGGAGCAGAAAGCCATGCCTGGTCAGTAACCTAAATACTTTCTTTAAAAAAATCCCATTTTAATTATGAGACTGGGCAATGCCAACATCCCGCTCTTTGCCATGAGTCACTGGAGGCTGAGGGAAGATAGACACCCTGGGATTTTACAAGTGCTCCCAAATCACAAAATATGTAATGGCAAATCATTGCCCAGCCAAACTGCTCATTCTTGCTTACCCTCACATAATGTTTTCCCCCTGCATTGCAAGATAATAAAAGCCAAAGAAATGAGAAGTGTAAATAAAAGTGAATTTCAGGTATGAAAAGCTAAATGTGTCGTTACCCCACACAGTGTGGGATGAACCCCATGAGGATCTAGACTTTTTAGCAGTAGACTAAGCCGTGTTTAGCTCATGACTAAATATGCCGTCTTGGTTTTAAAGACGGTGAAGAAACCCCGGTGTAAGCACTACCTTGCTACAGTACTTTGGTGTTTCTCAATAACCCCTGCACAGAGCCTTTGAGTCACTTTCACTTGAAGCACCCTGCATGTCAAAGCTCTCTTCCCGCAAGCCTGAAAAATGACACCACATGGCTGCGGGGACAAGCCAGGGGCAGTGCAGGTAATTCACACTGGCAGCCAGCCCAGACCGCTCCTTTGTTTGCACTCTCTGTAGGTCTGACAACGCCAACAGAGCCTTTTGCTCCTCAGCTTCTCCGTGTACTTAGACCCAATGCTCTAAAATGGTCTTCACAGACGCAACTCTTCCTCACCTGACTTGCATGCAAACCATGCCTGCACTTTCTGGTTTAACCAAAATGTCAAGATGCCATAAAATTTCAGACCTTAGGATTGAGGCAGATGAAGGATAAAATGGAAAGAAGCTGCCTGGCTCCCGACAGACGTAAAACACCCAGTAACTGCTGGGCACTTGATGAAAAATGTGCGTGGCCGAGTCCTTTCTGAGCACGTTCTCTGGACAGACGCACAGCCACGTCTGTCGTGGCAGCTGTTGTGGTAGCTATCAACAAATCCCCAGCCTTGCCCTCTGGGGTCGGGGCTAGCATATTTTGTGCTATTTACTCACAGTCAACTGTGAGGGAGAACCAAAGGTCAATTCCGACCGGCTAAACCATGGGAAAGCTGCAAACTCACCCCCTCTTTGGAGAAGAGATGCATGTGCACCTGGAGCTCTGGCTCCATGGCGGGCAAGCCCTATGCCTGGACCAAGAAGTCTGCTCCAGAAGAGGGGTTTCTTCCCTGGGATGCATGAGCCAGGGGAGGTGAGCCCTGGTCCATGCAGTGTGGGCACCACCATCGCTCCCCTCGCCTCCCTGAGTGTCCCCATGGGAGAAATGACAGCCAGCCAGCCCAGGAGACGACTGTCCAATGTGGGTACGTCAGGGCAGATGGGATGGGGATGAGGCTGGCTGTGCCTGGCAGCCGGCATGGGACCAGAAGCAGGAGCCGCGTGTGAAGGCCAAGAAGAGTGAGGCAAGGAACTGGGACAGTTGGGGCCGTCCCAAGCCCAAGGCTGAGAACCAACAGTGAGCAAGGACCTGAGGAGGACCATCCTGTGCCCAGCCATGGCCTGACAAGACCGGGTCCCCTCAAAGGCTGGAGAACAGGAGAAGGGACAAGCGCTCCCAAACAAGCAGCATGAATGGGTCAGCTCTGCAGCCAGCCTGAAAGTCAGGAGGCCACAGGCACAGCTAGAGAAAGTGGGAAACCCACCACCCACCCTCGCACCTCTCTGGCTGAGGGGTGCTGAGAGGTGGCCAGAGAGGCCCCGGTGTCCCTTCTCCCCACGCCATCGCACGTAGGTAATTCAGTTGGTGACAATATCTAACAAACGCACCCCAAGCTCGAGCAGAGAAGCCGGCAGCCACAGAGCCCTTCCCCACCGGGACTTACATGAGGGAGACGGTGAAGTGGAAGCGCTGCCGCAGCCCCTTGAAGGTGATGAAGGACTGTGGTGGGAAGCTCCTGGTGGTCATCTCGCAGTACGGCCGCTCATATTCGCCCGGAGGACACTCGCACTTGAAGCCCCCGATGAGCAGGTTCACGCAGGTTCCTCCATTCTTACACAGCCCCGGAGCACAGCGGCCGGAGCGCGCGTTCACCTCACAGTACTCTCCTGCAAGGAGAGAAGGGGACGTCAGGGACGGCGACACCTCACCCCAGCAGCACGCTGTGACACTCAGCCACCCATGCGTCCCTGACACAGGTTAAGCTGTTTCCAGACTCCTGTGCCTGACCCCCTCCAGCACCGAGGTACCAGCTGGTAATTGCAGGGGGGTATGGATGCTGCACCGGCTCTCGAGTCTGAATTTTCAGGGGGGACCGGGATATGATTTGCTGAGCAATCCCTTTGCAAATATCCAACAACATTGGCCCTGGTTTTCAGATTCCTTGGCTGTTTCCAGACCGGGTGATAAATATAAAGCTGGTGACAGACAGGTCTATATGGGAGGAGGTAACACTACCAATTAAAAACTTTCACGTTCGCTGTCAACCAAAATACGCGTAAATTGTTCCGGTGTTTCGCTCTGGGTTGGCGATTGTGTAAACAGATCTGTGTTTGCACCTCGCCTCGAGTGGAATTTGGCTTTGCTGCCCATGGCAGTGGCAGGGCACGGCTGAGCTCGTGACCACGCTCGCGAAATGTTTATAGAAAGAATAAGCAGGATGCCGATGACATACATATTGCTTCCACATTTTCCCACGTACCCTGCAGGCGACAGCCATTTTCTGAACCCTTCACAGATGTGCGCAGCAATTCTCTGGAAGTTACAGCTTCTGCGTACCGCTTGCTGAAGCTGTTTTCCCCCCAAATGCTTTGACTTCGTTCTACTCAAACGTCTGCATCAAGGTGTGTTAAATGCAAGTACTAGAGCATCAGGTGTCTTGCTTTGTATGCACGCTGCAATTTTTCCTGCGTTTGCCCAAAATCTGAGAGTGAATCACAACTTAAAAAAATAATTTGTGATAATAATAATTTGTGTCCACAACGTAGAGAGGACAGCCACTTACAAAATCTATGGCTGGGACAAAAGCAGCTGCTGAATTAATCATTGTCCAGAAAGCTAAACTCTCTATGTGAGTTAATTAGTTAACATTTATGCTTTGGCATGTGTCTGCCTAAGATACAGCGTGTTCAGATCCTGCACGTAAAATTGTTCAGAGAAACTGAAGATGGTGTACGTAGTTGAATTCTACCCAGTAACAACACCTGAGAAATAAACATAGAGCAAAACGACACAAACACAACCAGCTGAAGGAATGACTACATTTCCAACACGTCGATATTTGCATGATTACTCGCTACCAGATTAAAAACCTACATTAATTCAAGCACAGTTAAAACCGTGCAGATGCATTCCTGGAGGAAAGTAAAAGCAGCAGGGGCTGTGGGCAGTGACTCGCAAACGCAGGCAAATTAAAACAGAAAGTTTTGCCCCCGCCGCCCCGCTCCCACAGGTTCCCACGCCGAAGCGCCCGCGCCGGGCAGCAGCCGGCAGCATTGCCGCATCCAGACGCGTTGCTGCATCCAGACCTGCACCCGCACCGCTTCTCCACGCCGGGCGGCCTGCTCCAATGGTTCGCAGCTGGTTTAGCCACCGCCCGAGGGGCAGCGATTTCTGAGAGCAGGTGAGGTGGACAGCCCGGCCATTTCGGCTCTCCAGCTTTGCTGCCTTTCTCCTCTTGTGTCACCATCACGAGCCTTCCAGGCGGGTACGATGCGCGCTGGCGAAATGCAGAAGCAAACACAAGAGTGCCACAATCATGCAGTCAGCCAAATGCCTGCCCCATCCAGGTGGGCTCAGCTCCGGAGGCCAGACCTCCGGTCGGGCGCCGTGGTCCCCGCGGCGAGCCGAGCCCTTGGACAGCAGCCTCTCGACGAGCGCATTCGTCGGCATCTCCTGGGATACAACACCCTGGGGTGTTTCGGTGTATTTCAAAAGGACGTAATGCAAAGCACAGGGGAGCTGAACACATCTCTCTACACTAATAATTCTCACAGTTAACAAATTATGAAAGAAACCTTTCCTGTCATCCTAGAGGGAACGCAAGCCCAAACTTCTGAAGTAAGAAACCATATATAGCCAAGAGCTCAGCTCCAAGCCTGTGCTTAGAGCTTTTCTGATTCAGCACTGATGTTCCTATATTCTCACTTTTAACATATTAAGATGAAACGCTGTGAAAACTACTTGGTAAATATCTTCCTGTTTCCACTTATTAACTGTGAGTACCCAGCAAGATTATGTGAATACACCTTCCTTGGCACTTTAAAATGCTCTACAATACGTTTCTTTTGGGAGAAACTGCATCTATCATCCTAGACAGAAAATTCCCTCAGTGTATTGGATCTGTCAGACAAAGTGCACACACAGATCAGATGCTCTCAGAGGACACTACAGAAAGCACTTCTTGCTGATCCACTGCACAAGCACAGCCAACCCCCCTCAGCACACACACATCTTGTGTTCTAAAACTCTCAAAACACTGGAAAAACGTAATTCCTATAGAAAGACTAAACACAGGTTTGTTGCGTTAAAAAAAGTAGTAGGATAAAGTAACTCTCCAGCTCAGAGAGGAATGTAATCTTCAAGGCTTTCTGAAAACAGAATGATATATTTGGCAAAAGCAAATAACACACAGGCTTGAATACACAGGGAGAAAAAGGAATGAGCTGAAAGGAGAGATTCCTGGCACTGCAGCACGCTGGGGAAATGCCATGGCAATACGGAGGCGAAACATAAAAGCCTAAGCTGGAAGCCATTGACGGTTCCGTATTATTCTCTTATATAACAAGAATGTATACACCATTTATTTAGATAGCTACACAGGCATAAAACTATTTAGGAGAAAAGAACGCTTACAGAAAAGTTCTATTGAATTATGTTTATTACTGCTTTTCATGATGACTCTTGACAAAGTAATTAAAAAAAATGTAGTTCAACTTTAAATAAGGTCCTTTGTCTTATTCAGCTCTAGCATCACCGATGTCTCAGTTACTAAAATTATTCTGAATCTTCTTCAGTCTGTAATGTAAATGAGAACATCTTTGATGCTGAATTTTCATATTTTATGTATATTTACAAAAATATATTAAAATAGTGGTTTTGAAATCTCTACAGTAACTCCAAGACATCACCGTGCTTCAAGGCACAAAGGTCTACCAAGAAACCTGATAAATCCCTATTTACCCTTTTTATCCGTAAGTAAAGAATGTGTCTGCAATTATTTAGAAACATGGCACTTTCGGCTTGATGAAGTGGCCATCTGAGCAAGCACTCGAAGCAGGGCTTTGACCAGGAGCACCGAAGCCCTTCCGGCCACACACCACACTTCTGTGTGGCTCTCGGGTTTGTCAGCGCCGAGGGCGGCCACCTCATCCTGGACACGTCGCCGTCCCACCGCACTCTGCCCCACGGGAGCTTGGAGGCACGGCCTTAAAACCGCCCTCCAAATTGGAACCGAAGCCTTTGAGGCCTTGACGGATGGGCTGGTTGCGGGCTGGAGCCGGAGTCGGAAAGCCCTGAGGGAAGGGCTGCTTGAGGAGCCAAGAAGGAAGGGGTCTGCGTCCGCCCGCCGTCGGGATGAAAAGCGCCTGTGTGCCTGCTCGCAGCTGAAGGTCGGAGGGCTGGGACGCGCTGTCAGAGGGGGTGTCTCGCAGTCCGGTGGGAAAAAGTAGCACAGAATGAGGGAGAGCTGCTGTGCAGCGAGGGTCTGGAGGGGCTGGGGTGATAAGAGCACAGCCCAGACAGCCGCCGCACGCAGCCTGGGGACGGTCTGCGACACCGGCGATTCCGGCACGGCTCATCCCCTCACCCAGCCTGCAAAACTCCCCTTCGCTCCTCGTGGCATTCCCTTTGCTAACACAGTTTCATTTTTTGCACTGGCCAGCCTTCTAGGAATCACTTAATAAACCAGTTATGTACCACAGCTCTGTGAAATCCAAGCAGGAGACGTGAAGCTTAGTCCCTCCAGCTGCGAAGCCTAAAGCATGCCCTGTCAGATAACACGGGCCATGGCTGCCTGTTATCTGCAGGGAGATTCTTGGGCTTTGAAAAAATCCTGGCCCAAGCCTGCAAATGGTTTACTGTGACAGGATAGTAGCTGATCGTCTATGCTCCCAGATAATATTGATGACTCTTAAAGCTACAAGTAATGCGGCTCTTGCACAGCCTTTCAGTTAGTGCTTCCCGGTTTTAAAGCCCTTAAGACCACAAGGTAAGAGTTGTTTTTGACACTGCTTCCTACTCTCAGCCACCATATGTCTCTTCTCCAATTTTAGGATTAACTTTACAAAGACGTTAATCATGAAATTTCTTCTATTAACCTTATGTAAGTGAAGACACCGCAATATCAGGTGTAACATAACCAGAACAGGCAAAGCAAAAGACTGGCTGGAAGATTTGGTCTTCCTCTGATCTATTCCAAAAGAGTTTAATTAACAAAAAATAAAGGGTGATTTAAAAAGTAAAAAGAAATACATATAAGCTATCTGAAAAATGAAAAAACAATCTCACAATTGCAAATACCTTGTGAGCTGACCATTATGGGTTTCAAACCGCACAGTGGTGTGCATCAATGGGAAGGTCTTTGCACAAATCTGCCTGTGGTTTTGCTGTGAGTTGCTTGACCTTACAATGACAATGTATAACATTGGAAAGCTTGCTGGAAACAACATGAGGGTGTTGGAATAAATACAGAATTACTCTACACTTCACTTTACTGCAATGTGTTTCCACCATATCCCTGTTTAGGGACTAGTTCTCAAAAAATTGTACAATTCTCTGATTGTTTTCAACAGAAATACTACATTAAATAGATATTTACATGAAGCAGCAGACCTGCATTGATGTTCTCGTTTTTTCCAGTTTCCCTAGTCACATGTTAATTTTTCACTCAGTATCTGTAATTGTTTGACTTGAACTGGTTCTTCTCTCCTTTCTTCCATCCTGCCATTTGCTCTAGATACAGATTAATCTTCTTCTCCAAGCTGGTAGCTGCTTCACCAGAATGGAAAGCACTTTGAGAAGCTGATTAAAGCAGCCAGCCTAAAATGATGTACTTTAAAGTGAAAAGAAGAAACAACAACAAGGAATAGGGCAAAAGGAGAAACAACAAGAAATAGACCCATTCCCCTACTAGAGAACCAACCATCATTAAAAATGTATTTGCTAACTTGCACATTATGGGAAAATCAATCGTCCTTTTCCTCTAGCAACTAAACCACTACCAACCTTAAATGACAACTGGCAATAAAGCAATCAGAGCACTAAGTAATAAGAAGGTTGTTAAAAACAAATTAGCTGCGGAATCAGCCTGGAAATCTCTACTGGGACAAGAGATAAAGAGGCTGGGATCCAAGGCACCCACTTTACGGGTGGTTTCACCATAGCTTAGGCTGAGTGGGAGTGACCACAGTCACCTCCTCTCCCCAAACTCCTTGCACTTTCCTCCCCCTCCCTTGTGTCGGCACTCACATAATCC
>Ga0181612_153560_pt1 | contig 11382 bp, 4 predicted proteins | sample HoacroProtozoa21_FD_119630 | JGI IMG/M metagenome (GOLD analysis project Ga0181612, IMG submission 119630) | Hoatzin crop microbial communities from Cojedes, Venezuel. Combined Assembly of Gp0051906, Gp0051904, Gp0051908
AGCCTCCGCGGCGCCCCACAGATCACTGAGTTTACAGTGATGGGCTATCCCCCCTTACTTTTGTTTGATAAGATAAGCACCAGTTATTTACTTCCTTTATTAGCTCTTCGGCTCTTGACAACCTCAGTCCGTTTGTCTTTTGTCTTGCATTCGACAAGTCCAGCAAGGCCATCTATTACAATGCTATTTGACAAAGAAACATATTGAGCTGTCTGGTTCAGATTTTACAATAACATGTGTTTGTATTTGAGATAATATAATTTTAATGAAGTTACCAGTACTTCCTTTTTGAGTATTAATATCTTATTCAGTTTTCCGTAGATGCAATTCTTTGGTTTCTGCTCTAAAATACATTCTGTACCATGTATAATTAGGGAATAAGCAAGTGGTTTCAACTTTAGTCCAATGGTCTTGTATTGTGTCCCTTTTAATGCATAGGGTATATCTTCTTTAAATTATTAAGAAGAAAAAAATATATCAGGGTGATTCTTAAATTTATGGCAACAAAACAGTGCTTTTCAGTTTCTTAAATTGAACATCTGTAAAATACCTAAGAAGTCAATGTTAAGAAGATTTCTAACAAAGTGTGGAATGACATTTCTGAATAAGATCAGGAGCTTTTCTCAGGAAAGTGAAGGTAAATGAGGACTTTGGATAGAAATTAACCTTATTCTTGTAATTCCACCATCTTACAATAGGAAGCAAATGCCAGAAAAAAATCCCACTTTGCATAGAAATTGCTTTGCTTGACTGTAAGCCTTCCACTGAAAAGGAAGAAGTTACCGTATTTTGTAATTTTAAATGAGATAAAAGGTAATCCTTCAGAATGTAGATAACCAGAACTATGATAAACTAATACCTCTAGAAAGAATGAAGTTTTCAACTGGAATGTCATTTTTGGTATCACTTTAGAAATTGAAGGACTTCAGCTAAGACTTAGGCTGAGAGGACTAATATATGAAAGATTAAAAGAGCAAAATATGCAGATGTCAATGGAAAAAACGTTTAGGAAGTGTCATGATAATTGTCAAGAAGTAGAGCCAACTGAATTATTCATTAAAAATACTATTAATTACAAATTTTGTCCTTTTTTCTGTCTGTGAATTGCTTGCAAACTAATGATGAGTCTGTGAATGTATTCCTTATTCATATATGTTTGCCTATGGCCTGTTCACAGCTGCTCACATTGACTAGTCACTATTTGTTATATTTAGTGTATGATTGCTCATCTTATATGGTATTGGTTTTGCTCCCAGATTGGATCACACTGCACTATTCTAAATAGAATAACAAATAATAACAGATAATGGTGAATTAAGACTGCCATCTTATGAATGAGTGTTAGGCAAATAATTATTTGCACTAACTTCAAAAATATATCCAGGATTCATAGACATTTTTACATGGTTAGTTGCAATCTGTGTAATCAGGAACAATGAACAATAATGGCTCAAACAGAACAATTAACTGACTGCTGTATATTAGTGAGGACATTTGTATATTATGATCCACATTATTTGACCAGCTGTTCCTAGTCTGTTCATATGTGATCACAATGGCTCCCATAATCACCTATGCAGTACTAGTTACTTGGTTTTTAAAAGCTGTATTTTGCACACAAAGAAGCTTAGTGTAATAATAGGAAGTGCTCATTGTAACATGATGACAGCTGGAACTGGATGATAAATAAAGCAAAGATATTCCAAGCAAAGAACATATTCTGAACATTAGCGGTTCTTCCGGAAATGATTACCAAAAACCCACCATGGATTCATACTCTTTAGCTACACAAGAAGGGAGAGGAAAAAGATTGAATGGGCTAAGAAAAGCAGTCATCCTTTCCTTTCAAGGGATGAGTTATAGTTGTCACAAACATCTTCAAAACCTTTCATTACTACCAACCATATTGCACCTAACCTTTGAACAAGTTCAGAAATGTGTCATATCTGTAGAACTGCAGGGCTGAACCTGAATTTCACCTGTCATACGTCTATCCACCTTACAAGTAGATAACAAACGTATGTTAGTCATTCTATAATGCAAGTCAAGATAGACAAGCATCTCATTCAGACAATTCGTGATAATTCAAGATAAATGTTATAGACAATGGCCTTCGGAGCTGCTTATCTTTATTCGTTAGCTGTTGCAAGGTAGTTGAACTGGCTGCATCACTTTTGTATAGTTTAAATTATTTTGGACTAATTGCAGAATAGCCACCAAAACTTCAGGGAACAAAAGATTCTGCTTCCTCCCAGACTGTATTCTAAGGTGGTGATTCTTTATTAAGTTCTCTGGGGTGAAGAAGTACTGGAAGCAAATTTTCTTAGGCTGAGAAATGTTTAAGAACCTGATTTTGTTTCTGTTGTGCACACAGATTATCATGAGATAAGCCTTTTTTATTAGGAATAGTTTGAGTCTGAATTCCCAGAAATATTAGAAAGTGTTTCTTTGGATTGCTTTCCTTAATGTAGGTTTCAAAACTACACCTAAAACACACTTGAAGATTGTAAATAATTTGCTCAATATAATTCTAGAAGTTTTTTTAGTGATGGTAATAACATCCCAGCTAGTTCATCAAGTATTTTTCTTTTTCTAACCATTGTTTGTGTTCACCTTGCAACAGCTTCCTTCCCTGGGAACTGATTTTATGTGATTATTTTGAAGACTTACTCCTTTGGTGATCATTGCAAAGGCTGGAACAAGAATTCCAGTTGAATGTCGACAGGATGCAAGGAGAAAATTAGATGGAAAAGCTCATGGCTCGGTTGCTAGTTAACAACCCAGACAAAACAGACTCACCTAGCAGAATAATAATTTAAATTATTTCCAAATTATTCCTGTCAGGAATCTCCTCCAACTTGGCTTGTTCATGGGCTGCAGCTTCCTTCAGGCCATATCTACCTGCTGTAGGAAACATCTCTCCACAAGCTACAGGGAAAAACCTGCTCCAGTGGGGTCCTAGCCAGAGAGTGCAGGGAATCTCTGCTCCAGCATCTGGAGAACCTCGTCCCTCTCCTTCTTCACTGACCTCGGTGTCTGTAGGGCTGTTTCTCACAGTTTTTTCCCCCTCACTCCTCTCACAATTGCTGCAAAGTCTTGGCTAAAGGGCTCAGCTATGTCTTGTGGTTGGTCTGTTTTGCATGTGCCTGGAATTGCCTGTGTCTGGCATGGGGCTGTCCCTGGTATCTCCTCACAGAGGCCATCCCTGTAGCTCCCCTCCACTGACAACACCTTGACACTTACCTGCAATACAATAACACACTGTTATGAAAACAAATTTATGCACAAAGTAATTTCTTATTGGAGACTTATAGCTATTATCTCTTGAATTTACGTATTTATTTTTAAGCATTGGAAGTTAGAGAAGTTCTGTAGGTAGAGGGGAGTGACATTAGTGCAAAGAGAATGAGAATGCAGAAAAACGGTCTTCCTCTGAGGAAGCTTTATTGGTAGTGCTCCTTAAATACTGACCTGCCTCTCTGTCTCTGCTCCGGTCCCTAAAATTGTCTTTCTTTTAAAATAAGCAAATGTCATCCAAACATATACCCCTTCATTGACAATGGGCTGTGTTCCTTTGTGAAAATTCAGAATATTTTTTTTCTGTGCCTAGACGGATTTACAAATAACACAGAGTTGGTGCTGAAAATGAGTTTCCCCTGTTGGGTTGTGGATCCTCTCTTCTGAGAAATAGCTGTTAGTTATTGGTGGTGTTTCTGCTTGTTAGTTTTTTTTAAAAAAACTACGGTTATATATATATTCACTCTTTCAATATAAATATATGTGATTAATAACTTCTTACTAGACAGCATACAGGATTATATCCTAAAGCATGGATTTGAATGTGCCCATCTGAAGGACCAGTGGAAGATATGTAATACTAACTATTCATGCTTAAAACTTAAAATGAAAATGAGTTTATAAATTTTCACTTAGTCCGTATTGGACACATATTCATAAAAAATAGCTACTTATACTGTACTAGGAAAAGAAATAGCAGAGGACAGAGTAATGAGGGAAGGGATTCAACAAGCTGAAGTTCACACAACAGTCTACTAGTGCAATAATTTCCTTGCTTTCCCTGTTTTATTTCCTTAGAGATAAGTTTTACTATTTTTTCCAAAATTCATTTTCTTTTTAATCTCCTGGACAAACCTGTAATCCCTAAGCATTGGTATCTTACCTCTTACATGCTACTGAGCAGTGTTTTGTGAATCATAAATGTGTTTTTTCCGTAATTAAACAGAACATTAAAATGTGAACACTCTTTTTAACTGACATCAAGAAAATAACAAATAATGGCTGACTTGCAAAATGTAGACAAAATTCTCTGCTCTAAACTGGACTAATTGTATTATTCACAAAAATTAAAAAATCACATGGCTTATGTAATATCAATTTAAAAAAAAATTCACCTCTTTATTCTAAAAAACAAAATCAGAACAATGGAAAACATGGTGCCCTCCCCTCTCAAAAAAAAGGATTTTTTGCTACCACTCAGTGTACAGAGCCAGCTTCTAATTTATGACAGTCAATAAGACTTCTATGCAATTCACTGCTGCTAAATTGAAACCTCCACCTGCTGTCTGATTGTTAAAATATATTACAAAACACTTCCCCTGATATAAAGCAAATGTGCATTCAAAGTATAAAAGAAGAGTTGCTTTAATTTATTGTTTTCTTTATTTTATGGAATAGGCGGTATTTCTAGATGGCAGTTAATTTCTTCTTAAAATAATGATGAGAGAGATGAGAAGTGTTATATTCTGGAGGTGCCTATTTCTCTGTAGATTTTAAAAGAAACCTACAGTAGCTGGCTTGCACTACAATATTTAATATTTAAATTAAAAAATATGACATTATGTAACCTTAAACAGTACAGAAATTGCATAATTTTAAAAATACAATTTTAATGGCAACCTTAGATGAGCACCATTCAAAGGTAAAATAAAGAATTTCACAAATTTAAGCAGGACCAGTTCAGGAAAAAATATGTTCACAGCAAGAGTGATTAAGCAGTTCAATATGTTACACTTAGATACTGTGAATAATCCATTCTTGTAGCTACCTGACTGGACAAAACTCTTAGCAATCTGATCACACTTCAGAGTTGCCCTGCTTTGACTGGGGTTTTGACCAGATGACTTCGAAAGGTTCTCTTTTAAGCACTTGCATTTACCTTTGGTTTAGTTTATCGTTCCTCTTCACTATAATATATATATATAACCTTTAATTATTTGTAGTAATTATGTATGGTTTATATCTTTTTATGCAATTGATTGTGGTAAGTAACTATGTTATACCATTCTAGATGAATGAAAAAAAATATGCATGCATAAAGGCTATCATATACATACATACTTCTAAATGCCAAAAGCTTCACTTTGTAGACTTAATACTTCTATGAACACAGTGAGATCATGTTCAGAATGCTCTCACATAATGCACTGTTAATGTCTGGATTTTTATAGACTGAGGATCCTGGTAACCTTCTAGATGCATAAAGTGTTTTCCACCTCTCCTCAACTTTCTGAAAAGATCAGAAACTTCTCCATTAAGTGAATGATGTAGTTTAACTGCCTTTCCATCCAAATGTAATAAACTTCTTAATAAGAACACTATAATGAAACAGTGGTGAAATTATACCTTAGCTGAAGGAAACATGAAGCAATTCTGTCAAGACAATATAGTGAGTAAGCAGCAACAATTCATTTGGCCAAATGTAAGCCTCTGCTTCTAAGTTACTCACTCTACACCTCCATTATAGTTAATAGAGAGAAAGAGGCACTTCCAATAAGCACTCCATCTCATTTTGTATTGGATGTATAAAGTAGATCAAATGAATAGCACTGTTGCGATTTACTACAAAGGAGCCTAGGAGTACTACTCAGCCATAAATGAGTCACATTGCTGTTCCTGACTCCCACTTAACAGCCATTAGACTAGATCTGAACAGAATTCAGAAGGATGGTTTCAAAGGGAATTTCAAATACTAATTATGCTTTTATTCCAAATGGAAAATACATTTTTTTCTTCTTAGAAAATTAACTTTATTTTACTAATTTTGATTCAGAATAATAATTCAGAATTTTATTTGATATCTAAATATACTTGAATAACTTCCAGGGTTTTTCTTAGCTTATTTTAAGATTAAATTTGGTATTTTCATGTTATATCATAAATCTCAGTATGAGCAGTGCAAAGTACTTAACGACAGAGTTTCATAACATATCTTAACATTGCTTTTTTACAGGTGTCAGACAACGTAATAATATTCAGCTGAAAGAAGAAATAAAGAAATTATGCATTTGGCTTAGAAGAAAATGTGTTTTGCAGTAGAAAGTATTTTAAGGAACATTTTTAACCAGTTCCACAAGAGACTACATTGCAGTGTCGTCATTAGTTTTAACCATATAATGATTCCTGTAGTTAATAATGAAAACGAACACATGGATTCTGAGCAGAAAAATCAGCTGCTATGTATGAAGAGAAGCTTATTATGGAGGTCAGTGAATGATTCACAGTAAATTATTTCTCAAGCAAATGCATCGTCTCTTTCTCAGTGAGTTGTCTCAGAGCAAATACCCAATTTAATTTTGAATAAATCTAGGAAAAATATATAAATATTTGTGTTCTCTTGATTGGTCATGTTTATGATGACATTTTTGGATGACATTGAACTCCTTAGCTGAAGAAGAGTTATCAATATCTTGAAGCTCAACCAGGAATGCCACCCTTCTGAGCCATGAAGGCCAGGAGAAAACCTATGAAGATCAGGGAGTCTGGACACAGCTGTGTTCTTGGGTCAAATTATGTACAGTATTCACAAAAGGCAAGTAATATGTGCAAGGTCTCAAAGTTGATGCATCTAAGAAAACAGGTAAAGATTAATAGACCTTTTAAAGTTAGGAATTCATGGAAGGTATAGAATACTAAGAAATGCAGTTCTCATTTCTACTTTCTTCACTCTAACATTTCTTTGACATCCAGCTTTACAGTTACTTGGGAATGCTATAACATTTTAAAGAGCACTACCATTTTTACGCAGTGCACACTAGTGTTTTTACGCTATTCTGTTTTTTTTTTTTTGTTTCCTGAAATTACTTAAACGTAACTTACAGCAGCTGATGCTTGGCCCTTGTTAACTAACACCACCAACTCCATATAAGATCCCAAACTCCTAAGGGGCTGCTTACAAAAAAAAAACCTGAAAAAAACCCGAAACAAAATAAAGCAACCAAAAATCATAGTGTGGGGACAAACTATTAAGTAGCTTAGTGTAGCACAAAGACGTTTTTGGAAAAGACAAGTGGATCTTTGATGAGATCATTTTTCCTTCCCCTGCAACATTGTTTGACTACCCAAACCTACTCTCCAGGCTTTGAGGAAGTCATTTTGCACTTTCTGAGGATGCTGAGATTGGCTACTCCGTACCTTCCATAAAAAGTTCTTATTTACTTTCACAGCTGAAAGACTGAGGTGGAAGTTCAGCCAAATTTTTTAAATCCTTATCTCTTGTACAATTCTGTTGTCACTGTCTACCATCTACAAGCCTCTTTAAAAAAAACAACCAAAACTCCCACCAAAACCAAGCAGTAAAAGAGATGTTACAGCCTTTCATTCTACATCCTTTCCACTCCCACTTACATTAACCTTTTGTGAGTTAGCTGCACAATGTGCTCAAAGCTATCTAATTTAAGACTGGTAAGTCTGCAAATGCTTACAGTTGTTAAATTCTGCTTTCATGGAATCACAGGACCATAAATAATTCATTCTAGAAGCAACTTGGCATGTCTCTAACTCAAACTGATGCTCAGATTAAGGTCAGCTCCTAGGCCAGACCAGGTTGCTCAGGGTCCGATCAAGTCCTTGAAACCCAGCAAGGATGGAGCCTGCACAACTACTTGGGTCTTATGACTTGACTGGTTTCATGGACAAAAGTTTTTTGTTATGTCTAGTATGAACTTCCCTCATCTCAGTTTATGCCTGTTGTTTCTCCCCCTCATACTTTGCACCACTGTTCAGGCTTTTCACCCTGCAGGTCCCAGGGGGGCTGTTGTTAGGGGCTTCTGCAACTGTCTTTTCTGCAGGCTGAACCAACCTCAGTTGCCCAGCCTCGATTCAAAGAGCAAGTGCTCCAGCCTTGACCATCCTGGTGGCCCTCCCTAACACTTGCCTCAGGTTGTCAATATCTTTCTTGTTTTGGGAGGAGCAGGGAGAACAAAACTAGATGCAAGATCTAGAAAAGAAGAAGGATTACACTCTTGACCTGCAAGCAAAACTCTTCTTAATGCAGCCCAGGATGCAGTTAGCCCTCTTTGCCACAAGGGCACATTGTTGGCTCATGGTCAACTTGCTGTCCACCAGGACCCACAGGTTCTTTTCTACAAAGTAGCTTTTGACCCAGTCAGTCTTCAGCACATATTGATGCATGGGGCTATTCCTGCGCAGGGGCAGGACTTTGCATTTCACACTGCAGAATTTCATGAGGTTCCTGTTGATCCATTTCTCCAGGCTGTCAAAATCTTGCTGCACGGCAGCACATCAGTCTGGTGTATTGACCAATGCTTCCAGTGTTTTATCATTGCAAAGTTGCTGAGAATGTACTCTGTCCCATCATCCAGCTTATTAACACAGATGTTAAAAATTATTGACACAATATTGACCCTTGTACACCACTGGTAACCAGACTCCAATTGGACTTTGTTCTGCTGATCACAATCCTCTGAGACCAGGTATTTAGACAGTTTTCAATCCACCTGACAGTAGTGGTGGCTTTATTAATCCTCAGTAAATTCATGCTGTCAAAATTGTGTTCATCTCCTTTGTGTGTCTAGAAATGTTTCCCAAAATAACTCGCTCCATGATTTTCCCAGACACTGAAGTGTGGCTGACCAGTCAGTAGTTTCTCAAATTGACTTCTGGACTTTTTAGAAGATGGGTGCCACACTTCCTTTTCTCCTTTCAAGGGGAGCTGCCCCAGTCTTCATGACCTTTCAAAGATGATAGAGAATGGCCTCACAAGGACATTAGACACTTCTTTCAGCACCAGTAACTGGCAGTCTGTCACCTCTCAAAGACTTGTAGAGGTCTAATTCTCTCAAGTAGTCCCTGACTCAATCATCATCCACTGCTGGTACTTGGCTTCCACCTTCAAAACTTCTTATGTGCATGGAGGACTGGCAGACCTAGCGGTAGAAGATGAAGACAAAGAAGGTGGTATAGTTTAACCCATCAGCTGGCAACTGAGCACTAGCCAGCTACTTGGTCACCCCTCCCCTTCCCCCCCAGCCAGATGGGGAGGAGAAAAAGAAAAAAGGGAAAACTCATGAGTTGAGATAAAAAGAGTTTGATAAGGCAACAAAGGAAATGCCACTAATAATACTAATAATAGTAATGATAATACCAATGATAATAATGAATATGAAAAATAAACCACATGCAATAATATTTGTCTTACCACTTGATTGATTTGCAGCCCAAAAAAAGGTTCAAACTTGCAGCCAAGAGAGGATTCCAACTCCCAGAAAATCAAAAAGCGAATAGTATTCCTGACTCTTGGCCAACCCCATTGATAAATTGAACATGATGTACATGGTATGAAATATTTCCATTGACCAGATTGAGCTAGTTGTCTGGCTATGCTCTCTCCCAGCTCCTGCTCAACTGCTCATTAACTGAATACGAGAAACTGGAAAAAGTCCTAGATATATAACAACAACTGAAAACATCACTGTTATCAACATTCTTCTTATACTAAATCTAAAACACAGCAGCTACTGGGAAGAAAATCAACTCTATCCCAGACAAAATCAGGACAGAAGGCATGCAATATTTTATCCCTAACTGTGTCTACTGTCACAAAATCACTCACCCCATTCAGCAAAGGGCCCACATTTTCCTTATTTGGTCTTTACTACTAATGCAGCTCTTCATCTTGCCCTTCACATCCCTTGCAAGTCTCAGCTCCAGCTATGCTGGCTTTCTTACGATCTTCTCACCATTTTTTACAGTTGCTTACTTGCCTGAGTAATGTATTTCAAAACTCCTCCTTTGAAACTCCTTTGAACTCCTTCCATCTCCTTTGTATTGCTCTTTTGCTTTGAAGGTGTCTTGAATTCCCTGCTTCGTCCCTGCTGATCTTGTGATACATTGTTTGCCAAATATTGTGATGGATCCTTGTTACCCTTGGAATATTTTGTCCTCAAAGACCTGCCACCTTTCTTGATCTCCCTTGCTCTTTAGAGCTTCCTCTGGAAACTTACCTTCAATTTTCCCGAATAAAATGAAGTCTGTTCATCTTGAGGTCCAGGGTCTGTACTCTGTTATTCTCCTTCATTGCTTCCATGAGAAGACTGAACTCCACGGTTTTATGACAATTGCAGAAAAGTCTGCCTTTGATTGCCATATCCCCAATGAGTTCTTCATTCTCAGTAAACAGCAGATCCAGCTGTACATCCCCTCAATTGTTCCATTTGGTGTCTGAAGCTAAATATTATCCTCACCCTTCAAAAACCTCAACAGCTCCCATCCTGCCATTCTCTCCTTTCAGCAGTTGGCAGGGAGTTTAAGGTCACCCATAGGATCCCAGGTCTTTGATACAGAGACTTCCTTGAGATATTTAAGAACAATTTTTCTACTTCCTCACCCTGATTGAGTGGTCTGGAACAAACTCCTACCCCAGCGTCATTTACACTACTCTTCCTCTGACACTGACCCACAGGTTCTCAACATGCTAGCCAGCAACCCACAGGGGATTTCCCTAGACCTGAGCTGCTCCTTCGAAGAGAGATCAACCTCCTCCTCGTCTTTCCTGCTAGCTTTCATGAAATGCCTGGATCCTTTTGTCACAGGACTTGAGTCATGCAAGCTATCCCATCTCAATTATTCCAACAATGTTGCATTCTTGTGACTACATGCAGCATCCTGGATTCTCCTGTTTGTTTTCTAGGCTTTGAGCATTTCTGTGTGTTGTGGTGGGTTGACCTTGCCTGGATGCTTTGCCCACCAAGCCACTCTATCACTCCACCTCCTCATCAGGACAACAGAGAGAAAACATAATGAAAAGCTGGTGGATTGAGATAAGGACAGGGAGAAAACAGTCATCAACTACTGTCATGGGCAAAACAGACTCAGCCTGGAGAAATTAATTCATTACCAATCAAATCAGAGTAGGATAATGAGAAACAAAACCCTCAAAACTTAAAAGCCCTTCCTCCCACACCTCTCTACTTCCTGGGCTCAAATTCAATCCTGATTTTCTCTACCTCCTTCCCCTCGAGCAGTGCAGGGGAATGGGGTTTGCAGTCAATTCATCACATATTCTATCTGCTACTCCCTCCTCCTCACTCTCTTCCACTGCTCCAGCATGGGGTCCCTCCCATG